>Ga0187858_10000481_pt1 | contig 49225 bp, 40 predicted proteins | sample June2016WEW_8_15_FD_133015 | JGI IMG/M metagenome (GOLD analysis project Ga0187858, IMG submission 133015) | Peatland microbial communities from SPRUCE experiment site at the Marcell Experimental Forest, Minnesota, USA - June2016WEW_8_150 | ecosystem: Environmental > Terrestrial > Soil >...
CACGCTGATGAACTGGCTGCGCACGCAAAAAATCCAGGAGCCGGAGCGCAATCAGATGAACCGCTACCGGCGCTGGACCGCGCAGGATGTAGAGCGTATCCGGCAAACCATCGCGGAGAAAAATAGTGATTAAGCTGGTGATTTCAAACCAACGAGGCGGCGTGGCTAAGACGACCACTGCCACGACGCTGGCGCGGTTGTGGGCCGACCAGGGTCATAAGGTACTGCTGATCGACACCGATCCGCAAGGGTCGGTGGGTATGTCCCTGGGCCTGAAGGCAGACAAGTTCCTGCACCATTTCGTGGTCTACAACCACCTGTTCGAGAGCTGCCTGGTACACGCAGCGCCGAACATCGACGTGCTTTGCAGCAGCCGCGAGACCATCCAGGCGGAGGCTTCTCTGATGGGGGTGCCTGCGCGGGAGATGTCCTTTTCCCTGCTCTTCTCCAGGGTCGACGAGCCTTACGATGTCGTGCTGATCGATGTGGCGCCGTCCATCACGTTGATGCAGACCTGCGCCATGGTTTACGCGCAGCGTGTGCTGATCCCGGTCAGCATGGACACGCTCAGCCTCCAGGGCGCGGGTGCCTGCCTGGAGACCGCGCGCATGATGAACGAACTCTTTCGCGTCAACGTACAGCCGGCGGCCCTTTTGCCGGTCATGGTTGACCGGCGCTTTCAGCACACCGCTGTAATGATGAAATCGCTGGAGGACCTGTCGGCCAAATTCAGCCTTCCGCTGCTGCCGGCGATCCGAACCGACGTGACGGTCTCCAAATGCGGCCGCGCGCGCCAGTTCCTGGCGGATTACGACCCGAAGTGCAAGGCCATGGAAGATTACGAGACTGCGGGAGCGCAACTGTGGGAGCTGCTCAATGAGCGAGCCGACCAAGGAAAATCCGAAAACGTCCAAACGGTCCAGGCGTAAGCCGGCGATGGAACCGCTCGGCTGGGACGAGATTGTCAGCCAGCCGGGGATGGGCGGCTATCTGTCGTTTTTGAATGGCCCGGTTCCCCTGCCCCACCTTGGACGGGCCCCTGCAGTCGAAACGACCCCAGGACCCGTGAGCGGCCCTGTGGTTGTAACACCGGGCGACTTGGCAGCTCCCGATACAAACCCAGGGGCTGGCAGCACCCCGGGGGTTGAATCAATCTCAGCAAGCACCTCGGCTAAAGGGGCTGAAACAACCCCAGGAATCGAACCTGTTGCGACCCCTCTGTCTCCATCACTTGCAGGGCTTGCAGCAACCCCAGGGGTTGGTCAACCTGCTCGGCCCTTCGGCACACTGTCAAGCCCAAAGGTCGAACCAACCCCAGGGACTGCTGGCACTCCTGGTCTCGCCTCGATCTCTGGGTCCGACTCGATTGAAGGAGTTGAAACAACCCCAGTAATCGAAAGCTCTACGACGCATTCAACCGCACCAACAACAGGGCTCGCAACAGCCCCAGGGGTTGATCGCTCGCTCGCCCCCTCGCCCGCTCGCCCGCTCGGTGCCCTATCAGGGCCAGAGCTCGAAACAACCCCAGGGTCTGATAACCGGCCTCATCGCTCCCACAGCAACCCAACCCCTGAGGTCATTTCGATTCCTGCCGTTCCACCGGGCCCCCGCCTGCGCATTCGCAAATGTATTGCCGCGCAGGATGGGCACTCGCTCGGAGAAGAGGTCCTCTATCAGGCACTCTGGAAGACGGCCACGCCGGAATCCGACGAGACTCGCACTATCGTAATCGGCTGGCGGGGTATGTCGCAGATTTGCCGGATGACACCTAAGAACTGCAAAATCAACACCCAGCGGCTCATTCGCAAGCTGGCCTTGGAGGTCCTGTCGCCTTACAACACGCCGGAGTCCATCGGCACCACGTACCGCGTTTACGCGAGCGATGCCATCTTACGGCGGCGGCGCTCAGCGGGACTGGAATGGGTTGTGCGGAGCAGGGGAGTCGAGTTTGTCGACCCCACAACGGGGCAAATGCATTCTGCCCATCTGTGCGGATACGTATCAGAGTAGCCTTAGCTGCTGCAAGCCAAAAAATTCTTGGATTTGCGGACTCCTGTCGCCACTTTCCTAGTTAAGCGTGCACATCTGTGTTGTCGGCGGCATCTTCGATAAGCCGGCGCATTACCGGTCGAAGCATTCCATCTCTCCCGAGACGGTGCTGGCCGCGGGATTGCGCGAGCGCGGTTGGCAGGTAACGGCCTGCGGACACCGCAACCCGCTGCCAACGGGCGACTTCGATGTCGTGCATGTGCACCACTTCGGACGGGCGGCGCTACGCATGGCGCTAAGTCGGAAGCGCGTGCCCTTCGTGTTCACGACCCACGACCCATTTTCGATGAACGGGCTGCCGGTGGGTTGGAAACGGCGGCTGACAGACGCGCTGGTGCTGCGCCGGGCCGATAGAGTGGTGGCGCTTTCCAACGCGGAGCGCAGTTTTCTGCTCCGGCAATATGGGCTACCGCCGAGCTCGGTCGCGGTGATTCCGAACGGCATCGATACCCGCGTGTTCGGTGGCGCCGCGGAGGCGCCGCAGGGCGGGGAACAGCGGCTTCTATTCGCCGGTCAACTGCAAAAGTTCAAAGGGCTGGACTACCTGATCGAGGCGCTGCCGGCGGTGCGCGCCGCCTACCCCTGGGTGAAGTTGCAGGTAGTGTACCAGACAGACGCGCTCCTGAAGCATTACCGGGCGCATACGGCGAGCCTGGGACTGGATGGGAGAGTCGAGTTCGCCGGGCCCAAGACCGCGCGCGAACTCGCGCAACTCTACTCGGCAGCAGCCGTGGTGGTATCGCCGAGTCTGGGCGAGTGCCTCTCCACTGTAGTCCTGGAGGCCATGTGCTGCGGAGCGGCGGTGGTGGCGACCGATGTGGGCAGCATACGGGAACAACTGGACGAAGCCACCGGCGTGATCGTGCCGCCGCGGGATTCCGGCGCGCTGGCGGAGGCCATCTGCAGCTTGCTGGCGGCGGGCGATCTGCGCCAGACCATGGGACAGGCAGCGCGGCGGAAAGCCCGTACGGAATTCACGATCAAGAAGATGATCGACCGTCACGTGCGGCTCTACGAGGAGTTGCTGGGGGCCGATGAGCGCGCCGCATAGTGTAGTGCCCGGCACACCGCTTGCTGACGCGCGCGGCTCCGACAACGCGATTCAGAGCCGTGACCGTCAGGGAGCGGTTGTCAGGAATTACCAGCGGCTGGGCGCCGCAGCCCGCAATATAGGGCTGGTCTTCGGCGGGCAGGCTGCCCTTTCCGCCAGTAAGGTCGCTGCACTGCTGGTTTTGTCGCATCATCTCGCGCCAGCCCGCTTTGCCGAGTGCGCCATCTATGCCAGCAGCAGCCTGGTGGTGGGCAACCTGAGCGAGCTGGGCATCAATATTTCCTGCCTGAAATTCGCAGCCGAGGCTCAGCGCGCGGACTGGCTGCGGACCGTTTCGCGGTTTCTGCTGCTGCGGCTGGCGCTGACAGCCGGGGTGATCGCGGCCGTTTTTCTGCTTGCGCCGCTAGCCAGCGCGAAGCTGCTGCACCATCCGGAATACGCTACGGCGCTACGCCTGGCATGCGGCAGCGCGGCGGTGGCATCGCTCTCCGCCTTCAGCCTGGTGCTGCTGCAGTCGCGGCGCGAGTTCGCGCGCATGGCGAGGCTGAGCGCGGCGGCCGCCATCCTGCAGATCTCGCCGGTGCTCATGCTGCTGCGCTTCCCATCGCAAGGCGTGGCGATCCTGTTCGCCGGAGATTTGCTGAGCCGTTCTTGGATCGTCGCTGCCAACCTGGGGCTGCTGGCAGCGGCGCTAATGGCCGCCCGGACGCCTGGGCCCCGGCCGGCCTGGAAGCCCATCGCCGTCTTTGCCAACTGGATCACGCTTTCCACGCTGATCGGCGCGCTTTACAACTACATTCCGTCGATTGCGCTTTCGCGCTGGGCTACGGTTTCGGCGCTCGGCTCCTACAGCCTAGGTATGTCGCTGGCTGGCGGGTTTGCGCTCCTGCTGAACACCACCAGCACGGTGCTTTTGCCGGACGCCGTGGCGGCCAATACGGTTGCGCGCCGGCTCAGCTACTTGCGCAGCTATCTGCCCGCAGCCGCTCTGATGAGCGCAACCCTGCTGGCCCTGACTTGGCTCGCAGGACCGCTCGCCGCGCGCCTGTTTCCGGCCGCCATGCCGGAAACCGTGCGTGTCTTCCAACTGCTGGCTACGGCGCACCTGGCGCTGCTGGTGGCCAATCCCGTGCAATTCCTGTTGTACGGAGCGGGCCGCCCGCAGTGGTGCACCGCGTCCGACGGCCTGATCACCCTGCTGTTCGGCGGCATGGCGGTGTGGCTCGCGCCAGCATACGGCGCCATCGGCGTGGCCTGGGCGCTCCTCATCGCGCAAACCGGCATCAAGGCGGCGCTGGTGGCGATGGTGGTCCGGCGATGAGACCGGCCCTCATTTTCACGCTTGCCGTGACCGCCGCGGCGGCGCACTACGCCAACGGATCGCCTGCGGGGATGAATGCCTATCTGTTCTTCGGCACGCTGCTCGCGGTCTTCGGTGCCTACAGCCGCGGCATGCACGGGCGGAACTACTGGCTGAGCTTGACAGGGCTGGTGGAAGCCTGGTTCGTTTTCGATTACTGCCTGTATGGAACTGCGCTCGCCGTGTTGGGCCGGAGCAAGGCGCCGCTCGCGGCATCCACGGAAGAAGCCTATTCGCGCGCGTACCTGGTAGGGGCACTGGCGCTGCTGGCTTTCGCATCCGGCGCGCATTTTGCCGGCAGGCGGTCGCCGAGGCCGGAGGCTAAGGGCTGGGGGCTGCACGCTGGAAAACTCGCGCGTCGCGTGTTCCTGTTATTTACGGCGGCCGGCGTGGTAAGCGTCATCGTGCTGCTGCTCGATCCCGAAAGCCGGCAGCAACTCTTCTTCGAGCATGTCGGACTGGCGCCGCGCGAGGGCATGGGCCGGTACACCTCGCTGTTATTCATGCTGCCGACCACCGCCGTGGGGCTCTGGTATTTGTCCAGTCGGAAACGGCCGTATTCGCGCTGGCTGACTATGGCGGGCCTGTTTCTGATTGCGGCCATCCACCTGGGTTATGGCAGGCGCCTGATGTGGGCGGGCACCATGCTCCTGATCCTCCATTTATGCAAGGTGCGCGGCATTTTCACGCTGCGGGCGCGCTACCTAGCGGTCGCGTTGCCGCTGCTTATCCTCGTGTCGGTTTGGATGGAAGCCAGCAAGAACCTGGGATGGTACACCGCCACGGAAAGCATCCAGATTTCCCGACTGGCCGACGGCAACAAGGTTTTTGACATGGTGGACAACTCGGTGGGCCGCTTCGATACTACGGCGGCGTTGATCGCCAATCGCGAAACGTTGCCCTATTACTACGGCGAGACGTTCCTGATGGCGCCCCTGCAGGTGCTGCCGGTGTCGGCGGGATTCGAACGTTCGCGCGGCGTGCGCGAAGAGTTGGGCGAATTGATCTACGGCGCCTTCGGGCAAGGGCTGGTATCGCAGGAGGCTTCGCTCGTTGGCGAACTGTACGCCAATTTCAGTTACGTCGGGGTGATGGCGGGGTTTTTGGTGGTGGGGTTCGGAGCGGCATTTCTGGACGCGCGCTGCCATCACAGCCGCCATCCGCTGGTGGCTATGGGCTACGGATTGTGTTTGTTTCGCGCCATCCATCAATTGGCGACGGCATCTACGTCCTGGTTTCCACTCACGTTTCTGGCGTTTCTGCCGTGGCTGTGTACGGCCGCCGCAGTCCGGCTGGCCAGGAGGCCTCTGTGATTGTCCACGTAGGTCCATCGAATCTTCGGCTACCGGCGCGGCTCGGCGGGGCAGTGGAACGGCGCATGATGGAACTGGCCGAAGCGCAAGCTCGCGGCGGTGAGCGGGTCGTCGTTTACTCGACGGGCGCGGAAACAGGTTGGCGGGACTACCACGGCGTGCGCATCCGGTATCTGGCCGGCCCCCGCGCGGAGTTTGCCCTGCGCTTCGTGTACGACGCCGCGCGCGGTCCGGAGGGCGTCCGGCCCCGGGTGGTCCACGTGCATAATCGCGCAGAGATCTCTTGGCTGGCAAAGACGGTGGGACTGGGTCCCACGCTGCTGAGTTGCGATTACCACTTCGAGCCATGGCGCCGCTCTCCGCGCTTCCGCCCCATCAGCAAGGCGGTCTGGCGGCGGTGCTTGCTGGCTGCCCACCGCATCGCGCCGGTTTCGGCCTACTGTCTCCGGGTCCATCGGGATTATTGGGATCTGCCCGACAGCAAGTTCGTGCTGATCGCAAATGGCGTGGATTGCGCCCGCTTTCATCCGGACGCGGCCCTACGTGCCGAGTGGCGGGAACGCCTGGCGCTGGACGGGCGCCCTGCCATCCTGTACGTGGGCAGATTGTGCGAGCAGAAAGGCACCGACCTGCTGATCGCGGCGTATCGCATGCTGAAGCAGCCGGCCACTCTGGTAGCCGTGGGCCCCTGCGAGTTGTTCGGTAAGACGCAGCCTAGCGCTCTGGCAGCCGAATTCCGGGAAGCAGGTGGCATCTATCTGCCGCCGCTGGACGATGCCGATATGCCGGGGATCTACAACGCCTGCGACATGTTCGTGATGCCTACGCGGGAACTGGAAATGTTCGGCATGGCGGCAGTGGAGGCGCAGGCCTGTGGCAAGCCGGTGGTGGCGAGCGATCACGGCGGGCTGCGCGAGACCGTGCCGGAGTCGGCCGGAATGCGTTTCCGCACCGGAGACGCCGCGGACCTGGCGGACCGGCTGGAGACTCTGCTCGGTCGTCCCGATCTGCTGGATACGCTCGGCGCTGGCGCTCGTGAAAATGCCTCGCGCTACGACTGGCCGCGCATCGCCGAGTGTTGCGAGGAGGCCTACGCCGCGTTATGAGCATACCGCTGGTGAGCATCGCCATGCCGTTTTACAATGCCCAGCACACAATCGGCGCCGCCATACGGTCGATCCTGCTGCAGAGCTATGCGAATTGGGAATTGCTGCTGTGCGATGACGGCTCCACGGATGCGAGTTGCGCGATTGCGCGCTCGTTCGGCGATCCGCGCATCGTGGTGTGGGGCGACCGGCGCCGGCTGCAACTCGGCGCCCGCTTGAACGAGTGTATCGAGCGCGCCGCGGGCGAGTACGTCGCGCGCATGGACGCCGACGACATTGCCTATCCGCGGCGCTTGCAGAAGCAAGTGCGTTTTCTCGAAGATCATCCGGGAGTAGACCTGACCGGGGGATGGGCAGTACTGTTCTCGGATCGCGGCACGCCGGTCGGCAAGCGCACCGATCCCACAGCGCATGGCGACATCGCGCGCCGGCCGCTCTATTCCTTCAAGCTGATCCACCCCACCTTCATGGGGAAAACATCCTGGTTCCGGCGCTATGGGTATCGCGCCGATGCCATACGCTGCGAGGATCACGATCTGCTGTTTCGGGCCCACGCGGGCAGCCGCTACGCCAACATGCCGGAAATCGTGCTCGGCTACCGGGAGGGCGCCATCGATCTGCGTAAGCGGCTGCGCTCGCGCTGGATGTGGTACCGTTGCGCCGGTCGCTACCTGAATGCCGCCGGGCGGCTGCGGGTGGGCGCCGTCGAGTTGCTGAAGAGCAGCCGCGATGCCTTGGCCGTGGCCGCGGGGGCCGATACCGCGTGGCTGCGATCGCGCGCCACGGCGCTCACCGAGGAGGAATTGCGGGAATGGCGGCAGGTATGGGCCTCGGTATCATGACCGCTGGTGTAATGAGCACGGCCAGGGTTTGTCCAGCCACGGTGTGGCCCGCGCCGGATTACAACACGGTGGCGGCCAGCGTGCGCGATCTGTTCCGCTTTCTCGGCCTGGACGCGCATAATCCCCTGGGCCGGTGGATCCAGCCCGGCATGACCGTAGTCATCAAGCCCAACTGGGTGAAGCATGAGTTCGGAGCAACGGAAGGTTGCCACGTGCTTTACACGCATGCATCGCTGCTACGCGTGCTGATCGATGCGGCGCTGGCGGCGGTGGGTCGGAATGGGCGCGTCTACGTGGCCGACGCGCCGCTGCAAGGCTGCCATTTCGCCCGCTTTCGCCGGCAGAGTGGGCTCGCCGAACTAGAGGAGCGCTACGCGCGCGCTCCGGTCGCGTTTCTCGATCTGCGGCAACAGTGGGCCGAAATCGACGATGCCAGCAGTTTCGTGCGCGGCGTGCATGCGCTCGCGGGCGATCCCCAGGGCTATTCGCTGGTGGATCTGGGCGCACGCAGCCGCCTCGCGTGCTTCGGCGTAAATGCGCGCTTCGGGGTGACCGATTATCGCGCCGAAACCACCAACGGCCATCACCGCGCGAGCCAGCACCGTTATTTGGTGAGCAATACCGTGTTGAGCGCCGATGTGATCCTAAACGTTCCCAAGCTCAAGACTCACATGAAAACCGGCATGACCGGCGCGCTCAAGAATTTCGTGGGCATCATCGGGTCCAAGGATTTTCTGCCGCACTTTCGCGCGGGTTCTCCGAGGAGTGGCGGAGATGAGTACCCGGACAGGAACTGGGCCAGCCGGGCGGCCAGTCCTGTCCGGGAGCTTCTGCAGACGCGCGCGCCTTTGTGGCTTTGGAAGTTGGCACGGGCGGGCGCGCAGGCAGCGTCGTCGCCGGTGATTCATGGCGGCGGATGGCATGGCAACGATACGCTGTGGCGCACGGTCCACGACCTGGTGGCTATTGCCCGCAATTACGGCGTGGACGGCACGCGCCGGGACCGGCCCCGCACCATCCTGACGCTGGTGGATGCCATTGTGGCGGGCGAAGATTGCGGGCCGCTGAAGCCGCGCCCCAAGCCGTGCGGGCTGCTGGTGTGGGGAGAAGATCCCGGCGTGGTCGACGTCACCTGCGCCACGCTGATGGGTTTCGACTGGCGCCGCATTCCCCTGCTCAGCCATCTGTGCGATGCCCAGGCGCGGGCTTTCAGCGACTTTGCCGGCGAGTTGGCATTTCACGCGCCGGCGCCGGGATTGGAGGACTTTGTACGGAGTGGCGGCGGGCAGTTCGCCTCGCCGGTCGGCTGGGCAGGGGAGATAGAGCAGCGCCAAAGGAGTAAACTTTAAGTGCATGGCGACCTCGACCAGCGTTCCCGTGGAAGAGTATCTGCGGACCACCTACCATCCGGATATGGATTACGTGGATGGAGAGCTTGTGGAGCGGCACGTGGGTGAACGTAGGCACAGCCGCTTGCAGATACTATGCGTGCTGCTGCTTGGCCCCCGCGAGCGGGAGCGCGGTTTCCACGTTTTTACCGAACAGCGATTGCGCGTGTTAGGCACGAAACACAGGTATCGCATCCCGGATGTGTGCGTGATGGCGCTGCCTTATCGGTCGGAGCCAGTCCTGACCACTCCGCCCCACCTGGCAATCGAAATCCTATCTCCAGAGGACGAGACGGCTGACATTCTTGCGAAAGTGGCTGACTTCCTGCGGTTTGGCATTCCCCACATCTGGATCGTGGATCCGTACAAGCGCACTTTGCAGGAAGCCGACCGCGAAGGCATCCGCTATCGTACCGACTTGGTGGTCGAGACCGAGTTGGTTGGGCGCATCGACTTCAAGGAACTGTTCTCGCAACTTGAGGAACCCACCGAGTGATGGCGTTGGCACCTGCCCTCACTCTGTCCTCCATTTTTCGATAGTTGCAAAGCGCCCTCATCTCTCTACGCCGCGCACCTTACCGTTCGAAGGGCTCTTTCGCGAATTCCAGGCTTCGGACATCCTGGTCCTGCGGAACTCTGTGCAACAGCCTGTTGCACAATTCGGAAGATTCTCCGCAGCTAGATATTATGGCATCGCGAAATTATGCAGTAGCCGGCTGCACAATTGCTCTTCCCTCCAATCTTTGGCAAGACTTGGCACGGAGAGAAGCCCCGCATTTCCGGAACCGCCGCCTTCGGGTCGGCGGGAAGACGGTCGATTATCTTAGCGCCGCAAGCCCTCCGTACACCTGCCGCGTCAGGATTTCGCGGGCCTACTTGCCAATACAGCGGACCAGCTCGTAGACGGCCACCGCACCCCTGAAAAAAGTCCGCACGTTTCAGAGATAAAGTACCGATCCTCTGCCACCATCTGATTTCAACGCTTCCGCATTGCAAATGGCGCACAGAGCCTATTCCCGGCTACCCATCGCGCTGCAGCACGTTTGCGCCACGGCCCAAGGCGCTCGGTATTACCACTGGCGTTATGGGGGGATATTTCGAAAGTACTTGGCATACCTCAAACAGACCGAACAAATCCCCGCGGCACAGATGCGTGACAGGCAAGCGGCCGAGCTCGACCGGCTGCTGCGTTTCGCTGTCACGCACGTGCCGCACTACCGCAAAAATGGCACAGATGCGCTCACGCAAAAGGACCAGATCCGCGAGCGGCCCGAAGATTTTCTCGCCGATACATACCCGCGCCGGGCGCTGATCCCCTGGCACACCAGCGGCACCACGGGGAAACCGCTCACCATCTTCTACAGCCGCGAGGCCATGAAAAAGATGTGGGCCTTCGTGGAGCTGTACCGGAACCAAGCGGGCGTCACCAAAGACGACCGGCGAGGCCAATTCACCGGCAAGCTGATCGTACCGCCGGAGCAGTCCGCATCGCAAAAGATCTTCTGGCGGCGCGACCTGGCCAACCACACGCTGCTGCTTTCGAGCGTTCACCTGCTGCCGGAAAATCTGCCGCACTACGCCGCGGCGCTGGAGCGTCTCCGGCCGGTGTATCTGTGTGGCTATCCATCGTCGATATACGTGCTGGCGCAATTCTACCGGCAGTCGGGCCGAACCGCCCTGGGGGCCGCGCCGCACCTCAAGGCAGTGCTCACATCCGCGGAAACGCTCCTGGAGCACCAGCGGATCGCCATCGAAGAGACCTTCGCCACGCGCGTCTTTGACCAGTACGGGCAGGCGGAGATGCAAAGCTTCTGGTACGAGTGCGAAGCCGGCCGCATGCACGCGCATCCGCTCGCCGGTGTTACCGAGATCCTGCGGCCGGACGGCACTGCGGCGGCGCCGGGCGAGCTGGGCGAAGTCGTGTTGACGGGCTTCGTCAATTACGCCATGCCGCTCGTACGATACCGCGTGGGCGACACCGCCTGCTGGGCCGCCGAGCCCTGCCCCTGCGGCCGGGCAATGCCGGTCATCGAGGAAATCGGCGGACGGCTCGACGATCTCGTATTCACGCGCGAGCGCGGTTTTCTGGGGCGCCTCGATCCGGTATTGAAGGGCGTCCGCAACATTGTCGAGAGCCAGCTCGAGCAGGAATCGCTGGATGTGTTACGCGTACGCTTCGTGCCCGCGCTGCACTTCACCGCGGAAGACCTGCGGATGCTGGAAACCAACCTCCGCGCCCGAGTGGGGCGGAGCATACACCTGGAGTTCGAGTGTACCGCTCGCATTCCGCGCACGGCGAACGGGAAGTTCCGCTTTGCAATTTCGCGGCTGGACCACGCAGCCATCCCAAAGTCGTGCGCGTCATCACGCGGCTGAATATAGGCGGCCCGGCGATTCACACGTTGCTCCTGACGCGGGATTTGGCCGCGCTCGGATATCGCACCGTTTTGGTTGCGGGAAGCTGCGAAGCCGAAGACGGCGACATGCGGTACCTGGTGCGCGACGACGACCCCCTGTGCTGGGTGACGGACCTGTCGCGCTCCGTGCGGCCGTGGCGCAACCTGAAAGCGCTGTGGCGATTGTGGCGGCTGATGCGGCGTGAGCTGCCCGATATCGTGCACACCCATACGGCCATGGCCGGCTGCTTGGGCCGCCTGGCCGCCGTGCTCAGCGGCGCGCCGATTATCATCCACACGTTTCATGGAAACAGTCTCAACGAGTATTTTTCGCGCTTTCAGGCGGGCGCGTTCCGGCGCATCGAGCAGCTATTGGCGCGATTCACGGATGTGCTGTGCGTAGTCTCGCCGCAACAGGCCAAAGAGTTGAGCGAGGAGTTTCACATCGCGCCGCCTGACAAATTCCGCGTAGTGCCCCTCGGCCTGGAGTTGCAGCCCTTTTTCGACCTGCCCCCGCCGGCGCCTCGCCCCGGCCCGCTGACGGTAGGATGGTTCGGCCGGCTAGTTCCGGTGAAAAACGTACCGCTGCTCCTCGCAACCATAGAAGAGGCGCTGCGCCGCGACGAAAATTTGCGATTTGTGATCGCCGGAGACGGGCCGGACCGCGGTGCCCTGGAGAGTGTTGCCGGTCTCTACGGCGGGCGCGTGGAATGGCTCGGCTGGCAACGGGACATCCTGCCGGTGCTGGCCCGCTGCCATGTGGTGCTGCAGACTTCGCGGAATGAAGGCACGCCGGTGGCGCTCATTCAGGGGATGGCCGCGGCACGGCCGTTCGTATCGACGGCTGTGGGCGGAGTGGTGGACATGGTCTCCGGTGCCGTCGAGCGCTCCAGCGACGGCGCGCGCTGGTACGCCAACGGCGTCCTGGCCGAGCCGAATGCCGCGGCGCTAGCCGGAGCGCTGGCAGCTCTGGCACAAGACCGGCTCCGGCTGGCGCGAATGGGATGCGAAGGGCGGGCCTTCGCCTACAGCCGGCATCGCAAGGAACTGCTTGTCGGAAACGTAGATGCACTGTACCGCGAGCTGATACGCAAGAAGTTGAATCCATCGATTTAACCAGACCTGAAACTACTATTTCTTGAGATAAGCGGCGGGCTGCCTCGCACCAATATTTTCTCAGTGCTTCTGCAACCGCATCTCTGTCCATCTGTGTTCATCTGTGGTTCCACACGGCTTAAGGGAGAATTATGAACGTACTGATTACCGGCGGGGCCGGTTTTATCGGATCGCACCTCGCGGAACGGTGCCTAGCCGAGGGATGGAGGGTCTCCATCGTCGACGATCTCTCGACCGGCTCGTTCGAGAATATCGCGCACTTGAAGGCCAAACCAAACTTCTCCTATACGATCGATTCGATTTTTCATGAGCCGGTGGTCGCCGAGCTGGTGGACTGTGCGGACGCGGTGTTTCATCTGGCTGCGGCTGTAGGCGTGAAGAGAATCGTGAACGACCCTGTGGGCACGATCGAGACGAACGTACACGGCATGGAGGTGGTTCTCCGGTGCGCCGCCAAGAAAGGCAAGCGGGTGATGTTCGCGTCCACTTCCGAAGTCTATGGCAAAAGCACGGACCTGCCATTCCGCGAAGACGGTGACCTGGTGTTCGGCCCCACGGATATCGGGCGTTGGAGTTATGCCTGCTCGAAGGCCCTTGATGAATTTCGGGCGCTGGCCTACTGGGGGCAGAAGATGTTGCCGGTGGCTATTGTGCGACTGTTCAACACCGTAGGCCCGCGGCAGACCGGCCGCTACGGCATGGTGCTGCCGACGTTCGTGCGCCAGGCCCTGCACGGCGACCCTTTGACCGTCCACGACACCGGTGAGCAACGCCGCTGTTTTTCATATGTGGGCGATGTGGTCGAGGCGCTCGTACGTATCGCGCAAACACCGAAAGCCGTCGGTGAGGTCATCAACATCGGCAGCGATCGAGAGGTGAGCATCAACGAGCTGGCCGCGCTCGTTAAGGAGATCACCGGCTCCCCGTCGGCGGTGGAGCACATGTCTTACGAGCAGGCCTACGGCCCGCGATTCGAAGACATGCCGCGGCGCGTTCCATGTCTTGAGAAGCTGGAGCGCCTGGTGCATTATCGCCCGGCGACTCCGCTTGAAACCATCGTGCGGCGCGTGGTGGATTACGAATGGGTCAGGATGCCGAGGCGCGCCCTCGCCGCCGTAGTGTAGAGATGCCGATCCTTCTGACAGGTTTGCTTTCGGCGCTGCTCACGTGGCTGCAAATCCGGATGAACTCCCGGCTGGGGCTCACGGCCGCGCCACGGGCGGACCGCTGGCATGCCCTCCCTACGCCTTCGAGCGGAGGCTTGGCGATTTTTCTGAGCTGCGCGGCCGCCTACTGGCTGGCCTGTCCAGGACGATATCCACGAATCGCGCTGGCGGCGGCCGCGCTGTGGATCTTCGGATTTCTAGACGACCGGCTGGGCCTGCGTCCGGCACTGAAGCTCGCGGCACAGGTGGCCGCCGCTGGGTTCGTGGTCCTGGGTGGCGTAGTATTTCCCCTCACCTCGTGGCACTTGCCCAACGTCGCGCTCAGCATGTTCTGGATCGTGATGATTACGAATGCCTTCAACCTGATCGACAACATGGATGGGCTATGCGCTGGAGTAGTCATCGTCATTTGCCTGTTCCGCTTCTGGCTGCTCGCCGCGGACGGGCACCTCGCCGACGCAAACCTGTGCGTAATGCTGGCCGCGGCGTTCGCCGGCTTTCTTCTTTTCAACTACCATCCGGCGCGGATCTTCATGGGCGATTGCGGCAGCCTGCCGGTGGGTTTCGCGTTGGGCGCATTGACGCTGGCCGGCCCGGCGCCGCCTAAAGGGCTCGTGATGGCGGGATTCTTTTACCCGGCGCTGACGTTTACCTATCCGATTTTCGACACGGCGCTGGTTTCAATTTTGCGCAAGCTCGCCGGGCGGCCGATTTCGGTGGGCGGCCGCGACCACAGCTCGCATCGGCTCGCCTCGCTCGGGCTCGATCAGCGCCAGGTCGTCTGGATTTTGTGGCTGCTGACGGCCTTCGGCGCCAGCCTTGGTCTAACGATTCACTGGAGGCCGGGAGCGCTGTTCGCCGCCGGAGCGCTGCTGGCAGGTCTGCTGGGACTGTTCGGGGGGTTTCTGGCGACACGGCCGGGATACCCGCTACCGCGGTGGGCCACGGCCTGGGTGCAACGGCTGGCAATGCTCTCCCGGCAACCAGATTTGCCGGGGATTTGAGTCATCCATGGCCAAAGCCCCCATCAGCTCCGCAACCGGGAATCTGCCCGTACCCGCTGAAGTCATTGAACGGCGGATCTACCTCATCCGCGGCCAGAAGGTCATGCTCGACAGTGATCTCGCTGAACTCTACCAGGTACTCACGAAGAACTTGAACCTGGCGGTGCGCCGCAACCTCGACCGCTTCCCTGAAGACTTCATGTTCCAGCTCACCCAGGACGAGTTCCAAAACTTGAGGTTGCAATCTGCAACCTCAAGTTCAGGCTACGGCGGCCGTCGCTACTTGCCTTATGCATTCACCGAGCACGGCGTGGCCATGCTGTCTTCGGTTCTGAGCAGTAAGCAGGCCGTACAGATGAACATCGTCATCATCCGCGCGTTCGTCAAGCTCCGCGAGGTTCTTGCCACGCACAAAGACCTCGCCGCTCGAATGGAAAAGCTGGAAGCCGCCCAGAAGCAGCACGGCTCGATCATTGCCGTTGTAGTTGAAGAGATCAAAAAGCTAAAACAGCCATCTCCGACTCCTCCAAAACGACGCATCGGCTTTACCATTGATGACCCGAAGGCCTAATCACTCCCCCGTCGTCCGCTTCTCAAACGCCTCATAATCGTTCGCGATCGCCTGCGCCAGGGCGAACAGCTTGCTTAGCAACTCCTCCGACGACCGGAACTGAATATGCAACTCCCCGGGACTCAGGCCGATGCCTGCCGGCAGGTCCGGCAATCGTTGGCTCAACACCTCCGGCTCCACCGGGATGGCCACCCGCGCCCCTGCCTGCAAGCGGCGGATGGCATCCAGCCGCTCCGCCAAGCGCTCCTTGCGGCGCCACTCCATTTTGAAATCCGGGCTGTCGCGGATCTGCTCCAACTGCGCCACCAGCTTCGGACGGTCGATCAAGAACGTCCGGCCCGCCTGGTAACCGCCGAAGAAGTGAATCAGGTCAATGGCGCGCCGCCGCCGCAGGCGGAACAGCCGCTCGCAGACTGCGCGATCCACCACCGGCACATCCAGCGTTCGCAATTCTTCCAGGATCTCGGGGACGCGCAGCAGCCATTGCGCTTTAGCAGGCATTTCGCAGGCCTATCCGCGTAGCCAGCCCTGCTTCTGCCAGGCCGCCTCGGCGGTGTCCAGCAGCATGTGGTGGATTTCGATCCAGAAACCGCCCGGCTCGACATTCAGCACCTCGCCCAGCAGCAGTTGGCCCTCCCATTCCAGGCGTACAGCGCCGTCCTTCTTGACCGGTAATGCCGCGGCCAGGCGGAGGCGTTTGCCGGAAAGTTCCACGATGCGCGCGGACCCGGCACATGCCCCGTCGCCTAACACGTGCAGTTCGACGAGTTGATCCCGCTTCCAATTCAGTTCGCGCATTGCCCTTCCGTGCCAGTGTACTATGCGTACAGGACGATGTTTACATTTCTCAAGAGCCTGTTTTCCACGCGTATCCTCAGCCTCATCGTTCCGGAAACGATTCTTATTTTCTCCTGCTATATTCTGGCCGCCTATTGGTCCGGAGGCGTGGACCCTTCCGTATTTCTGCTGTACGACAATGGGCTGCTGCAGATCGCCCTGGTGGTGGCGGGCGTGCTCGCCGGACTGCAACTCAACAAGCTGTACGTACAGGTAGGCGTGCGCTCGAAGATACTGCTCCTGCAGCAAATCTGCCTGACGATGGGCGTGACCTTCCTGTTGGAATCGCTGCTGAGCTATCTGCGGAACCCGGGGCTGGTGCTGGCGCCGGCGATCATGCTGGTCGGCAGCGGCTTGGCCTTGGTGGTGTTGTTCGTCTGGCGCGTGTTCTACAGCGCGGTGCTGTGGAAGAGCTTCGGGACCAAACGGGTGCTCTTTTATGGGACGAATACGGCCGTGATGGAAACCAGCCGTAGCCTAACCGCACATCCCGAGTTGGGCCTTTCGACGATCGGCTACATCGACGAGGAACGGGCTGCCGGCACGCCGCTCCACGGAGCGCCCGTGCTGGGCTCTGCCGCGGACTTCGCGCGGGTGGTTTCCGAGGCGCATCCGGACCGTATCGTCGTGGGCGTTACCGAACGCCGCCAGAACATGCCGTGGCGCGAGCTCTTGGACTTGCAGTTCCGCGGCATTGAAATCCAGCCCGTGGGGGAGTTGTACGAAACGGCTTGCGAGCGCGTGTGCCTGGCGGAGTTGCTGCCCTCGCAACTGATCTTCTCCGACGAACTGGGGGCCCGTCGCGGCGCCATCGCGTTGCAGGCCATCTACTCGAACATAGTGGCGCTGGCCGGCTTGGCATTGCTGGCGTCGCTGGCGCTGCCGATCGCCGCGGCAGTGAAGTTGTCTTCACGCGGCCCGGTCCTGGAGGGGCATGCACGACTGGGGCTGAACATGGTCCCGTTCACGCTTTACCGCTTCCGCAGCCGGCGCGCGGACGGCAGCCCCACGCCAGTCGGCCGATGGCTGCGTCGCCTGCATCTGGACGGGCTGCCCCAACTGCTGAACGTGATCCGTGGCGAGATGTCCCTGCTGGGGCCGCGGCCCCATCGTCCAGAATTCATCCCGGAGTTGCTGCGGCAGATGCCATTTTACGGGCAGCGGCATGCGGTGCGACCCGGTATCCTGGGCTGGAGCCAGCTCAACTGCGACTATGGCCGGCTACGCGACGCGCGGGAATCGCTGGAGTACGACCTGTATTACATCAAGCATGTTTCTCCGGCGCTGGACGCGTACATCCTCCTGCATAGCTTGATGGAAATGCCCTTCCGGGAAGCATAGCTCTCAGGCCGAATCTACGACTTTCCCACCGCTCCAACGATGAAGTCCACTTCCTGACCCGGCTGCGCGCTGCTTGGCGCAAAATTGTAATTCGGGCCGCTCATCAGGCGGATGTGGAAGGCATGCCGGGCCCTTCCGGCCTGGAACATTCCGGTCTTGTTCCTTTTCGCGTCTTTTACCGCGGTGGTGCTGAAGGTGTGCACGCCATCGTTGGCCTTGAAACTGGCCTTCCCCCGGGAGACGCTCAGCCATCCTTGGCAAGTAGTAATAAAGTTGTCACTATGATCGTGATACACCAAAAAACTCGCCACTCCGCCCTTGTCAAGCGCGGCACGATAGTTGATAAATGCATCTGCCGGTTGATTCAGGTAGTAGAGCTCGATTTTGGCGAGTGCGTTGTAAGCCTGCCAGCGCGACGGATTCGCCTGAATCGCGCTGTTCAGCAGTGTCTGCGCGTCGGTATATAGGACGTTGTTGATCTTCACCTCCGCCTGCCTGAGCAGCTCGTCGTAGCTCGTAACAACTGGCGCGGGTGGCGGCACGACCGGCGCGGGCGCAGGCTCGACCGGCGCGGGCGCAGGCGTAACGGCGACCACCGGCGCTGGTGCCGGCGGCGCCGGTTTCTCCACTGTTACCGGCTGTGGCTCCGGCGCCACCGGATTCTCCGCCTGCGCCTCGAGCGCGCGCTGGCGCTCCTCGTCGCTTTGCGGAATGCCTGCCGCTTGGGTCGGCCACTGTGTGGACCCTGCGGCCGGCGTAGGGCTCGTAGCCCCTGGCGCAGGGGTCGTGGAACCCGACTCAGGGGTTGTAGAACTTGCCGTGGTTGTCGGCCGGTGCCTATGACGGTACCAGTAGATAGAGCCGCCGGTGGCTGCCAGCGCGACGATTGCAATCAGAAGCGCGAGGACCAACCACTTCGGCAACGTCCGGCGGACGCGTGGCGGCGGTGGCGGCGCCACAGGCGCTGCGGGGACAGGGCCGGCTATGACCTGCGGCGCTGGCGGCCCTGGCGGTGGAACAACAGCCGGTGGCTGAGCGGGGGCCACTGGTGCCAGTATCAGCGTCTCAACCAGTGTCCGCCGGGTCTCATCCAATGCCCGCGTCTCACTCAGAACAGTTACCGGCGCAGGACGAGGGACGGGGAGATTGCCCGTAAGGGCGCTCTTGAAATCCTCCATCGATTGGAATCGGTCGCCGGCGCGCACGGCCAGCCCCTTCATCAATGCGATCTCCGCGGAAGCCGGAATGCTGACTCCCAGTTGGGAGGGGCTTTCCAGCGTGTCCGCAGCCAGCCTGTCGATCGAAGCTGGCGGGACCTTCCCGGTGACGGCGCGATAGAGCGTGGCGGCAGTGGCATACACGTCGGTCCATGGGCCTTGAATGCCGTTCGACCGGTACTGCTCTTCCGGAGAGTATCCCCCTCTCATGATCACCGAGAGGTTCCGGCTCCTTTGGCTGAGCGCATTGCGCGCCGCGCCAAAATCGATCAGCTTCACTTTGCCCGTCCTGGGGATGTAGATGTTGTCCGGGCTGACGTCGCGATGCAGGATGTTCTCGGCGTGCACGGCGCTCAAGGCGTCCATCACCGGCAGCATGATACGGAGCGCCTCCTCGAAAGGGATCGTTCCGCCGCGGCGGCGCAGAAGCTCCTCGAATGTCATGCCCTCGAGGTACTCCATCACCAGGTAAGCCGTACCGTTATCGCGGAAAACGGTGTCGACCGCCACGATATGGGGGTGATTGCACTTCTTCAGCACGCGCGCCTCCTCGAGGAAGCGCTCCAGTCCCCATTCGTACTCCGGCTTGGTTATGTCGGAGAACGGCAGGACTTTGCTTTGCCCCGTGCGGCCGGCAATGCCATTCGGCATGTACTCTTTTATGGCGAGGCGCGTTTGCAGGCCGATATCCCAGGCCAGATAGGTGATGCCAAAGCCGCCGTGGCCGAGCGCGCGCCCGATCACGTATTGATCGCGCAAAACCGTGCGCGGCGGCAGCATCAGGGTGTTGCTGACAGTGGGATGGAAGGGTGACCCACACTTGGGGCAGATCGTGCTGCCGGAATCGTCTTCCAGGCAACTGACGCACATGGTTTCGAGATTCATAATCCGTTCTCCATTATGTGTCGTTAGTGCTTCTTGGGCGGGGCTTTCGGCGGAGGCGCGGGCGCGCGTTGCGGCTGCGTGTGCTGCTGCGGCTGCATGCGCTGCTGCGGCTGCGTGCGCTGTGGTTGGGTCTGCGTCCGCTGCGGTTGGGTCTGCGTCCGCTGTGGTTGGGTCTGCGTCCGCTGTTGCTGATTCTGCGTGTGCTGCGGCTGGGTCTGGGTCCGCTGTTGCTGATTCTGCGTGTGCTGCGGCTGGGTCTGCGTCCGCTGCTGTTGGTTCTGCGTGTGCTGTGGCTGAGTCTGCGTGTGCTGCGGCTGGGTCTGCGTCCGCTGCTGTTGATTCTGCGTGTGCTGTGGCTGGGTCTGCGTCCGCTGCGGCTGAGTCTGCGTGCGCTGTTGCTGATTCTGTGTGCGCTGCGGCTGCGTCTGGGTCCGCTGTTGCTGATTCTGCGTGCGTTGTGGCTGGGTCTGCGTCCGCTGCTGCGTCTGTGTGCGCGGCGCAGAAGACGTGGGCCGCGTCGAAGGCGTCCGGTTCGCCACAACATTACGGCTCGCGATCTTAGACGGCGCGCCGTGCGCCGATCCGTGCGGCCCCAGACGCGCCTCCTTCGTAGGCTCCACATTGGACCGCGGGCCCACTTTCGCCTTCGCGTTGGCCGCCGCCGGAACGTGCACAGAGTCCTTGCCGACCGGGTGTCCACTCGCGACGTCGCTGCGCCGCGCAGCGGTCAGGGCCGATGCGCGGTTCATATAGTGCTGCCGCGCCGCATCCGGGTGGGCCAGCACTTTGCGATCCACGGGCACCGCGTTGGTTGCGTTGACCTGCTCCAGGTACCCGGCGCTTACGGTGTACGCCGGCACCCACACTTCGCCGGGGCCTAGCGGGAACCAGCCGAGCACCGCGTCGGCCAGTACGACGCCCGCTCCAAAATCGGCGAATGCCACCAGTGCGGGTGCGTAGTAGGGGCGAATTACGAACACCCCGGGAGTCTCGGGCTTCCCGGGAGTCCAGCCCCAGGCGCCGTCAACCTGCACCCAACGCCCGAAATGAAACGGCGCGTAACCCCAGGGCGCGTCGTCCACCCAGGTCCAGCCCCACGGATCCACAAAGACCCAATGGCCCACGCGGTACGGGGCCCATTGCGCATCTACGTTGGGAAACCAAACCGGGCCGTACGGGTCGACGGTGCGCCAATTGCCATTGGCATCCAGATCGGCGTAGCCGGGGATGTCGCGCGAAATGTTTGTCGCCGTGGCCGACGAGTCCTCGCGCCCGTCCCGTTCGATGCACCAGGCGTCAAACGGATCGGTGGCGGGCGCGTCGAGCGGTTCGGTATTCGCAGCGGTCACCCGCACCTGCTTGCCCTCGGCGACCGGCGTAATCTGGCCGCCGGCGTTGATCTCGGCGTCGCCCATCCGCACCGTGACCAGAGTGGTATCGCCCTGCTCGCTGACCTCCACGCGATAGGCGCCAAAGCGTTTCAAGGTAAAGGAAAGTTGCGGCGTGTCGATCTCAAAGACCTCATCGGCAGCCAGATCGTGCAGCCGCACGTTCAGGATGCCGCTCGCAATTTTGATGTGGGTAACCGCGTCGCCCAGTTCCACAAAAGCGAAATCCGTGCGTCCTCCGAAGCGCATGGCGGCATTGTCCGTCTGCAATTCGGCACGGCCGTTGTCTTCGGTCCAGAACTCGTCGCCGGTGGTCATCGGGCGGTTCAGCTCCGCCGGAGTCCAGTCGTCTACGCCGGCGGGTTTGAAGGTAACCGTGCCTTCGAAATACCCGAGACGCGCGGCGCGCCGCGGCGGGTCGGCGTTCTGCGGCAGCGCGGGCGTGGCCGCAACGGCTCCCAGAATGACGAACGCCGCAAATCTCTTAAGCATTTCCTGTCTCTCCACCTCGACTCTACCACTGACGGGCCCGATCGCAGGCTAACTGCGAGCTTGCTGACTCCGTCCCGACTAAGGTAACTCCCCCATGCAACGGAACCCCACATCGCTGGCGCGGCTCTCCGGCGCACCCTGGGAACGGGCCGAGACGCGAACGCCGTCCGCACGCATGTCCCAGGCCCCGCCGCGCAGCACATGCCCGGCGCCGCCGTCCGGACCTTTGGGATCCGCTCCGGGGCTCGCCTGGTAGTAGCCGCTGCCGTAGAAGTCGGCAGTCCACTCCCACACATTCCCCAGCATGTCGTACAAGCCGTACCCGTTCGGCTTCTTTTTGGCGACCGGCTGCGGCGCATTCCCGCTGTTATCTCCGTCCCAGGCGATAGCGTCGAGAGCTCCGTATCGCGATCGCACATTTCCGCCCCGTGCCGCGAACTCCCATTCCGCCTCAGTGGGCAAACGCAGTCCCGCCCATTCGCAATAACCGGCGGCTTCCTGCCAGGTCACCGACACTGCGGGAAGATCTCCTCCTCCCGTTCCCGTGGCGCGCGTATAGCGCTGGTATGCGCCCGCAGTCACCTCCGTCTGCCCCATCCAGAATCCCTGGCTGATGCTGACTTCGTGCACCGGTTTCTCGTCGGCGGCGCACGTGGCGTCGCCCGGCGAGCACCCCATGCGAAAAGTCCCTGCCGGGATCCACACGTACGGCAGGCCGTCTTTTGAGTTGGTCCGCACTTCACCCAGGCTCCCCGCCCGCGCAGGACCAGGGGCGGGTGACGGGTGCGACTCAGGCGCCGTTGGCTGATGCGACCGGAAAAGGAAAATCCAAACAATCGCGGCCAACAGCAGGCACGCCGCCACACCCGCAGCCAGCCACATTCCGGTCTTGCGGGGCTTTGGTGGCGCGATGGGCGTGATCTGCACCGTGGGAACGGCCGGTACGACCGCCGTTACTGGCGCCGTCGGCATAACTGCCGCGACGGGCGGCACCGTCTGTCTTGTCGGAGGGCTCTCTTCCTCCCACACGCCGCCCCCCTGGACCGCGGGCGAGGAGAGCGCCGCAATGAGATCCGCGGCGGTCTGAAATCTTTCCTCTGAATTCTGTTTCAGACAGCGCAGGATCGCGCTCTCCCATTGCGGGTCCAGGTCCGGAACGAACTGCCGGGGCGGAGGCGCTTGCGGACGAACGTACGCCGCCTCCGGAAACGGTCGCCGGCCGGCGACCATTTCATACATCACGATGCCCAGCGCAAAAATGTCCGTCGCTGGTGTGAGCGTGCCCAGGGTAAGTTGCTCGGGAGACATATACGCTGGAGTGCCGACGATATGGCCGACCATCGTCACGTTGCCGGCGGTATCCTCCATGCTGCGCGCCAGTCCGAAATCCGTGACCACCACACGGATCCCGTTTCCCTTGCCCGTTGGCGTCAGCATGACGTTTGCGGGCTTGAAATCCCGGTGTACGATGCCCACTTCATGTGCCGCATCGAGGGCCGCAGCCATTTGCATGACGAGAGGGCCCGCCTCCTGGGTGCTCATGCGCCCCCGGCTCAACCGGTCGGCGAGGTTCTCACCTTGCAGCATTTCCATGGTGAGGAACATCATTCCGGGTTCCCCGGATGCTGGGTTTCCTGGCGTGATGTGGAGATCGTATATCCGGCAAACATTGGGATGCGTGACCTGCTTGGCCGTCTGCACTTCCCGCTTGAATCGGGCAGTGGCCTGCGCATTGGAGGCGATATCCGGCCGTATGGTCTTCAGGGCCACGCGCCCGCCCAGATTCAGATCTTCCCCCTCGTATACGTCTCCCATGCCGCCGCGTCCGAGCCGGCGCACGATCTGGAACCGTCCGGCAAGTACGTCGCCCGGCTCCAGGCTGCGGGATATGGTAGAGCGCTCGGTCGCTCGGGTTTGGTCCAGGATGCCGGTCCGGCTGCGCTCTGCCAGCAGCGATTCCACCTCTTTGCGAAGCGGTTCGTCGCCCGCGCAGGCCCAACTCAGGAATTTGGACCATTCCCGGGAATCGCGCTCAAGTGCTTCGTCGACGATCTTCCTGACCTGCGCCCAGCGCTCCGGGCTCATTTCAGACGGCACGCGCGATCTCCCGGTGCAGCCACAAACGCGCCACGTTCCACTCCCGTTTCACGGTCCGATCCGAAATGCCCAGCACCGCGGCGGTTTCGGCGACCGACAGGTCTCCAAAGAATCGCAATTCCACGATGCGGCTCTGCCGCGGATCGAGCTTCTCCAGGCGCTGGAGGGCCTCGTCCAGGGCGATCAGCTCGCTGGATTTCTCGGGAGAAAACACCAACCCTTCGTCGAGCGGGACCTTCGACTGGCCTCCTCCGCGTTTGTCGCGGCCGCGCCCCCGCGCGTAATCGATCAGAATACAGCGCATCTGCCGTGCGGCTACCGCAAAGAAATGCGCGCGATTCTCCCAGTTGAAATTCGCCCTGCCTACCATCTTGAGATACGCTTCATGACCAGTGCGGTTGCCTGCAGCGTGTGCTCCGGCCGTTCGAGTCTCATGTAGTGCGCCGCGATCCGGCGCATCTCCCCATACACGAGGGGTACCAGTTTCTGAACCGCCTCCGCGTCCCCTTTTTGAGCGCCGGCAAGCAGCCGTGTGATTTCTCCAGGAGACGATTCCATATGCAGGTTCTTGAAAGAAGAGCGTTTTTCGGAATTCTACCGCACTTTCGCGCCAGATTTGGCCCCTCCGCTCCTCCCATGTCGCCTGTAAGGTTGCAGGCGGTCAAAGCCGCCTGACACTTTCGAAAAGGAGAAGGAAAATGTTCCATCGTTCGCTTCCCAAAATCGCAGTAGCGTTGGCCGTGCTGCTGGCGCTGATCACTGTCGCCCCATCACCTATGAGCGCCCAGGGCAGCCGTTACTCCCTGACGTTCAACAACTATTCGGGTTTGCGAATCGACCGCATCTACATGTCGACCAGCGAATCCGGCCGTTGGGGCCCGGACCAGCTTCGCGAGAACCGTCTGTGGTCCGGTTCCTACTACACTCTCACCGGGATTACGCCGGGAGAATACGACGTCAAGTTCGTTGATGGACGGGGCTTTGCCTGCACCCTGTACGGGGTCAACGTGTTCCGCGATCTATCCTGGGACCTGACCCGGCAGTGGCTGCTGGGCTGCGAGTACCGGCGCTGAGCCATGCGGGCCGCCGCGCTGGGCGAGTTCTGCCAAGAACTCGCCCGGGGCCTCATTCCCGCGCTAAAGATACCGCCGAGCCGGCTTCCGCGGTTGCAGACTCAGGGAATTTTTCGGCAAGGGTCTGGCGCAGGAGGTCCACGAACGGGGCGACCATCATCGGCAGGACGGAAGATGCAAAGGGCCGGGACAGCACGGCGTAGTCCCGATTGGAAAGCGGTATGCGCAGCGTCCAGGCGGGAGTTTCGGGATCGTCGCCACAGTAATCGTAAATCTCGCCGCCCAGCGAGAGCCGCACCTGCTGGAATCCGAACCTGACGCCGGCGTCCCGGATCGCCTCCCAGCACTCGCCGGGAGTTCCAGCGGCCAGCAGCGCGGCGCGGAATTTTCGCAGGTCCAGTTGGGCGCTCACGGTCCGCTGGAACTCGCCGCTGAACAGCAGCCGGCCGGCCAAGTCGAACTCGGCGTAGCCCAGATATTGAATGCCCAGCAGCATGAAGACGCAAAACAGCAGGATGAGCGCCCCCGCGAAACTATGTACCACGCCTTGAAGAAGAGAAAACGCCGCCGCCAGTCCGCAGAGGCCGTAGAGCACCAGCACGACGCGGCGGGGCGTAAGCCCTCGGTCGAGCAGCCGGTGATGGATGTGGCCACGGTCCGCCGCAAAGAGCGGCTGACGCCCAAGAAAACGGCGCACAATGGCCAAGGCTACATCCAGCAGGGGAATGGAGAGAGCCATCAGCGGCGCGGTCATGCCGAGCACTGTGGCCGATTTATTGGTCCAGATGGCCGCATAGCAGCCTAGCAGGAAACCGATCAGCAGGCTGCCGGAATCCCCCAGGAAAATGGTTGCCGGGTTGAAGTTGTAGCACAGAAACGCGAGCAGGGCGCCCGCCAGCGGGAAGGTGGCCACCGCCAGCACCATGTTGTGCGACATCAGGGCAGCGGCGAAGACAGTCAGGGTAGCGAAGAGCCCCACGCCCGCAGCCAAGCCGTCGAGTCCGTCCACCAGGTTGAAGGCGTTCATGCAGGCCAGCAACCAGATAATAGTCAGCGGCACATTCCACCAGGCGACCGTGTCCGCGCCGTGGATGGAGAGGATTCGGACGCCGCCCCAACAGGCCACGCTGGCGGCCGCGATCTGTCCGAGAAGTTTCTGCCAGGCCCGCAGGTTGAACAGGTCGTCCAGCAATCCAATCGCGAACGCTAGGGCGGCGCCCGGGAGCAATTTCCAGACGAGCGAGATCTGCTGGGCCAGCGGGCTGCCTTCTTCCGGGCGAACCAGTAAGTAGGCCACCAGGTAAGAAACGGCGATCGCCAGGCCGCCCACGCGCGGGATGGGATAACGGTGGACCTTACGCGTAGGATCGGGCTGGTCCACGACCCCGTAAGACCGGAAGACATCCCGGCAAATCGGAGTCAGCACCAAAGAGATGATAAATGCTCTGAATCCCAACCAGAGCAACGAATGCACCCAAAACCTCCAGCCACTCCTGATGGTGGCGCACGCCGCGCTACGTGTCAAGACACATGCTTTCAATTATTTCCGGATTGTACTGGTACCTTGGATAAATTCTTGTCTGTCGCAGGTCCGGCATGGCCGGACGGCAGACCGGCCACCTCCTGGCTTGACACCGCTGCTTGCGGCGCGTCAGAGTGAATGTTTGCTCGTTGCTTGCCCAAGATCATGGTTCGATTACCGAAATCCCGGAGGCGCTCTTTGCTTTTTGTACGAACGACCCTGTTTTTAGGCTGCGCGCTGGCTCTCCTAGCGCAGTCCGACCAGGACGCGCAGCCCGCCCAGGACGCGCAAGCCCCGGATGCGCAGCCAGCGCCGGAGTATGGCGGACCCGCGATTTTGAGCCGCGGTGAAACCCCTGCCATGCTGTCTCCGGCACCGATCGCCTTCCGGCCGTACATTGGCCTCAGCGCGATTTTCGACAACGGCATTGTGCCCGTCTCGGTCACTCCCACCGGCCAACTACCCAGCCCGGATGTGTATGGCGTGGCGTTGAACTTGGGCGCCTACACCTATCGCTCGTGGAAACACACCACGCTGGGCGTGGATTACAGGGGCAATTTCCGGCACTACTCGCAACAAACTTACTACGACGGCACCGATCAGTTATTGGCGCTGATCTTGACGCATGCGCCCAGCAAGCGCATAACGTTCACCCTGCGAAACAGTGCCGGCACTTATTCCGAGAATTACGGTCTGCCCACCCCACCGGGCATTGTGGATACTAATTACCTGCAGCTTCCGCAAAACGACATATTCTATGGCCCGGTCATCTTTCTTAGCACGGCCGCCGATCTGACGTTCCACAAGTCTGCCCGGCTATCATTCGATATCGGCGGGGAAGGCGATCTGGTGCGGCGCCGATCGACTGCCCTTTACGGCAGTACGGAAGGCTCCGCACGCGCCGATATGCAATACCGGGTCACCCGGCACTCCACGCTTGGAGTGGACTATCGTTTCACGTACTACTCGTACACCAAGGGTTTCGGCAACACGGATATCCACTCCGTGGGGCTTAATTACAGCACGCAGTTGACACGGCATTTGCAACTGTCCGCGCGCATTGGCGGCGCGCGGGTGCAAAGCTTGAGCCTCGCGGAGGTACAAATCGACCCCGTAGTAGCGGCCCTGCTGGGCGAGTCGGTGGGTATACAAGTGGCCCATCAGATCAGCTATGTGCCCGACATTATGGCCCGGTTGACCGACACTTTTCGGCGGTCGACGTTTGACGCGAGTTATATCAATGGGATCAGTCCCGGCAATGGAGTTTACCTCGCCTCCCGAAGTCAGACGGAAACCGTTTCTTATACTTACACCGGTGTGCGGCACTGGAATTTTGGCGCAAACGCCGCTTATGCGCGTATGGACGCGCTGGTGCAGACGCTGAGTGCATATTCGAGTTATGGTGGAGGAATCGGGATTACCAGGGACTTGGGAAAGGGCCTCCACACGGTGCTGCGTCTCGATACCCGTCACTACGACATCCCCGGCAACCAGTTCCTGCGTACAGAATACCGAGCTACGCTTGGGTTGACCTTCAGCCCCGGAGACGTGCCCCTGGCGTTGTGGTAGGGCGCGCACCACGACTTCTCGGCAGCAATTGTGAACGGGGCTTGCTTTCATTCGGTTGGTGCAGTCAAGGCGCGTCATCCGAGAAGGCCGGCGTAAATCTCGCCCATTCTGGCCGCGGACGCTTCGCGCGAAAACCGGCTCCGAATCGCACGCGCCGCTTGTAGTGCCAGCTTGCCGCGCAGGGCGCCTTCGCGGATCAACAGACGCAGGGTCTGGGCCAGCCCCGCCGTGTCGCGCGGTTGGAAGAGCATGCCGGTTTCGCCGTGCGCCACCAACTCCGGATTGCCGCCCACTCGCGAAGCCACCGCGCAACAACCGCAGGCCATAGCCTCCATCAGCGAATTTGAGAGCGCTTCGGAAAGCGACGGCAGCACGAATATATCAATCGCCTGCAGCCAATCGGCGACGCGGGGCGAGGCCGGTTCAAAGAGGCAATCCGGCGGGATGCCCAGCGTCCGCGCGCGGTGCTGTAGATTGCCCAGACAAGGTCCGCTGCCCACCAGCACCAGCTTTACGCCGGGTTCGAGGCCGCGCATGGCGGCGAAGGCGTCCAGCAGCGTTTCAAGCCCTTTTTCAGGCCGTAGCGCGCAGACCACGCCCACCACTAGCGAGGCGTCCCGCAAGACCCGGGGCCTGGCGCCGCGCACCCGATGGAACACGCTGGTATCGATGCCGTTATAGCAGAGATGGATCAGCCCGGCCGGTGCTTTCTCCTCCTCAAGCATGTGGCGCCGCACGAACTCACAATTGACCACTATTGCGTCCACCAGGTGGTCGGTGACGCGCAACCCGTGCCGGTAGAGCGGCGGCATCAAAGCGCGGTCGGCCCGCTGGCTGGAGATTACCCGCGCGGTGCCCGCCATACGGGCGGCTGGCACGCCATACAGATTCGCGGACGTGTCGAAAGTGTGGACCAGGCGGATGCCTTGTTCACGGATATAGGCCGCGATGCGCAGGGCGCCTTTGACGCTGGCGAGCGACGGGACGGGAAATTCGACGATGGGTACGCCGGCCGCCCGCAATTCCGCGCCTCGCAGGCCTGCCGCATGGAAGCAGCCGACCCGTACATCGAACTGAGAACGATCCAGCGACATAGCCATTTCCGCCAGTTGCCGCTCGCTGCCGCCGAGGTCGAGTGCGCGCACCATGAGCAGGACGGGGGTGGGGATGGGCATGCTTCCTCAATGTAGCGCAGGAGAGCGGGCAAACTGATCCCTGGCCGCGCCGGTCCGCCTCCCATCGGATGCTACAGTAAGGGGCAGAGCGGTCTCCAATCCATGTGCGGCATTGCCGGATTCTACTTGCGCGAAGGAAATGCAGAGCTCCCTGTCGTGCGCGCCATGTGCGACCAGATCCGCCATAGGGGACCCGACGACGAGGGCTATCATGTCGCGGGCGGCTGCGCGATCGGCGCGCGGCGCCTGGGTATTATCGATCTCAGTACAGGTCATCAGCCCATGGCCAATGAGGACGAATCCGTCTGGGTGGCGTTTAATGGCGAGATTTATAACTATCGGGAATTGCGCCGAGACCTGCTTGCACGGGGACACCGTTTCTCTACGAATAGCGATACCGAAACTCTTGTGCACCTCTATGAGGAAGACGGCGTAGAAGGTGTCGCGCGGTTGCGTGGGATGTTTGCCTATGCCATTTGGGATGCGCGCCATCGCCGCCTGTTTCTGGCTCGCGATCGTTTCGGCAAGAAGCCGCTGTATTATGCCGTGCTGCCGGAGGGATTGTACTTTGCAAGCGAGTTGAAATGCATGCCGGTCGCGGGCGTGCCAGTCGAAATCGACACCGAGGCGCTACGGCTGTTCTTTCAATTTACGTACATTCCGGAGCCGTTTACGTGCTTTCAGGCGGTGCGCAAACTTCCCGCGGGCTCCTGGCTGATGTACGACCGGGACGGGAGAGTCCGCCAAGGACAGTACTGGCGGTTCCCTGAACCCGTGGCTGAGACGCCGGCGGACTTCTCGGAGGCCCAGGCTTGTACGCGGTTACGGAACAAGTTCGACGAAGCTGTGCGTATCCGCATGATCGCCGATGTTCCGCTGGGCGCTTTCTTGAGCGGCGGCATCGATTCCAGTTCGGTTGTCGCATCGATGGCACGGGCATCGCCGGAGCCGGTGCGCACGTTCTCCATTGGTTTCGAAGAGCGCGGCTTCAACGAGCTGTCGTATGCGGCGCTGGTGGCCCAAGAGTATCACACTGAGCATCACGAGATTATGGTCCGTCCTGACGCGGTCGACTTGGTTTCCCGCCTGCTGCGGCACTTCGACGAACCTTTCGGCGATCCTTCCGCCATCCCCATGTTTGTCGTTTCGGAATTTGCGTCCCAGCACGTGAAAGTAGCGCTGAGCGGAGATGGCGGCGACGAGTTGTTCGCGGGCTACGACCGATTCCGAGCGCTGGCTAAGCTGCGCATGGCAGATCATGTGCCGAAGGCGATGCAGCGGTTCGTTTCCTGGGTTGCCGATTGCTTGCCGTATTCGGCTTACGGCAAAAATTACTTGCACGGGATGACCCGCCCAACCGCTATGGAACGTTATTTCGAGTGCAACTTTTCGCCCTGGCCTCTGCGAAAGGCGCTGTTTCAACCCGAGTGGATGCTACCCGCCGATAGTGTCTATCTAACGCATACATTGGCACACTTCCTGCTACCGGACGATGCCGATCTTCTCTCGCAGGCGCTATACTTTGAAACCACGCAGAATCTGCCTGGAGATCTGCTGGTGAAGGTGGACCGGATGTCGATGGCGAACTCACTCGAGGTGCGCTGTCCAATACTGGATCACGAGTTGGGCGAACTGGCCGCTTCTATCCCGCATGCGTGGAAAATCCGTAATGGGAAGGGCAAATACATCTTTTTACAGGCGCTTGGCGACCGCCTGCCACCGGCGCTCTTGAAGCGCCCCAAGATGGGATTCGGCGTGCCCCTGGCTGTCTGGTTTCGCGGGGACCTGCGCTCGTTTCTATGGGATCACCTTGGCAGCACCGCGTTCCAGCAGCGGGGTGTCGTGTCGCCCGGTTTCGTGCAACACATGCTCGACGAGCATGAATCCGCCCGGCGCGATAATTCATACTGGCTATGGTCGCTACTGGTGCTAGAGCTATGGTTCCGTGAATTCGAGCGGAAGCGACCAGCATCGCCGGATCGTTACGATCAAACACACACGCCGGCCAAATCCATGTGGGGGCAATCGTAAAACGTATGGCGGTTTTGCGTGCTTCGGCGTAAACCAGGGCGTCGTAGCGTGTGCTCAAGCGTAACCAGGAGGCCCAATCTATGTGCTTGACCGTAAGCAGCACGCTCTCGAACTGGTGCATTGCTTTGCCAAGCTACTGAAAATACAAGGTTTCTTTCGCTACGCTCAAACCCACTCCTGGATGAGGTTCATTTTGAACGGGTTACGGTCTTCTTATGGTCGGGCACACACTCTTTACGATCAAACCCATGGCGCTTACGGTCAAACACACGGCACAAAAACGCTTGCTTTCACTGTAAGTGTTTGTAAAATAAAGTAGTTGTCCTCGCATCTCTATCTCGGCGACGCATGTATATGGAATGGTCTTATGGTTTGGTAACCCTAACGGAAGATAGCACTGGTGCGGTGTACAAGGCTGTTTGTGGATGGCTGGCGTGTGCTTACCAATAAAAATACCGCAAAGCCACGGGCTTCATCGTAAATCGCTAGAACAGAACATCGAAGAAATGTTAAAAAACAGATGATGCAGTCTGCGTTCTAAGGCATACAACGTGAGCAAACATATCACCAAGCCTTCTCTGGTCAACCTGTCCGTTGAGGAAGAGAACCTCGCAGCCATTCCCTTTGCGGTGCTGGAGCGAAGGGTAGGCAAACGAGTTGGCAAGATCGAGATTAAAGGCACGAAGATCCTTCCTAACGGTGGGGAGATGGAGGTCGTCTGGCAGATACAGGGCAACAACGAATTGGGCCTGCCGACCGAGCAAGACCTTGATATCTTTGTTGCGCTGGGTGTGCTGACCTTCCGTAACAACTTTGCCAAGACGGTGACGTTCAGCGGGCGGGAGATAGCCCGAATGCTGAATATCAACTCCGTACACGGCAAGTTCTATCAGCGGCTGAAGCTGGCCATGGATCGTTTCATTCCGTTGCGTTTCCGGGCGCTTACCGCTACAGACCAGCAAGAAGAAGTCAAGTGGAGCAACGTATTTCAGGAAGCCAGTTTTTTGTTGGATCGCGAAAGCGGTCGCTGCACCGGCAGCGTTACCTGGACTGACAAACTAATCCAATCTATCAACAACGGCTTCTTTCGAGTGCTGGACGCCGGCCGGTATATGGAGCTTGATGGAATTACGGCCAAGCACTTGTACCGCTTCTTTGCCGTGGCCTTTGAAAAGACCGACCTGATTGTGATGGACGCCCGCAAATTGGCGATGGAGCATGTAGGCATCCTGAACCCACCACACTATTTTTCACGGTTGATGCAGACTCTCGAACCGGCATTCGACCAGTTGGTCCGCATCCAGGTGTTGGGATCTTATAACGTAATTTCCGCAGAAGACTGGCGGATCGCGATGCACAGGCACCCGTCTTACGTGCCTGAGCGTAAGAGCCTGATGCTGCAAAGTACAGTTGGTCCAGAGCTAAGCCGCGCCCACTGCCAGAGTATGTTGGAAAAAGCGGGTTTCGCGTACAAACCAGCCATGACTTGGAGCGAAGCAGCCCAGACGCCAGAAGAATTGTACGCGTTAGAACGCGCTGCATACCTTGTGCAGGCCATGAAGCAAGACGGCGTGCTGCCGCATGTGGCTACCAGTTTTGTATCGCGTGCACTCGACTTGGGCGCGGCATCGGGCGAGGGCAGGGAAGCGCTCGACTGGTGCGAGATGGCAGTGGAGATCTGCAGACAAAAGAAGCACACCGGTCAGAACCTCAAAAACGCTGCCGGGCTGCTAGTCAAGATTATAAAAGATCCGGCCACGCGCACCCGGTTGCTGGACGAACAGATGGAGTCCGCCGCTAAGGAGCGGTACCGGCAACGCGAGCGTACTATCCTGCGGCAAAATCAAGAAGCCGAAGAACGCGCCGTCATACTGGAATACGAACAATTCCGGCACGCCACTGCACAGAGTCTTTTCGAGCAACTCAGCGAATCGGCAAAGCAGGTTCTTGGAAAAGAAAAAGCGGAACTGCTCCGGCGCGAAGGCCGGTTGGAGAGAATGGCGCCGGAAGTGCGCGACCGTGAAGTAACAGACCTGATTCTGCAGGATCTTGCGAAGAACGAGGTGCCGCCTTACAGCAAATGGCTGTTGCGCAAGCGCGCCGGGCAGGCAGTACTACCGTTCGCTTCCGCGGAAAGCCTCGCCTGATAGGCCGCGCACTCCAATCCCAGCGAGGCACGTAGGTTGGCCAGGAACTACGGTCGCACAAGGATTTGCCCCCTTTCAGCTATTGACCAGCGCGAGTTTCCTTCCACAATTTACGCGCCGGGACAAAGAAGATGGCAACCGCGCACAGCGCGGCGGCCATCAGCACGACGAAGGTGCGGGCCAGCGAGGAAATTCGCTTTATGGGCCAACTCCTGGGGATGCGCGAGTCAAGCGCCGCCAAAAGGTAGAAAGCCGCCTGCGCAGTGACGGCTACGGCCCGCCATGCACCCGGCAGCCCAAAACTCGAGCCGGCCATCAGCAGAAGAGCAAATGGCACCAGCAAACGCCCGAGTTTGTGCGACACAAAGTGAAGCCACATGCGGTTGCCCGGCCCGATGAGCGCCGGAAAAATACCGATCAGTTGGTAGATCCCAGCCAGCGTCCGCACTTTCCGGCGAAACTCCGCATCCAGCGTGGTGGGGTATTCGTAGGCGATGGCGCCCGTGTCGAAAACGAAACGGTAGCCCCGGAAGAAACCGCAAAGCGGAAGATAGGAATCGTCCAGCAGCGTATCCGGCGGGATGGGCGAAGCCAGCTCGCGGCGCATGGCGTAAATGCAGCCGGTACCCGCCTGTATCGAGTGGATGCGGGTGTGGTTGAGCCGGATCCATTTCTCGTAACGCCAATAGAGACCCATGTGGGCTTGTTGTTGCTCTTCCTTAGCGCCGAGAAAATATAAATGGCCGCAGGCTGCGCCGACCGAGGGATCACCAAGGCAAGATACCAGACTCTTCAGACACCCGGCATCGAGCGGTTGGCGTACATCGGTGAAGAACAGAATTTCGCCGTCCGCGGCGCGCAGGCCGGCGTTTAGAGCGGCGGCTTTTCCGCCGCGCGGAACTCGGAGCAGTTCGACGCCGTCGCGCCCGAATCCGCGCACGATCTCGTCGGTCCCGTCGCTGGATCCGTCTGAGATCACGATAACGCGCAGTAACTCCCGCGGGTAGTCGAGGCGGAGGATGGACAGGAGCTTGTCACGTATCCAGTTCTCTCCGTTGTACACAGCCAGAAGGAGGTTTACGGTTTTCGGTTCGAAATGTCTATCGATTTTACGATCACGGCGCGCAAGCACCGCCAGCAGCAGCGGATAGCCGAGCAGGATATAGACCGTGAAGCTCAGCGAGACCAGAAATACGAGCGCAGAGCCGCTAGGCATGCACTAAGCGGATCGCGCCCTGGCGTGCTCGGCCGGCGAAATCGTAGTGCCCCGGGCTGGTTTTACCCTCGACGGGGTGGCCGCCCGCGATGATCTTCAGATACCCCGGCTTGATGTTCCCCCGAAACAAACCGTTCACGATGCCGTGGAACTGGAACCGCTCTTCCACGGAGAGAATGCCGGCCACAGGAGTCGCGCGGTGACCCATGTGCTGAGTATCGCATAGGTGAACATGGAATATGCGGGTCCTGGCACAATCGAAAATAGTCCCAAGCTACGGCGCTGGCCGCGCCGCCCAGTGCCGCCACATGAGCGCGACTTTGTCGTGGAGGAAAGCCTTTTCCTCCGCTGTGACGATGCGCAAAACATAGACCGCGGCGGCATACGTGAACACGAAACCGGCGCCACCGGCGGCCAGCACGAAGATCGGTTTCAGCCGTCCGAGTAGCGCGTGGAGTAGAGCCGCAACGGCCCCGGCGGAAGCCACGGCCACCGCCAACTTCCCCACGTCCCGCAACAGCCGGATGTCGGTACCACGCACGCCGAGAATGCGGCAGATGCGCGCTAGCGTGAGGGTGCGCTCCGCGGCGGCGACGATCACGACCACGGAGATGGCGCCCATGAGGCCGAAATGCCCGGTCGCGAACCACAGGGCCACGGCCATCATGGAACACAACGCCAGCCTGAGCCGCAACAGAAAGAAGCGTTGATCGATATAAGCCCGGAACAGGGGATCGTATAACAGCACTGCCATGGGCAGCAGGAGCAAATTGATCGCGAAAATATTCGCGCTGTTCGTATACTGGGCAGTGAATAAGAACGTAATCACTTCGTGCCGGAAGATCAAGAAAAAGGTGTACGCCGGGAAGTATACGGCGGCCAGCTTGCGCATGGCGCTGGCGGTGATCCGCAGAATCTCGCCGGTGGCATTGCGTTGCTGGAGCATGGTGACACGCAGGATCATCACCGAGTTGGTTGCCTCCTGCAGCAAATTCATAAAGGGCAACTGCACCGTGCCGATGGCATACACGGCGAAGAGGGTGGGGCCGAAACGGTTCGAGACGAAGTAGCTAGGCAGGTCAGTCTCCAGGTTGAGCAAAAGCGCGCCGACACCAATCGGCAAGACATAGGAAAGCTGCCGGCGCAGGACGGCCAGGTCGAAGCAGCGCCAGAACCCCGGGAAGCGCGATTGCAGGTATACCAGCAGGAGGATCGATTGCAGCACACCCTGGAGCACTGCGGCATACACCAGCGCGCGCACGGTTCCGAAGATCAGTACGGCCGCGAGGTAAAAGACCGTACGGCTCAATTGCACAGACACAATGGCGGCACTGGCCACTTTAATTTCCTGGTTGGCGATCGGCACGATTTCCAGGAATGAAGAGACAATCCAGAGCAGAATCACCAAGCCGACCAATCGCCCATAGGCAGCCAGTCCGGGCTGGCGGAAGAGGACTCCCAGCAAGGTCGGATAGAAGAACAACACCAGCCCAGACAGCGAGCCCATCGCCAGATTGAAAACGACGATGTTGATGACGGTTTGACGTTGGCGCTCCGGCTCGCGCGGCAGAAAGTAATAAGCGCTCATGCCGAAGCCCACCTGCAGGATTACCACCGACGTCCCGATCACTAGAAAGAGCTGCTTATAAAGGCCGAATTCCGTTTGGCTCAAGCGCCGCACCAGGACCAGCGGCAGAGCCAGGGCAAGCGCAAACGAGAGTGTCTTGGCCAACACCAGCCAGGAGACGTGAGAAGTTAGAGAGCCGGTCTTCTCGATCGGGGTGGACAACGATTGCAGAATAACATGGGGTCACATCACGGAGCCGGCGCCACAAGGCGGCGGTCCTGCGCGGTCACCGCGTCCAGCGCCTCGATTCCGGCAGAGAAGTCATAGGTGTGTGTGCCTTTCAGGTCTTTCTCCCAGTCGGGCTCGATGGAGTGAAGGCGGCGCTCCCGGCATGTGGATGGGGTAAGTTCCAAAATCTCTTGCACGTGGATACGGCGGCCGTACCTCTCACTACAATCCTGCACAGGCCGAAAGAGACGGCCGTCCAGCCTCTGAATCCGGCCTGCCGAACGCGCGTTGCGGACGTCGGTGGAAATAGGGCTGTTTGGGTGCAGGACCCAATCGCCACTGAGTTGGGCTGCGGAAAACAGAGTTCCGAACACGGCGTTATGGGGAGGTTCGCACAAGGTGGTAAAGAAGTACCAGCGATCGTCGTGGAGAATCGGTGTCGTGTCCACGGCACACCCTCGGAATAGCGTCCTTTCCAACTTCCACGAGAAGGGGAAGGCCGTCGCGCGGTACAGGTCCACCGATTCATTGGAGGCGGATTCTGGAATCAGAAAAACGTCGCTGCCATGATGAAACACAAACGGGTATGAGACGTGGTAGGGAAGATCGAGGCAAGTCCTGGCAGGGCCGATGGAAAGATCGCTTTCAATGGGGGCGCAGGCGATCCGCCCGCGGTTTTCGTCATACCGGTAGTCCTCGAAGAAGAGCCAAAGCTGACCCTGGTGCTCGAGAAGAAAAGGGTCCGCGTAGAAATGCCCAGCCGGGCTCGGCAGCCATGGATGCTCCGGCCCTCTCGCCAGCGGGCCGGCCCGGCCGGTCAGCAACCGGGAGGAATCGGCGTGCCGCAAGCAGATGCGCCAATGATACAGCGTGTCGCGCCGAAAGGGACGCGTGATCAGCTTGCGGCCAATCGCTGGCACGATCCATTTCAGCATCTGCGAATTGCCCGGGGCGCGATAAATTTTCACCTTGCCGCGGTAGGGCGCCGGCGGCACCGCGTGCTGCTTAACCGACTCCCAGCCGCACTCGTGGAGCTCGTGGAGCTTTCGGATTACGAAGTGGCTGGACCCCCAGTACGGGTAGAAAACGTTGCGATTTCGCGACAGCCCGCGGACGGTTGAGAACACGGACTTGCATAGGACCTGCCCGGCATCGAGCTGCTCGTCCAGCACTTGCAAAAGCACACCGGAGCACGGATTGTCCTCCACAACCTCCCAGAACAGAGCCGGCCCGCCCCTATAAAAATCATTGTCGCCATGATGAAACGACCAGACTCCATATCGGGCGCTGGTCAGAACTTCGCCGTGGAGAATGTTGAAGCCGAAGCGCAGGAGCACATCCAGATCGTGAGAGCGCACCGCGGCGATCGCTTCTGGTGGAAAACGATGTACGAACCGCTTCGCGATAGGGATGACGTCCAGCCTGGGAATGCCGCCCAAAATGTCGGCGGAGTCAACTTCCTCCAGAGGGTCGGGATGCTGCACGTAGCGTTTGTCAAGCTTGTTGTAGAGACTGTAAAGCAGAAGCCGGCGGAAGCGAGATTCGCGTAACAGGCGCATGCGCCGCGATAGTCTGCTTTCGGAAGGGGCGGGAGCGGCCGGCGGTTGCCGGTTTACGACCACCAACTCCAGCCGAGCAAAGTCCGACGCCTGCACATCCAGGAGAACTTGACGGGCCGCCTTTGTGATTCGAAACCTGTCCACCAGCACACCGATGCGAAGCGGCTTTGCCTGCGACCGGGAATGAAGATACAGTGACGAAATCGACATGCAATGCGGCTTGTCAGGGAGTGGCTTTCCTCGTGCGGGCATAGACGGTATAGAGCGCATTGGCATAGAGCGGCTGGTATGCGGTTTGAAGCATGTTCCGGAGAGAGGCATAAACCACGGGGCGCGTATGCGCGAGATCGGCCAGATGTGCCCGGTAGTTGCCGTCGATCACGATAAAATCCGGCCGCTTGCCACTGTAGTAACCCAGGCTCGCGTCGTCTTTGACGCGGTCGAAGCCAAGGCCGAAGCCCAGCTCGGCACTCCCGATTACCGACTGGCCGGGCTGCAGGTCGCGCTGGAGCGCAGCAATCGTGGGTTGGTAGATGGTGGCGTACTTTCGTCCGGCGATCAGCGCAACGGCGTAGCCGGTTTCGAGCAGCATGAGACCGGCCACCATGCCGATCCATACGGGCCGCCAGGAAGGGCGCGCCTGGGCATGCCATTTGTATGAGGCGGCCACGGCGGCCGCCAGCAGCCACGTCAAGTGAATCAGGTACCAGGGCTGCTTGGCGCCCTCGAAAAAGGTGAGCACGAACAGAACGATGGCGATCAGGAAGCCGACGACCTTGGCCGTCTGCGTCCGTCTGAGGGAACGCGGCCCCAACAGTCCCAGCACAGCAGCCGCATAGAGGAACAGCACCATCACGCGCCCCTTTGCAACACGATTTGCTCCCGGTGACAACCCATAAGCGGGAAAGAACCGGTCCGTAAACTCCCGCTGGAGAGCGGCTAGCGGAGCCTTCAGCGGCCAAAGACGGCCGGCGGAGTTTCCGGCGAACTGCGCCCAAAAAACTTCAGGGCTGCGGAGAATGTACGCTGACCAGGCAACTCCGCCAATCAGGTACGGCGCCGCGATAGGCAGCAGATCCGGCCAGCGCAGCCGGCGGCCATCGAAGTAGAAATGCAGGAAGACCAGGCTGGGCACGGCGATCAGGCCGCCGATCGGGTGCGTCAGTCCGCTGGCCACCGCAAATGCATGCGCGCTGAAGAGCGCCCAGCGGAAATGGTTCTCGCGCAGAGACAAATACGCGGCCAGCGCCGCGGCGCCGAAAGCAGCGCTGAGCATGTCCGATCGCCCCGTGGAAGCCAGAATCAGGACGGTCGAATCGATCGAAATTAGCGCGAGGCTGAGGAGCGCAACAGCTCTATCGCCCGTCACGCTGCGAATTACGTAGAACCAGCAGAATAAGGCCACAAACCCGGCCGCCACCGAAAGCATCCTGGTAGAAAACAGAGTGGCGCCGAACAGATGAAACCAGGGCGCCTGTATGAGGGCATGCAACGGCATGATCCAGTACGTGTATTGTTCAATACCCCTCAGGTAAGTGCCCGCGCTCTCGAGTACCGGCGAGCCCATGCCACCGTTGGTTATTAGGCTCAGCGTGGGGCTGGTGGACCAACCTTCGTCGCATATCGGTATCCTGGTGAGGCTCAGGCCGATGGCGAACCCCAGGTATAGTGCCAGAACCGCTCCGCTGGCGGCCCAGTAGGCGCGGCTGCGGCGGTCGGGCACCGGCTCATGGCTGGCGAGAGGCGGGCGCCCCAGAGCGCTCATGGGTTTATGGTAGCGAAGCTGGCGGACGCCGAAGAGGGCGCCATTCATTTCGAATACGAGCTGTTGCGGCAAATAGGGCGCGCAGAGGCGCGGAGCGAATTGAACAGTCAATTGCACAACCGCTCTGAAACGCAGTGCTGCCCCTTACTTCCGTGGAAACATCGCTTGATCCGCACGCCGGCGACTTGCCGGGCTGCGGTACATTGAGGTTGATGCGCTCCACCTCCCAACAGGAGATTGCTGCCGGCGAGCGCTTTGCGTTTGGAGAAAACTGGCGGCGATTCCTCTCCATCCTGGATGACGGCCGCATAGGAAAGGCGGAAGATTCTCTCCGGCGGATGCTGGAAGTCCCGGATTTGACGGGCAAGAGCTTCCTCGATATCGGCTGCGGCAGCGGTCTATTCGGCCTGGCGGCAAGGCGCTTGGGCGCACGTGTGTATTCCTTCGATTTCGACCCGCAATCGGTGGCCTGCACCCAGGAACTGCGCCGGCGTTATTTCCCGGCAGACGCGTACTGGGAAATAGAGGAAGGGTCGGTCCTCGATACTGGCTATCTCGCCAGCTTGGGTCGCTTCGATGTGGTGTACTCTTGGGGCGTCCTGCATCATACCGGCGCTCTATGGCAAGCTCTGGGCAATGCTGCCGCAATGGTCGCGCCAAAGGGAAAGTTGTTTGTCGCCATATACAACGATCAGGGTAAGATCAGTGACCGCTGGCGCGCGATCAAGCGTTCGTACAACTCCCTGCCGAAAGGTTTGCGCTTTCTGATAACGATTCCGGTGCTGGTACATCTCCAATGGCGCCCGGCGTTGAAAGATCTCCTGAGGCTCAGGCCTTTCGAGACCTGGCGCAGTTATGGCAAGGAGCGCGGCATGTCTCCCTGGCGGGACTTGATCGACTGGGTGGGCGGCTACCCTTTTGAGGTAGCTAAGCCGGAAGCCATCGTCGATTTTTGCCTCCGCCGGGGTTTTACATTACGGCGCCTAGTTGCTTGTGGCGGTTCGCTTGGTTGCAACGAATTCGTTTTCGCGCGGACGGCAGCCGAAACAGTATCGTAGCGAGGCAGGCGGGGACCTGCTGTCGGACGCGTAGTATGATGGGGTATCTGCGGTCCCCGCCATGCGGTCTTTGCTATTCAAGCTTTACTGGAAGCTGGAAAAACTATTCTTTCCCGCATTGAAGTATTCTCAGTATCGCTATTACGAGACATTGAAGGGCGCTATTCCCGACCGATGTGCCTGGCTCGATCTCGGGTGCGGCCACCAGATGTTCGCAAGCTGGATGAGAGAGGAAGAACGGGCACTGGCAGGCCGGGCGGCCATGCTCGCAGGCATCGATCTCGACTGGCAGGCATTACGCGCGAATCCGTTCGCTTCCGCGCGAGTTCTTGGGGCCCTGGAGAGTCTTCCTTTTCGCGCCGAGGTGTTCGACGTAGCCACTGCCAACATGGTCGTCGAACACCTCCGCAACCCGGCCGCCATGCTCGAGGAAGTCAAACGCGTCCTGCGGCCGGGCGGACTGTTCATCTTTCATACGCCGAATCGCAATGCGGCGATGCTGCGGGTTGCCGCCCGCATGCCGCAATTCCTGAAGAACTTTCTGGCCCGCCTCCTCGAAGGAAGAAGAGAGGAAGACGTCTTCAAGACTTTCTACCGGATGAACTCCCTGGCGGCCATCTCGCAAATGGCTGCGGCGAGCGGCTTCCGCGTGCAGGAGTTCCGCTCGATCTCCACCTCCGCGGTCACGGCGCTGTTGGGGCCGGTGGCGATTGTGGAATTGCTATATCTGCGGCTGCTTGAGGCGAAGCGCTTCCAGAATTACCGCAGCAACCTGATCGCCGTGTTACAAAAAGCGGCTTGATTCCGCTGGTCTATTTTGCGATCGGACGGAACTCTGGCAACCGCTGGCGAGCAGGGGCCACCCGCCCCACAGGCTTCCCCGGCGCGGAACCAGCCGGGCTGCTGGCGCGCGCCTGCATAGCCGAATTTATGGAGCGTTCGAAAGCCGCGCAGAGGCCCGCCACCAAGGGAAAGTAAAAGTAATAGGCGTTGCTCGCAAAAATCGCCGTGATGGCAAAGGCGAGAACGGAGAGCCGTAGGCAAAACGCCATGTCGCCCAAAGCGCGCAATTCCGGGTCGCGAGCGGCGTATTTTCGGGCGGAGTGGGCGGTCTGAAAACAGAAGAACAGAGCCGCGAGATAGAAGAACAGCGCCGGTAATCCGGCTTCCGACGAGATCTCGGTAAAGGTGTTGTGGCTCTGGCGCCAAGCGGCGGGCCGCTTCTTCTCCTCGGCATCTTTGGCATCGGCGACCGCGAACATCCCCGGACCGACTCCCAGAATGGGATGTTGGAACGTCAACTCCACACTATGCTCGAACATTTCCTTCCGGACGCGTGTAGATAACACCGCGGATTCTTCCGCGGAGTTGGCGACGTAAGGCGTGTCCCCGCTCAGGAACAAGGTCTTATAGCGCTCCAAAGCATCGCTGCTGGAGACGAGCACGGATGCCACAGCCAACAGCAGGGCGCCCACTGCCAGCGGGACTTTCTGGAGGGGTGGAACGGAGAAGAAGTAGAGCAGAAAGATGACCAGCAAGGCCAGCAGGCCTCCACGGGAACCGGTACGGACCACGGTTATGGGAACGAGAACCAGCGCCAGAAAGCAAGCCACTCTCAAGAGGGACAGCCCGGAACGGGTACGCACGGCCAGCAGGCAAAAGGGCAGGCCCAGGAGCAGCAAGGTAGCGAAATCGTTCGGATTGCCAAAGGTGCCGGCCACCAGCGAGAAGCGTCCCAGGTCGCGCGTCGCGGTCGAGACGCCCAGCACGAAACTGAGAGCCTCAATGACCAGCACCGATACGGCCATGGCGTACATGGCCTTCCGGCATTGCTCCAGGCCGTCGATGCATCCCGCCAGCAGGATCAGACTAATTAGAGATACCGACCAGAAGACAAGCGTATCAAAGCTCCCGTGCCGCCAGACACTAAACGGAGTACTAAGGAAAAGCCAGGCGGTAAAGCACAACAGGGCCAGAACGATCTTCGAAGAGAAAATGCGAAAAATACCGCCGCTCAGCAAGACCACCAAAACCGCCAGAATCGCTGAGATGAGGCCGAGGCGCAAGCCATGGCCGGTGACGATCAGCAGGATCTCAGGAAGTCGGGTATAAGTGATAAATATATAGGCGATCACCAGATAAAGGGCCGGATGCCAGGACGCCGGAGGGTGCGCCGTGGCGGCCGAAGAAGGCGGGATGGTCACCGGATGTTCAGCAACGCGGGGTGGTGGCAAGATCAGATCCAATGTAACATTCTGGCGGTGTCTCAGCCAAGGAAACACAGTTCCATAGGAGTTTGGCTCGGAAGCGCGGCGGTATAGCTGGGGAATGCTTCGGGAAAGTTCGCAAACGGTCCATTGAATTGACCCTTACGGTATGTTAAGTGGGTAGTGTGCGGCTGCTGCATATACCGCGATGACTTCCCCAAGTCCCCGCCCGTCTAGGAACATTCATCTGAGAATCGCAAAACGCTGGTATGCGGCGGGGGCTATCCTCGTGCTGCTCTACAGCGCTTTACTGGTAGCGCAAGCCGCAACGCGCCGCCCGTGGACCGATGAGGCCATGTTCGCCGATCCGGCGCTCACTCTTATTACCAAAGGTTATTTGGGATGCCCCGTCGAGGAGTTTGCAACCGCATGGCCGAATATAGCCCGGCATATCTACACGATGTTCCCGCTGAATCTGGTGGTGCTGGCGGGCTGGTTCAAGATCGTGGGCTTCGGTCTGATCGAGCAGAGGGTGCTCTCCATGCTTTGGACGGCGCTGCTGCTGTTTTCGGTATACCGGCTGGTTGTGCTGCTTTCGGGCGCGCGGCGCACGGCGCTGTTGTGTACGGCGCTGGTGGCCCTGGATTATCACATCATGGTGGCAGGCTCTTTCGGCCGGTACGATCCGATGGTCGCGGCGCTCGGGTTCGGAGGTTATGTCCTTTATCTGGCGTTGCGCGAGCGAAATCTGAACCTCGCATTGTTGTTGGCCAACACCTCTGTGATGCTATGCGGCACGACGCACCCGAACGGGCTGCTTTACTTCATCGGACTCTGGGTGCTGGTCCTCTACTACGACCGGCGTAGGATCGGCCTGCGGCAAGTAGCGCTCTGCGCGATCCCCTACGTGGTGGGTGCATGCGTGTGGAGCGCGTATTTGATGCAGGACCCCCAAAGCGCGCTGACGCAGCTCCGGAATAATTCATATAGCCGCGTGGCGATCCTACAGCCCTGGCAGGCGCTGAAGCGCGAGATCCTGCTGCGGTACGCCCCGGGATTCGGTCTTACGGCTCAGCACTCGGCCGGGAGCGGGGGACCCATTCAACTGAAAGCGGTCCCTTTGCTGGCATACCTGGTGGGCGTTCTGGGCTGCCTTTCCGTGCGTCAGATCCGCCGGAATCCCGGAGGCCGCACGTTGCTGCTGCTCACGGCCGTCCACGTCTTGTACCTGACGTTCTTCGAGGGCATCAAGTTCCCCTTCTATTTGGTCCACATCGACCCGTTGTACGCGATACTGCTAGGGATCTTCGCCGTCTGGCTGGGACGCGCCGGCGCGATACCCAAGTGGGCGACCGCGAGCGCCTTAGCCGCCGTGATGGCGGTTGAGGCCGGGGGAATACTGTGGCGCATTCGCATCGACACCTACGGCACCGAGTACGCGCCCGCGGTGGCCTATGTCAAGCGTCACGCGACCGCCAACGACCTGGTTTTGGCCAGTTGCGATTTTGGCTTCGGCTATGGCTTTGAAGCGAATTTCCGGGATGACCCGCTGCTCGGTTACGAGTCCCACCGCGTGCCGCAATTCATCGTCTGGGACGTGGATGCCTATCGGGACGAATTCATTCACAACGCGCAGACCAAGCCAGGCGCGCACCGTTACGTGGCGGAGATGCTGCGTCAGTACGATGCCGTGTTCCACAATGCCGGTTACACTATCTACCGGCGCCGGCCTGACGCCGGGCCACCGCCAACGGGTGCGGAGGGGCAGCGAGGGCCGCTACCGTAGAAAGGCGGTTGTGAGTTCCCGCTTACCAGCGCTTGATTTTCCCTAGCCGCCTGGTTTCGAACAGACTCTGCTGATGTTCGAATCCGGCCTTCTCGATCGCGTGGCAGGACGCCAGGTTTTCCTTTAAGGCCCCAATATAAATGTGCCTGATACCGGGCACCTTTGCGGCATCGTAGGTCATTTGCGCCAGTGCTCGCTGGTAGAAACCCTTGCCGCGGTGTTCCGGGCGTGTGTAGAAGTCGTACAACACGGCAGAATCCGGCGGCAGCCGCAGCTTTTGGCTCACCTCCGAAATGAAGGCCTCCTGTTGCCGCTCTATCAGCCAGCCGTGGTGCGCCAACCGTCCGTCTTGCGCAAATGTGTAGGCATGTTCACCCGCTTCAAGACGCTTAGCAGCCTCGCGCAAGAACTCATCTAGGGGTGGCTGCCAGGCCTCGGCCGGCATATAGAGCGTCAGATCGGGAAGGCAGTCACGGCGCATGATCTTCGCCACCGGTTGCGGAACCGCCTCCGCCGCATACCGATAAACCCGATATTCGCGATGCTCATAGCAGAACCGTCTGATGGGCCGTAACAGCCTGTTCAAGATGCTCCGCGGGCGGACCAGCGAAGCCTTATGCCGTGCCATGCGCAACGCTTGCTTTACCCGGTTTGTCGACACGAAGCGCTTCCCAAAACCAATCGACGCCCGTTTCCACCGGAAGGCGCGGACAGCGGACCGCGAAAAGAAGATATCGAGCACCGACGCTTCGTCGTACCGCGTGGCAAAACGTTCTTTGAACTCGCCTCCCGGAGTCAGGTCCAGTGCGCGAAAGCCATCCTGTTCGAGGGTCAACCCGAGCAGCAGCAAGTGCAGCTTCCCGCACGAGTGTCTCGCAAAGAACGGCGAATGAACCAGAATCCCAAGGACGACCTCCTCTCTGTTGCACGGGCCTATGTGTGCAGCCGCGATCTGCTGCCCAACTCGGAGTACGGTCACATGCATCAGGCCGGGTTGCTCCAGCAACGCGATGTAGAACGCTTTCTTGTGACGATCTGCCTGGAACGGTAGCACGCCGTTCACAGCTCCCTGGCGGAAATCGGAGAGATCGCCGATAACCTCCAACGCCGCCCGGAACCCCTCGGCGCCGGTGATCTTTGCGAAATTCAGCGGGCCTTCCTTCTCTAGTCTGCTGAGCCGGCTCTTGTTGCTCTTCTTGCGCAAAGACTCTCGCGCCGAATCGGCCGGCCGAGTTACCATCAGCGGCTTCGGAATGGGGCGCAGGTAACAGCGCCCCGACCATCTCTTGGTCCATTCGACCGGGGTCTTGGGAGGAGCAAAGAGGAGCTGGAGGTGGCCCCGAGGGAAGACGCGCGATAGTTCGTCCAGGGCCTCCTCAATGAACCGGGCGCCGTCCCCGGGTAGCGCCAACCAGACGTGATATTCGGCTTGGTGAGCACCCGCAGCGCAAAGCGCCCCGCTCCTCTTGTCGGTCGCCAGAGTGAATAGGCCGGAAAGCCGGCCATCCGTTTCACCTGCGACGATCACCGGCTCAAAATCCTCCGCATAGCAGCGATACCAGGTCGTCACAAAGGGCGCGTCCTGAAAGCATGTCGCCCAAGAGCACGCGTGGTACAACGCCGCCCATTCGCGCAGGAACGGCGGCGAGTCCAAAAGCTGTTCAGCGTCTCGCCCCAGATAGAGCCGAACCACGGTTGTCAACTATTCCACCATTTGGCCTTCGCCTGCGATGAACTTCCGCCGCGGCAGAAGTGAGGCCTCGCCACTAACCCATCCGGCAAATTCCAGACGCTCGAAGCGGATACTATCCAACAAGCGCGGTAGCCGGAGCGGGCCTGTGCGGCCGGTCGCAAATCCCGGCCAGCACGTTACCGCAGATTCAATTCCGCACTCTGCGAGTGCCAGTTCGAACTCGGGCAGGTACACGCCGCCCGGATAGCAAAAATGACGCGCCGGACTTTCGCGCAAGGCCGTAATGCGGCGCTCGTTTTCCACGACCTCCTGCAGCATTCTGTTCCTGCGGCGGGAAAGACGATGACGATGCGTATGCAACTGGATATCGAAACCGGCCTGCGCTAATTCACGAGCTTCTTCGTGCGTCATGATGTAGAGCATCCGCTTCCGGCACAGAGCTTCATAATCCAGCTCCAGGCGGGCGGCCACCTGCGTCAACAGGATATCTTTCTCGCGTCCCGAAAGTCCGTGTTTTTGCGCGAACAGCTTGATCAGACGATTTGCTGAATCCCGGCCCTTATCGTCCAAAAATATCGGATGAGGGCAGATCCCCGGAAGTGTCGTAGTCCTTCCGCGAGCCTTCCACAGCAAGTAACTAGCCATGACATCGAATACGGGCCGCTGGAAGTCGCAATAGTAGGTAGTCAAGTACACCGTGGCTGGATACCCAAAGTGCTGAATTATCGGAAATGCTAGGCGGTAAGCATCATAAGTGCCATCGTCTATCGTCAGCACTACACTGCGCTCCGGCAACGTACCGCTATAAAGTCGCCGTAACGCGTCCGCTAGCGACAACACGTTGCAGCCGTTGTCCCTTAGATGGCTAAGCCGGCTCCGAAACACTGCCGCTGGCATGTAGAGGGAGGAATTCCAGAGATGCTCGTCGTCCTGTGAGAACCCGTGATACCCAAGAATCAAGAGCCGGTTGCTCCGCCAGCGGCTGTTAAGGAGCAGAGCCGATAAGCCGCTTCGGGTCATGGCAGACAAGACTAGCAGCTTAAGGCGCTTCAACAATGACCTAACCTCCGCGATCCGCCGGCACAATCGATTCCTCCCATGATGCGTTTTGACGATCGGAATGGCTCACGCAATTAAGCGTCGTCCAGAGTTTGCCTGTTGGAAGGACACCAAAGGGCCTAGTATACTAGATCGCTTGCGCGATACGGAGGGCTTTCGACTGGGCAGCGCGCCTGGCGGCGGACCGTGGCCGGCAGTGCGAGTGTCACGTAGGCAGGCTAAAGCGTCCGGATCCACCCCGCGAATCGGCACCATCCAGTTCTACCATGGACTCCTGATCTAAGGTGTGGCCACCACCTGAAGCGGTGCCTCTGCCACTACGCTGTTAGTGGCGTTGCGGTATTTCGCCTTGTAATACAGAATCCGCTGCGAGACCGCCGGAACGGCAATGGTGCAAGTGGAGGCACAGGGCGCCCCAGCCGGATTCTCTCCCGCGAACTGAAACGGCACGGTGCCCACAGAAGCCGTACTGGCGATGCAGGGCTCGTTCCGTGTGGTGCAGTTCCCGCTGAATTCCCGGTAACCGAACTCCACCACGGCATTGGTCACCCCTAATCCAGCGGGTGGGCTTAACGTGACCGGCAGCGGCAAAAAGGCGCTGCGGTTTACGCCACCTGCCGCCGGAAAAGGGGGCAGCTTGGCCATGTACAACTCCCGCCGCGCGGAGTCCAGGTAATTGCCCTGGAACATAACCCAGGAATTGTCCGGCAGCGGCCGGGCGTTGGCGAATCCGCTGGTAAACTTCAGTTTTCCAATCATGGACTTAACCAGTATCCGCTGGAACTGTCCGGATGGATCCGGCTGGAGCGTAGAGAACTGAACCAGCCCTTGCCCCAGCGCCGGCATATTATCGAGACAGATATCGTTTGCGGGACTCGTTTGGCCCGTAACGCCTGCGCCGTAACAGTACGGATAAATGACCGCCGGCGCGTTCACATAAACCTCTCCCACTGCGCCATTTGGCCGGCATTCTCCGGCGGACCGGGGAACGCAGTATTTATAGGAATCAGCGACCGCGTCGGAAAGAGAGGAAGCCGGGCCGCTGACATCGATGAGTGGATGAGATCCGGAACTGGCCGCAGTGGGCAGCAATTTGCGATTCAGGTTGCCGATATTATCGGGATCTTTCACGGGGTAAGTCGTCTTCCAGAGTTGGCCGCTAACCAGGGTCCACAAGTCCGGCGGCGCTGGTGCGCTGGTGAACTTGCCCACCAGAGGCCTAATGTCAAACGCTGCCTGGCTCTCGGAAGCAGTTGCCGATTCTCCGCTGACGGAAGGGTGCGATTGAAATACATTGTTGATTGCCGCGGCGTACGCTCCGGCAAACGCCGGATTGGCCGACACGTAGGCCACCGGCGCCGCAAACAATTGCGCGAAATTCGACGCATGCCGTACCCGGTAGGCGCCGCCCCAGGGTGGATGCGGATACGAGCTGCCTTCCACGGCGATAGCAGCCCGCTGCGTTGCGTGCGCGTCGAAGTACCCTGGGTCTATCGTGGCGTTCAGGCCATGTGGATCGTGCAGGTAGTCCCAGAATACGTTGCCGCCCCATCCCAGCGCATAGTAATCCGGATACTCGGGATCGTAGTAATTCAGATTCGTGGCGCCGGACATGGCAAAGAGGTACTTGACGCCTGTGCCCGGTATTTCCTTGGGTCCGTGCATCCAGTGTCCGGCGTTGCGCTCAAAGACCCATTGCCCATCCTGGCCCTTTTGGATTAACACGAGAACCTCGGCGGAGGCATTGAGGAAGTTACAGGAAGTCTCGCTGTCGCTGATACACCAGATGTCGCCGGCTTGTGCCGTGCTCAACTCTCCGGGGGTCTGTTTTTGCGGAGGAACCAGCTTCCAGTAATAAGGCTCGTACGATCCGTCCTTGGCGTCGATCTGCAGCAGTGTACAGTTGGAACCCGTAATGTTCATGGGGTTGCCCCATTGGGAGCATGGAGAG
>Ga0187858_10000482_pt1 | contig 49164 bp, 38 predicted proteins | sample June2016WEW_8_15_FD_133015 | JGI IMG/M metagenome (GOLD analysis project Ga0187858, IMG submission 133015) | Peatland microbial communities from SPRUCE experiment site at the Marcell Experimental Forest, Minnesota, USA - June2016WEW_8_150 | ecosystem: Environmental > Terrestrial > Soil >...
GGCTTGATCCTCGCCGTCTTGGCCACGGCCTTCTTCTTGGCCGGCGGCGGTGGCGGTGGAGGCGGAGGCGGAGGCGGCGCCAGGAACGCGCTGTACACCTCCACCTTCGGCAGCTGCCCGGTCTTCATGAGCGGGATCACGATGAGGAGAAGGATGAGCATGGCGTGAGCCGCCACGGAAAGAGGGAAGACGGCGGCCCTGAGTCCCGTATTCCTGTCCGGCCGGAAAAAGGCATCTTTGAACACTTGGCCCTCCATGACTTGGGATGCGGGAGCCCCGGCCTGCCGGCGGGCGATCCCGGCCCGGACGCGGCCGGAGAAGGCAGCCCAGTATTCCGCTTCGTGCGGAATGGAGGGAGACTGTCTCGGAACGCTCTCGAGGCCCCGGAGAAAATCGAGGTCGTGGCGGCACTCCGGGCAGGCCTTGAGGTGTTTTTCGACCGCGGCGCGATTCCCGCCCTTGAGCTCGCCGTCATGGTAGGCGCCGAGGAGTCCCTGGAGTTTGCGGTGCCTCATCTTAAGCTCTCCTCTCCAGGGAATCCGCCAGGAGCGCCCTCAGCTTCTGCCGGGCCCGGTTGAGCCTGGACATGACGGTGCCGTGCGGGAGATCGAGCGTCCGGGCGATCTCCTCGTAGCTCAACCCCTCATCGAACCTCAGGACGAAGACGCTTTTCTGCTCATCGGGAAGCGACGCGATCGATCGCCGGAACTTCTCCTCGAACTCGGCCTGCTCGAGCCTCGCCTGGGGCAGGTCCTGGGCCGGGCGGGAGTCGTCCCGCCGGCCGGCTGCCGCCTCGTCCAGGAGAGGCCTCTCCCTCCTCCGGGCTTTGAGATAGTTGAGGCTCGTGTTCACGGCGATCCTCCGGAGCCAGGGATAGAAGGGCCACCGGGAGTCGAACTTGGCAAGAGCGAAGTAGGCCTTGATGAAGGTTTCCTGGGCTAGGTCGTCGGCCGACTGGTGAGCGCCCGTCAGGTGCCGGCAGAGGGCATAGATCATCTGCTGGTATTCCCTGACCAGGCTTTCGAAGGCGTCCACGTCTCCCTCTTGGGCTTTCCGGACGAGGACGGCATCCTCCTGATGCTCGTGCGGCTTGGCCGGAGCTCCCATCCCTTCATACACCTCCCGGAAGGATTTATTCCCTTTCAGACCTCAAGCGTAGCTGTGGAGGCCCGAAAGCAGATAGTTCACGCCGAAATAGGTGAAGAGGGCCGCCAGGAAACCCACGATGGCGATGATCGCGGACCGTTTCCCTTTCCAGCCCATGACGATCCTGGTGTGAAGGTAAAGGGCGAAGACGAGCCAAGTGATCAGGCTCCAGACTTCCTTTGGGTCCCAGCTCCAGTACGTGCCCCAGGCCTTGTACGCCCAAACCATGCCAAAGACGAGTCCACCCAGGGTAAAAAGCGGAAATCCGACGGCGACGCAGCGGTAGCTGACGGAATCCATCTTCTCTTTTTTCTCGTCCGAATCGGCCGTCAGGTAAAGGATGCTCGTGATGAGGGCGACGGCGAAGAACGCCTCGCCGAGGAGCGTCACCGAAACGTGGAGCCAGAGCCAGTAGCTCTGCAGGGCGGGAACGAGCGGCGTCGCCTCTTTGGGCATGAGGGGCGAAGACGCGAGGGCGACGAGACCGACGACGATCAGCATGAGGTACGGCCCGATCCGGGGGATGCGGAACTTGCGGTCGATCAGGACGAACGCCAGGACCATCGCCCACGAAAGGAACGAGAGCGATTCGTACATGTTGGTGAACGGGGCGTGGCCGCTCTCGAAGGTCCTCACGAGCAGCGCCGCCGAGTGGAGCACGAGGCCCGCGAAGGCCAGCCCGAGGCCGGGCTTCGCCCATCGGTCGTTCCTGGAGAACGCCACGGCCAGATAGAAAAGCGCGGCCAGGATATACAAAACGAACACGATGGTGAACAGGGTCGATTCGATCATCAGGACCTCCTCAAAGAATCGATGATGGCCTCAAACTCCGCCTGGAAGCTCTCGCGGCTCTTGGCGGCGACGCCTCCGGCCGTGACTTCCGTCCGGTCCCGGCCCTCTTCCAGGACGGCCCTGATCTCCCGGGGCGGCCAGTAGAAGGCCAGGAAGAAGCCGGCCGACACGAGCAGGCAGCCGACCCAGATCAACCAGACTCCCGGGTCACGGGCTGCCTCGAGGACGGAATATTCGGAGCCGCTATACGACTTCAGGACGAAAGAGAGATCCGTCGGCTGTCCCGAATGCATCTGCTCGAAATCCGGGTAATTGGCGAAGATCCAGCCCGAGAAAACCTTCTCCGGGCCCTTCCAGCCTTCAACCTGAGCGGCGGGGTTGTTTGGCTCCTGGGACCTCGTTTCGACCTGGCTGCCCTCCCCGATCACGAAATCGGGGACGAAGCGCTTGACGGAGATCTGGCTGACGTCCTTGTCGTCCACCGCGGCCCGCTCGCCCACGCCCAGCTGGACGGTGCGGGCGAACGAGGGGTCGTTCTTCTTTTTGACCGTGACCTCGAGCTTCGGATTGTCCCAGTTCGAGCCGTAGCCCGTCTGATAAAAGGAAAATCCCCTGTGGGTCAGGGGCTTATTGACCAGGATGGGCTTGGTCAGGACGGAAGCGCCGTTCTCGATGACCGTCACGGTGCTTTTCCAGGCCTTCACCATGCCCTGGGGATAATACTCCGTTTCGAAGCGGTCGAGACGGATCTCGAACGGGGCCCGCGGGACCTTGACCGTCTGGCCCTCCGAAAGGTCGAGGTGGGTCCGGAAGCCGGCCAGGCCGCTCACGATCCCGCCGGCGATGATGACCAGCAGGCCGAGATGGACGGCGTCCGAGCCGAAATGCCCGAGCTTTTTTTTCTGGGCCAGCAGGCACAGCCGCTTCTCCGCGGCCTGGCTCCTGACCCGGTAGCGGTGGGCCTTCAGGGTCGCCTCGAGCCTCATCCTCACCTCTTCGGCCGGGGCGTTCTTCCCGAGCCGGCCCTTGACCTTCAGGGCCAGCAGGCCGGCCGTCTCCGTCCCGATCATCGGCTTGAACGCCCGGCGGCATTTCGCCGGGAGACGGGCGAGCGTGCACACGATCGTGTTGACGGCGAAGAAGAAAAGCAGGGCCAGATACCAGCCGGAATGGTAAAGCCCCGTGAGCTGGAGGCCGGAAAGGAGGCCGACCAGCTGTCCATAACGGGCGGCGTAGGCGGCCGGGGGCTCACCTTGGGGGATGAGCGTCCCGATGACCGAGGCGGCGGCCAGGAGGATCAAGAGGACGATGGCCAGTTTGACCGATGAAAAGAACTTCCACAATGATCGCATGACAACTTCCGTCGCCGGGCACCGGCTCGGCCCGGCCCGAGCGGAATCAATGATATCGGATTCATCCGTATTTGACAATTCCCGCTCCGCCCTTTTCCGCCCGGTCCCGAGGTTGGCTTCCGACGGCGGAGCCCGGGCCACAGTACAGGCCCAGACAGAAAATGCTGAACGGTAGGATGGCCAGGACGAAAACCGTCACGGCCGTAAAAATATAATCGCGTTGGCTGAGGAAGTCCCTACCCGTTTCTATGATAGATTCGCGAGGATCGCCTTCGCAGTCTCAGCGACCCGCGTCATCGTCTTCTCATGGATGCGGACGTCGTTTCCCCGCCCTGTCCCACAGGCATGGATGGGATACACCTCCGTGAATCCGCACATGCCAAACATTCGCAGCTGTCGGGAAAGGACACTGCCGAACGACTGTTCATCGGGGTTCCCCTGCGTCAGAATGAAGACGAGCTTCTTTCCCGCGGGGAGCCGTGTCGCCCCCGGATTGGTTCGAAAATCGGGCGCAAGGTACGAGTAGAATCGATCCAAGAGCCCTTTGGCCTGGGCGCTGATTTCGCCCATGTAGACGGGCGCCGAAATGATGACCAGATCGGAAAGCCGGATGTCTTTCAGGACCGCGCTCAGGTCGTCCTGGGCAACGCAGACATCTGATGTGGTCTTGCATGACAGACACGCTTGACATCCACGGTACGAGAGCCGATTGAGCTCGTAGGTCTTGGCGCATGCGCCGTGCTCTCCCAGGAGATCCAGAAGCGTTCTTACGATCGTCGCGCCATGCCCTTGCGGTCTCGGACTGCCAATAACGGTTGTGATCTTCATTCCCGTCCTCCAGGCCGCCGCTCACTGGCCAAATGGCACAAATAGATCAATTTGCAGGCAATCTCAAGCGCTTCTCCGGGTCCCGCGGCGGGCACATCGGTCTTAAAATGTCTGGTCAGCCGCTCATCGAAAATTGCCAGCGGAAACCACTCCCGGAGTTTTGTGACGACGATCTTGAAGTTCACCGGAGTGGAAGGAGTCACCTCGCGGCCCAGGAAGGTGTAGTCAACGTGGTTCTGGAACATCTCTACGCGTGGATCAGAGGAGCTCCTGTCGAAGATCCTCACAAAGTCCTCAGCTAGGAACGATTCTTGGGTGGTTTTTTGAGTGACCCGGCGCATAATGGGGATGCCGCCTGTCAGCACCGTCGCCGGCACGTTGAGTTTCATTTTCGTGGTTGAGGTCTTTTCCTGCGTCGTGCTCTGCTTCCTTCCCCTTATGATCAGGAATGCGTCGTCGGCTTTAACTCTGACCTCCCCGCCACGCCTGTCCCAGAATATAATTTCTCTCTCTCCGAATCTCGTCGCGTGCGCCACGAATCTGGCCGAGCGGTTTCGAAGCTCTGAATCCCTGCAGACGAAGGCCACAAGTCCCGTATCCCTCAGGCTCTGAGCTGCCGAGTCCGCTGTGTCGGTGTTAGGGTAGGAGGCGATGATCCTGGGAATTTCTCCGGCGAGCAGGAGGCGCGTGTCAAAGATCTCTTTGCCGATGAGGGAAGCCACCTTCTTTAAGGGGTCTTCACCGAGCGTTTTCGGGGGAGCTACGGCAACATAGGCCACGTCGTGTTGATCCCGTTGTTCCTTTCCCAACTTGCCCTTCAGATCATTTCACTATTCTGGTGATCGGGAAAATATTAGCATCGTTATGGAAACCCGTCAATGAAGGCCATTGGACTTACTAGGTATCGCGGATTAGGGAGGGGCTTATCCCCCTAACAAAAGCCAGGAGCACGGGCCAGTCCGAACTTGTGACGAGCCAATCGGGGAAAATTGCGAGAGCCAGCGAGAGGAATTGAACCTCCGACCTACTGATTACGAATCAGTTGCTCTACCGACTGAGCTACGCTGGCTTCAACAGGAGAGGTCAAAGTATATAGAAATTAAACGATTTGGCCCGGCCTGTCAAGGCGCGATCCACCGCCCGTTTAGAAAAAGATCCGCTCGCCGCAGCTACTTCAGCTCGAAGCGCAGGGTGACGGTGAAGACGACGCCGCGCGGCCGTCCGTTGACGACCATTGGCTCGTAGATCCATTGACGCACGGCTTCGACAGCGGCCTCGTCGAGAAGGGGGATGGACCGCAGGACCTTAACCCCCACGACCCGCCCGTAGAGGTCCGTTGTCGCTTCCAGGATAACCGTTCCCTGGACCCGGGCCTCCCGGGCGATCTCGGGATAGACGGGGTCCACCCGCTTGAGGAGCCGCGGCATCCGCACCTCCCCCGCCGGCCGGATCGGCGACGTTTCGTCGCCGATGATCTGAAGGAAAGCATCGTCGAGGAGATTCCGGGGATATCCGCCCGCCGCTCCATAATCGACGCCGCCCTCGACGCCATCCTCCGGCCCTCCCCAGTCGAGTGGTTCTTCCGCAATCGCACTCGGGATGGTCACGGGCGCCACAAGGAGCGCCGCGGCTCCCGTCCCGACCGCCGGGACCGGCCTGATCCGTGTCCTCGCGGCCGCGGGCCGGCCTTTCGCCCGGGGGGGCGGCGGCGGCGGGGAGGGTGGAGCGGGCGCCAGGAAGACGCCCGTGAGCCCGACCCGGGGCAGGTCTCCGCTCCGGACGAGCGGGATGGCCACGAGCAGGAGCGCAAGGAGCCCGTGCGCCAGGACCGAGAACGGCAAGACCGCCGCCCTCATGCCGGCGTGTCTTTCCGGGACGAACAGCACATTCTCGAACATAATCGCCTCCTTTCGACCGGGTTCCGAAAGCTTCCGCTTCCACCCTTTATACAAACCGCCCCGACGAATATTCCTGCCAGAACTAAGGGGGGGTAGAGGGGGTGGCGGGAACGTGATAAAGCGCTTCAGCCTTCCCGAAGTGTTTAAAAATAAATTAGCGGACGCAGGGGGGATGTCCCGGAGAAAACATTGAGCGCGACGCGGGCACGGATGGAAAAGAGGCACAGTCCCTGGAACAATATACAGAGACTCGTTTCAGATATTTACCAGAAGTGCGGCTCCGAGCCGCTCCGCCACGCTTCTGCTGGTCGCTCCTCAGAATCCGCTCCCTGCTGGAGGGACTCCCCCCGAGTCCGCAACCTCAGAAAGAAACGATAAGGGGACGAGGCCAAAATCCTCTTTGCAAACGGGGTCGAATCGAATACAATAGCACTCTGTTTCAGCCGCACGGTTGAAGCCGCTATTCCGCATGGGCCGCGAGTACCAAGAACCATGAGCATGATCATCAAGAAGCTCGAGCTGCAAGGATTCAAATCCTTCGCCGAGAGGACCAAGATCGTTTTCCACCCCGGCATCACGGCCATCGTCGGCCCCAACGGCACCGGCAAGAGCAACCTCGTCGACGGCATGCTCTGGGTCCTGGGCGGCCTCCGCCAAAAGACGGTCCGGGGCGACCGGACCGAGGACGTCATCTTCAACGGGAACGCCAAGAAGCCGCCGCTCAGCATGGCCGACGCCATCCTGACCCTGGGAAGCGAAGAGGAGGAACTCGCCGTCTCCCACCGCGTCTTCCGGTCCGGCGAAAGCGAATACCGGATGAACGGCAAGACCGTCCGTCTCAAGGACATCACAGACGAGCTCTGGAAGCATGCCATCGGCGAGAAGGAATACTTCGTCATCGAGCAGGGGGCCATCGGCAGCTTCGTCACCTCCAAGCCGACCGAGAAGCGGGCCCTCATCGAAGAGGCGGCCGGGACGGCCTACTACAAGGACAAGAAAAAGCAGGCCCAGAGCAAGCTCGAATCGACCGGGCAGAACCTCATCAGGCTCGAGGACATCATCCTCGAGGTCGAAAAAGCCAAGAACTCCCTCCAGCGCCAGGCCCAGGCCGCCAACCGCTACCGGCGGCTCCGCGAGCGCATCCGGGAGCTCACGTCCCACCATTATCAGAGGAAATTCGCCCATCTCGAGCGGGCCCAGAAGGAGGCGGCCGGCCTCTACTCCGACTCCCTTTCCAGGGAACAGGCCATCATGGCCCGGATCCGGAGAGAAGAGAAAGACATCGCCGTGAAGCGCCAAGAGCTCTGGGAGCTCGAAAAGTCGCTCAAGGAGAACCAGGAGCGCGTCTACGGATTGAAGTCCCATATCGCCCGGGCCGAGGGCGATATCGAGCGCGAATCCAAGCGGGTCGAATTCTTCGAGGAAAAAAAGAAACGGTCGGAATCAGACCGGAACGAGCTCCTGGAAGACGTCCTGCGCCTCACTCAGGAGATCGAGGAAACACAGGGCCGGCTGGATTCTCTCGCGGGAGAACTCGAGACGAGCCGGGTCGAGGCCGGCCGGTCGGCGGAGCTCCTCGAACAGGCGCGAGGCGAAAAGGCCCTGGCGGAAAAGGAGATCGAAGCCCTCCGCGAAGCTTACCTCCGGGCCCTCGAGGACACGACCGAGACGAGAAACGAGAGCGTCAGGACCGAAAAAGAGCTGGAGCTCCTGGTCCGCCAGGAGGAGAAGCTGGCTGCCCAGCTCGGCGAGCACTCCCGCGAGCTCGATGAAAACGTATCCAGGACGGTCGACCTCGAGAAAGAGATCTCCGGCCACGTCGCCCTCAAGGACTCCGCGGCGCAGAGGAGGGAGAGCCTCGGGGCGGCCCTGGACGCGGTCCGGACATCGTTCGCCGGGATCCAGGCTGAGCTCGACGCGTGGAAGGTCAAGCGGGACGAAACCGCCTACCATCTCCAGGCCCTCAGGAAAATCGAGGAGAAGGAGCGCGGCGAGGTCAGGACGGACGAGATCCCCGGAGCCCTGGGCATCCTGGCCGACCTCATCCGGACGAGCCCCGAGGACGCGCCGCTTTTCGACGCCTTCTGGAGAGAGGAAGCCGGGTCGCGGGTCGTCCCGGCCGAAGAATTCCTGAAGGGAGCTCCCGAAGGTCTCAGGGGGACATACCTCCTCATCCCGGCCAAGGGCAAGCCCGCGGTCAGCAGGGACGTCATGGGCCGGCCGGAAGTCATCGGGCTCCTCAAGAGCCGGCTCGAGGCGCAGGACCGGATCAAGGAGAGCCTGTCCCGGCTCGAGGACGCCGTCATCGTCCGGGCGATCGGGGACGCCGTCCGGATCTGGCTCGACCACCCGGAACTCAATTACCTGACCCCCTCGGGCGACCTCCTCCTCTCCTCCGGGCTCCTCAAGCTCGGGGACAGATCCGGAGGGATGATCGCTCTGGTCTCGGAGATCAGGAAACTCGAGGAAGAGGTCGCCCGGGCCGAAGCCGGGATGGCCCCTCTCCTCTCCAAGCTCGAGGCGACGGCCGGAGAAAAGGCCGGTCTCGAACGGGACCTCGAGAACGAGAGGGAGCTCCACGGCCGCGCCGAGAGGGCCCTTGAGGACCGGCAAAAAGAGCACAAGTTCAGCCGGACCGAAGGCGAAAGGATCCGGGCGTCCCGGGACGTCCTGGGCAGGGAGCTCGAGCTCCTGCACGCCGAAAAAGAGAAGCTCGGCCGGGCTTTCGGCGAGCTCGGCGAAAAGGTCCTCACCCGGGAGGCGGAAGCCCGGGCCCTCAGGGAGCGGATCGATGAAAAAGAGCGGGCCCTGGCCGGGAGCCTGGAAAAGGTCTCGGCGACCGAGCGGCGCTCCTTCGAGACCAAGGCCGGCCTCGACCTTCTCCAGGAGAAGATGAGCGGCCTTGCTGGCCAGATCCAGGGAATAAAAAAGCGCAAGGAGGCGGCCGGGGCCAAGATCACTCTCCTCGAGGAGGACGCCCGGCGCAGCGACGACGACAAGGCCCGGCTCAAAGAGGATATTCAGGCGCTCCGGGAGAAGGCCAAGGCGCTCGCCGCGGAACAGTCCGGGGCCGAAAGCGCCCTGTCGGAGGCCGAGGCCGGGCTCCAAAACGTCCGGAGGGAACTCGACGAGCTGGAGGCAGTGGTCCGGAAAACCCGGGAGGATGAGGAGGCGGCCAAGGACGAGCGCGTCAAGCACGAGATCCGCAAGGCCGAGGTCGAGCGCGACCTCGTCAACCTCGACGAGATGTGTTGGCAAGAGCTCAAGAAGACCCTGGCCGAGCTCAGGGCGGAAGCCGAGGCCGGGAAGCAGACCCCGGCCGCTCCTGCCGCGGCGGAGGACGCGGAGAGCGAGGAGCTCGGCGAGGCCGGGGACGAGGAGGCCGAAGAACTCCCGGTCGAGTCCGCGGAGAAGGGCGGGAAGTCCGAGGTCCAGCCGGAAGCCGCGGGGCTCCGCCGGACCGCGAGAAAATGGCGTCCGGTCGCCGTGATGGCCGACGACGAGGTCGAGAAAGAGCTCGATGACGCGAGAGAGAGCCTCATCCGCTACAAGGCCGTCAACCTGATGGCCGAGGAGGAGTACCTCGAGCAGAAGAAGCGCTATGAATTCCTCGTCCAACAGCGCCAGGACCTCCGGGACTCGATCCGCGCCACGGAAGAGGCCATCCTCAAGATCGACGAGGAGAGCAAGGTCCAGTTCCTCAAGGCCCTCGAAGAGGTCAACAAGAACTTCCAGGAGATCTTCACGGCCCTCTTCAAGGGCGGGAACGCCGAGGTCAAGCTCCTCGAACCGGAGAACCCGCTTGAGAGCGGGGTCGAGATCGTGGCCCAGCCGCCGGGAAAAAGGGTCCAGAACCTGAGCCTCCTCTCGGGCGGCGAGAAATCGCTGACGAGCCTGGCCTTCCTCTTCGCCCTCTTCCGCTACCGGCCGTCCCCGTTCTGCTTCCTGGACGAAGTGGACGCGGCCCTGGACGACGTCAACCTGACCCGATTCCTCGACCTCCTGAAGATCATCAAGCACCAGACGCAGTTCATCCTCATCACCCACAACTACAAGACGATGGAAGTGGCGGACTACATCTACGGGACGACGATGTCGGAGCCCAATATGACCAAACTGCTGTCCGTGAAGCTCGAAAAGAAGGGCGGCGGCGAGGCAGAGAATCAACAGCCGTAAAGCGGGCGCCGCCGGACGAGCCGCGGACGACGCCCGATGGCGGACCGAGGCTGAATGGAGGGTATCATGTCGTTCTACCTCTGGATCATCCTGGCCTATCTCCTGGCCCTCACGGCCCTGAACTTCATCCGTTCCCGGCGCATCAAGAGCCAGGAACAGTTCATGCTCGCCGGACGGAGCCTCAAGTGGCAGGTCATGGTCTTCACCCTGATCTGCACCTGGATCGGCTCCGGCACGTTCATCAGCGGCGCCGAGTTCGCCTCGAAGGCCGGGTTCTCGGCCCTCTGGCTGGCCGCCGGCGCCTGGGTGGGGATCATCCTCATCTATTTCCTCGCCGCCAAGATCCACACCTTCGGGCAATACACGGTCGGCGACGTCCTCGAGGTCCGGTACGGGCCGGCCGCCCGCCTGTTCGGGGCCATCGCCCTGATCCTGTCCTTCGTGTCCATCGTCTCCTATCAGTTCGTGGCGGGCGGGTTCATCCTGAACGTCATCACGGACGGCAAAATTTCCGAGTCGACGGGGACGCTCATCGCCGCCGCCTTCGTCATCCTCTTCACGACCCTGGGCGGCATGGTCGCCATCGCCTACACGGACCTGCCGAACGGGATCATCATCGTCCTGGCCTGCCTCCTGGCCGTGCCGTTCGTCGTCGCGGCCGCGGGCGGCCTGCCGGCGGCCAAGGCAGCCCTCCCTCCCGGCTACTTCGCCGTCGTCAACAGCCAGTTCGGCGCCCACCCCTGGCTCAAGGCCATCGGCTATTTTCTATCGACGATGTTCCTCCTCTTGGGCGTCCAGAGCATGTACCAGAAGTTCTACAGCGCCAGGTCCGCCAGGGACGCCAAGAAGGCCGTCGCCTGGTGGACGGTCGGGACCATCTTCGTCGAGACGATCGTCGTCGTCATCGCCGTCTTCGGCTTCAGCAAACTCAAGGGCCAGATCGACCTGAGCCTGCCCAAGGCGGGAGGCAAAGTCGTCCTGATGGCGGCCCGGCAGCTCGTCCCCGCCCCGGTGGGTGTCCTCCTTCTCGGCGCGGCCTGCGCGGTCGTCATCTCGACGGGAATGAACTACCTCCTGTCCCCTTCCACGACGCTCATGCGGGATATCTACCAACGATTCCTGAAGAAGGACGCCGACCCGAAGAAGATGGTCGCCCTGCAGAAGGTCCTGGTCGTCGTCGTCGGGGTCCTGGCTTTCCTCCTCGCGACCCAGCTCAAGAGCGTCCTCGAGATGAGCTTCTTCGCCTACACGATCTACGGCGTCGCCATCACTCCGGCGCTCATCGCCGCCCTGGCCTGGAAACGGGTCACGAAGGCGGGCGGGCTGGCCTCGATCATCTCAGGGACAGTCGTCTGCCTCGGCTTCTTCATCGTATCCAAGGTTCTGCCGGCCGCCCAGGTGCCCGACGGCGACCCGTGGGGGATCCCGTTGATCTATCCGGCGTTGATCGCGTCGCTCGGCGCCCTCGTCGTCGTCAGCCTCCTGACCCCGAAGCAGAAGCCGGAGGAGCTGGAAAAGTTTTTCCCGAAGCATAATAGCTAGGCACAGTCCCTCTTTCATAGAGGGCGGCTGAAGGGGAATGTCCGGAACGTCATGTGCGGCTTAGCGCAAGACGCACTCTGGAGTGGAGGACATCCCCAAAGCCGTTCGATTTGAAAGGATACGATAATGAAACCGGGCGTCGTTTTTGATCAACGCTTCGCCGACCATGCCATGGGGCCTGGTCATGTCGAGAGCCCCGAGCGCATCCGGGTCCTGATCCGGATGCTCGAGGAGGAGGTCCCGGGCCGATATCTCAGAATCGAGCCGCGCCCCGCAACCGAAGCCGAGCTGGGCTGGGTCCATGAGCGGGCATACATCGATTTCTTGCGATCGACGGCGGGCCGGGACGGGGTCTTCCTCGACGCGGACACTTCGGCGGGCCCTAGAACTTTTGAAACGGCCCTCCTCGCGGCCGGCGGGGTCCTCCGGGCGATCGACGCCATCATGGAAGGCCGGGTGGGGAGCGCCTTCGCCCTGGTCCGGCCCCCCGGCCACCACGCCGAGGCGTCGCAGGCGATGGGTTTCTGCTTTTTCAACAACGTCGCCGTCGGCGCGGAATATCTCATCCGCCGGCATGGTCTCCGACGCATCCTCGTCGTCGACTGGGACCTCCATCACGGCAACGGCACCCAGCACGCGTTTTATTCCCGTCGCGACGTCCTCTATTTCTCGACCCACCAGGTCCCCCTTTATCCGGGGACCGGCGCCGTCCGCGAAACCGGAGCCGGGCCCGGGCTTGGCTACAATTTGAACGTGCCCCTGACGTCGGGCAAGGGAGACGCCGATTTCCTCCATGTTTTCCGAAAAATTCTGGGGCCCGTCTCGGCCCAATTCAAGCCGGAGTTCATCCTGGTGAGCGCCGGTTTTGACATCGCCGCCGGCGACCCCCTGGGCGGAATGGCCGTCAGCCGGGAGGGGTTCGGCCTCCTCACGGATGCCCTCTCGGGCATGGCCGCAAAGTCCGCCGCGGGGAGGATCGCCTTCGTCCTCGAAGGCGGCTACGACCTCCCGGCGCTCCGGAACGGGGTCCGGGAGGTCCTGGACAGGCTCGGACGCCCGACCGCTCCCCTTCCCGAACTGGCCGCATCCGAGAAAACCCGGCTGGAGCTCGGTCCGTGTTTTCAGATCTTCCGAAACTACTGGGATCTTTGATAGCCCCGGCTTTCTCGCGTCTCCAAGGCTTCCCACGCCGCGGTGGCTTTCACTGGTCCGGCGGATTGTCCTCTTGGGAGAAAAACGTCCTTTTTATAGGACAAAAATTAAATAATAACGGTCTTTTTATGGGGAGGGACCGTTGGCATAGTTCTTGCTTATCTTTAATGTTGTATAAGGAGAGCAACAATGAGAAGAGCACTCATCTTTGCCGCAGCTCTTACGCTTATCATCTCGGCGGGCTGGTCCCAAGAGCCTCAGCAGCCCCCCGATCAAGGCCAGCAGGCCCAGCAGCCGCAGCCGCCGCAGCAGCCAAAAGAAACGAAATACACGAATGACTCCGTTGCCAGGATGAGTTATGTCGAAGGGAAAACGTTCGTCCAGCGGGCTTCTGACCTCGGTTACGAGGAAGGGGTGCTGAATATGCCCGTCAGCGAGGGCGACCGTCTCGGAACGGCCGAGGGCCGGATGGAGGTCCATTTCGGCCGGGGCAATTATGTCCGGCTCGACAACGACACCAAGCTCGACATCCTGAACCTGCCCAAGAAGGGCGACGACATCGCCCGCATGCGCGTCTGGTCGGGCAGCATCTACCTCGTCGTGGGCAACCTCGCCAAGGAAAAAGGCATCGAGATCCACACCGCCGACTCGTCCTTCTACATCCTCGACAAGGGGATCTACCGGATCAATGTCAGGGAGAACAGGCAGACCGAGGTCCTCGTTTACCGCGGCCTGATCGAAGCGGCGGGAGAAGGCGGCTCGACCCTGCTCAAGGCCGACCAGAGGCTTGAGATTTCGGAGGGCAAGTTCTCCGGCAAACCCTCCTCGTTCATGGACGTCGCCAATGACGCGTTCGACCGCTTCAACGAATCGCGGAATTCCCAGGTCGGACAACAGTTCGCCAAGGGCAAAAGGTATCTCCCGGCCGAGCTCGAGGACTACGAATCGGAGCTCGACGAGAACGGCCAATGGACTTACGTCGCCCCTTACGGCAACGTCTGGGTCCCTTCCGGCATCGATGCGGATTGGCAGCCCTACTGGGACGGACGCTGGGTCTGGCTGGGCATGAGCGGCTGGACCTGGCTTCCCTACGAGCCGTGGGGCTGGGCGACCTTCCATTACGGCCGCTGGCACTGGGGCATGGACCTTGGATGGTACTGGATCCCCACAAGCATATGGGGCCCAGCGTGGGTCAACTGGTGGTGGAATGACTCTTACTTTGGCTGGGGCCCGATGAGCTATTGGGGATTCCCTGCCTTTTACGCTGGCTTCAATTTCTTCGGCGGATATTACGGCGGATACTATGGCGGGTACTTCCCCTACTATGGGCACTATTATCCGGCCGGTTCACGGCCTCTGACCGTTATTAACAGGAACCAGCTCAGAGACCCCAATATCTCCCACGTGGCCTTGAGGGACCCGACCACCATGAAAAGCCTGCCGAAGATGACCTTCTCCGCGCAAGCACCGAACCTGCGGCCGGCGGGGACCAAGATCTCGGTCCAGCCGCTCAACGGCAGCCGGGTCATGCTCCGCAAGGACGCAGGCTCCGGCAGCCTGGTCCCGAACCGCGGCGCCGGCAACGAGTCGATCAGCCGGCCTGCGGGCCAGGGCAAGACATCGGGCTCCCCGAGCGTCAAGGGTAACTCCGGAAAATCGGCGCCGGCCAGATCGTCGGGTTCGTCCGGCAGCTCTTCCTCCGGGGCCCGCAGGATCCGGAAAAAGGACGACTCTCCGTCTCCATCTTCATCCAGGATGTCCAGCGACTACCGGAGCTCCTCCAGCGGAGTGTCCGCGAGGGGAGCGGAGTCGCGGGCCATCCGGACATATCCGTCTTCGCCGTTGATCAGCCGGCCGGCCGGCTACGGAGACGGCGGCTCCGGGAGGTCCAGGTCATACCTGGGCGGGTGGTCGTACGGAAGGGGCTACGGCTACGGCTCGTCGTCGGGCAGGGTTTCATCGGGCCGAACTCCGTCCCATGGGAAGACGAGTGTTTCCCGCGGCTCCAGCTCGCGGGGAAGCTCCAGTTCGCATTCGAGCGGATCTCGAAAAAAGTAACTGACCCCTTTCCCATACGGGGGGCGTCTCTTTCGGCTGAGCCGGTTCGAAAGGGACGCTCCCCTTTTTTATCAGTGCTCTTCGCTGGCCTTTTGCGCGGAATAATAATCCAGGCACCTGAGGTGGTCGGCGTTCGTGCAGTAGCGGTTGGGAAGGAGCTCGGGAACGTCGAAGAAGACCTCGCGGAACGGGTACAGACACGTCGGAGTTACCAGGAGGCCCGTCTTGCGGTCGATCTCCACGAAAACAAGGTTCGGGGGGACTTCGAAATCCTCGGCCATGGCCCCGGGGCCGGCGGCTTCGTCCGCTTTTTTCCTGTCTGCGATCACCCGGCCGAAAAAATCCTGCCAGACCGGCAGGGCGGCCGCGGCCCCGGTCTGCCTTTCCCCCAGCGAGAGTTGCTTGTCGTTTCCGACCCAGACGCCGGCGCAGAGGGTCGGAGAGAAGCCGATGAACCAAGCGTCGGAGTACTTGTCCGTCGTGCCGGTCTTCCCGGCCAGGGGCCAACCCAGAACGCTGGCCGCGGCGCCCGTCCCTTCATTGACGACGCCCTGCATGAGGTAGGTCATGACGTAGGCCGTCTGGGGCGAGAGGACCTCTTCGGATTCGGGCCGGGTCACCTCGAGGACATTGCCGTCCTTGTCCTCGATCCTGGAGATGAAATAGGGCTTGAATCGGACGCCCTTGTCGGGGAAGACAGAGTAGCCGGAGACGAGCTCGGCCAGAGTGACCTCGAACGCCCCCAAGCTGAGGGCCAGGTAAGGATAGAGCGGCGACGTGATGCCGAACCTCCGGCAATAGTCGACCCCGACCTGGGGTGAGATGTAATCGAGGAGCTTGGCCGTGACGACGTTCCGCGATTCCTCGAGGCCGATGCGGAGGGTCACCGCTCCCTTGTACTGGCGATCATAATTCCTCGGGGACCAGGGCTCGCCGTTCCAGCGGTCGATGAAGGTCGTGGGCTCATCAACGATCAGGCTTGCCGGGGTGAAGCCGTTCTCGATCGCGGCGGTGTAGAGGAAGGGCTTGATGGCCGAGCCGGTCTGGCGGGGCGCCTGCATCGCCCGGTTGTACTGGCTTGCCCGGAACGAGTACCCTCCCACCATGGCTTTGATCTGCCCGGTCTGGGGCTCGATGGCCAGGAAGCCGCCGTTCCGGATCGGGTTCTGGCTCAGGGAGACCTGGGCCTCCTTCCTCCCCTCGTCCAGGGCGTTGACCTTGACCTGGATGATGTCGCCGCGCTTGATGAGGGAATCCAGAAAACCGGCCTTGGTCCAGGCGATGTCCTTGTTGGCCATTCTCCCGGTGATCGTCTTGACCCTGACGGCCGCCTCAGCCCGGCCGGCCGAGAGGACGATGGCATCGCAGACCTCGCCCGGGTTGAGGGGCTGGTTGTCCCAGCTCAACAGCCACTGCTCTTCGAGCCCGGCCTGCGGCCTGGCGACGAGGCTTTTCTTGGCCTCGAGCGTGGACGCGAGAAGGTTCGGCTTGTCGGCTCGCCAGCCGTTCATCTGGTTCTCAACGTCCCGGAGCCCCTTCCGGAGGGCGGACTCCGCATATTTCTGCAGCGTCGGGTCGAGGGTCGTATAGACCTTGAGGCCGCCGTTGTAGAGGGCGTCGCTCCCGTAGTTCCTGTCGATGTACTTACGGACCTCTTCAAAGAAGTAGGCCGCGAACTCGTCGCTCGTCTGCCTCAGCGGGAGGACGATCAGGGGCATCTTCTTGGCCGCCTCGGCCCGCTCTTTGCTGATGTATCCTTCCTCGGCCAACCTGTTGAGGACGTGGTTGCGGCGCTCCAGGGTGACCTTGGGATTATCGTAGGGCGAATAGCGGGCCGGCCTCTGGAAGATCCCGGCGATGAGGGCCGCCTCCTCGAGGCCCAGCTCCTTGACGCTCTTGCCGAAAAAAAGGTTCGCGGCCGATTCGACTCCCCAGGCCCCGTGACCGAGATAAAAATGGTTGCAATAGAGCTCCAGGATCTTCCGCTTGGAGTACTGTTTCTCGATCTCGCGGGCCAGGAACATCTCCTTGAGCTTCCTGCGCATGCTGACGTCCCTGTGGAGGAACAGGTCCCTGGCCAGCTGCTGGGTGATCGTGCTCGCGCCCTGGGGACGCTTCCCCATGGGGATCTTCATGATGTCGTCCCTGACGGCCCGAAGGATCCCGCGGTAATCGATGCCGGCGTGGCTGAAAAAGCGGGAGTCCTCGGTCGCGACAATGGCTTTGATCAGGATGTCGGGGATCTGCTCGTAGCGGACTTCGATGCGCCGCTGCTCGGAGAACTCCCTGATGGGCTCGCCGGAGGCCGCGTAGAGGGTCGTGATGATCTTCGGCTTGAAGGTCTCGAGATCGGAGACGGAGGGGAGGTTATCCTTGATGGCGAAGTAGGCGCCGAAGCCCGCCCCCATCACGAGGGCGATTCCCACGATCGCGAGGAAAAAGAAGGCCCGGGCGAAATCGCGCCTGTTGAATCTCCGGAACCTGATTTTCAGGGATGGAATGGCCATGATCGCTAGAACTCAATCATAGCAAATCGGGTTGCAAAAGACAAAGGCAGGACGGGTCCCGTCTCGGTGCGTCCTTGCTCAGAGCTTCGGGGATGGCCTGCGGCATCCGTGCCCGCCCCTCGTCCCTATTGCGGTGACACACAACTAATTACCGAAATAGGGACAGGTCCCCAATTGGTGTTTGTTGTCAAGGTCCCGATGATCAGTGCGTTTTTTTTTCGATCGTTAGGAAGGATGGCTAATTCGGTAATGAGTTGACTGTCACCGAATTACTGTCACCGAATTACTTGGGGAGGAGCTTTTCGACATGTTCCCAGATGGCCCGGCCGACCGCCCTCCGGTCGCCGCTCCCGTCCAAGTGAAAGATGTTTCGGCCGCGGAGGCCTCGGAAAATCTCCCTGACCCTGGCCAGATAATCCTCCCGCTCGAAGAGCTCGTCCCGGGTCTTCCGTCCGGCGATCCTGGCCAGGCCGGCCCCGGCGTCGACGTCGAGGACGATGACCAGGTCGGGCCTCGCGGCGAAAGCTTCGTTCATCCGCCTGACCCTCCCCGGATCGATCCCCTTGGCGCCCTGGTAGGCGATCGTCGAGAAATAGTACCTGTCCAGGACGACGATTTTCCCCATCTCAAGGGCCGGCTTCAGGTTCTTCTCGACGTTTTCCCGCCTGTCTTTGATGAAGAGATCGAGCTCCTCCCCGGGCGTCAGCGAGCCGTTCCGGGCCGCCTTCCTCTTGATCTCCCTGCCCCACGGTCCCCGGGTCGGCTCGCGGAAAAAGACGGCTTCCCAGCCCCTAGACCTGAGGCGCCTCAACAAAGACCGGGCCTGGGTCGTCTTCCCGGACCCGTCGATGCCTTCGAGGACGACGAGAATGCCTTTACGGAGCTTCATGGGGGTCGAAAAATCATCTTAGCCGCATCCCGGGGGGAATGCAACAGTTCGCCGGCCGTCCGAGTTAGAACAAGGTCGGGAAATTGAAATTCCCAATGGGATATGGTACTTTAAACTCTCGAGTTCCGGAGGTTTAACATGAAAAAATACGCGTGGGTCGCTTTATCATTCTTCTTTCTGGGCCTGGTCGTGGCGGGCTACATCTTCGTCTATCTCCCCGACAAGAACGCGCCCCAGTCCGGCATTTTCGACAAGAAGCCGTCCGCGGTCCCATCGTCCAGCCTGTTCGCCTCGGCCCCCCCGGAGGTCAGGGACAACCTCGATTTCGTCACCATTTCGGAGAAGGTCGGTCCGGCCGTCGTCAAGATCGACGCCGCGCGCCGCGAAAAAGTGAGCCCGTTCGGGATGGATGAGGGCGGACCGTTCGAGGACTTCTGGGACCGTTTCTTCGGCCAGCAGCGCCCTCGCCAGCAGCAGGAACAGCCGGTCATCGCCCAAGGCACCGGCTTTTTCATCAGCCCCGACGGCTATATCCTGACCAACAACCACATCGTCGAAAAGGCCGAAAAGGTGACCGTCAACACGGTCCAGGGAAAGGAATACGAAGCCAAGGTCGTGGGCACCGATTCCATGACGGACATCGCCCTCCTCAAGATCGAGGCCAAGGACATGCCCTTCGCCGAGCTGGGGGATTCGGCCAAGATGAAGGTCGGCGAATGGGTCCTGGCCATCGGAAACCCCTACGGCCTTGCTAATACCGTGACCGCCGGGATCGTCAGCGCCAAAGGCCGGGATCTCGATCCCGGCGATCCGTCGACCCTCCAGGACTTCATCCAGACCGACACCGCCATCAACCGCGGCAACTCGGGCGGACCCCTCATTAATATGAGGGCGGAGGTCATCGGGATCACCTCGAACATCTTCACCCCGACCGGCGGGAACATCGGGATCGGCTTCGCCATCCCCTCCAACATGGCCCGGAAGGTCGTCGTCCAGCTCAAGGAAAAAGGACGGGTGACCCGGGGAAGGCTGGGCGTCCAGGTCCAGAACATCTCCGACGGGATGATGAAGCAGCTCAAGCTCAAATCGAAAGAGGGGGCCATCATCGCCATGGTCGACCCCGATTCCCCGGCTGAGAAGGCGAACCTCAAGCAATATGACGTGATCACCGAGATCAACGGCCAGCCCGTCAAGGACATGAGCGATCTCCGCATCATGATCGCCGATATCGCGCCCGGCCAGAAGGCCGTCCTGAAGATCATCCGGGACGGCAAGGAGACAACGGCCACGGCAGTCGTCGAGGACCGCGAGGCGGCCTCGGAAAAGGGACAGGTCGCCGCCCCGGACAAGAACATCGGGCTCTCCCTCCAGCCCTTGACCTCGATCCTGGCCCGTCGCTACGGCCTCCGGACGAACGAGGGGCTTCTGATCACCGAAGTCCAGCCGTTCAGCGAGGCGGCCAGAAAGGGCCTCGAGCCCGGCATGGTCATCCTCGAGGTCAACCGGAACAAGGTCACCTCGGTCCGGGAGTTCGAGACGATCCTGAAGAAATCCGCGGCCGACGACGAGATCATCCTCCTCGTCCGGATTGAATCCCAGAACGGGACCCAGGACAACATCGTCACCCTCAAGGTCCGATGAGGTTCACCAAGCTCCACTCGCTCGGCAACGACTTCCTGGTCATCTGCCCGAACGAGGAGTTGGACTTTCTCCGGGTCGGGGACTTCGCCCGTCGGATCTGCGACCGCCACAGCGGGGTCGGCGCCGACGGGCTCCTCCTCGTCGGCCTGGAGGATGCGGCCCGGAACGAGGCGAGCTTCCGGATCTTCAACGCCGACGGCACCGAGGCGGAGATCTCCGGGAACGGCCTCCGCTGCGCGATGGCCTGCCTCGTCCATCAGAAACGCGTCTCGTCCTCCAGGGTCGTTTTCAAGGCCACGGCCGGGAACCGGGCCTGCGAGATCATCGGGAGCCGGGGGATGGTCTATGAGATCAGGACCGATATGGGGGCGCCCCGCTTCGGGCCAGCCGAGCTCCCGTTCGACGACGGACAGCCGCACGAACGGCTCCTCGATTATCCCATGTCCATCAACCAGAAGATCTTCGAAATCACCTGCGTCTCGATGGGCAACCCCCACTGCGACATCTTCGTCGAGCGCTTCCCGGCCCGGATCGAATGGCACCAGATCGGCCGCGAGATCGAGTCCCACCCGTTCTTCCCCAATCGGACCAACGTCGAGTTCATCCGCGTCCTCAACCGCGGCGAGATCGAGGTCCTCTTCTGGGAGCGCGGGGTCGGCGAAACGCTCTCTTCGGGGACCGGCTCGTCGGCGGCGGCCGTCGCGGCCATCCTCAAGGGCCTGACGGACCGCAAGGTCAATGTCCTGACCAGCCTGGGATCGCTCACGGTGGAGTGGCAGCCGGAGGGCGAGGTCTTCCAGACCGGGCCGTCCGAGGTCATCTTCGAAGGGGAATACCCGGTTCAATAAAGGATGGTTTCTCCGGGACATCCCCCCTGCGTCCGCTAGTTTATTAAGAAGAATAGTTCTATTTGAAATGTTCGTAGCCCCGGATTTTCAGGGGCTTCTTTCTGCCCGCCGGATCGACCGCCATGATCCTTTTCCCCGCAGTGATCCGCCCGATCTCCGTGATCTTGAACCGGGGCCCGAGGCGGCGGAGGCGGGGGACGTTTCGGGGCCGCACGGTGAAGAGGAGCTCGAAGTCCTCCCCCCCGTCGAGGGCCAGCGGCAAAGGTTTTTTCATGAAGCGCCGCAGAGCCCCTGAGATCGGGACCCGGCCAAGCTCGACCTCCCCCCCTACCCCGCTTTCCTCGCAGATATGAGCCAGGTCCACGGACAGGCCGTCCGAGATATCGATCATGGCGGAGGCAAGCCTTCTCCGGGCCAGGAGAGATCCCAGCTCGAGCCGCGGCTCCGGGTCCAAGAAAGCTTTGAGCAAAGGACCGACGGCCCTGTCTTTTCCGGGACGGGCGCCCTTTTCGAGAAGCCGAAGGCCGGCGGCCGCGTCGCCGAGAGTGCCGGAAACGAAAACCAGGTCTCCCGGCCTTGCCCCGCTCCTCGGGACGAACAGCCCCGCTTCGCCGGTGACCGTCACCGAGATCAGGATCTCCCGGGCCTCCGAGATGTCCCCTCCGACCAGAGCGACGCCCGCCTCGCATGAGGCCTCTTGGAACCCCGCCAGGAACTCGAGGAGCCATTCCCATTCCGTGGATCCCGGCAGCGCCAGGCCCAGGACGGCGTGAAGGGGCCGGCCCCCCATGGCAGCGATGTCGCTCAAGTTGACATTGATGGATTTCCGGCCGAGGAGCCGCGGCGGGTGGAAGGACCTGCGAAAATCATACCCCTCGACCAGGAGGTCCTTGGTGAGCAGCCATTCCCCGGGGCTGCGGATGACGGCGGCGTCGTCGCCGATCCCCAGCCGGACGCCGATCCCGCCGCCGCCCAGCCGGCGCCGGATTTCCGCGATGACGCGCCGTTCGCCGACGTCTTTCAGGCGCATGGGCGGGCCGCTGCTATTTTCGCGGTCTGGCCTTTTTCTTCCCGTAGGACCTCTCCAGGGCGTGGCTGAGGACTTCCTTGACATCCTCGACATAGATGAACTCCATGTCCCGGATGACTTTCTTCGGGATCTCGAACAGGTCCTTCTTGTTCGCCGCCGGCATGATCATCTTCTTGACGCCGGCCCGCTGGGCCGCCAGGACTTTCTCCTTGACCCCGCCCACGGGCAGGACGTTCCCGCGCAGGGTGATCTCGCCCGTCATGGCGACGTGCCAGTGGACCTTGTTGTTCGTGCAGACCGAGATGAAGGCCGTGGCGATCGTCACTCCGGCGGAGGGCCCGTCCTTGGGGATCGCGCCCTCGGGAATATGGATGTGGAAGTCGTTCTGGTAGAACATCCGGCTGTCGATCCCGAACTCCGAGGCGTGGGCCCTGGCGTAGCTCATGGCCGCCTGGGCGGACTCCTTCATGACGTCGCCGAGGGACCCTGTCAGGGAGAGGTTCCCCTTGCCCGGCATCTTGGTCGCCTCGACGAACAGGATCTCTCCGCCAGTGGCCGTCCAGGCGACGCCCGTGGCGACGCCGACCTGGTCCTTGTGGAGGAGCTGGTCCTTGAAGATCTTCGGCGGGCCGAGGTAGGTTTCGACGTTCTGGGACGTGACGAGGGTCAAGCCCTTCTTGCCCTCGGCGACTTTCCTGGCGACCTTCCGGCAGACCGAGGCGATCTCCCGTTCGAGGTTCCGGACGCCGGCCTCGCGGGTATAGAGGGAGATGATCTTCTTGAGGGCGCCGTCGGTCATGCGGATGAGCTTTCCGCTCAGGGCGTTCTCGGCGACCTGCTTGGGGATCAGGTGCCGGACGGCGATCTGGAGCTTTTCCTCCTCCGTGTACCCTGGCAGCTCCAGGACCTCCATCCGGTCGCGGAAGGCCGGCTGGATGGGGTCGAGGAGGTTGGCCGTCGTGATGAACAGGACCTTGGAAAGATCGTACGGGACCCCGAGATAGTGGTCGCGGAACTAGTTGTTCTGCTCCGGGTCCAGGACCTCGAGGAGAGCCGACGACGGGTCGCCGCGGAAATCGGCGCCGATCTTGTCCACCTCGTCGATCATGAAGACCGGATTGTTGGACCCGGCCCTCCGGATGCTCTGGACGATGCGGCCGGGCATGGCGCCGACGTAGGTCCGGCGATGGCCCCGGATCTCGGCCTCGTCGTGGACGCCTCCGAGGGAGATGCGGACGAACTTCCGGCCCAGGGCCCGGGCGATGGACCGGCCGAGGGACGTCTTCCCCACGCCGGGAGGCCCGACGAAGCATATGATGGGGCCCTTGATCGTTTTGGAGAGCTTGCGGACGCCCAGGTACTCGAGGATCCTTTCCTTGACCTTCTCGAGCCCGTAGTGGTCGTCGTCGAGGATCTTCTTGGCCTTGTGAAGGTCGAGATTATCGATGGTCGCCTTGTCCCAGGGCAGGGAGAACATCCAGTCCAGGTAGGTCCGGACGACGGCCGTTTCGGCCGATTCCGGGTGCATCTGGGCCAGCCGGCTGATCTGCTTCTCGAGCTCTTCCTTGACCTCGTCCGAGACCTTGACCTTCCGGAGCTTGTCCTGGTAGGCCTTGATCTCCTCCTGGATCTCCGTCCCTTCGCCGAGCTCCTTCTGGATCGCCTTCATCTGCTGCCGCAGGAAGTACTGCTTCTGGAGCTTGTCCATCTCGCCCTTGGCCTCGGTCGAGATCTTGGACTGGACGTCGAGGAGCTCGAGCTCCCTCGTCAGGAGCTCGTAAACTCGCTTCAGCCGCTGCAGCGGGTCCACGATCTCCAGGATGTCCTGGGCCTCCTGGACCTTGAGCTCGAGGTTCGAGGCGGTCAGGTCGGCCAGCCGGCCCGGCTCGTCGACGTTGGAGGCGATGATGAGGGCCTCCGGCGCGATCGTCTTGCCGAGGGAGGCCGCCCGCTCGAGGCCCGACCGGACGTTCCGGATCATGGCCTCGCTCTCGAGCGTCTTCTCGGTCAGTTCCGGCTCGTTGACGACCGCGATATCGGCGTTGATGAACGGGCCGTCGTCCTCGAACGATTCGACCCGGGCCCGGATGAGGCCCTGGGCGAGAATCCGGACGCGGCCGTCCGGGAGCTTGAGCATGCGCAGGATCAGGGCCACCGTGCCCATGTCGTAGACGTCCTCCCGCTTGGGGTCCTCGATCTCCATGTCCTTCTGGGTCAGCAGAAGGATCATGCGGTTGGTCGAAAGCGACTGGTCGATAGCGTTCTTCGACTTCTCCCGCCCCACGAACAGGGGGGCGATCATATAGGGGAAGATCACGATGTCCCGCAGGAGGAGCACGGGCAGCTTGGTCGGGATGTGCAGCTTCTGGTTGTGCTCCTCGACGAGGCTGTCGAACGGCTCGCCGTTCTTGTTATCGACTTGGGCCATGAGATATCTCCATTTTCATCCTTCGTGGCGGCGGTTCTTGATGTCCACGTCCCTGGTTTTTCGCGGCGGCTTTCCGAGAACGATGGTCAGGATCCCGTTCTCGAACGAGGCATAAGCCTTATCCGGGTCTATGGCCCCCGGCACCGGGACGTCCCTCTGGAAGGCGCCGAAGCCTCTCTCCAGCCTGAGGTACCGGGCTCCCTGGTGGCCGGGGATCTCCCGCTTCAACCCCTTCACTTCCACCCGCCCCGGGTAGACGAGGATCTTGACGTCCTTCTCGTGGATGCCTGGGAGCTCCATCTCGACGACGATCTCCCCTTCCTTCTCGTAGATGTCCACGGCCGGGGACAGCAGATCGCCGAGCCCCGGCAGGGGCCGCCGCGGTGGAGGGGTGGCAGAGGCCGTCTTCCGGACCTCGGTTTCCGTTTTCCGGATGCGGGAAACGGGTTTGATGCGGCGGATCATCTGAGCGCCGGGCTACTTTTCCTTCATGAGGTTCTCGAGCTCCTGCTTGAACTCGGCCACGTCCTTGAATTCCCGGTAGACCGAGGCGAACCTCACGTAGGCGACCTTGTCCAGGGTCTTGAGCCTGTCCATGACGAGCTGGCCGACCTCCGAAACGCCGATCTCCTTGTCCGGCCGCTCCTGGAGGAGGGATTCGATCTCCTCCACGATCTCTTCGAGCTGGTTAATCTGGATGGGCCGTTTCTCGCAGGCCTTCATCATCCCCCGGAGGAGCTTCTGGCTGTCATAGGGCTGGCGGGTGCCGTCCTTTTTGACCACCATATAGGGGATCTCTTCGATCTTCTCGTAGGTCGTGAAACGGCGCTTGCAGGAGAGACATTCCCGGCGCCGGCGGATGGAGAGGCCTTTTTTGCTCTCCCGGGAATCGATGACCTTGCTCTCGAGAAAGCCGCAATAGGGGCACCTCATAGCTTCTCGCTCTCTCCCATCCTCCTGATCTCAAAAAGGGACAGACCCTCTTTGCCTAATATAACATAACCCAGGACGCATGTCACCAGGACCTGGATGGCGTGCATGACCAGGGTCATGCCGACCGCTAGGTTGGCGTCCACGTGGAGGAGAGAGGTCATCCCCAGCTTGCTGAAGTAGTCGTAACCCCCGGCCATGCCCGGCGTCGGGATGGACGCCCCGACCATGGTCATGAAGACGAAGGGGACGAGGAGAAAATAAGGGACGCGGACATGGAAGGCGAACATCAGGATCCAGTAGTAGAGGATGACGCCCAGCCAGACCACGAAAGAGAGGAAGGTGTACATCAACAAGTTCGCGGGCGAATGAAAGAACTTCAGGCCGTCGATGAATTCGTGGACGAGCTCGAGGGCCCGGCGCCGGAACCGCTCGGGGAGCGGTTTCAGGAGGAAGCCGATGACGCTCAGGGCCTTCTCCCGGAAAAAATAGAGGAGCACGATGAGCGCGAGGATGCTCGAAGCGAAGGCGACCCCGACGATGCCCCAGAAGGTCAGCCGGCTGTAGGCCTCCGGGGCGACTTCGAAGAGCCCCGGGAAAAGGGGCCGAGAGAGCAGAAAGATCCCCACGAAGAGGCACATCGTGAAGATGTCGAAGATGCGCTCGACGACAACCGTGCCGACGGCGAAGCCTTTCCGGATCCCCTCTTTCTGGGCCAGGTAGAGCGGTTTGGCCAACTCGCCGATGCGGCCCGGGAAAACGAAGGTGATCGTGAACCCGACGATATTGGCTGTGACCATGTTCGAAAAACGGACACCCTTCTTCTCGTGGATGAGGAGGTAGCGCCAGCGGATGGCCCGGGTGAAGAAATGAAGGGCCGCAAAGGGAAAGAGAAGGAGGAAGAGGGGCAGGTTGACGCCCCGGATATACCCGGCGACCTCGCTCCACTTGACGCTTCGGGCGAAAAAGTAGAAGAAAACGGCCGTCAAGGCCACGATGACCAGGACCTTCAGGACGTTCTTCTTCATGGGTTGCCGCCCATCTTACCATGAACGGAAGGCTCGCTCAACAGACTCTAAATCTGGGCCGGGACGGGTCCTGTCCCCGAGCGTCCCCGTCCGGCCTCCGCTGCACCCATCCCCCCGTGGGCGGAGGGGCAACTGCCCCCCTCCTGAACCACCCCTCTCCGCACTCAGCTGCTCCCTGGCTGAAGGATGCAGCCGAGTGCTCCGACCACAGGGAAGCCGCCCCTTGGAACCCCCAGCGCTCTCGCGCAATCCCCTTCCACGTCGGGCGGGCGGGGACTGGCTCCAGGCCACCCGTCAACTGTCTTTATTAAATTAGACATTCAAACTTGAAAGTTACGGTGATTTTAATTAATATAGTGGTCCCTGCTGGGAAGTCGTCCAACGGCAGGACTCATGACTCTGGATCATGCAATCAAGGTTCGAATCCTTGCTTCCCAGCCAATCTTATTTTCGCCTTTTCCCCTGATTCTTATGAGTTTTCTTTTTTTTCGTCTTTCAATCATTAGCCCGTAGTTTCAGCGCTTTTCAACCGATTTTGGCACACCGGTGGCACACGGGGAGAGGTCCGCTTGAAACGGAGCAGTGGACTCTTAATCCGCGGGTTGTAGGTTCGAGTCCTACACGGGTCATTTCGTTTTTTATCCTGCTTCCCCAAGAAAATCATGCTCTTATCCCTCTAAGCTTGGATCCTCGTGCTGTCGCATCTTTCTACAATTTTATGCGGTTTTCAGCACCTTAATTGCACAATCATTGCACAGTCGCGAACATTCAACGAAATCGGGCAGAATGGATTAGGAAGCCAATGGACCTTCGCCAGGAAAACCATGATTCCAGGCAGGCGGACGAATCAGACCTTAAGCACGTTAAGTCGTTTTAAGTGGGCTTTTGTTCCAGAAACGGCAGGGAATCTGCCAATTAAAATGCCTAGTTCGATATAAGAGGAATCCTGATTGTTTGACAAGCCATATATCTGAGTTCGTTGTCAATTGAAGTTCACTCCGATTTACGAATCAGAAAATTGAATTCACAAAAACAGGCAGAACCTCTGACCGGCGTTCCCGGCCTCGTATACAAATTCGGAGTACAAGATATCTACAACATCGATAATAAACATTCCGGGGCCGGCCATCGCCTTGACGATCTCAGATTTTGTATCGAGAGTCAGGATGGTATTAACGGCAAATACAGGAATGATCAAACGTTCATGCAAAATGTCCTTTCCGAACCAGTCTGTTAGCACCTGCCCCGCACGCTGGAATTCTTCCGGTATCTTTTTTAGATCGAAGCCGGTGTTTTTGGCCTGATAAAAAAAGACAGGCCCTTGACATAATCTAGCTAGGAACAAAAAGCCATCGGCTCCAAGATCGCCGGTTGGCGAATATTCCGGTCTGAAAAAGTCTCCTCGTTCCCAATCTAAAAGACGCTCGCGAAATGACACTACGGCAGCGAGCAACCCGGGTTTCATCTCACGAGGATCGCCGACACAGATAGCCTCGCCGCCGAGGATTTTTTGAGCAGCCTTGAAAGCCATTATTTCGAACTGTTTTGCTGTTTTGCTCCCAATTCCTACCATCCCACTTATTTCGGCAACACGTGCAGCAATGTCCTTTTTCCCCGAGAGGATTTCTAGGGATGTTCGGCTGTCAGATACAAAGAACGGATAGTCTAGTCCTCGTTGCCTAAAAGCTCGCTGGGCATAATTTTCGTACGTGGGAAGTACGCTAGCAATATCATCCATTTTTTCAATCGTGTCTACTGAATGGCCCATAAAAGGGGCTTCATCTAGTTGAACATCTTGTTTTGGATCCAACGAGAATTCTAGTAAGCTACGTCCTCCACTAATGGCATCTACCTCAAGGGGACGGGATTTGTCTATAAATGAAAAATCCCAATCTGACAACATAAGGGCAATCCTCTATTTCTTCCGTTCTCTTTCGGTATATCTCAACAGTATTTCAAATTGTTTAATTGCTTCTAAAAGGCCTTTGTAAATTTCTCGGACCTTTGACAAACCCGCCTTGTCGACATCCGAGAGACTCGCTCCGGCCTGTTGGACTGAACGTTTTGCTCGTTCCAAATGGGCGGATATATTAGCCCCTGCAGCCTCAAGTTCTTCTTCTGCCTCCGCAAGGGATGCCCCTGATTCGAGTGCTCGTATCGCGCGCTCATTTCCGAGACAAAGGTCCAAGGCACGTACGTCTCGTATGCTCGAAATAACCCTAGGCCGCCTCTCCTTTGTACTGCCGAATATCCACGTTATCAAGTTTTCGAACTTAGATTGATCATAAGAAGGAGGACTTAAAGGATCCGGGTTCTCTTCAAGCTTTAGGTACTTCTTTGTCCTGGTCCGCCTAATTACGTCGCCCAGATACCAGAAAAACATTTCAGTATCTGCGCTTGGTTGTGGAATTTCAAAGCCTAAGTTAAGAGCCTCTCCGAACATCCTACGAGTTAACAAGATTAAGCGAAGAGCTTGAGGAGAAGTATTAGTTAGCCGGCTTGCTTCCTGAAGTTGGAACCCTGATTTTAGAAATCTTTCTACAAATGCACCCTGCGCGCTCGTGCTCCAGTCCTTTGTTTTTGAAAGGTGCCGAAGACCGAGATAGGCTAATAATTCCTTGGGCTCCCCCGTAAAAATAAGACATGGCACATGACTAAGGCCGTGCTTTTCAAATGCTATATTTTCTTCCGGGTCGTCAGACTTCTGCATCGATCGAATGGCAGCAAGCCGTCGATTTCCCTCGATCACGATATACTTTGAACCCTCTTGGCGTACAATAAGAGGCTCATAAGGAATATAGCCATTCTCCATGAACGAAGGTATGAGTTCCCGAGCTTTCATGGTAGAGCCCACAAGCCAATCCTCTATCTGAGCTTGGGTTGGCTTCTTTTCGACATAGAATTCGCTAACGCGGGGGTTTTCTGGATCGAATCTCAAGTCGTCAATTGGAATCGTTTTTACTTCACGGAGAGTTTTAAGCTCTAAGGCTGGCTTCCCCGAATCGTTTTCCGCCCTAAGTGCTTTTTTCTCCATTGTTTTCTCCCTTTCCTTGGAATTGCTTTCTGAGCCCGTTGAGACGTGCATAAACAATCTCACAATTGTCCTTCACAACATCGCATGCCATGAATCGCATATGTGAGGACGCCGCTTGGACTACTCCAGTGCCCGAACCGGCGAAAGGATCAACATACAGGAGATTTGGAGCTCCGCTAATCTCTATGATGCGTTTGAATAATACTTCAGGCAGCTCGTTGGCGGACCTATACTTATGGTTCGCGTGTCGAACTGGGCTTAAGTCGTCCCAAAAGTCACTAAGATTAATTCCTTTTTGCTCAATTATTTTGCGATAACCGCCATAGTCCTTAATATATTTCTGGCAATGCCGGCATCGCTTGGGTTCAATGCGGGGTCTTTTAAAGTGAGCAGGTTCACCCTTAGTAAACATCAGAAGCGCATAATGGGCTGGATAAAGCCATTTGCCTCTCACAAAGGAGCTCTTCATTGAAACCGCAATCCAATGCCGGAAGCTCAGATGAGATTCAAGAAAGGCGGCGAAGTGTATGGCCCATTTAGGTAAATGATAAAGATAGAGAGTGCCACCTTCATCTAAGATGCGAACAGATTCCTTGAGGACTTTTTCCATCCAAAGACGATAATCAGCAGGAGGCTTCCTATCAAGAGAAGGATTGTGTGCGCTGTATGTTTTGCCCAGGTTAAACGGTGGATCCAAGAAGACAAGTGATGCCGAACGCGACTTAATTGTGCGCAGAAAATCAATAGCGTCTGCTTGGATTATCGACCCATTCAGTATTCTCCCGCGATATCCTTTTATTTCCTTTACATTGGCCATAGATATCTAATTGTCTATCGAGCGATCGTCGGGCTCTCCCAATTTTACTTTAACCTCGCCAGTGGCGCAACGGGAGAATTCCCCCGCCGGCTGGAGGGTTTACGGCTGCCACTCATGGACTTATTATGCACAACCTTCCAGGGGTGGCGATTTCAAGTGACGGGATCCTTGGCGGGAAAAACAGGATAATGAGAAATACTGGGAGGACGCGCGTCTTTTATGAAGAGGCGAGTTTCCGCCAACGGCGTCCATTTTGAACTGGGGCCCGAGGTTCAAACCCGGGCCCAGTCGCCTCATTCTTCCCTTGAGCGGCTTTCAGCATGGCCAGCTTGCCGATACATCAAACTCGACCAATTCCTTCTTGGAATTACGCTTTCGCACGGCCCGAATGCTGACGTTGGAGTACCCAAGCATTCGGAGCATGTCCGCGTAGTATTGTTCAGTCGGAAGCAGGACTCCGTAAAACATCGAATTTCCTACGATGTAATGGATCTGAGCGCCCTTCTTCAATATTTGCCGTAATCCTCTAAGATGGAGCCATATATCCTCAAAGTATTTGCTTACATAGTTGGACAGCAACTTTCCATTTGCATTGTCTTTGTGGGCGATCTTCTTTAGCGTCGTTTCAAGCTCTTTGGGCCAGTATGTATCTATTGCCCGTTCCCATTCATTAAGCCGACTCGTCGCTACTCCCCACGTCCCCCCTATGGACCTCCAATCGAGCTCGCCAGCCTCCATTCCATTTACGAGATAACCCAGCCAATACATATAGGGTCTCAACTCCCGAATATATGACATCCTATTTGCATAAGGGGGTGATGTGATGACCAGGTCAAACTGCTCCTTTATTAGCTTCGGAAGAGCCCTGGCATCCCCCTCTATCACCTTGCATGACCCTATTGGATTGTCTTTTGCACCGTCTAGAACGAACCGTACGTCCTCGACATACAGTTCGCCCAAATCGAGATCGGCTTCGAAAAGACTCTGTCCCGTAGGACTCTTGAAGGACATCGACTGATGATTAAAAGCAGCATTCGACAACCTGATGAGCGTCCGGCAAAAAGCAACCTGCAATAGCGTCCGTTCGGCCGATTCTTTCTTCGTCACAGCATCTATTGCCGACGTTAATAGGCGCAGGAAACTTAATGAGCGAGCTGACCACCAGCGCTCAATATTATGAATGGGAGGAGCGGATGCATGCGATACGCCTTCTCGCACAACGAGCGCCGTTGCCGCCGTGCATGCATGCTGAGTATCCAGAATATCCTTTTGTGTGTAGAATCTTGTTTTTGCCCGCGCTACCCACACTAAGAACGGATTAATTTCTATCGTCGTCGCTTCGTACCCGTGATAGGCTGCGCTTAACCCTGTCGTAGCAGTGCCGCAGAACGGATCGAGGACTTGCACTGGTTTCTCCACAGTCCCGATCAATTCTTCGACGACCTTCACTGAATAGGCAGGCGTCAGCCTAAGCCATCCGTGCCGTCCCGTTCGGGCGTTATACTTATGTGTATAATCCGCTCGTTGCCGTAGCCCTTCCGGGATTTCTATTCTCATTTCGTTTCCGGCGTTAGTATTGCGCGCAGGATTCCGTCGATCTCCTTATGAAGTTTCACGCTATTCCTCTCAAAAAAAGCGGCCAGGTCGTAGCCAATCACGTCCTTCATGAAATCATAGGTAGAAAGAAGAGGATTGTTTTCACCCAAGAGTCCCGTTACTATTGCCCACTTTGCTGCTCGGTAGCGAAGAAAGATATCGCTATCGATTTGCGCCGACAAAATCACTGCACAGGGTAAGTATCCCTTTGTGTAGGCCGTCGCCGCGTTTGCGAGATCTGCGTTTTGCCGCTTGGAATCCTTACTCTTGTATCCCTGACGCACCTCGAACACCGTCCCCACCAGTGTTGAAAATACCCGCCTATCTACGTCAAGCGATTCAGCCGAGCGGCGCATCCATTCATGAAAACGCTGGCGAATAGTGGTGTCCTTTATCTCGGGTAGCGGCACTCGGCCATCGAGGGATAATGTGCGCGTCCGCCCACCGGGCGCCTGGACTTGATATGACCATCGCACCGATCGCGCCGACAGTCCAAGACTATCCTGCAATATACGGCGGAATAGCGCCTCGCATCCGATCCCAATTTGCCGATAAACGCTCGTCATGCCTCCAGCGGCTTTATGCGCCGCATACATCAAAGGGTTATCAAGGCCGAACCAACTATAAAGGGGATCTGCACGATAGAGTTTCTGAAATTGGTGAAGCGATAGCCCCCCGCCACTGATGCCTTGGCCGAACCTTGGCATGTACTTTGCGCAGATATAGATTGGTTCCAGCACGATCTTCAGGTACTGTTCATCAGCCACAGACATATACTCGCTCTCCCTTGGCCCAATTCTACTCCAGCATCATCAACGACGTAAAGGGAGAATTCACAAGCAGCCCTGAGTGTTTACCCACAGCGACTCGACCCTTATATGGACTCGCTGTGCAGAAATCTATCGTGGACTAGAAGCCTTGATGTCGACAATCGTGACGAGGTGGATCCGGTCGCCTGGGATTACGCGGACGGGCGCTCTCAGCCCGGCGAGAGTCAGAGGTTAGGCCTTCCGTCAGGCTCATAAGCTTGAAAATCTCGTTTTAGGGGTGGTACAGTGCGTGGGGTTAGCTAATTGGCCAAAAAGGTCTGAATTATCTAATAACAGAATATTGGATCAACGGTGTGAAAAAGGATTTCATCGACCTCTCATCGAGAGAAGTTAACGAACTACTGCCAGACAAATGGAATATTAGTCTATTCAAATTTGCTCAGATATTTGCTCATGGGGCCAGTGACTGGGCCTTGGAAATCGAAAAACCTATAACGAAGCGAACAGCGTTGAGCGTTTCAAAATCCTTATGCGCCTTAAGAAAGCACATTTTGAAAACGATGATTAATATTCAAAAGAGCCTTCGGACTGGTCTTGATAAGAACACATCTGAGGAAAGGCTAATAGAATCCTGTCAGCTTCGCCCTTTTTTTGATCATTTGAGTTTGATGGATAGGATATATGGTGGTCGAGAGCATGGGTTCCAGGAAAAAAAGGGGGCTCGCCTAAAGAAGAGAAATAATATTGTCGCAAGTTGGGGGATTCTTATAGAAAAAAGCGGGGGTGCAATTGATTGGGACTTTGTAGCAAAACTCTATGAGTGGTTCTGGATGAAGCTCGAAAACTATGATTATTATAAGCCCTTAAAGCCTCCTAAAGACGATCCAGTTCGTCAATTCAGCACTACGTTTCATCGGCATAAAAAGAACTGGTTCTGTCAAGCCTCTGCTTTATCTGGAATGGATGAGGACATTACTATATTCTATCCAACCGGAACTTCGTGTACGCTTTCGCATAATTACATTTATCATTTACTTAAAACTGAATATAACAAATTGATAGTGCCGCGTGCTTATCAAGAGCCTTCTCGATATTTGGGGAGAACAGGTGGGGCAATCCCCGGGACTAGGAATGAAGAGATGAAGTCATATTACCGCTATGCAATCGAACTTTTCCTAAGATCAGGTGTGGATTTAAGGAAATTGCCTCCGTTGATTATCTTCCCTGATAAGTCGTACTTTAGCACAGCCTTCTAACACGCCTCCCGGTTTCACAATTCTTTCGGACAATTTCTTATTCTGAAATTAACAAGTGTAGAAATTGCGCTCAAATTGATACCGAATAAGGAAGGCATGAACGACTAAGGAAGATTTGAAGATGGCGATTGAAAGACGCTGGCTAAGGGTTTCAGAGGCAGGGGAATACTTAGGCCTCCATCCGAAGAGCATATATCGGGCATGCTGCCAAAGGAAGATACCGTTTTCCAAGGTTCCCGGAATTGGCGTCCGCATTGATAAGCGAAGGCTCGATGCGCTGCTGGAACGGGAAGGGGTCAATCCGCGGGAATTCGGCAAGGCGCTTAAAACCAAGAAGAATGATGCATAACTTGGCCTGCGCCAGTCGGGGCGCTGCATCGGTTTATCGATGAGGTAAACAGCTTGAACGATAAGAGAAAGTTAGTTGGCTTCCGGATGTTCGATCCGGGAGAAAAATTAACGCGGCAGGTTAAGGTATCCATGCCGATAAACTACCTTCGGGAAGTAGATTCCATTGCGAAGGACCTTAGAATGCCCAAGAGGTTTATTTATTGGGGTGCAGTAGCGAATTACATCGACGTTTGCCGGAGGGGCGGCAAAAGAGGCCAGGGGAATTAAATGTTCTTTGCCCTCCATGCTGAAAAATGGCTCTCTGGCTCGACCAGGACAGAACTATCACCGGATGAACGAGCCTGTTTTATCGACATACTGGCAAGGGCAACGCTCATAGGGGCTGATGAGCCAGGAGAGATCCGCTTTGTCAACGAAGAACAGCTCGCTATTGAGGTCAGAAACACACACGAACTACTCTTAAGAACACTTGAAAAATGCAAAAGGTTCAAAAAAATTAGAATTCATGAAGATCGGAAAGAAAAAATTCACGTCCTAAGAATATTGAATTGGAAGAAATATCAGCACGTTTATATGCATCAAAAAGCTTATCGCCAGAGGCAAAAGGCTCTGAGAGAGAGGCAGGAAGCTGGGACCAATAATGATAACCGAAAAATAACCGGAGATAATCGGCGTATAGCCGGTTATGGGGATAGGATAGGAGAGGATAAGGATTATGAAAAGGATAAAAGAAGGGATAGGGATAACCTGTCCAACAATCCATCCAAGAGAAACTTTCTTGCACTATTGGAAGAATTATCAAAAGACCCCAAAACTCCTTACCCCTTTAATCCCGTCCTAGATGGGGCGCTGTATGATCAAGCCCGCACGTCCTGCCCTAATGCTAACCTTCAGGCCGAAGTCGAAAAAAAGTTCATTCATTGGAAATCGGATAAGCCGGAATATCCAATGGTCCCGGAGAGAGCTCGTAGGCAGCTGCTTGCTTGGTTAAAAAAAGAAGAAGAATTCCAAGAGAAAGAGCATGGTTGGTCTAGTTCGTCAGATGGAAACAGCAAACCGGGGGAGGGCAGGCACCTGGGGCAGAAATCGTGACAAAAATAAAAGCGATAAAAAAATACTGTTTCGATTGCTCCGGCGGAACAAATAAGGAAGTAACGCTCTGCCCAGCGTTCGACTGTCCGCTATGGGAATACCGGACGGGTTGCCATGTATCTTCGGGCATGTATAAGCGCAGAATTGAGGCCGCATTCAAGAATTATGCGGCGGATTTCGAGGAGATGTCGCGGGAGGGCCTAGATTTGGCCGGTTTCCGCGCTCCAGGACGAGCTACATCGAGTTCTGGAAGCAAACGAAGAGCCGTAGCCACTGGGGCATGGAAAGCAGAGGATAACCCGCAAAAGGGGCTTTTTTGATTAGGATCGCGCGCTAGCTTGCTAGCATTTAAAATAGAAATATCTGATGAAACGGCTAGAGGATCAGAAAAAGGGTCCGGAAAAGCGAGTATCAGAGTGAAACAGGCGCTCCTCACCGCAAAAGAAGCGAGCACCTACCTTTGTGTACACCCTAAAACTATCTACAGATGGACGGATGAGGGCAAAATCCCCTTCCTCAAGCTCGACAGACTCCTTCGGTTCAACCCTAGAGAGATCGAGAAGTGGCAAAACAGCCATGCGTGCCGTATTCTCCCCTTCCCGGAGGCCTCCCCCAAGCTTTCCTTCCCTCTCGCACACTATGATAGAATGCACTTGAAAGGAGGCAAGAGCGCTTTGGGCAAAGACTCAAAGCGCTGGAACTATGGCTTTGGTGCCATCTATCTGAGAAAGACGAAAAGGAAAAAGGACCGCTGGTACATTGATTTCAATGACGGCCAGGGAAGAAGGCAAAGGCAGGTGGTCAGGGACGCCCAATCCCGGGGGGAAGCGCTGATAGCCCTTCAATCCAAGGTGGCTGAAGTTTTTGGCGGAAGATTTAGTGCGAAAAGAAAACGTGAGCCTATGACATTCACTGAGCTAGCCAAAACCTACATTGAGGATTATGCCCAGGCGAACAAAAAGAGCTGGAGATGCGACCACTACTGCCTGGAAGCGCACCTAAAGCCCTGCTTCGGCCGCCTTGGGCTTGAGGACGTATCCCCTCTTCTGATCGAGCAATACCGGACTGAGCGGCTGAAGTCCGGCGTCCGGAAATCGACGACCAACCGCGAATTGGCATTGCTAAAGAAAATGTTCAACCTGGCCATCGATTGGGGCTTTGCCGCAACGAACCCGGTCCTCAAAGTCAAGCTGTTTTCGGAAAAGGACAACGTTAAAGAACGTATCCTGTCAGAGGAGGAAGAAGTCCGGCTTCTGGCCCAGTGCGCTGCCTACCTCAGGCCGATCGTTCTTGCCGCTCTTAACACAGGGATGAGAAAAAACGAAATCCTGACCCTGAAGTGGGGCGATATCGACCTCAAACAGAGGGCGATTCTTCTAACCAAGACCAAGAGCGGGAAGCGCCGCACGATCCCTATTAACGGCACGCTCTTAGAGATCCTGGAGGAACTCAAGGCAGAATCCGAAAGCGAGTACGTGTTTCCGGGGCCGGGAGGCAGGTGCCTGGCAACTGTCCAAAGAGCCTTCGAGAGCGCTTGCCAAAGGGCGGGGGTCAAAGGTTTGAGGTTCCATGACCTGAGGCATACGTTCGGCACGAGGCTGATCCGGAGAGGTGTGGATATCGTAACCGTCCAGAATCTTCTCGGCCACTATAGCGTCACAGTCACCCAAAGATACACGCACACAGGCGGCGAGCAGAAGGAGGAAGCGGTCGAGCTCCTCACGGCTCAAGCGGCCAAAATCCCCGAAAATCTGTCACACAGTTGGCACACGGCGAAGGGCGAAGGAAGCGAAGTCCGTACAACTCCTCCATTTTCAACGAATTAGAGATGAAGACTTTGGCTCGCGGGTATGACTCTGGATCATGCAATCAAGGTTCGAATCCTTGCTTCCCAGCCAATCTTGTTTTCGCCTTTTCCCCTGATTTTTCGTGAGTTTTCATTTCGTTCGTCTTTCAATCCTTAAACCGTAGTTTCAGCGTTTTTCTACCGCCTCAGAAATGTAGGGCATTCTTTTTAAGTCTCGATTCGGCTATAATAGATGAGACAATCTCCAAAGATATTGAAGGAGGAAATCATGAAACGTTTTGGCCTGACACTTGGTCTTGTCCTGGTCCTGGCTCTTTTTCTGGCGTCGCCTTCCCCGTCTCTCGCCCAGGGAAACAAAGTCCCGGCGAGCCTGAAAGCCACCGTAACGCAAAGATTGGGAGCCGACTGCGATATCACCATCGACTACAGCCGGCCGGGCGTCAAGGAACGGAAGATATGGGGAGGCCTGGTCCCGTACGGTATGAATCCCGGGGACAAGTATTCCAAAAACAAACCCTATCCCTGGCGGGCCGGCGCCAACCAGAACACGACGATCGAATTCAAGAAAGACGTCCTCGTTGAGGGGAAACCCCTCCCTGCGGGAAAGTACGGCATCCATATGATCCCCGGGGAAAAAGAATGGGTCATCATCTTCAGCAAGAACAACTCCGCATGGGGCAGCTTTGCCTATAACCAGGACGAGGATGCCCTCCGCGTCACGGTCACTCCCGTCAAAGCCTCCCATGAGGAGTGGTTGATGTACGGGTTTGACAGCCTGGCGGGGACATCGGCGACAGCCTACCTCCACTGGGAACAACTGAAAGTCCCCTTTAAGATCCAGTTGGCACAATAACCGGCAGCTGAGATCCCCGGGACGGCTTTCCCAAGGCGCAGATGAATTGCGGCCTATGAGAGGGACTATTTTAAAAAAACTTGTGACGATGGTCGTGGGATTGGCCCTGTTTCCCAGCATTCATGCCCAGGCTCAGCCGGGCGGGATCGTCAGTTCCGCGGATTTAGAGATCGCCCTCCGCAAGCTCAACGTCCTCGGCAGTGTCCTCTATGTGGCCGCTCATCCGGACGATGAGAACACGGCCGTCCTGTCCTATTTCTCGCAAGGACGAAAGTTCCGGACGGCCTACCTGTCGCTCACGCGCGGCGAGGGCGGCCAGAATCTGATCGGTCCGGAGCAGGGCGCCGAAATCGGCATGATCCGGACCCAGGAGCTCCTGTCGGCCCGCCGGATCGACGGGGCCGAACAGTTTTTCACGCGGGCCGTCGATTTCGGCTATTCCAAGACGGCCGAGGAAACATTCGAGTTTTGGGGGAAGGAAAAAGTCCTGGCGGATATCGTCTGGGTGATCCGGAAATTCCGGCCCGACGTGATCATCACCCGCTTTACCGCGGATAACTCCGGCGGGCACGGCCACCACAAAGCATCCGCGATCTTGACCCAAGAGGCTTTTGCGGCCGCCGCCGACCCGAACAAATTCCCCGAACAATTGAAATATGTGTCGCCCTGGAAAGCCAGGAGGCTGTTCTGGAACAGCTGGCCCCAGTCCAAGGACGAAAGCCAGAACAAGCTGCATGTCAACACGGGGGAATATAATCCTCTTCTGGGGAAATCATACTCGGAGATGGCCGCAGAGGGCCGCTCCCAGCATAAGAGCCAGGGATTCGGCTCGGCCGGGAGGCGGGGAACCCAATACGATTATTTCGATCTTCTGGCCGGGGAGCCGGCGAAGAACGACATTTTCGAGGGGATCGACATCACCTGGAATCGAGTCCCCGGCGGACACAAAGCGGGTCTTCTGCTGGCCGAGATTTTACGGTCGTTTGACCCCGAGCATCCCGCAAGGTCCATCCGCGGCCTGCTGGCCGTTGATGAAGAATTAGCCAAACTCCCCGATGAAAATTGGGTCCGGCTCAAGAGAGAAGAACTGGCCCGCGTCATCCAGGCCTGCGGCGGGATCTGGATGGAGGCCATGGCCGGAGATTTTGCGGCGGCGCCGGGAGATGAGATCCAAATCAAAACGACGATCATCAACCGGTCCGGCCAACCCTTTGCCCTTCACAGCCTGGGCTTCCCAAAACTGGGGCCTGATGCGATCCTCGACCGGCCCCTCAAGGAAAATGAGCCCGCCGTCATCGAAAATACCTTTCGTCTCCCGAAGGATCTTCCGCTCTCCCAGCCCTATTGGCTGGAGGCCTCGCACCAGGAAGGCCTTTTTTCGGTCGGGGACCAGACTCTCATCGGACTCGCGGAAAACCCTCCGGCCATCAACGCCAAGATCGGCCTGACCGTCGACGGGCATGTTCTGGAATATTCGATCCCCCTGCTCTTCCGCTGGACGGACCAGGTGAACGGCGAACTCCTGCGGCCTTTCGAGGTCAGGCCGCGGGTGACGATCCAGATCGAGGACAAGGTCCAGATCTTCGCCGGCGAGAATTCCAAGAAGATCAGGCTCAGGCTCAAGAGTCATTCCCCCAATGTCGCCGGCCAGGTCCGGCTCGAAGGACCGGATCAGTGGAAGGTCACCCCGGCGAGCCTGCCCTTTTCCCTGACCGGCAAGTATGAGGAGGCCGAGGTCACGTTTGATGTCGCCCCGCCGAAAGCCGCCGGCGAGACCGACCTGACGGCGGTAGCCGACGTCGGAGGCGAAACGATAAGCCGGGAGCTGGTCGAGATCTCCTACCCCCACATTCACCGTCAGGTCTATTTTCCGGCGAGCCGGTTCAAAGTCGTCAAGCTGGACATCAAGACGGACGGGAAAAGGATCGGCTACATCATGGGGGCGGGGGATGAAGTCCCCAATGCCCTCCAAAATCTCGGCTATGACGTCGTTCTGTTGAGCGACGAGATGCTCGAAAACGCGGACCTCTTCCCCTTCGACACGATCATCACGGGAGTCAGGGCTTATAACACGCGGGACGTCCTCAAGCTCATGAAGGAGAGGCTTCTCCAGTACGTCGACCGTGGCGGGACGCTCGTCGTCCAGTATAATGTGGCTTCCAATTCCCTGGCCGGCCGCATCGGGCCGTATCCCTTCACCATCGGCAGGGACCGGGTGAGCGTCGAAACCGCGCCGGTCGTCTTCCTGGCTCCCGACCACCCGCTCCTGAACGTTCCCAACAAGATCACGCCGAAGGATTTTGAAGGCTGGATCCAGGAACGGGGCCTCTATTTCGCGTCCCAGTGGGATGAAAAATACGAGACGGTCCTGGCCTGCCACGACCCCGGCGAGACGGACAAGGCGGGCGGCCTGCTCTACGTCCGCTACGGGAAGGGAATTTTCGTCTACTCCGCCTACGCCTGGTTCCGGCAGCTGCCGGCGGGCGTGCCGGGCGCGTTTCGGCTTTTCGCCAATATCATCTCGGCGGGGAAAACCACTGAAAAACCACCCGACGGACAAAAATGAGAACGGGGGGGAGCGGCCTCCCCTCTTCTCCACGTGGGGCGGTCTGTACGCCGCCGTCCTGTTGAATCTGGCTTTTCAAATCCTGCTCTTCTATCTTTTCACCAAAGCTCTCAGGTAAATGACGGCTCCGACACGGCACACGCACCTTCCGCCCCTGGTTGATGACTATTTCTATGATCACGGCAAGGTGCGCGAGTTCTACAACGGCGACTTTCGGGAGCCCGCCGCTTTTGAGCGCCAGGCCGAAAGAGTCCGGTCGCGTCAAATCCCCCGGGAAGACCTGGCCGCGGTCCTGACCGAACAAAATCGAGGTTACGGGTGCGGACCTGAGACCCTGAGCGCGATCGGGAAAATCGTCCACGACCGGGCCTGTGCCGTGGTCACCGGGCAGCAGGTCGGGCTTTTTTCCGGGCCGCTCTATACGATCTATAAAGCGCTGACCGCGATCAAGCTTTCGGACGACCTCAACCGGCGCGGTCTCGGGAGCTTTGTGCCCATATTTTGGCTGGCGTCGGAAGATCACGATCTGGCGGAGATCGACCATATCGCCCTCATGGACAAGGATAACCGGCTCCAGGAGATCCGGTGCCCAACGTTTTCCACGGAATCCAAGGTCCCAGTCTCAAAAATCCCGTTGCCCCAGGAAATCGGCGATTGCCTCAGGGAGCTCAGGGAACTCACCCTGGACACCGAATTCAAGGCGGACATCTTGGGCCCCCTGAGCGAAGCTTACGAGCCCGGCCGCTCCTATGCCGAAGCGTTCGGCCGCTGGATGACCCGCCTGTTCGGGTCCCGCGGATTGATCCTTATCGACGCCGGCCATCCCCGCCTGAAAGAGATGGGGGGCGACGTTTTTTATCGCGAGATCGCCGAAGGGTCTCCCTCGACCGGGCAGGCCGTCGCCGCGTCCGCGCGGCTTCGTCAGGCCGGATACGAGGCGCAAATTCCCCTCCACGTGGGGATCCTCAACCTGTTCTACATGGAGCGGGAACGCCACGCCATCCAAAGGAAAGAGGGCGCCTTCGACATCAAAGGCATTCCGTCCTTGAGTTCGACGGAGGCCCTCCTCAAGTTGGCGAAAGAAAAGCCGTTCCTGTTCAGCCCGAATGTCCTTCTTCGTCCCCTTTATCAGGACGCCGTTTTGCCCACGGTCGCCTACGTCGCCGGTCCTTCTGAAATCGCTTATTTCGCTCAGATGAAAGGCGTTTACGAGGCGTTCGGGCTGCCGATGCCCGTGATCTATCCGCGAAAGAACGTGACCATCGTCGAAAAGAAGATCGATCACATCCTGAAAAAATACAATTTGGAGATCCTGGACATCTGGCGCAACGCCGCCGGGATTGTCGGGGACATCACCAAGGAGGATATCCCTGATTCCGTAGGCAAGGCCTTGCTCCTTGTCCGAGACGGCCTCGAGCGCGACTATGCCTCCCTGAAAGCGGAGATCCTGGCCTTTGACGCCGGGTTGGCCGAATCCATCGATCTCGCCAAGGGGAAAATGAGCCAACAGTTGAACTTCATGGAAAAAAAGGTGCGGCAAGCGGCCACGAAGCGGAATGAGATCGCGGTCCAGCAGCTCCACAAGGCCGTCGACAACCTCTTCCCGAACCAGCGCCTTCAAGAAAGGGTCTTCAACATCGTGCCGTATTTGATAAAATACGGCACCGCTTTCATGGATCAACTCGACCAGGCCATCGACATCGATGTGGCCGATCATCAGTTTCTGTTCATGTAACGGATTCCGTCCGACAAGGAGACTGTCATGGATTTGGACGCCTTAGCGTTTGGGGCCCATGCCGACGACGCCGAGCTCGGCTGCGGCGGCACGCTGATCAAGTTGGCGGGGTTGGGTCGTAGAACGGGAGTCGTCGTACTGACCCAGGGGGAGATGGCGACGCGGGGCAGCGCCGAAATCCGGGCCCGGGAGTTTATGAACGCGGCGAAGATCATGGGATTGACGGTCCACCAAATGCTGGACATTCCCGACGGGCGGGTCGAGGTGACCTGGGAGAACAAGCTCAAGATCATCGCCATCCTGCGCGCCCACAAACCGAAAATCGTTTTCGCGCCCTATTGGGTCGACCGTCACCCGGACCACGAGCAGACGTCCCATCTCGTGCGCCAGGCGGCCTACCTGGCCGGACTGAAGAAGATTGAAACGGGGGAGCCTCCCTTCCGGCCCCACAAGGTCATTTATTATCAGACCCGGTTCGAATTCACGCCTTCCTTCATCGTCGATATTTCCGGCGCCCACGAACAAAAAATGAAGGCGATCCGGGCCTATGAATCCCAATTCCATCGTCCGGGCCAGGCCGAATCCGCTAAAGAGGAGACCCTCATCGGGAGGCCCGAGTTCCTGGACAGCGTCGAGATCCGGGCCCGGCACTACGGAATGCATATCGGCGCCAAGTACGGGGAGCCCTTTCTTATCCGGGAAGCCATCAAGCTGGAGGACCCCGTCGGATTTTTCGGGCCCGAATACCTATGGACAATCCCATGAGGACCAGCATGAAGATCGGGATGGTCTGCTATCCGACCCACGGCGGCAGCGGGGTCGTGGCCTCGGAACTGGCGATCGGCCTGGCGAAAAAGGGCCACGAGATCCATATCGTCAGCTATGCCGCGCCTTTTCGTCTGCGCACGTTTCACCGGAATATCTTCGTCCACGAGATCGAGGTCGCGACCTATCCGCTGTTCAAGTACCCCCCGTATGAGTTGGGCCTCGTCACCAAACTGGTGGAACTCGCGGAGGCCCATGGCCTTGACATCATTCATGCCCATTATGCGGTTCCCCATGCCGCCAGCGCCTACCTGGCCAAGCAGATTTTCAATTCCGAGCGTCTGAAAACGATCACGACCCTCCATGGCACGGATATCACGCTGGTCGGCGCCGACCCGTCCTTCCAGAGAGTCGTCAAATTCGCCATCGAGAAATCCGACGGCGTGACGGCCGTTTCCCGCTATCTCATGAAACGCACGGTCGAGGAATTCGACATCCGGCGCGAGATCCGGGTCATCCCCAATTTCGTCGACATCGTCCGGCCCTCTGAGAATCGCGACCAGTGCTCGAGAGACGCGCTGGCGCCGCAGGGGGAGAAGATCCTGATGCACGCCTCCAATTTCCGCCCGGTGAAACGGATCGCGGATGTCGTGCGCATATTCGCCCGGGTTCGCGAACGGATCCCGGCCAAGCTCATCCTGATCGGCGAAGGGCCGGAGCGGCTTTTCATCCAACAGCTCGTCAGGGAACTGAAGCTCAATTCCGACGTCCAGTTCATGGGCGAACAGGATCAGCTGGAGCCGCTCTTTCTCTGCGCCGATCTTTTCCTTTTGCCCAGCGAACAGGAGAGTTTCGGGCTGACGGCCCTCGAGGCCATGAACTGCGGCGTCCCCGTGGTCGCCACGGATATCGGCGGCCTGCCCGAGGTCATCGCACACGGGGAGACCGGATATCTGTTTCCCGTCGGCGACATCGCGGACATGGCGGCGAGCGCCGTGGCCCTTCTCAGCGACCCGGCCCGGCACGAGCTCTTTAGGGCGCAGGCCCGGAAGCGCGCCGAACAATTCTTCAGCGCCGACCAGATCATTCCGCTTTACGAAGCCTTTTATGAAGAAATCCTGAGATCATAGCCCATGCATTCCCTGGACTGGATCGTCCTGAGTTCGTTCCTTTTATTCGTGGCCGTCTACGGGATTTGGAAAACCCGCGGCAAAAAGGACATGCAGGGCTATTTCCTGGCCAACAGATCGACCCCCTGGTACGGCGTGACGATCTCCATCATGGCGACCCAGGCCAGCGCCATCACGTTCCTTTCCGTGCCCGGACAGGCCTACGTGGATGGCATGCGGTTCGTCCAGTTCTACTTTGGGTTGCCCCTCGCCATGGTCATCCTCTCGATCACGGCCGTTCCTCTCTTCCACAAGCTCAAGGTGTTCACGGCGTATGAATTCCTGGAACAACGCTTCGACCTGAAAAACCGGGTCCTGGGGAGCCTCCTCTTTCTCATCCAGCGGGGCCTGGCGGCCGGATTCACGATCCTGGCCCCGGCCCTGATCATCTCCGTCATCCTCGGCTGGGATTTCCGACTGACGATCTTCATGATCGGGGGCCTGGTCATCCTCTACACGGCCGCGGGCGGCACGGAGGCCGTCAATAAAACGCATCTCCTGCAGATGATGATCATCACGGCGGGAATGGGCGCGGCGTTTTTCATGATCTTCCGCAGGCTGCCGCCCGACATTTCATTTTCGAGCGCCGTTCACGTGGCCGGAAAACTCGGCAAACTCAATGTCGTCAATTTCGCCTTCAACTGGAAGGACCGTTACAATTTCTGGTCGGGCCTCATCGGGGGGGCCTTCCTGGCCCTGGCCTACTTCGGAACGGACCAGTCGCAGGTCCAGCGCTACCTCTCCGGACGGTCCGTCGCCCAAAGCCGGATGGGGCTCCTCGCCAACGGCGTGTTCAAAGTCCCCATGCAGTTCGTCATCCTTTTCATCGGGGCCATGATCTTCGTGTTTTATCAGTTCGTGACGCCGCCGCTGTTTTTCAACCCGGTCGAAACGGCCCACGTCAAGAGCAGCTCCTATGCGGAAGCCTATGCGAAACTTGAAACGGACTATCAACGGCTGAACGGGGAAAAGCAGGGGCAGCTCAGGCAAATGCTGGCGGCCATCAAAAACCGAAAAGACGGGGACGTGACGGACGCCATGGAAAAGCTCCGGGTGACGAGGGAATCGGAATCCGGCATCCGGCGGGAAGCCATCGGGCTTATCAAAAAAAGCGATCCCCTGGCCGAGATCAACGACACGAATTACATCTTCCTGAGTTTCGTGACCCGCTTCCTGCCGGTCGGGCTGGTCGGGCTGATCCTGGCGGCGATCCTTTCGGCCTCGATGTCGGCGTCCTCCGCCGAGCTCAATGCCCTGGCCTCCGTCACCGTCATCGATATCTACAAACGCCTCGTTAAGCGCGGCGCTTCGGAGCGGCACTATCTCCATGTGTCGAAGGCCGCCACGGTTTTTTGGGGGATCTACGCCATCGGTTTCGCCCAATTCGCGAACCATCTCGGCTCATTGATCGAAGCGGTGAATATCATGGGGTCCCTCTTTTACGGGACGATCCTTGGGATATTTCTCATCGCCTTCTATTTTAAGAAGATCGGCGGAACCGCAACGTTTATGGCCGCGATCATCGCCGAATTCGCCGTTCTAGCCTGCTATTTTTTTACGAAGATTCCGTATTTATGGTTTAACGTCATCGGCTGTGTCCTTCTCGTTATCCTGGCCAATGTCATGAACCCCTTATCACCTGGGCGAAAAATGGGGTCGTCCGAACAAGGCTATCCGGCTGTCTCTCTCTCCGGACGCTAGACGCCGGCTGTCGGGATGGCCCCCGAAGAAGCGCAGTTTCTTTTTTATTTGACCATCGGGATCTCGAATAAGTAAGTCCTGCCTTCTCTGCTGGTCAGGACCTTGCCTTCCCGGGCCCAGGCGCCCAGGTGGACGACGAGCTTCTTCAGGCGCGGCGATTCCGGCTTGGTGACGGCGAGGGTCGCGCTCCGTCCGTCGGCGCTAACCTTGAGATGAAGGGAGACGGGTCCGAAATCCGTGGCCACGTCCTTGAGCGCCGTTTCGGCGTTCGCGAAAAGCCAGCTTCGCGGCAGCCCCTCGAGGACATGGAGTTCCTGACCGCGCTCGAGGACGAGGAGGTTGCGGACGAGCCGGATGAATTCGGCGCTCGCCCAGTTGTGAGGCATATCACCCACGAACGTCCCGCCCTTTTTATCCTGGCCGGCGGGCGGCTGCTCTTCGCGCCACGCGCCGAGCGGGGACGCGTGGTTGGCGAACGCGTACAGGACCTCGGCCGCCTTGGGCCCATTCCCGAGCCAGAGATGGGCGTGGCCGTAGAAGGAGCCGAAATAGTTCCAGATGCCGTTGGCCATCCACCCCGTGCCGTAGACAAGGCCCTCGGATTGATTGTCATCGAGCAAGGCCATGTTGGCGCGCGCCAGCGGATCATCGGGCTCGAAGATCTGTCCCGGGAAGACGGCGTGGCAGAAAGCCCACTGGCCCCGGACAGGCAAGATATCCGGGCTCGGTGCCATCAGGACGGGGAGGATCATCAGGCCGTCGCGGTAGGGTTTCGCGTCCCGCTTGGCGGCCTTCCGGAACGTGGCCCAAAAGTCGCTATACTCGGCCTCCCAATCCGCAGCCTCAGGCGCCTGGATGAGCCGCGCCGCCTCGACCGCGGCCCGGAGGCCGGCGAGGTTCCAGTAGACGTTGGTATACTCGGCGTTGATCCCGCCGATGCCGCCGTCGGAAAAACCCGGGGGCATCAACCCTGCTTCGGGCGCTGCGGGGTTCTTGCGGCTCGCCTCACGGAGACGCTTGATCACGCCGACGAGGGTCCTGACCGTCCCCCATTTTGCCTTGAGCCATTCCATGTCCCCCGTGAGGAGGGCGTGCCGGTAGAGGATGTAGAGGACGATCCCGTTCTCCTTCCAGTACTTTCCGAGGATATCGAAGGACCCGTCCGGGCCCTGGCGAGTGAGAAGATGATCGATCCCGGCCCGCGCCTCCGCACCTCGGCCGAGATAGGTCATGGCCTCGAGGATGAAGCAGCCGTCGACGACCCAGAGCCCCCGATAGCAGGTCGGCCCGACCTGGAAGATCGGGAGGCCGTTCTTCATTTCCCGGGCCTGGTAGATATTCCGGATCGAGGAATCGAGGATCTCCTGCATGGTCCGGTCGGGGACGCTGAGCGCTCCGTACGGAAAGTCCCGGCGCCTCCACCAGCCGGCGCTCAGGCCGGGCTGGGCTTTAGCCCATTCCAAGCCCACTTCGCCGGCCTCGTGCCCGGACGCGCAGTAGACCGCGAGTTCCGCGAGGTCGTCCGGAAAAACGAGGGTCAGACGGTTCTTGCCGGTTTTCGAGGTGCGCCAGGCGCCGCTGGCGCTCAGGAATCTCCGGCCTTCGAGATACACTCCCCTGTCCCCTTTTTTTACTGAAAGCGGATGGGATGACTCGATGACGATGACGATCGGGCCCCCCTTGTCCATCCTCCGGACGAGAAGGAGGTCGCCGCGGGGAGGCCGGGGTCCGGGCGCAGGCGAAGCGGCCATGGGGAGGTTCTGGCCGTCCGTGGGGACGACCGCCATCGCGTTCGAGTGGAGGATCTCGTCTCCGTCCCTATTGACAAATGAGGTTTCGACGATGGGCACGCGAGGGTTGGCCATGGACTGCTCGGCGGTCGCATCCGCGGCATTCGCGCAGGAAGCGGTCACTCGTATCCGGAAATTCCCGGGGTAGGCCCCATCGTATTCATAAAGGAGAGCTCCTTCCTTGGAAACGAGGGTTTTCTGCCAGTCGTCGGGAAGGCCTATGGCCGTTTGCCACCAGACCGGCGAGTAGCGGAAATCGGCCGTCAGCTTCGAAACTTCATCTTTGCTCAGCGGTTGCGGCGCCGCGTCGCGGCGGATTTCGATGTTTCCCTTGCTGCAGGCAAAAGCGAAGACGGCCGATAGAACGGCCAAGGCGATCTTCAGGCGCATGTCATGACCTCCTCATCCGTCGGGAGTATACCATAGCTCGGTCCGTGTGGCGGGGGGGGCGAGGTCTTGGCCGGACCCGGCTGAGGACTAGGAAGAAAATCAAAATCCTTGACCTGACCCGGAGAAGGATGGATGATTCTCTGTGGAAGGAGAAAGCGATGAGGCCTAAAAAGAAACCTCAATGGTTCCGGCATGATGAAGGGAATGCGAGGGAATTGAAATCGCAACTCGAGTGGAAGATCTCCTTGATCGTGAGGCAAAGAGTTTCCGTCCTGGAGAAAAAGATCGCCGCCCTGGAGAAAAGTCTGCAAGACATGTACAGTTGGCTCTCCGTGCATTCGAGGATGGAGCCAGACCGGGTGAAGAGAATTATCCACGAGGCCCTGACTCCCTCGCCAATGCCGAAGACCCTGACAATTTACAAAGAAACAAAACCGCGCCGCACGAGGAAGAAGAAAAAATAGCGCCCTTCCGAAAAATCCATTGTGGGGCTAAGAGGCCTGATCTCAAGCCAGATGAAAAGAATAATAATATTTGTCTCGGCCTTGGGGACGGCCATCGTTCTCTGCGCGATATTCCCCCACGCTCAAGAACCCGCCGCCGGGACCCATGCCATGGACGACGGGCTGGCTCTCACTCCCCCGATGGGCTGGTATCCCTGGAACACCTTCGGCCAGGAGCCGCAGAACGAAAAGCTGATCAAGGAGATCGTCGACGCCCTTGTCGCGAGCGGCCTGAAGGACGCCGGCTACTCCTATGTCGGCCCCGACGAGGGCATTTGTTTCTCGCGCGGGACAGACGGCAAGATCACGACAAACCTCGAGCGTTACCCGTCTGGGCTCCGCGGCCTCGGCGACGACATCCACCGAAAAGGCCTGAAGTACGCCCTCTACACGGACGCCGGGACCCGCACCTGCAGCGGAGCCATGCCGGGAACGAATGGCCACGAGCTCGAGGATATGCGGCAGTTCGCCGAGTGGCGGGCGGACTACATCAAGATCGACTGGTGCAACACCGAGGGACAGGACATCGTCAAGGCCTACACGAGGCTCCATGACGCCCAGCACGCTGCCGGCCGCCCCGTCGTCCATAGCCTCTGCTCGTGGGGCGACGGAGATCCGTGGAAGTGGGCCGCCCCGGTCGGCCACCTCTGGCGGACGACCACGGACATCTGCGCGCCGGGCCAGGTCAACTGGGAGTTGGCCATGAAAATCGCTGCAGACAACC
>Ga0187858_10000515_pt1 | contig 47850 bp, 46 predicted proteins | sample June2016WEW_8_15_FD_133015 | JGI IMG/M metagenome (GOLD analysis project Ga0187858, IMG submission 133015) | Peatland microbial communities from SPRUCE experiment site at the Marcell Experimental Forest, Minnesota, USA - June2016WEW_8_150 | ecosystem: Environmental > Terrestrial > Soil >...
CTCCGCGCAGTAGGGACATTTCTTCATGGCCTTCCCCCTGGTTGACAGTGGTAGTGGACAAGGGATTGCGCCGAGCAGTCAGGCGACCCCAACAATTCCCATCATGCCTGAACGGCGGGAATTGTCCGCTCTGGCCACCCTCCCACGTGGCGGTTCCTCCCCCGCACAAAGATCTTGACGCCCCCTGGGTCCTGCCATGGTGGACTGAATCTATTGTAGGAACTCGCGTAGGGAATTGCGCGGCCTTGTACCGACCGCAACGAAACTGCATTGGTCGCCGGGTGGAAGTGCCCACAGAACGCATCCCGCCATTGGCACAGATCATGCCCTTTCGCGAGAGGCTTACTCCGTCGGTCACGGTCAGCTTTGCGTGCGTGAAGCATGCTGGCACCTTGATTTGGGCAGGGAGACTGGAAGACCCAGCCGGGTGCGCTACTGCTCCGACACGGGCTGGTCAACCCTCAGGAAGGGGGACCTCATCCTCTGCTGCAGTGTTCGTGTGCTTCCCCTTGAGATCTCCAAAATCACGACTTTTAGCAAAGAGGGATTCCGGTCGGGCCATCTGCGGCGGGACCAGGCAAGGCATCAAGGCTGCACCCGATGCTCTTTCCCCCACACATCCGCCGAAGCGAACCTGATTCTGCCCTGCTCTGGACCGACACCTTCGGAGCGCCGATCTAAGCCTTCCGGCTTTTCTGACCCCTGATCCGCAGGTTGTGGGTTCGAGGCCCATGCGGCCCACCCTCAACAAACTCCTAATGCCCTGCATCTCTGCGCGCTTTCGAATTCCGCTCCTATCGGCCTTGGTGCCGCCACGTTCCAAGTCTGCAGTTAGGCCTATGCCCCGGGCTGTTCTGCCGCTTCCCGCGCATTCCCGGAGACCTCTGGCCCGACTGACATAAACGTTGAGGGGTGGTGATGCTGGCATGGCCAAAGTAAGAGGAAATCGCAAAGGCACCGGCACCCTCCACAGCGGCCGGGATGACGTGAGCTTGCCATTGGAGGAGTTCGAGGCCCGCATCATGCCGCGGGCGAGGCGCGCCAGCTCCGGAACGCGCCACGGCTTACTCAAGACGAAGCGTGCAAAGGCAGGCAAATCGGGGCCGCCCGGAAATTCGCCCATTGCCGTCGGATGCTGGGTATTCCTCCGCGAGGCCATCGGCACTCATCAGCCTATCACCCAGGTGGGGTGGGGTGAGGCGCCTCCCAGCGAGCATTGGATCTAATACTGAGATTGAGGGCATTGTTCCATTCGACACTTGCACAAGCAGGCAAGATGGGTACAATTTCCGTGGCAAGCAAAGCGCTGACTCGCCTGGCAAAGGTGCGGCGGGGACCTGATAGGCCTGGAAGGGGGACAAGCGACGATGGCAGGGGAGGTAGCTGCGCTCCATTGGGCCGAGCCTCTCCCTGCGGGTTGCCCACCGCATGACGCCGTGCGGCCCCAAAATGAGCCGTATTATCGCCTCGTAGCGTCAATACCTCCCACAGAGCGCGACTTCTGGTCTCACAAGATGCTCTATCCGGCCAAGGCGTTCAGCGCAGGTGAGTGCTTGGCCAGGTCCTGTTCTTTGCTTGCCTCGTATGAAAGTTGCCTGAACATGTCGAAACTGACAAGGTTCAAGAACAGGAGCATGAAGGTGGTTTGCATAACCCTCCCGCCCGACAGCGGGCTTGTACTCAAAACCGGTCGAGATCCAGAGCACTACTCATGGTGGAGGACCGTGGACTTCGACCCGATTACCACTTCCGTGCCCATTTTGGAACCCTGAAGCTCTCTTGGTAACCATGCGCACCCTTGCCCATTTGGAAACGCTAGTTCACTACGACGGGCCACAGGTTTTCATTGCCAGGGACCAAGTAGGGATGCACTACGTTTGTCTCCTGGTCGAAGAGGAGGACAATTTAGACACATACCTAACCGTCCCAGTATCACAGGGTCGGCTTTCACATCTCATCGCAAGGGAGCTGGACCTTCGGGCGGTCTTTGAGACGTCAGAAACAGGCGAGTTCTACGTAGGCAAAGTCGCCGGCGGCGATCTGACGCAGATCACAATAACGCCGATTCAGACCAGCGAGGTTTCACAGAACTGGCTGCCTGATCCTGGATTCCTGCTACCGGAACTCCCACCGCCAGACGAGGACATTGCAAGGGAGGCAATTCGACGACGACGCGCCATCATACGCTACAGCCTGTCCCCTCCCGAGGCAGAGCAAGAGTCCAAAATCAGCGCGGAACACTTAAGTCAGGCCGTGCGGCTGCTGCAGCGAGTCGTGACCCATGCCTACCAGAAGGCTTTGCGCGATCTGAGTGCGGACATGCGCGAGATCCTGGCTGCTCCCGAACAATACCAGCTCGAGGTCTACGGATTCTCTCAGGGATCATTTACCCTCTACGTGCAAACCGCTGCCCCGGCGGATCTCTTTGGCTACTCCCAGATCGCAAGGGCCCTCGAAGTGTTAGACGATGTTGTTCGGGAGGTCGACGACAAGGACCGATCCATCGAGGCGGTAGCCAAATACGGGGGACACTTCGCAACTGCTTACAAGGACCTGCTCAAGTTTGTCGCTGAGACTTCGACGCCCATCTCCTATGAGTGGTCCATGCCCGAGGGACGATTCGAGGCCAGGAAACAGATCTTCACTGCTCAAGCCAGGAAGGTGTACGAAGCCCTAAGCAGCCGCATCGACATTGCATTGGAGAAGCGGGTACTCGTGGGAAGGCTCACAAAGGTCGACGAGAACACCGGATCGTGGAGACTGCGTTCGGAAGAGGATAACAAGGAGTACTCGGGCAAGTGCGATCCGGCCACTCGAGTTGAGCTCGCAGGCCTCGTCATCGAAACTCAGAGGTACGAGTTTCAATGTGAGGAGAGACTTTTCGAGGAGCGCGGAACAGGGAGAGAGATCACAAGACTTATTCTCAGACGGTATCGTGCACTGTAGCACGAGGTTTCACGCCGATTTCACAGCCCTCAAAGGTGCGTCCAGCACGCCGGCGAGCGAGCAGACGCAGCCGCTTTGTCAAGCTACAACTGACACCTCACACCCCCTCCTGCCGGCGTTCTCGGTTGGCCAACCCTTGCCCAATTATTGGAAAGCTCTACACTGCCGACCACCATGTATTGTTCACCTGTTTGGCGGCTTCCTCAGCGAAAACAAGGGGAAATCTACGCTTCTTAGTCATGGCCTACGAATGATACAATACAAATCTCTAATTAGGAGGAAGAAAAATGAAAATCAAATTATCCGACATCAAACCTTCGCCTCGTGCGATTAGAAAAACTTGGTCAGAAGAAGGACTGGAAGAATTAGCCCAATCTATTAAGGAACACGGGCTAATCGTTCCGATAAAAGTTAGACCCACAAACGGCAAGTTTGAGCTTGTCTATGGTCATCGCCGCGTAAAAGCAATGCGGCGTGCTGGCTTACAAGAGGCAGAGGCGTTCGTTGAGGCAGTAAATGACACGGAAGTACTGGTTCAGGCATTGATCGAGAATGTGCAACGAGAAGAAATGTTTCCGATTGATATTGCTAAGGCTCTCTTTGCAGTTCAGGAAGAGACTGGCTGGTCACAGAAGGATATGGCGCGGAGGGGGATAATGGGCGAAAGTTCCATACAGCATTATATGGCGCTTTTGACAGAAAGCCCCCAAATCCAAAAAATGATTGTTAGAGGTGCAGACGTGGTCGGCGCACCCAAGGGAACAGTAACAGAACATCATATTCGCTTGGTAAGACAAAGTGGGTTGCCGCAATCAGATCGTGAGGCTGTAATTAAGAAGGCCGCAAAAGAGGGACTTACAGCAGATCAAACTCGCCGTGTGGCTGAGACTGTCAAGGCTGCCCCTGGCGAACAGGCAAAGAAAAAAGTTCTACAGTGGGAATATAGCCCTGTACTTCATGATCCTGAGCGTGTAAAGGCCAGAGCCGATCAATACGGAGCACATGATACACTTTATCGAGAACGAACTCCAAAAGCCGACAAGGGGTGGCGCGATGCTCCAGAAGTGAAGGCGATCATTGATAGTATCCGTCAAGTTCACAATTCCTTTCTGCCTGACTGGCAGAAATCTACACAGAAGATGTCACCTGAGGCTAGGAAGTTTGTTGGGCGCTTGGTTCGCAACTTAGCAACAGATTTGAAGACATGGTCGGATAAGCTAGAGAGGTAAGAATGGCTAAAGATGAAGATGAAGACGCATTAACCCATTATAAGGAACTGGCAATTCAAACCTATAAATGGATGGAAAATGTTGGTGCAGTTTATGATGAAGAAAAACACACTCGTCGTACAGTTACGGTTGACGATTGGGCGAAGAATTTTGCAATCTATTTAAAGGCAGATGGTGAGCCAAGTCAGAATTCTTATCAAGAATGGGCGCATGTCAAACTTGAGATGATTGGGTTGGGCTACGCTATTGCTATCAGTCCAACAGGTCACTATCTTGGACAAGAAGGCGAACAAGCGACAAACATCATATACAACATTATTCATAGTCTGGCAAGAATTAGAAGGGCGACATTACAGTTGGAGAAGGTTAAAGAAAGTGGGAAATATGAAGCTGTCAGAAAACAATTGCGAGGAAAGATTAATCCTAGCAAGATGATGGGATTGATTGAGGCATCTAAAGGAGTTTCGGCTTTGGGTTATTATCAATTTGAAGCCAGTGGTGATTTACTCCTGCTAGTCGCTGATACCGAAGAGAAAGGCAAGGATAAATTGTAAGCGACAACACAGAGAAGGCGAATAGGAAGACAACTAACGAAAAGCCAATATCCCTTTTTCGCCTCGACTTCAAGGGGGCGATGGTCGCCTTACTGAGGGTCAAGGCGCCTCTAAAAGAGAAGAAACCAGCTAAGAAGAGGAATTCAAAACGAGAATAGCACCAAATGAAGATGACGAACTAATCAGGGTTCGCCATCTTCATTTGGGTCTGCAAAGTATACGATCGCCTTTCCGGGTTTAGGGGCGGGCCAATGTACGGCGGTAGATTGCAGGACAACTCCAAAAATGTGAACAACGTGAGACCATGTTGAACTGATTCGGCTTGACCTCCGTGGCCCTAGCAGGGTCGCCTCCTACCTCCTGGAGTCTCCTTCTCCTCCTGAGCTATGTCGGCCAAGGCTAGCGTTCGCCCTGGTCGGCATCGTTTTTGAAAGATTGCCCCTCGTAGCGCGACGCGAGGGGGACGGGCCGGCCACAAGGGGCAGTGGGAGTGGATCCCTTCACAGCCATGAGTCAAGCCCGTGGGCCTCGTGGGAGCGTAGCAAGTCAGTATCAGAAAGCATCAAGTAGTGCGAGGTCATCTCTGTGGTGGCATGACCCATGAGACGGGAGATGGTGATCACGTCCATTCCCTGCCTCAAGGACATAAGGGCAAAGGTGCGCCTGAGCGCGTGTGGTGTGACCTTGAGGCCCGCCCGCTTGCTGAGGCGAGCGAATAGGGCCTGCACCCCTCGTTGGGTAAGCCTCATCCCGTCCCTGGTCTGCCACAGCGGAGCGGAGGGCTGGCGATTGTGGGCTTCTTATTGCCCTGCCATTCTTGCCTCGAGTCGAACCAGCCTTGCTCGGCGGAGCCGGGCATCATAGCTCGAGACCCTTGGTGGACTACCGTTGAGCGACAGGGGCTGCAATGAGAGTCGGCAGGTATCGGAAAGGGCGACGCCATGATGCTGCAAGAGGCACGCACCAGTTGGGTCAATACCACCATGAAGAGAACCGGAGCATCGCGTCCAGGGGCCCGGCTCTTCTCTGCCAGCCTCCATGTCTTCGATCGGATCGCGCTGCGTTTGTCAGGAGGCCGAGGCACGCTCACGGAGGCCTTGGGTGGACTGCCGATTGTCACGGTCGCGACGAAAGGCGCCAGGACTGGGAGGCCTCGCTCCGTGCCGTTAGTAGCCACTCCAGACGGCGAGGATCTCATCGTGATTGCCTCGAACTGGGGCAGGCCGCGTCATCCGTCCTGGTATTACAACCTCAAGGCAAGTCCAAAGGTCACGGTGACCTTCTGCAATCGAACTCAGGACTATATCGCTCGGGAAGTGGAAGGCGCAGAGCGAGAAGCTTGCTGGAGTAAGGCTGTGGAGGTGTATCCTGGGGACGCCGCGTATGAGAAGCGCTGTGCACCCAGGAAGATTCCGGTAATCGTGTTGGCTCCCAGCGCCGCGTGAGGTGGCTGGCCAATTCACTTCATCCGGGCAAGGAGCCAGGAGTGGACATCGGAAATGCGTCGCAGGGCGAGAGTGAGATGACCGTCGTCAGCCGAGAGCCGAGCGTCCGCACTGGGGATATGCCCTGCAAGCCACTCGCCGTGAGAAAACGGCACGAACCGGTCGTGCTTGCCGTGCCAAAGCAGAACAGGTATCTGAATGTGGTCCAGTTCGAAACCCCACGGCGTTGTGAAGGCAATGTCGTCATCGACCCAGCCATCCCTCCTTTCGGTGATGGCTTCGCGAATCCAGCTGAGGAAAAAGGCCGCGAAGTCGGCTGAGAACACCGCGGCGTCCACCGGACTGAGGAGGGAACGAAATGCCTGAGCGAACGACTCGGGATCGGCAGCCAACATCCCCGGGGCACTTGTTTCCACAAACGACTGAAGCGCGTCCCGGCCTGCGAGCGCCGCATTGAATTCCGTCACATTGTCCTCACCCATCCCGGCAAACCAGTCCAGCCCCTCGGACGGATAGGGCGCAGGGGAGCCCAGCGCAGCCGCGGCGACCACCAGATCCGGCAGCAGGGCAGCACAGGCGAGAGCGTGCGGGCCTCCACCTGATATTCCCCAAACGGACAGGCGAGCGATCCCAAGGGCCTTGGCAATGGCCGCCACGTCGTGCGCCGCACTCGCCACGGAACGGCCCGGAACGGCACTGGAACCTCCATAGCCAGGTCGGTCATAGCCGATCAGCCGGATGCCGCGGGAAACTGCGTCCTCGACCCAGAGGTGGTAGAGGAGTCTCGAGCATGGTGTTCCGCTGTGGACCAAGACGGGTACCCCGTCCGGTTGGCCCGCCTCGATGATCCGGATCTCGCGGCCGCTCTGAGTTGAAATGGTCCGCTCGGATTCAAACATGTGGCACCTCGAAATCGCAAGCTATGGCATCTACGCAGCCTGACTTTTGCTGAAACGATTTGGGGTGGGACGGCCCCTGAGGCTGTGTCGCTTACGGCCCCCTCCTCAATCATTATGGAGCATGTGTACTAGATCTGCAAATTCGTGTCCGATCGTCTAGGAGTGGGCTTTATCCGGGGATGGTCTCTAGTCGAGTACTACGTCAAGGGCAAACTCGAATTGTGCTATTGCGTCCGCGGTTCGTGGTGGCCGGGGCTGGGCTCGCCTGCTCTGAGACCAGTCCAACCTGCCCCGGACCGGCAGGTCGGGGGCCGCCGGGAACCAGCGGCCGTCGGACCTCTAGTCCGCAGGCTCACAAGCCAACGCCGGGTTGCCCCCGGATGAACGAGGGAGGCGGTCGTGACGGGCCGCTTCTCTCTTCACTCCGCCTCGAGAAGCCGTCGTTCGTCATCTGGCCTCATAGTCCCCAGGTAGTTCTCCGCCATCGCCAGCGAACTTCTTGCCCCTGAATGAGGTCGGCCAAGGCTACCGCTGTCCTGGCTGGCATCGTCTTGGAAAATGGGCCCCTCGTGGCGAGACCCGAAAGAGACAAGGCGTCCGGGCCCTCATCGTCCCGTCCATGGTTCTGCTGGCCGGGATCGTTGCCTGCGGAGGCGATCCGGTGCTGGCGATCATCGCCTTTTCCGTCTGGGCGTTCGCCGTCTGGGAAGGCGGCTGGTGAGGGGGCCATGCAAGTCGGCTCGGACTCCCCTGCCTTGCGCCCTAATTGTTACAACTACATGGAATGGAGACGCCCAGAGGTTGATTCGGGTGTAGAGTACGTAGTTGACGCGCCATCCCGCAAGCTTGGGAGAGAGCCTGTACGCGGCACTAAGGGGACCCGCAGCACCTTTGCCTCGCACGGCATTGTAGGGGGAAACCGCCACTTTGTCTCAGTCTCACTGCTAGGGAAGAACGTCTTTCTGATCTGGAAGCAATGACCTGCTGGCGTGTGCTTGGTCACCAGGCCAGCGGTGAGCGAACAGTGAAACCGGCCGGATCGATGGGCCGGATTTTGCTTTTGTCAGGCGGAGTGGATGAGGTGGGGCTTCTGTAAGGGCAGAGGGGTGAGTCGCGAAGCGCTGGGGCTGTGGCTGCGGACTGCCCAGGTGAGTGAAACGCCCGTTCCAATCGTCGAAGCGACGTGACAATCCGGGAAGGGAGGTGATGCCCAAGGGCTCGACACCCAACGTTGCCTCCGTTGAGTGCTCTCGAGTTGACAGGAGGTCGGGATCGCAAGATGTCCGGATGATGGATAGTTCTGCGGCCTGCGCAGACCGAGGCATGCCTCTCGGCCGAAGGCCCATGGAGGAGAGGACCATGAATCACAAGAGACTGTTATTGCAATTGGCTGGCTTGACCTTGGTCTTGGTGCTTTCAGGGGCATGTGCCACATCCCAGCCGATACCCACGGCTACGCCGATGCCCACGGCTATGCCCGCGCCGCCTACGGCTACGCCAGCCCCACCCACGCCCCCCGCAGTACCGACTGTAGCAGCCATAGCGTCACCAACCGAGTTCTCCAGCCTGAGCCCATCCCCTCGGAAGTATATGGGCATGGCCTACGACGCCAAGGCCGACCGGGTCATGTTGTTTGGCGGGCTTGCGGGGCCCATGTTCGCCGGTTACCCAATACCCTGGAATGGTGAGACCTGGGCCTACGACGTGGCCGCCGATAAATGGACCCAGATGAAGCCGCCTTCGGGACCCACGGCTAGATTTGCTGCCGCGATGGCCTACGACGCCAAGGCCGACCGCATCATTCTGTTCGGTGGAGCGATTACTGAGCAGTGGTATCTGAACGACACATGGGCCTATGACTACAACACGAATACATGGACGCAGCTGGCGCAAGGGCCTCCGGGTCGTAGTTTCGGTGGAATGGTCTACGACTCGGCGTCGGACCGGATCATTCTCTTTGGCGGTGGTTGCTGGCAATGCAACGGGTCTTCGTACAACGACACCTGGGCGTATGATTACAACACGAATACCTGGACCGACATGAAGCCGAGTATCAGCCCTCCACTCCAGAACAGCCAAGTAATGGCCTATGACGCGAAGGCCGACCGGGTGATCATGTGGGGCGGGGATACTGGCTGGGATGAGGATTCCACAGTAAAGAAGGACCAAGGGGTATGGTCGTACGACTACAACACGAACACATGGCAAGAGATCAAACCTGGCAAGGGACTGTGGCCTGACCTCCGCGACAACGCCGCGATGGCCTACGATGCCAAGTCGGACCGGATGATCGTGTCCGGCGGTTATTACGACGTGGGCACCGATGAGACCTGGGCTTACGACTACAACGCCAATACCTGGACGAAGCTGGAACCGAATACGGCAGGCGGCAAGCTGTCTTCGTCCGCCATGGTGTATAGCACCGCCGCGGATCGAGTCATTCTGTTTGGCGGCCTGGTTGGTGGCGTGGATTCCAATTACACAGGCTATGCGTGGACCTTCGATTTCAGTGGTAATCCCATTTACACAGGCGAAACCTGGAGCTACGATTTCAACACGAACACGTGGACAGACGTGACGCCACATTCGTGAGGCCTTCGTGGCCTGATCCGTCAAGGGGGCCAGTATGGAGCTGATCCGTGAAGAGGTAGGGCGCCGCTGACTAGAATTCTCGGCTTGATCCTCGCCACTGCCTGCGGTAGCCGAAAACTTCATCCCCGCAGGTCGAGGTGGGTGAATCGGGAAGAGCGCAAGGGACAATGACGTGGAGGAAGGTGGAGTGGGGAGGGGTGTCCCCTAGGTCGGAAACTGAGTCTAGCCGGCCGCTATTGCCGCGAGTCCGCGAAGGATGTTAGATCGGAGACCTGCAAGAGAATCAATGTGTCAATTGGGGTCTGAGGCATCAGAACGAGAGGAAGAAAACCGAGGCTGAAATGGCCTCGATTCCTTTTCTTCGTAGCGTGGCGCTGGGCCTGCACCTCCTCAAGTCAGTCCGGCCCACGGATTGGCAGGCCGGGAACCAGCGGGGGCCAACGACCTCTGGACTTCTAATCCGCAGGTTCACGGTTCAAGTCCGTGCAGGGGCGCTAGGTCTGTAGCCACACGGCTTACAGGCCGAGTCCGGGCTGCTCCCGGATGCACGGGAGAGGCGGCCGTGATGGGCCGATTCTCTATTCACATCACCTCGAGGAACCGGCGCACGTCATCGGGCCCCAGTGTGGCCGTGTAATTCTCTAGCATCGCCAACGAACCTCCCAAGCTGAACGGTCCGCTGAGGCGAGCCCACCTCAACCACCTCGAAGACTCTTGCCTTGTGTACGAAGGCGATCTCGGCATTGGCCCCTCAGCCACGGGGGGTCGCGTTGGCAGAGGGTCTGACCTGAACCGGCGGGCCAGGCGATTGTGTCTTGCGCCTCCAAGTGATTGACAGGAGCAGCGCGGCCGACCACATTCGGGGTTGCCACGCCCACCTGCCGCCGTGACTGTTTCAAATGTAATGAATAAAGGCGCGCATTAGTTGATTCGGATGTATAGTGGAGGGTGACGTGCCGCCCGGCGTCGGGACAGAGCTGGGACGTCGCTCCAAGGGGACCCGCAGCACCTCTGCCTCGCACGGCATTCTTGGGGGAAACCGCCACTTTGTCTCAGTCGCTCTGCTAGGGAAGAACGTCTTTTTGATCTGGAAGCCTTGACCCGCTGGCCGCGGTTGGTCACTAGGCCAGCGGAGAGCCAACAGTGAAACCGGCCGGATCGATGGGCCGGATTTGTCTTTTTCCAGGAGGAGCGAATGATGCCGGACTCCTGTGAAGAGACAGGGGCAACCCACAAAGCACAAGGGCTGTGGCTCCAACCTATTTGGTGAGTGTGGCGTGGGCGCCATGACTTAGGTCTCGACGAATCGCTTGCCCCGGACTGCCGAGTGTCTATTGGTGGACTTGGCCGGGGCGGGAATGGACTACCGTGGGGTCGCGTGAGGCGAGAAGCCTTCCAATCATCAAAAGCGACGTAACAATCCGGGAAGCGAGGTGATGCTGAAGGGATCGACACCCAACTTTGTCCTCGGTTCCGTGCTCTCGAGTTGAGAGGAGGTCGGCATGGAGAAGCAGATGGCTACCGGTTTGAAGACGACATTCCTCGTGCATTTTATTGTTGCCTTGATCTTCGGGCTCACCCTCTTGCTATTGCCGCAAGCCTGGACCTTGGTTGGGTTTCCCGTCCGTGAGGTTCCACCTTACAGGCTGGTAGGGGCGGCAATGCTTGGCTTCGCGGCCAGCTCGTGGTTGTCCTACAAGGCGACGGTCTGGGAGAAGGTGAGAATCGTGGTTCAGATGGAGATCGTCTGGACCGTCCTGGCCGCGCTGGTCTTTCTGTGGGGCGTCCTCTTCGCAGCGCTCCCTGTCTTCGGGTGGGTCGGCTTTGTCCTCATGGTGGGCTTTGCCGCTGCCTTCATCGTGTTCTATGCGCGGAGCTAGGCTTGGAGATGGCATGGGGCACAGGTTCACGCACCTCGAATCAAGCCCCGTGCCGTCCTTAGGCGCCGACTGTTCGGTCGGGCTGCGGCTTGGCTACATGTCATTCGGCCCGCGGAGTTGGAGATGACCTGCTCGCCGAGCTGCGCGAGAATGAGTCTGTCGTTGCCCGCAACAGGGTACGCATACCAGCATTTCCATTTTGCTCTTGAACTGCTTTTCAGGTGGACCAGATGGACCAGCCGCAACAGTATCCCGACAGTTCGCGTGCCCTTTATTGGCCAACCATGCCCACAAGGGCGCTGTTGAATCGCTAGTTGGGCTGCGCGCGGAGGTGATGCCCCTTCCATTCGGCAAGCTGTGCGAAATCGGCACACCAAGTTAGCTGTCCCGGAGAGGAGGCGAAAGAATGGCCAAGGTAGAGAAATCCGTGTCGATCAAAGCCCCCGTCGAAAAGGTATTCGGCTACATGGCCGATCCCAGGAACCTGCCCGAGATCTGGCCCAGCATGGTCGAGGTGAAAGACGTCCAGCCTTCGCCCGCCGGCGGGTACAACTTTGGCTGGACGTACAAGATGGCCGGCATGCGCCTCGAAGGCGCCTCAGAGACCACCGAGTTTATCGCCAACCAGCGCAACGTAACCGAGAGCAAGAAAGGGATCCAGAGCAGGTTCATCTGGACCTACAAGGGGGAGGCTGGCGGCACAAAAGTGACCGTGCAGGTGGAATACAAAGTGCCCGTTCCCCTACTTGGCAAGCTGGCTGAGGCGTTCATCATCAAGCAGAACGAGCGTGAGTCGGACTTGGTCCTGGCGAACCTGAAGGCAAGGATGGAAACCTGAAGGTCGGCAAGCACATGAGAGCTGATTTCGCACAGCGTTCGGTTCCAAACCACGCCCCGCTTCCTCACCACGGGTACCATAGCCGCAGCCCTCGAGCATCGCCCGGTGAAGGGCGGGGCGTGGCAAACCTCGAGTCCTGCCATCACCATCCATTTATGATGAGTGAGGCGTCGGCGCCATGACTTAGGTCTCGACTAATCGCTTGGTGCGATCTGCCCAGTGTCTATTGGTCGACTTGGCTGGGCCAGTAATGGACTTTCAAGGGGTCGCGTGAGACGAGAAGCCTTCCAATCATCGAAAGCGACATGACAATCCGGGAAGGGAGGTGATGCCCAACGGGTCGGCACCCAGCTTTGCCCCCGTAAACACTTGACAGTACCTCATAGCACACCTACAGCTTGTGCACCGGCTTAGACTCTTCGTCCTGACCATCATGTGAGCACTGGATGCCCGGGAGGGGCGAAAAAATGACAGATCAATTGACAAAGATCGTTCAAGAAGTCAAGCAGGCTATCGGGGAGGTCCAGTCCAGGATCCGGGGCAACGGATACCAGATTGCAAAGATTGAGCTTGAGCTAAAGACGTCGCTCGATTACACGGGGGGTGCCGAATCGCCTAAAATAATCGGAGTGGTCCTTTCTGCCTCGGCTAAGCATACTGACGCCCAGACGATCCAATTGACCCTCGTGCCATCTAAACGACCTGCATTGGAGCCAAGGGCTGAAACGATCAGCGAGCAACTTGCCAAGGCAATCACGGTCATAAGCGCCGCTGTCAAGGAAGCCGCAGCTTCCGCCACCGCCCTCGACCTATCCGAGGCCTCCGTCACGCTCAATTTTGCCACAGACACCCAGGGGAAGATCTCTGTGATCGTCATGGCCGGAATGGACTTCGTTAGCTCGCACACGATCAAGTTGACTCTGAAGCCGCTATAACGTCCGGGACTTCCTTAAGCGGCCTGACTACTCGGCGGAGCGGACCCGCCTAGCTCGGCCAACTGGGAGTCCGATTCGCCCGCCAATCTGGCCCAGAGCGAAGGAAGCGGCACCATAGAGTCTGAGGCATCAGAACGAGAAACAAGGAACCGAGGCTGAAATGGCCTCGGTTCCTTTTCTTGATGGCGGAGGCTGGACTCGCCTGGCCCGAGGACAGTGGAGCCCCCGGATCGGCAGGCCGGGGCCGCGGGGGGATCCAGCGACCTCTGGACCTCTAATCCGCAGGCTCACGAGGCAAGGTTGATGTACCCCCGACTCGAGCTTGGGGAATGTCAAGGGAAATGTACAACCCCCTTCGTGAGCGGCGCAGCCGCTGTCCGCTGGTGCCGATGTTAGCCCGCACTTGGCCCTTCTGCATTTTAAGACGGTGGATAATAATCCTCGGGCCAACCACCAGTGGGTTCTATGGCAAATGTATCCCTGACCGCGTGAGCCGGACCGAATTTAAATCCCTTCGAAGGAACAATGGCGGCCCCTTCGTTGCATTCATTCCATGCTCCAACGATCGTCATTTTCAAATCCGGCTCGGCATACCTGGCGCCTATTTCCGCCATCTCTTTGGCTGTATCGTAAGATACACCCTCATGTCTGTCAACTAGGAATGTGTATTGGCCCGCTTCATAGAGCAAACGGTCTGAGACTCCCGCGGGTGATATCGGTGGGACCAGTTTGGCTCCGTACTTGTGAGCAATTGTCCCCCACAGGTCACAGGCCTGCTGGTAGCCTATGATCATATCTTGGAACGGCGTCACCACATGGTTGAAGTCCTGAAGGCTGTGCCATTCATACCCTGCTCGCCACATGTAGTAGGAAGTGATGGCGTCAAACAGTTTTACCTGTCTGCGGATGTAGTCTGCGCTCTGGTATTTGGGGTCAGTTTTCACTGCAAAAGGTTCAGCCATTACATCGCCCACAAGAAATATGTCTTCACCCAGATTGCTACGCAACAGGTCTACGCTTTTCTCCAATTCGTCCAAGCCCATAAAGTAAGCGACCAGGCCTGCCTCGAAATAAAAAATGACCGGCCTCCCGTCCGGTAGTCTCTTGTAGCGTGGGTGTTGCAGGTGCCCAGACAAGAATTCTCTTGCTTCTTTGACTACACCCGTTGACAATGGGTAAGCGGGCGTTTCTCCAGGAAGATAAGGTCCGGCGTTGAACATGAGAGAGTAGTTGATTTCAAAAGGCGGATCACTTGCGGGCAGAAACAATGTATCTATTCGTTTCTCCCAAGGTGAATCGGGAAATGCTACAGGCATGACAAAAGTTGTGATGCCATGTTCTCGCGCCCACTTTATGTCTATGCTCATGGTGCGAGGGTCTTGTTGCTCCCCATAAAGGGGCACTACCGTTGCGTATCCGTAACCAGTACTCTCATCCGCTCCATTAGTGAGGCCTCTAAAATACAAATAGTAGGCATAAACATCAAAATTCGTACTGACCGGCTTCGGTGACGGCACAGGGAGGGGTGTGTTGGCGTCACACACGCCGGTGGTATCGGGCGGGGGGTGGCGTCGGACTGGAGCTTGGGGACGGACTGGTGGTCAGGATACGAGGTGTACAAGCGGACACCACGCCGGCACCGGCCATGGCACCCGTCAATTTCAGAAGATCACGACGTGAGAGTCTGCGTTTCATAGATGCTCCTTTCTGCAATCTATGCACTCACTCGTACCGCCCAAGCGTGCTTATGGATGGGCTCAGCAGTAGCGGGCTTGCGCTTCGCTGGAAACGAAAGCCCAGATGGCAGAATTACCCACTCATTATTGCACAACATCTGGTTCACGGTTCAAGTCCGTGCAGGGGCGCTAGGCCTGGAGCCACACGGGTCACAGGCCGAGTCCGGGGGCCTCCCGGATGAAATGGAGAGGCAGCCGTGACAGGCTGCCTTTCCATTTGGGCGGCCCATCGGGCCGCCTACATCTTCTCGAGGGCACTGACGGCCGCGGACGCAGCTGTGTTCGTAGCGTGCTTCATGCTGCGGGCGAGGCGCGCTAGCTTCGGAACGCGCCACGGCTTACTCAAGACGAAGCGCGCGAGGGCAGGGAAATTGGGGCCGCCGTCCGGTCCAGCCAAGTCGAACAGGGCCGGGTCGCTCGAGCCATCGTCGGCGCGGTCGCTAATGGCCCGGAACACGGACCATGGGCAGTGCCGATCCTCGCAGACCGCGGCGATCGCGGCGGTCTCCATATCGACTGCAATGACGCCCTGTTGTTCGAGGCGGACCAGGTCGTCCTGGTCGACCAGCAGCTCGTCCGATGTGACCAGCGTTCCTCGGGGGGCGGTGGAACCAAGAAGGGTGGGCCGATGCTCGGTGCCGGTCGATAGGTCAATGACGAGATCCGGTACGACGAGGTCCCCGATCTCAACGCTCGGTCCAATGCCCCCCGCAATCTTGACCACAATGAGATGATCGATCGAGGTGAAGTCGAGGACACGTTCCGCCGTGCGCGCGGCGGCGCGGGTTCCAATCCCTGTTGTCGTCGCGACGACTTCGACCCGGCCGACCACGCCCGAGATGAGAGCGCCATCGTCGGATCGCCTCCGGCTGAGGGAGAGGGAGCGCACAAGGGGGCGGAGTTCGGGTCGCATCGGTGCGAGGATCGCAACCCGGCGAGAAGGTGCAGGGGTGGTCACGTCTCCATTTTACCTAGTGGCGGAGCTCCACGCCCGTGACCGCGTAAGCAGATGGACCTCGGCCACATGAACGCCACTTGGCGTCCTTGAGCGGATGACGGCAAACGGCGCACCAGATCAGTCATCAAGGCATGACCGACCAACTGGTGATCCTCCGGATCCCCATCCGGTTGACAATCGCGCGCCGCGAATGTCGGCCCATTACCCGGGCGAGGCAATTGGACTGTGAGATTTCCTGATTCGGTGTTCAGCAGTCCAACATTGCCGAACACGAGCGGGTTGCCGCCCGCTTCTAATCCGCAGGCTGTGGGTTCAAGTCCCGCCAGGGGCGCCTTTTGGTCCCCCGCAGTACCCGCCCCAGGCGAGGGTCGTTCGTGCCCGCTCCGACAGCAGGCGTAGAGAACGCGACCGGTCGCCGCGGACCGCTCGGCTCATGCCTCCCAATCGTTCGGTGCTAGAATGGAAGAGCGGCCTCCCCATGTCCGGCCGCGCAATTCCTCCAGTGCGGGTCCGTGAAATGAAACTTCACTCTCGACCTCGTGACGCAGAAGGAGGGAAGGATGGGCATCCCGTTTCCAAGCGAGGCATGGCTCAAGGCTCTCGAGGATCAGCTCAACCAGAGCCAAACGTACCGCGACATCGCCAAGAACTGGGAAGGCGACATGTGCGTCGTGCTCGATCCCGAGGGCGACCTTAAGGAGCCTGTTGGCATGTACCTGGACCTGTGGCACGGAGAGTGCCGTGCGGCCAGAGTCCTGGCTGCAGGGGAGCTACCTGTGGCCGCTTTCGTCCTGCGCGCACCCTTCTCGCGTTTCGTGGCCATCCTTCAAGGCAAGCTGGACCCGATCACGGCCATGATGACCGGTCGGCTTTCGGTCAAGGGCAATATGGCGGTGATGATGCGCAGCATCCCAACTGTGTTGGAGTTTGTCCGGCAATGCAGGGCCGTCGATACCGACTTCGTCGGCTCTGGCGTTGGCGCCTGACTCGCCGTAAAGCGCCCGGGCTAGGATTGACGGCCGGCAACACTGAGGATTTCTTCCCCGATTCGTTCGATCGCCTCGGGCCTCGACGACGCAGCCACTTCGCCGACTCCTTGCGGCTGCTTGGGATGAGGAGGGATCTGGGATGAAGGAGTTTTTTGGGCGCCTCCTCCGTGTTGACTTGGGCTCCGGCCAAATTGGAGAATTCCAGGTCGAGGATGAAGAGATTGGCAACTACCTGGGGGGAGCTTCCCTGGCGGCGCACCTCCTGTACCCGCAGCTCCGGGCCGAGACGGATCCCCTCGCGCCGGAGTCCCCCCTGGTCCTCTTGAACGGTCCTCTGAGTGCAACCGCTGGACCGACCGTCGGGCGCTGGGTCATTTGCGCTCGATCGCCGGCGACCGGCCTTTGGGGGGAATCCAATTGCGGTGGATTCTTTGGAGCCGAGCTGCGCTTCGCCAGCTATGACGGCGTCTGGCTGGAGGGACGGGCGAGCGAGCCGGTCTACCTGTCGATCACCCCAGATCGAGTTGAGATCCGCCCAGCGAAGCACTTGTGGGGCAAGGCCGACACCTATGAGACGCAGGACCTCATCAAGCAGGAGTGGGGCCGCCCCGGGTCCCGGGTCGCCTGCATTGGGAGGGCAGGTGAGATGCAGAGCCCGCTGGCGGCCGTCCTGTGCGACCACGGTCGGGCCGCTGGGCGCACGGGGATGGGCGCTGTCCTGGGGTCCAAGAACCTCAAGGCGATCGCGGTCGAGGGCGGGCAGCCGCTCCGATATTGGGACCCCACGACCTACGGCGAACTACGAAGCCGAGCGAACCGGGAGCTCAAGCAGAACGCCTTTGCCACCATGATGCACTCCCTGGGGACGGCCGGAGCGCTCGACTTCCTGGATCTCCTTGGATTGATGCCAAAACGATACTACACCGGCGGAAGGATGGAGGAGGCGGATCGGGTCAGCGGCTCGACGATGGCGGAAACCATCCTGACAGGCATGGCGGCCTGTCATGCCTGCGTGATTGCCTGCGGGCGCAAAGTCGCACTCAGCGACGGGAAGAATCGCAAGGGGCCGGAATACGAGACCATCGTGGGCTTCGGCCCAAATCTGTTGATCGATCAATTGAGCGCGATTACGCGTTTGGGCGAGATGTGTGATCGGTTCGGATTGGACACCATCAGCCTCTCCAACACTATCGGGCTTGCGTTTCTCTTGTATTCTGAGGGCGTCCTGACGGCCAAGGATACCGACGGGGTGGAACTGCAGTGGGGGAGCGTTCCTGCGGCGGAGGCGATGGTCCGGCAGGCCGGCGAGGGGAGGGGGCTGGGTCCCCTTCTGGCACAAGGGTCGAGAGCCTTGGCCCGGGCTTATGGAGTTGAGGAAAAAGCCAACCAGGTCAACGGTCTGGAGCTCGCCTACCACGACCCCCGCGGAGGCTCGGGCATGGCTCTGGTGTATGCGACTTCCCCTCGAGGCGCCTGTCACAATCAGGGACCCTACTATCTGATGGAGACGGGTAACGCCCTCGAGGAGGTGGGAGTGCAGTTCATGGAACCGCGCCAGATTGAGGGGAAAGCCAGGAACGTGGCGCGGCATCAGGATTGGGTCACGGTATTGAACAGCCTGGTCATGTGCATCTTTGGGGTCATCCCCCCACATGAGGTCCAGGAGCTGGTCCACGCCGCGATTGGCTGGAGCGGGGATCTCGAGGATCTGATTAGGGCAGGTGAAAGAGCGTGGAACCTCAAACGGGCTATCAACTGCCGGCTGGGGTTGACCCGAGCCAATGATCGCTTGCCAAAGGAGTTCGCCCACGCTCTCACCGAGGGTGGCGCGGCAGGATTTGTGCCGGACTTTGATCAACTCCTGACCGATTACTACCGGGTGCGCGGCTGGGATGAGCGCACGGGCAAGCCCTTGCCCGAGACCCTGCAGCGTTTGGGCTTGCCGGATGTCTCCGTGGGGCTGTGGGGCTAGGCAAAGGGAGTGCTGCCTCGCGCGAGACGGGGATGTGAAATGGCCAAGATCGTAAGCGTGGGGACGATGCGGGATGTCGAAAAGGAGGCCGACGCGAGCGGTCTTGCTTACGATCGAATGATGGAAAATGCAGGCCATTCCGTGGCCCGAGCCATGGCCAAGGAATTCGGTCCGCTGGCAGGTCAGAGAATCCTCGTCCTGGCCGGACCGGGCAACAACGGCGGCGACGGGCTGGTGGCGGCGCACTGGTTGGCACTGGAAGGGGCCGAGGTCGTCGTTTTCCTCACCAAGGAGCGGGCCTCAAGCGACTCAAACCTGCGCCGACTCCTGGGCGGAAGGATCCCCGTGCATGACCTGGCCCAGGAGGGGGAACGAGCAGAATTCGATCGCGAGCTGAGGCGGACGGCTTGCTTTGTCGATGCCGTGTTTGGAACCGGGACCCGGCCGCCTCTGAAAGGGGTTCCGGCTGATTTGCTGGCCCAGGCCAAGGCGAGGCTGGAGGATCGGGAAACGCCACCCATCGTGGTTTCCGTGGATTGCCCTTCCGGTCTCGATTGTGACACGGGCGAGGTGGCTCCCCAAGCGATTCGAGCCACACTCACCGTGACCCTGGCCGCGGTCAAGAAAGGGTTGCTGCGATTTCCGGGGGCAGAGTATGTCGGCAAGATCATCGTGGGCGACATTGGTCTGGACCCCGACACGCCCGCTCTGAAGGGCATTGAGAGTGAGTTCCCCACGCCTGAGGATCTTCGCCCCTGGCTTCCCGAAAGGCCGCGACTCTCCCACAAAGGCACATTCGGCCGGGCGGTCATCGTGGCGGGCTCCGTCAACTTCCCCGGTGCCGCCGTTCTGGCGGCACGTTCGGCCTATCGTGTCGGAGCCGGGTTGGTCACCGTGGCGGTCCCCTCAGCGATCTACCCAGTGGCTGCCGCTCAGATTCCCGAAGCCACCTGGATGATCTTGCCGGATGAGTTGGGGGTAATCGCGGCAGAGGCCGCCGAAATCCTGCTGCGCGAAATGGGCGAGGCCCAGGCCATGGTCCTGGGACCGGGCTTCGGACAGCAGAAGACCACCGCGGAGTTCCTCCGGCGCATGTTGTCGCCTGGCCCATCCGCTTATCCTCACCTTGGTTTTCCTTTGCCTCAGCACCGCAACGAACCGGCCTCTGTCCGTTGGCCCCGCATGCTCATCGATGCCGACGCGCTAAAACTCCTGCGGCAGCTAGGCGCCTGGTGGGATCTTCTGCCCTCCGGGAGCGTGCTGACCCCTCATCCCGGCGAAATGGCCATATTGAGCGGGTTATCAAGAGATGAAATCCAGGCGGACCGGGAGGGGGTGGCGAGGCGTTTTGCCAAAGAGTGGAATGTCGTACTCGTGCTCAAAGGTGCCTTCTCGATTGTGGCTTCCCCGCAGGGAAGGATGGCGACCATCCCGTTCGCCACCCCAGCCCTGGCTCGAGCCGGGACAGGGGATGTGCTCAGCGGAACCATCGGGGGGCTTCTGGCACAGGGCGTGCCTTCCTGGGAAGCCGCGGTGCTGGGAGCCTATCTGCACGGCTGGGCGGGGGAGCTGGCGGCCGACGAGTGGGGAAGCACCGCTCCGGTCACGGCAGGCGACGTCAGCGAGACGATCGGTGAGGCGCTTTCCGAACTTGAGGCCCATCGCTCGAGAACCCCGGCGTTCCCTCGCGATTCTCGACCCTGACCCAATCGCTAGTGCAATTGAGGCACGAAGGGAGTGGCCTCGGGGGTCAAGGTCGGATTGACCATCATCGGCAGTCCGGATTGGATCAGAACGAAAGTGGTCTCCCCGGGGAGGATGCGGAAATCATTGTCGTACTTCCTCCACCAGACCCAGGCCGTGATCCGGTAGGTCCCCGCGGGAAGGTCGCTGATGGCGAAATTCTCGTGATAGGCATCATCCGGGTGAGTTACATCTGCAATGTAGGTCCAGCCCGGCCACACCTGTCCAGTGTCGAGGGAGGTGATGGTGTAGGGGGTCTTGGGCAAAGGCCAACCGTCAATGCTTTCGATCCGTCCTGCAACCACCCCCCATCCTTGAGGGGGGACCAGCCAGAGTTCGGGATTCCGAGTGGCATAGTAGGAATCCGCACCAATTCGCACCTCGAAGTGCAGATGGGGCCCCGTGGTATTCCCGGTCTTGCCCACCTCGCCGATTTCCTCCCCGCGTTGGACGTGATCCCCGATTTTCACGAAGATCTTCTGCAGGTGCGCGTAGGCTGTAAAGACAGGTTCCCCTTGGTACCCAAAGTCATGACGGATTGAGACAGCCAGCCCGTACGTGTCCTCCAGGTCGAAGTAGTGCTCGAATAGGCCAAACCCGGCCCAGCTGACCACCCCGTCGGCAGCAGCCAGCACGGGGGTTCCCTGCGGTGCCGGCATGTCGACCCCGGTATGCGTGTGCATGGCATTCATGTAGTTTTCCCCGTAACGATAGGTGGGATCGGCCCAATTCACCTCACCGGAGGCGATCGGACGAGCGAGCCAGTAATGATCTTCCGGGCGGAGTTGGAGAGGCACCGGGTACGACGGCGGCCTCCAGTTCAGGGAAGGAGGATCTTGTGAGAGCGGAATAGGTTGAAGGGTAGGGACCTCGGACGCCAGCGGAGTTGGATCGTCGGGAGTGGACGATGGGGTGGACGAGGGTTGGGCCAGCGGCGTGAAGGCATTCTCCCACGGAGCCCGAGTCCCGAGGACAAGAGCTGCAGCCAAGAGCGGTAAGAATACCAGGCCCCTACGCATGGCGTCTCTAGTATGGCGGCAAAGTCGGCCAACGGGTGTCCGTGGGGCGTGGCCCCCACCAGTAAGGCAGGGGCGTGGGAGTGGAGGACGGCGTCGGCGTGAGGAATTCACTCGGGGGGAGAATCTCGTTCATGGCGGACATCCAGTCCAGCCCGTCGGTGATGCGAAACTCCCAGTAGCGAATCCCGGGGTAGTAATCGCGCCAATTGGCGTCCGATGGTACTCGCTGCCAACCGAGTTCTTCGGCCAATTCGGTGAAGTCGGCATAATAGCCTTGCGGAATCGAGGCCAAGGGGGCCCCGCCCGCGTCATACTCCGAGGGGGTGCCGGAACTGCGAGCTTGGAAGTCCCAGGGCAGGGCGTGAAGAGGCTCTCCCTGAGTGCCATCCTGGGCGGCGGTTCGAACGTAGAGCCGCCAGAACTGGTTCTGGCCGACGGGATCGGGTACGATCTCCAGCCAGCCCTTCGCCGCTGCATCGCGGGAGACTGCAAACGACCTGCCAGTGCGCAGCCACGAGAGTTCCTCCGTTGGCGGGAGCGGAGTAGCCAAGCCAACATACGCGCTGTCGAGCGTCCCGAGAAAATCCCACCCCACTTCTTTCCGGATTTCACTCCGCAAGTTGTTGAAGCGATCGACCACCGAGGAGCTCAAGCGCGGGTCGGGGGCGTTCACGTTCAGAGGAACAAGTTTGCCTCCCATGGGCCCCACCGCGGTCAAAGTGGCCATCGCGCTTGGGGTCGAGGGAGCCTGCAAGGATTGGAGCCAGCCCGGAAGCGGGTTGGGCAAGGAGGCTGCGGTCCAAGAAATGCCACCCAGGTTTCCCGGCACCGGAAGGACCGTCGGGCCCAGACTTGGCTGGCCCGCCATCGAAACCTGCAGATATCCACCGGCAGGTGAGTTTTGATAGGTCGTCAGGAGAAGCTGGCCGTTGGGACTCCAGGCGGGCTGGGCCCCCTGACCGGCCAAGGTGGGTGCCGGAGATGGATCTGACAGGTTGAGGACATACACCCAGTGGTATCCGTCTTTTTGGACGGAATACGCGAGTTGTTTTCCATCCGGGCTGTAGGCCGGGCTTTCCTGATCTGGACCGGGAGTGTTCGCGATTGGGCTCTCTTGCAGGTTGTCCAGGTTCACAGCCAGGAGCTCAGCCTTCCCGTCCCGCTCCGAAACGAACGCGATCTGCCGCCCCAAAGGTGACCAGGCCGGTGAGAAATCCGGTACTGAATCCGAATCGCACCACACCGGTGGTCCGCCCGACGAAGGACTGATGCAGACCGCCAGATGCTCCCGAGCGTAGTGCTCGTAAGCCAACCATTTCCCGTCGGGCGACCAGGTGGGATGGCCATCGTAGTCGAGTGAGTTCGTGACGCGCGTGACTTGACCGCTGAGAAGGTCGAGCGTGTATATGTTCCAACTGCCATCGCGATGGGAGGCGAAGGCCAGGGTTCCCCCGTCTGGGCTGAACGCGGGGTCCCGATCTTCCTTGCCTGGATCTGAGAGGATCAAGGGCTTCGGGCTTCCCAAAGGCCAGGCCAGGATCTGCGTCTCCCCCAATCGCTCCACGGCCAAGGCCAGGGTGCCTGGCTGGCCATATAGGTTGATCGGTGTCGGCACCGCAAGGGTGGGGGACTCCGTTCCAGCAGCAATCGTCGCGGTCGGGGAGGGCGCAGGTGGGGTTTTTCCCGCGCCAGCGGTGGAACCGGGGGCAGGCAAGGCGGCCATGGGTGTCAGAAGGGGGGGCTTGGCCTGGGGAATAAGCTTGGGGGGCGTCGGGGCGGCGCCCAGGCAGCCTGCCAGCAAAGTCCCCAGCAGGGACACGAAAGCAACGACCACCCTTCCGGGCCGGAGGTCTCTCTGGCGGAGGTCGGAATCACGCGAGGCGCGGTCGCTTCCCTCCGAGGGGCCGACCTGAACGCACGCTCTGCGGCTTGGCCCTGTCAATTGTTCCTTTCTGGCCGGGGTTTTCTCGCCTCTGGCGCCTTCTCTACCGGGGGTTGCACTATGCATGCCGCGCAGTTGCCTGCAATTAAGCTCGGCCCGGCCCGCCCAATGCAATCAGATCTTGCCAGTCTGCTCCCATCACAACATTTCCTGCTCCGCGCGTCGGGCCAGCATTTCCGGCTTGCCCCTCGGGGTCAATAGTACGTCTCGGGAGTCGGGATTTCAAACGGCGCCTCGCAGACGTCCTGAGTTCCCTGGTCACGGGTCGCGAGGATCAGTGGAGCCACGAGCGCTCCAGGCCGAGCCTCATCCTTCAGGTGGAGCGTGATCTCCACCTCGGGCTCTTCCACGCCGACGACGACGGTTGAGGAAACCAGCAACCCATCCGGGCGGCGTATTTCCGCCTCGAGATTGGCAGGCGCTCGGAAGGGACTGAGCGATGCATGCAGCCTCACACGCTGACCATCGGGATAAGCATGGACCTGAACGGCAAGGATTCGGACGGGCTCGTCCGGGAGTTCGTTCACAACCTCGGTTGAGTCTTCGGCATTCATATTCGCGCGATTATACCTTCCGGCGGATAGCGATCCCACGGCTCAGCGCGACCCTCCTTGTCGGCAAGGAGCCAACCCGTAGGGAGACACCGATATAATGTGTCCCAGATCGTGACGTTGGCCGAACGAAACGGAGGTTGAAGTGCTGGAAAAAGTTGAGGTAGCCAGAGGGGTGGTCCCCACCGGGTATCGCGCTCTGCAGGGGGACGAGTGGATTGATCTGCCCCTTGGAGAAGTCATCGAGGAAGCTGAGCTTTGCATCCACGTAAACGGGCGGGAGTTGGTTACCTTTGCAGCAACTCCGGTGGATCAGGAGGCGTTGGCGCTTGGATTCTTGGCAAACCAAGGTCTGATCCGGACGCGTGAGGAGGTGCGGGAACTTCACCTTTCTGCGGACGGGCTTTGCGTGGACGTCTGGCTCGACCATGATGTACCGGCTCCTGACCGGCAGGTGATCACTTCGGGTTGCAGCGGAGGGGTCACTTTCGACCATCTGGTCCAGCGGCTTCAACCCCTGTCCGCCACGCTTCAGGTTCCAGCGGATGCGCTGTTTGCCGGTGCTTCGGAGCTGTACCGAGCGGCGACCCTCTACCCTCGTTCGCGGGGAGTTCACACGAGCGCTCTGTTCCGGGATAGCCAGCTGATCGTGGCCGCCGAGGACGTTGGCCGCCACAACACCCTCGACAAACTCCGAGGATTCTGCCTTCTCCGTGAGATTGACTCCCGCGGTGCTTTGCTCCTGTCCACGGGCCGAATCAGCAGCGAGATGATCACGAAAGGGGCTCGCATGGGCTGCCCCGTCTTGGCCTCACGGACTTCCGCGACCAGCCTATCGGTGCGCCTGGCACGCGAATGGAATGTCACCCTGGTCGGTTATTTGCGCAACTCCCCGATGGGACCTCGCGGCCGACGTATGATTGTCTACAGCCATCCCGAACGGATCGTTCTGGATCATCCCTCCCCCTGAGATTCATCGGAAGGGGTTGTGTTAGAATGAGCGGGGTGAGGGTTCGGACGCCATTCCTCGTCCCGAAGGGCGCAGGGTGCCACAGGAGGCGGTGATGATCGAGGTGTCGATCGACAGCATTCGAGTTCACCTGGTCTCGCAAAGTCGCGTTGTGGTTCTCAAAGAGCTGGATACGGATCGCTATCTGCCTATCTGGATCGGTCCCTTCGAAGCGGATGCCATTGCGATGAGCCTGCAGGACATCGAAGCAGCCCGACCCATGACCCACGATCTGCTCAAGAATCTGCTGGCACAACTCGGGGCGGAGGCCGCCCGGGTCGAGATCCACGACCTGCGTGATGATGTCTTCTACGCGCGCATTATCCTGCGTTTTGACGATCGAGAACTGGAAATCGATTCGCGACCCTCAGATGCCCTCGCCCTCGCCGTGCGGGTTCACACGCCAGTCTTTGTGGAGGAATCGGTGATGGAGCGGGCGGGAGTGACCCCGGAAAGCGAGGCCGTGGATGCCGAGGCGCCTGCCGCGGGATCGAAAGAGGGCGGAGACCGTCTGTCCGTGTTCAAGGACTTCGTTGAGGGGCTGGACATGGATGACCTGTCCGGAGGTGAAGAGAACAAGAGCTAGCCGGTACTGGCGCCCGTCGCAAGCGGGTGCCAGCTTCGCTGGGAGCCTCGCAGGCGGCTCCATCCCCGGGCCGTCCGGTGGCGCTTCGACCCAAGAGTCCGATTTCCAGTTTGTAGCATGACAGACACAGATGCGATCGATTCCTCATCCGGGCCATCGCCCTTAGCAGCGAGCGGGCCCACTCCTGGGCCTCACAGCCGCGAGGCGGAGGAGGCGCTTCTGGGGGCGGTCCTGCTCAACCCAGACGCATTCTTCGACGTCGCCGCCTTCCTGGGTCCCTCGGACTTCTACATTCATCGCCACGCTTGGATTTGGGAGGCTTTTCAGGGACTGGTGGAGAGGCGTACCCCCATCGATGTGGTCACTCTCGCCGAGGAATTGGAGCGCCAGGGCCGCCTGGAGGAAGTGGGTGGGTCGGCCTACTTGGCCGCCCTGATCAACAACGTCCCCACTTCCCTTCACGCCGAGGCCTACGGCCGGATTGTCGAGGAGCAGGCAGTCCGCCGCAAGCTTCTTCTCGCCGCGAGCGCCATTGCCAAGCAGGCTCAGGATGCCAACGTCGTCATCGAAGAGGTGATGGGGGAAGCCGAGAAAGCGGTCTTCGAAGTCAGTCAGCGAAGACTGACGCGTGACGTTGAGCCAATCGGCCGGGTGATCAGCGAGTACTACGACCGGGTCGAATTCCTGTCCCGCCACCCGGAGGAGTCCTTCGGGATCCCCACCGGGTTTATCGACCTGGACCGAAAACTCGGGGGGCTGCAGCGGTCGGACCTCATCATGGTGGCGGGACGGCCGGGGCAGGGAAAATCGGCCATGCTCCTGAGCATCGCCAAGAACGCCGCCCAGCAGCATCGTAAGCATGTCGCCGTGTTCTGCCTGGAAATGTCTCGCGAACAGCTTGTGCAAAGGCTCATTTCTCAGGAAACTGGGATCGACTCGCACCGGTTGCGCCTGGGGCAGATCCAAGAAGAAGAGTGGGGGCTTTTCACTCACGCCGCGAGCCTCTTGAGCGAGACCCAGATCTTTCTGGACGACACGCCCGCGCTGACGCCTCTGCAATTGCGCAGCAAGTGCCGCCGCTTGCATCTGGAATACAACCTGGACTTGGTTCTGGTTGACTACCTTCAGCTGATGGGAAGCGACTTCCGCACCGAGAATCGAGTTCAAGAAGTCTCGCTGATCTCCCGCTCCCTCAAAGCTCTGGCTCGAGAACTCAATGTTCCGGTCCTGGCCGCCGCCCAGCTTTCGCGGGCCGTCGAGCAAAGGAGCGACAAGCGTCCCATGCTCTCGGACCTGCGGGAGTCCGGCAGTTTGGAACAGGATTCCGACGTGGTCCTCTTTATTCATCGGCCCGACACCTACGGTCCGGAAGAGGATCGCACCAATGTGACCGAGATCATTATCGCCAAGCATCGCCATGGGCCCACCGGAAGCGTCGAGTTAATCTTCCTGCCGAGTCTGGCCAAGTTCGAGAATGCGGCCACCCGCCATGTGGACTTGAGTCAGGCCCCTTGAGCCATGAAGATTTTCCTTGGATTCTCTCCGGGAGGATCGGGAACTACTCCCCTGCCGAGCCAGTTCTTCAGCGATCTGCTTCCGGCGATTGATCACTTGGGCGAACTTAAGGTTACCCTGTATGCCTTTTGGTGTTTGGGCCAGCAAGAGGGCGAGCGACGTTTCTTGCGCCTGTCCGAAATGAAGCGGGACGAAATCCTGCAATCGGCTCTGGCGGGCGGAGCCGCTGAGCCGGGTTCCATGCTGGAGGAGTCTCTCGAGAGGGCCGTGTCGCGCGGGACGTTGCTGCATGTGCCGCGCTTGTCCGCGGACCCGTCAGAGCACTTTTACTTTCTGAACACCCCCAAAGGACGTGCCGCAGCCGATTCCCTGGAGCGCGGCGAATGGTCTCCGGATCCAGGTTCTCAGCTTCCTCGTCTGGCGATGGAACGTCCAAACGTATTCCGGAGGTATGAGGAAGATATTGGTCCCCTCACTCCTCACATGGCCGAGGTGCTGAGGGACGCCGAGAAAGAGTATCCACCCGGCTGGATCGAGGAAGCGATCGGCCTGGCGGTGGAAAGGAATGTCCGCTCCTGGCGCTATGTCTCAGCTATCCTCGAGCGGTGGAAGGCCGAGGGAAAGCGGGACAGCGGGCGGCAGGAATTGAGCACTCGCAGATATGTCGAAGGGGAATACTCAGACCACATTGAACACTAGCACCGGCGGGAAGGATTCTTCTGCGAAACGGCCCTCCCAGGCGCCCCTGGCCGTCCATCCGGGCCTGGGCCGGCCGGACTGCCCTCTCTGCCACGGGATTGGCTACCTCAGGGAGGACTTGCCTCCAGATCACCCGCATTTCGGCCGGGTCGTGCCGTGCGCCTGCCTTCAGGGTCGTCTGCAGACCCGTCTGAGCGAAAAGCTCCATCGGCTCAGTCGCTTGCAGCAGCTGGATCATCTCACCTTTGAGAGCTTCAACCCTCAGGGGCGGATCAACTATGGTCCTGAGCAAATTGACTCGCTTCGCCGCGCCTTCAATCAGGCCAAGAACTTTGCTGACCAGCGCGAGGGTTGGCTCTTGCTGCAGGGGGGATACGGGAGCGGCAAGACCCATCTGGCGGCCGCGATCGCCAATGCGACCGTTGGCTTGGGAATCCCAACCCTCTATCTCACGGTTCCGGATCTCTTGGACTGGCTCAGAGCCAGCTACAGTGACGAGCAAGTCGATTTCGAAACGCGTTTTGGTGAGATCCGCGGCGTGACCCTCCTGGTGATGGATGATTTCGGGACGCAGAGTGCGACCTCCTGGGCTCAGGAAAAGCTCTTCCAGATCCTCAACTACCGATATGTGAACCGTCTTCCGACGGTGGTCACCACCAATTTGGTCCTAGAGGAGATCGAAGGCCGGCTGGGGTCCAGGCTCTCCGATCCGGAACTGGTGACGATGGTGAAGATCAATGCGCCGGACTTCCGCCAGCCCATGGAGGAATCCGGCGCGTCCAGTCTCTCCTCCCTGGAGCACCACAGGCGGCAAACCTTTGGGACTTTCTCGCTTCGCGAGGATGAGAACCTTGCGCCCGATGATCGCAGGAACCTGCAAGGCGCCTTCGAAGTTGCCCAGCGATTTGCAGAGAGTCCGACGGGCTGGCTGGTTCTTCTGGGCACCTATGGGTGCGGCAAGACCCATTTGGCCGCCGCCATCGCCAACTTTCGAGATAGCGAGGGCTTTCCTCCCCTGTTTGTGGTGGTCCCTGACTTGCTGGATCACCTGCGGGGGACGTTCAACCCGGCCAGCCTCGTGCGCTACGATCAGCGATTCGAAGAGGTTCGCTCGGTCGGGCTGCTGGTGTTCGACGATCTCGGCACGCAGAACATGACCCCTTGGGTGCGGGAAAAACTGTACCAGATCTTCAACCATCGCTACAATGCCGAACTGCCCACCGTGATCACGACCTCCAGCACCCTGGAGGAAATCGATCCCCGCATCCGAGCTCGAATGCTTGATTCCCGCCTCTGCACGGTCTTCGCGATTACGACCCCGGCTTATCTCGGTGGGTCTAGGTCGGGCCGACGGGGGGCCCAGAAAGGCCCGTCCGGTCGAAAGGTTGCTGGCCGGGCGCGCTAGTTCGCTGGGGTGCTGTAACGAAACCCGCGGCCTGCCCGATGTGGGGCAGGCCGCGTTGGCTGGAAAGGGAAGGTCCCTCCGCTCGAGAGGAAGCTTCGAGGCTCAGGCTCCATACTTGGTCAGCCTGCCGCCGTGGGCTAGTGCAATGGGCATGAGGTCGGCTGCTCGGATCGTGCCCAAGCCACCGTGGGCGCAGGCTCGTTCCCCAAAAACCTGCTCGTCGTCGGGCCGGATCGTTTCAGGAGCCCAAAGGAGCAACGGCACCGGGTGCCAGGAATGAGTGCGCATCTTGGCAGGCGTGGAGTGATCCCCGGTGATCACGAGAACATCCGGCTTCAAATCCAGCAGAATGGGAAGCGCGGAATCCACGCTCTCGATCACCTTGACCTTGGCGTTGAAATCTCCGTCCTCGCCTCGCGAATCGGTGGGTTTGATGTGAACGAAGAAGAAGTCGAAATCGGCCCAAACCGCTGCCAACGCTCGGAACTCGTCTTCCGGCTTGTCGCCTCGAACGTCGATGGTTGTCATGCCGACCAGTCGGGCCACGCCCCGGTACATGGGATAGACGGCGAGGCAGGCTGGGCGCATCTTGTAGATCGACTCAAACTTTGGCAATCGGGGGTCGCCCGAAAAACCTCGCAAGGTCACCATGTTGGCCGGATGGTCGCGCGCCAGCCGCTGGCGCGCGGATTCCAGCCATTGATTGAAGAGTCTGGCGGTTCGGTCCGCCGCGGGATCGAGAGGTCTCACCGGCAGAGGAGGGGCGCCGGTTCGCTGGGGGTCGGTCTCAGACAAAGCGGCGGATAGATTCTGGCCTCGCATCACCACTACGAAGCGATACTCCTTGACCGGTTTGACCTCAAGCTCGACCCCGGCCAGCGAGATGGCCGCCAGTTTTTCGACTAGGGGACGCGCCGCTTCGGTCGCAATCCGGCCTGCCCGCCGGTCGATGATCTCCCCGCGTTCGTCGACCGTGCAGAAATTGCCTCGGGCCGCAACGTCATCGGGCCCGACCTCAACGCCGATCCCAAAGGCCTCCAGCACCCCTCGGCCGATGTCGTATTGCAACGGGTCGTAGCCGAAAAGGCCAAGATGTCCTGGGCCGGATCCCGGAGTGATGCCGTGACCCACGGGCAGGGTCTGGCCCAGAGTCCCCTGCGCGGCCAAGCGGTTCATGTTCGGACGCTGGGCGGCCTCCAGTTCGGTCGGCCCTCCGGGGCTCAGGGGGATGCCTCCCAGGCCGTCGAGGACCAGCAGGACGATCTTGGAGGAAGATTCGATCGCGAGCTCTTGCATCAGGCGAAAGTCTGCCATGGGCTCTGTCCTTGTCACGGACCTGGCATAGGGCCGCCCCGAGGGGATACTCGGAGCGGCACCAGGAGGTCAACGAGTATGCGCGCGGTCCATCCGCAGGCTAGCGAATCGCCAGTTGCGTCTCCCGGTCGAAAAGGTGGGCGTGGCGCATATCCAAGCTCAGGCGAATACTCTGCCCCATCTTGGCGTTCGTACGGGGGTCCACCCGGGCGATAAAGGGTTTCCCCGAGGCGAGCAAGTGCAAGTAGGTCTCGTTGCCCATGAGCTCAGTGACCTCGACCCGGGCCTCGACGGGGGCTGCGACGATATCTCGCGGCGTGAACTGCGGATCATGCACGTGCTCGGGTCGTATGCCAAAGACCAGGTCCCGGCCAATGTATTTTTCGAAGCGGGTAAGTGCCTCCGCGGCCATCGGGACCACAAACCCTCCGCAATCCAGGAGGATCTTTCCGTCGGCACGCTCGAGCTTGCAGTCGAAGAAATTCATAGCGGGGGACCCGATGAAGCCGGCCACAAAAACGTTGTCGGGCCGTTCGTAGACATTCTGGGGCGTATCGAGTTGTAGGAGGATCCCGTCCCGCAGCACCGCGATGCGCGTGGCCATGGTCATGGCCTCCACCTGGTCGTGGGTCACATAGATGAAGGTCGTCTGCAACTGCTCGTGCAGCTTCGACAATGCCGCCCGCGTCTCAACGCGCAGCTTGGCATCCAGGTTGGAAAGAGGCTCGTCCAATAGGAAGGCGAGCGGCTGCCGGACGATGGCGCGCCCCACGGCCACCCGTTGCCTCTGGCCGCCGGACAGTTGCTTGGGCTTGCGGTTGAGAAGGTCGGTCAGGCCGAGGATCTCCGCCGCTTCCTTGACCCGGCGGTTGATGTCCACTTTGGGGACCTTCCTCAGCTTCAGGCCGAAGGCCATATTGTCGTAAACCGACATGTGGGGATAGAGGGCATAGGACTGAAACACCATCGCGATGTTGCGGTCTTTGGGGGGGATGTCGTTCACCACCCGGTCACCGATCCGGAGGGTTCCCTCATTGACCTCCTCCAAACCGGCCAGGCAGCGCAGAGCGGTGGTTTTGCCACATCCCGAGGGTCCGACCAGGACCAGAAACTCCCGATCCTGAACCTGAAGGGACAAATCGTTCACCGCGACGACTTTGTCAAACCGCTTGGTGACGTGATCGTACGTGACACTAGCCATGGAGCGCCTCCTCTCTTTTTCATTTGGTAGCCGCATTATATGCCGGAGCGATCGAATAGGAAAGCGATGGGTGACCGATGAATCCGGTTTGCCCTCCGGGAATTTGACGCCCCTGCGCTTTCCTGCTATGATGACCCGACGCCTGCGATATGAGGAAGCTGTCACGTCCGTTTCGACAAAGTCGGTCTCTCCCCCTGCGCGCGATCCAAGCCTGGCTGATTCCGGGAATTGGTGTCAAGCGGTGGCTGCTGGCCCTGGTTCTCGGGACTTTGCTTGTCGGCCTGGGGCTTTCGGCGTTCTTCCTTGATCTCTATCGGGCAACTCCCGACTCGGCGGTCCTCGCGGTTCTTACCCTCCGCTTCCTTTCCCTTCCCTCTCCAGTTGGCGTCGCCTTGCTTCTGCTGTCCGGCGGAGTGACGATAACGTTGTCCTTGTGGCAGCTGACTGGAAGCGTTCTCGCCCCCTTTCGCAAAGCAGGCCATCCGGTCGGAGAAGTGGTGGCGGACCATCGTCGCCGAGGCAAGGGGCCGCAAATTACGGCCATCGGGGGCGGCACCGGCCTTGCGACGCTGCTGCGCGGAATGAAGGAGCGGACCGGCAACCTCACGGCAGTGGTGACCGTTGCTGACGACGGCGGGTCCTCTGGCAAGCTGCGTCGCTCCCTGGGGATTCCTCCACCGGGGGACTTGAGAAACTGCCTGGCGGCGCTCTCCGACGACGAGTCGCTGCTCACCCGACTGTTTCAATATCGGTTTGCAGAGGGAGACGGCCTGAACGGTCACTCCTTTGGGAACCTGTTCGTCAGTGCCTTGGCCGGGGTGACCGGGAATTTCGAGGAAGGACTCTTGGAGGCAGGCAATGTGCTCGCCATTCGAGGCCGGGTGATGCCTTCCACGCTGCGCGAGGTCAGGTTGGTCGCAGAACTCGAGGACCGGAAGGGCCAGTCCATAAAGCGGGTTGAGGGAGAAACCCAGATCCAGCAAGTGGCGGGTGCAGTCCGTCGCGTGAATCTCGATCCGGAGGATGTCCCGGCCTATCCTGGCGCCGTTCAGGCCATCTTGAACTCCGACATGGTTGTGGTCGGCCCCGGTAGCCTGTTCACCAGCGTCCTGCCGAATCTGTTGATCCCAGAAATATCCGCCGCCATCCGGGCCACGCCGGGGCTGCGCGTGTATGTCTGCAACGTCGCCACGCAGCCGGGCGAGACCGACGGGTTTTCAGCGAAGGACCATCTGGATGCACTGGAAGACCATATGGGCTTCCAGCCCTTTGATGTCGTCGTGCTCAATTCAGCTTGGAAGGCAACTCTTCCTGAGGGTGTGGCCTGGGTGAGGGAACCCTTCCCCGATCATGCCCGCAGGATTCACGTGGCGGATCTGGCCAATGAGGCCCTCCCAGGACACCACGCCCCGCAGAAGCTCGCCGCGGCTCTGATGTCTCTGCTGGGGCCAGGTCGACTCGCCTTCCGCCACTAGGACATCCGCTCCGCACTTCATCAGGAGGATTCATGACGACCCGAGTGGGAATCAACGGTTTTGGCCGCGTTGGCCGACAGGTGCTCAAGGCAGCCCTCGAGCAGCACGCCGCCGAACTGGAAGTGGTGGCAATCAATGATCTCTTTGATGCCAAGACCAACGCGCATTTGTTCAAATACGACTCAAACTACGGCACGTACAAGGGAACCGTGGAGGTCAGGGAGGGGGATCTTGCCATCGATGGGCATAGGATCAAGGTTATGGCAGAGAAGGATCCCTCCAGGCTCAAATGGAAGGATCTAGGTGTGGAAATCGTCGTCGAGTCGACCGGTGCCTTCACCGATGCTCTGGGAGACCCGTCCAAGGGCAAGGTCGGCGCCAACGTTCACGTCCAATCCGGGGGCGCGAAGAAAGTCATCATCTCGGCTCCCGCCAAGAACGAGGACCTCACGATTGTCCTCGGGGTCAACGAAGATAAGTACGACTCGGCAAAACATCACATTATCTCCAACGCCTCCTGCACGACCAACTGCCTCGCCCCGGCCGCCAAGGTGGTTCATGAAGAACTAACCATTCGTCGCGGTCTCATGACCACCATCCATTCCTACACCAATGACCAACGCATTCTGGATCTAGTGCACAAGGACCTGCGCCGCGCGCGAGCCGCGGGCCTGAATATCATCCCCACAACTACGGGCGCCGCCCGGGCTCTCGCCCTCGTCATCCCCGACCTGAAGGGAAAATTCGATGGGTTCTCGCTGCGGGTGCCGACGGCCACCGTGTCCGTGGTGGACTTCGTGGCGGAGGTGGACAAGCCGACCACCGTCGAGGCCCTTAATCAATGTTTCCGAAAGGCGGCGGAAGGCAAACTCAAGGGAATCCTTGGGTATAGCGACGAGCCCCTCGTTTCCATGGACTATAAGGGGGACTCCCGGTCGTCGATAGTCGACGGCCTTTCAACGATGGTCCTGGGAGGAAACCTCGTCAAGGTAATCGCCTGGTACGACAATGAGTGGGGATACTCCTGTCGAACGGCGGACTTGGCTGCCTTCCTTGGCAAGAAGCTTTGATCGCGGACCCACAGGAAGGCGAGCCATGAATAAGAAGACTGTCCGTGACATTCAGGTCGCCGGCTGGCAGACTCTGGTGAGAGTCGACTTCAACGTACCCATCAGAGAGGGAAAGGTCAAGGACGATACCCGCATCCGGGCCTCTCTCCCCACAATCCAGTACCTCATCGATCAGGGGGCCATGATCGCCTTATGCTCGCACTTGGGGCGGCCGAAGGGAGTCGACCCCGTCTTCTCCCTGGCCCCCGTGGCCGCGCACTTGGGAGGGGTGCTGAAGAGACCCGTGAGATTCGCGTCCGACTGCGTCGGCCCAGAGGCGGAAAACGCGGTGGCGGAATTGAAGCCCGGGGAAGTGGCCCTACTCGAGAACACTCGCTTCCACCCGGAAGAAGAGAAAAACGACCCAGCCTTTGCTCAGCGGCTGGCCATGTTAGCCAAGATCTATGTGGACGATGCCTTCGGGTCCGCCCATCGCGCGCATGCCTCCACAGAGGGCGTTGCGCACTATCTGCCCGCGGTGGCCGGTTTCCTCATGGAGGAGGAAATCGAATACCTGGACCGGGCGGCCAACAACCCCGATCATCCGTATGTGGTGATCCTCGGTGGGGCCAAGATCAGCGACAAGATTGGGGTCATCCGCAACCTCCTTCGCAAGGCCGATCGCGTCCTGATCGGGGGAGGCATGGCCAACACCTTCTTCAGCGCAAAGGGTTACAAAACGGGTGACTCGCTGGTCGAACCCGAAAGCGTTCCGGAAGCTCGCAAGCTGCTCGAGGAGGCCAAGGATCAACTCGTGCTCCCCGAGGACGCGGTCATCGCAGATGGCGCAAGGGCAGAGGCGGCCCGCAGGGAGGTGCCCGTCGGGGATGTTCCGGACGGCTGGAGAATCCTCGACATCGGGCCGCGGACAGTGAGGCGCTACAGTGAGGCCCTCCAAGGGACTCGCCTGGTAGTCTGGAATGGACCCATGGGCATGTTCGAGGTCGCGCCCTTCGCCAAAGGAACGGAGGCTCTGGCCAGGGCCGTGGCGAATTGCGGAGCGACTACGATCGTGGGGGGAGGAGACTCGGTGGCCGCCATTGCTCAGTTCGGACTGACGGACAAGATCACCCATATCTCCACCGGCGGGGGGGCCTCTCTCGAGTTCCTCGAAGGACGGATTCTTCCTGGGGTCGCAGTGCTCCAGGATCGGTAGGTGATTCCATTGACAAGAGAGGGCGCCCGGCAGACAGGCGCCCTCTTGCGCACTCTGGGAGGGCCGCATGTCGTTCATCCCGGGAGAAAACGTCGGTCCCTACCGGATTACCCAACAACTAGGGCAGGGGGGCATGGCCACAGTGTTCAAGGCGTACCACGCGGCCCTGGACCGGTACGTGGCCCTCAAGGTCCTTCATCCGGCGTTCAAGGAAGATCCGAGTTTTCTGGGCCGGTTCCGCCGAGAAGCACGGGTTGTCGCAAAGCTAGACCACCCCAACATCGTTCCGATTTATGACTACGCCGAACACGAGGGCCAGCCCTTTCTGGTAATGAAATTCATTGAGGGGCAGACCCTAAAGGCGCGACTGGGTCAGGGCCCCCTGGGGCCCCAAGAAGCCCTTCACATCGTGAGGTGCGTGGGTTCGGCCCTAAGCTACGCTCACAAGCAGGGGGTGCTCCACCGCGACATCAAACCCTCGAACGTGCTTCTGACCCCCGATGGATCGGTCTTCCTCGCGGACTTCGGCTTGGCGCGGATAGCCACAGTGGGCGAGTCCACCCTTTCCTCGGACATGCTCTTGGGCACTCCGCACTACATCTCCCCCGAGCAAGCCAAGGGTCTCCGCAATCTGGATGAGGGAACCGATATCTATTCCCTGGGGGTTGTGCTGTATGAGATCAGCGTGGGCCGCGTGCCCTTCAACGCGGACACCCCGTTTTCCATCATTCATGACCACATCTTTACTCCCCTGCCGATGCCGCGCTCGCTCAACCCCAAAGTTCCCGAAGGCGTAGAGAGAGTCCTGCTCAAGGCACTCGCCAAGGAGCGGGCCGATCGCCACCCAGATGTTCAGTCCCTGGTCGATGCTTTTGTAGCGGCAGTTGAGAATGCGGGCGCGGGGGTCCAGGCCGTGACAACGAAGGGAGCCACGCCCGCCTCGGCCGGTCCTCAGGCCGCGATCGCCAGGGGCTCTCCCAAACCCTCCCCCAAAACCTCCCGCCGGAGCCCCTTTCCTTGGTGGATTTGGGTCATCGTTGCCGCTGGAGTCTGCGTCTGTCTGGCGATCTTGGTCGCCCTGGCGCTTCTCGGGCGGGCTGAAAGGACTGCCCCCTCTTCGAACCCAACCCCGCTCGTGGCGGCCGCCCCAACGGGCATTCCACTCCCGGCGGCCGCCCCAACAGGCGTTCCCGTCCCGGTGGCCACCCCAACGGGTCCCGTCCTTCCGGCCGCCCCAACGAGCGGTTCCGTCCCGTTAGGTTCCCCCCCAGGCGGTCCCGTCCCGCCAGGCACCCCCCTGGACCCCCAAGCCCGCCAGGCCTTGGCAGATGTGAATCAGGGAATCAGCGATCTAAATGGGGGTCAGCTGGATGCCGCCAGCCAGGAATTTGAGGCCGCGCGCGAGGTCTACCCAGGCGATCACCGTGCGATCTACCGCATGATGGCCAAGGAGCTCGAGAGCCATCAGGCATGGCTAGAAGCGTTGCGCTTCTATGTCCCCCTGCTGGAGGGAAATCCGGAAGAGCGAGACTTGCGGCAGGTCATGGAGGCTTCCCTCTTCTTCTCCGGCGAGGATTCGAGGGCGGCTTCCGATCTTCAGCAGGTCGTTGGCATTGCGCCACAGTGGGGCGTGTCTCTGGCCGCCTGGGCACGCTGGGAAGCGCATTTCAACAACCGCCCAAGTGCGGACCAGGACATCCTCAAAGCACAATCTTTGTCCGAGGAGCCCAAGGCTCCGTTCGTGCGAGCTGTGGCTGGAGAGATGGAGTTGATGGAAGGGCGTGCGCCAGAAGGCACGGCAACACTGAAGTCGGTTGCGACCGATCCCCGTTCGCCGGGTTGGCTGATCGACGAGGTTAAGAGAATCCTTGCTTCATGATTCCTTCCGAGCGCCAGATGGGGAATAGCGGCGACTTTGGGGATTGCCGCGAGGGCGTTCTCCCTTCTTCTCGGCCGGGCGATCCTTGCGGCCGGAACGGGTTGAGGGGGGAGGTCCTAACCGGAATTGCCATGAGGACATCCTTGGGGTCGAACGGGCCTGTTCACCGAAGGCTGGCCGGCATGGGCAAGGAATTCCGGCAGCCGTGCGCCGCGGCTGGCCACGATCCCGAAACCGGCCGGACGAGGGGGGAAGTTGCCTCTCAAGAATGGCGGGCCCTTTCCTCCCAAGTCCGACCGTCGTCAAGCGAGTTGGGGATGCCGATGATTGGCGGGTTCTCGCATTTGAGTGCCTGCTGGCCCCAGCCGACGAATGCGGCCCTGCGGGCATCCGCGGGCTGAGGCATCATTATTTCGGTTTCTAGCCCTCTCAAGGGCATGCGTCTCCTGGGGGAAGAGGCCCCGCCAACCTCAAGGATTGTGGGAAGCCGGTCGCCTCGTCCAGCCCCGCGGAGCCTAGGGTGGCGCGCCCTGGGGCCTGCCCGGGCAAGGGACGGCCGTGGCCCAGCCAGACTCCTTGAGATGTCTTCCCTTGAAACCAGGCCCTCACGGGTGCTCCCGGGAGGAGTGCATTTGGCGGGACTGCTGAAATCCGTGGATCCGCCCGCTGGGCTCCGATCTTGAGGCTTCTCTTGGATGCCGGACCGGGACAAGCCATTTGGCTTTGGCTGATCGGATCGTGGCTGGCCCTGGTCCTTCTTCAGCCGCAGGTCCACCGCCGACTCCAGGGCGTTTTCTACCAGCTCACGGGTCATCCCGCGCATGCCATCCTGCTCTACTCGCTTGCCCTGCTGCCCGGGGTGGTCCTGCACGAGGCAAGCCACTGGCTCGTCGCGACGGGGCTGGGCGTGCGCACGAGCCGGGTCTCTTTCCGTCCAAAACTTCAAACGAATGGCGCATTGCGACTCGGCTATGTTGAGATGCAAAGGGTGGACTTTATTCGGGAGTCCCTGATTGGCATTGCGCCTCTCCTGGCCGGCACGGTGGTTGTGCTTGTGCTCGGCATGTCGGTCCTGCGCATCGGCGACGTAGGTGAGCAGCTCACGCAGGGTTCGTGGAGAACCGCAGGCGCGTTGGTCATGGCAGCCGTCCGGCGGCCGTATGCGGGGATCTGGCTTTACCTAGCCTTCGCGGTCAGCAACGCAATGTTCCCCTCTCCGTCTGACAGGCGCGCCTGGCCTTTTGTCGGGGTAGCCCTCATGGCGGTTACAGCCCTGTTGATCTACCTCGGGCTGGGCCTCCGGCTCTGGGGAGTTCTGGTTCCGGCTCTAACTGGGGCAGCTCACGGCTTGGCTTCGGCCTTCACTTTTGCAGCGGCCATCGACTTGGTGGCTTTCCCACTGTTGTGGTGCGGGGAGCTCATGCTGGCGCGGTTGAGACCGCTGTCGCCGTTCCAGGTATGACCTCGCCGAGGGGCGACTGGCCGGCCAACCCACCTCAGGCGGGAGATGGGCGAAGGTATCCCCATGCCGAGTCGCGGATCTCAAGCGAATTCGGATGAGATTGAGGAGAACCCTCGGGAAGGGAACGGGGACGACCTTGGAGTTCTGTCGGCCCCTGCGGCCGGAAGACGGGGAGCCTCCGGCCCCGACCCGTGTCCGTCACCCGGTCTCCGCCGGCGTTGCTTCAGATTCGCCAGCCCAGGGACTCTGCCGCAGCCTCTTTCATTTCCATTCCTGCAGGCCCAGAATGCGCAGGCCCACCAAGGCCACAAGGCTTCCGAGGGTCGCGCCTCCCAGGTTAATCGCGCCCACTTTCCAGAGGCCAAAGTGAGAGAAGTCTGCAATCACTTGACCCAGAAGGAAACCAAACCAGGAGGCGGCCAGACACATCAGGAGCCTGCGGTAGGATCCGTGGGGCCAGGCCAGGAAGAAGAGCGTCCCGTAAAGGCCCCCCAAAACGATTCCAAGAATGATCGCGGGGAGATCCATCGGCGAACCTCGCTTCTTTCCGTTCGCAATGCTCTCGCGTGGGTCGTGAGGGACACCATCCCGTGGGCAAGCTAGGAGCAAGCCCTCGGAGCCTCGGGCTCGATCAAACCATAGCCGAGGCAACAATCGTCCTGATACATCACGGCCGCCTGCCCCGGGGCGATCCCGCGGACGGGGAGGTCGAAGTGCACTCGGCACCCCCCGCCTGGCAAGAGTTGGACGTCCGCGGGCATCGCCGGGGCCTTGTAACGAATCTTCACCTGGGCCCGAAGGAGCCCTTGCCGGGGGGCGACATTGACCCAGTGAACCTGCGAGGTGCAAAGGGACTGGCGCTCTAATTCTGCGGCGGGACCCACCACCAGTGCGTTGTGGGTCGGATCCTTCTCCAGGACGTAGAGAGGCTGTGACCAGGATACTCGGATTCCTTTCCTTTGACCGATGGTATAGCCCGCCAGCCCTGAGTGCTCCCCGAGCATCTGACCCGCACGGGTGACAATGGGTCCCGGCTGGAAAACGCGAGGCATGCGCCCCGCCAGGAACGGGCGGTAGTCCGAGTCGGGAAGAAAACAGAGATCCTGACTGTCCGGACGATCGGCCACGGGAAGTCCCAACGTTCGGGCCAACTCGCGGACTTGAGCCTTGGTCAAATCGCCCACGGGGAACAGGCTCTGAACCAGATCCTCCTCGTCCAGGACGCTCAAGACGTAGGATTGGTCCTTTTCGAGATCAGCGGCCTTGAGAAGGCGGAGTTGCCCGTCCCGGGGCTCCACTCGCGCATAGTGCCCAGTGGCGAGTATCTTTGCGCCAAGACCCAGGGCATGATCTCTGAGATATCCCCAGCGGATAAGGCGATTACATTCAAGACAGGGATTCGGCGTCGAGCCGTCGGCAAAGCCCGCGACAAAGAAACCGACCACCGAGCGGAAAAAGGGCTCGCGTGCATCCAGGACGTGGAAAGGGATGCCCAACTGGGCAGCCACCCGCCGGGCCAAGAGCACCGCCGCCGGGGCGCAACAACGATTGTGGTCGCTGGTCCCATTCTCGCTCCATAGACGGAGCATCAGGCCAATGACCTCGTATCCCGCCTTGACCAGTAAAGCAGCCGCCACGGAACTGTCCACACCGCCGCTCATGGCCACCGCGACGCGCGGGCGCATGCTCACGTGGCCTCCAGGGACCGAAGTCGCTCGCAAATCACAGGAAGCACTTCCGTCAAGCGCCGAATGTGCGCAGGCACGGTCCCTCGCCCAACGGTTACGCGCAGCGAGCCCAGCACCCATTCGGGCTCGACTCCCACCGCCAAGAGCACCTCGGAAGGTTGGGGATCTCCAGTCTTGCAGGCGGAGCCCGAGGAGCAGGCTATCCCCGCCAAGTCGAGATAGGTGATGAGGTGATTGCCCCGGATCCCTCGGAAGATGAAGCTGGCGTGGTTGGGAAGCCGCAAGGTCGGGTGACCAGTGATGCGGACGTCGGGAACAAGCTCTGGAACCGTCCTCAAAAGATGATCCCGCAGTTCCTGGAATCGACGGTTGTCGTCCTCGCGTTCAACCTGGGTAATCTCCAGAGCCTTGGCCATTCCCACAATAAAGGGAACGTTGTGTGTCCCCGCCCGGCGACCACCTTCCTGACCGCCGCCGGTCTGGGTTGGGAGCAACCTGACCCCCTCGCGGATGTAAAGTGCCCCCACTCCCTTGGGCCCGTAGAACTTGTGTGCCCCCAAAGAGAGCAAGTCCACATTCAGATCCACCACATTCAGAGGCAGCTGGCTCGCCGCTTGAACTGCGTCGCTGTGAAAGGGGATGCCAAGGGTGCGGCAAATCCCTCCGATCTCAGCGATCGGTTCGAGCGTCCCAATCTCGTTGCTGGCATACATGACCGAGACCAAGGCGGTCTCGCGCCGAAGGAGGCCTGCAACCACCTGCGGGTCAACGCGTCCGAATGGGTCCACCGGCAGTAGCTCGAGCTGAAAGCCGAAATGGTCCCTCAGTTGCTCCGCGGTCCTCAAGACCGCGGGATGCTCCAGCGGGGAAATCAGAAGGTGATTGGCCCCGCGAATCTCCTTTTCATTCAGCGCAACGCCTCGCACTGCCAGGTTGTCGCTCTCAGACCCCCCGCTCGTGAACAGGACCTCCGACGAATTGCAATGGAGGATGCGGGCCAGGCTGTCCCGGGCTTCCTCGACGGCCGCCTCTGCGTCCTGGCCGAACTGGTGGATGGAGGAGGGGTTGCCATATCGATTCGCTGGAAAGGCGGCCATCGCCTCCAGCACGCGGGGATCCACCGGGGTGGTCGCGGCATGATCGAGGTAGATCATCTCTTGGGTTATCATGGCTGATCGGAATTCTACCTGGGCGGCGGAGGCCAGTCAACGGTCGAAACGCGAGGGGGGTCTCCCCAGGGCGGGTTTCCCCGGATCTTGCGAATACTCACGGTATAATGCGCCTCCAAAGAGTGAGACCACCTGGAGAGGGAGCTCTAACACCGACGACATCATCCTGCCAGAACGGAGAAGAGCGGATGGACACGACAATTGAGCAGATCCTGGCACACGAAATTCTGGACTCCCGAGGGAACCCGACCGTGGAGGTTGAGGTGACCTTGGCGGATGGATCCTGGGGACGCGCAGCGGTGCCTTCGGGAGCCTCGACCGGGACCCACGAGGCCCTCGAGCTGAGGGATCAAGATCCCCAGCGGTATGGGGGCAAGGGGGTGCTGAAGGCCGTGGAGAATGTCAACCGGCCAATTGCCGACGTTCTGGTGGGATGGGATGCGACCGAGCAGGGGGGGATCGATCGTGCGCTCATCGAGCTGGACGGCACCCCGAGCAAATCCAAGCTGGGTGCCAACGCCATCCTGGGAGCCAGTCTCGCCGTCGCCAAGGCAGCGGCGTCATCCCTTCAGCTTCCACTTTTCCGGTATCTGGGGGGCGTGTTTGCCCATGTTCTGCCTGTGCCGATGATGAACATCCTCAATGGGGGCACGCACACCGGTTGGCAATCGACCGACTTCCAGGAGTTCATGATCATGCCGCTGGGCGCTTCCACGTTTGCGGAAGGATTGCGCTGGGGGTCGGAGGTCTATCAGAGCTTGCGCTCGGTCCTCCGGGAGAAGAAGCTCACGGCCTTGGTCGGGGACGAGGGGGGCTTTGCACCCGGGCTGGAGTCCAACGTTCAAGCCGTCGAGGTGATCCTGGAGGCGGTCCAGCGAGCCGGATACCGGCCGGGAGAGCAGGTGTCCATTGCCTTGGATCCCGCTGCCTCCGAGCTTTTTGACCCCAAGACCCGCAAGTACAACCTGCGGAGAGAGGGCCGCGTCCTCTCGAGCGAGGACCTGGTGGCCTTTTGGGAAGAGTGGGTTGGCCGGTATCCGATTGTGAGTCTAGAGGACGGACTGGCCGAAGATGATTGGGATGGATGGAAGCTCCTTACCGCCCGGCTGGGGAACCGGATCCAGCTCGTTGGCGATGATCTGCTCGTGACCAATCCCGACCGCGTGCGGCGAGCCATCCGGGAGAAAGCCGCCAATGCGCTTCTGGTCAAGCTCAACCAGATCGGCACTCTGACCGAGACCATCGAGGCGGTGGACACCTGCCAGCGCGCGGGCTGGCGCGCGGTGACCTCCCACCGCTCGGGAGAAACCGAGGACACGACCATCGCCGATCTGAGCGTAGCCCTCAACATGGGGCAGATCAAGACCGGAGCGCCGGCGCGGACTGACCGGGTCGCCAAGTACAACCAGCTATTGCGGATCGAGCGGGATCTGGGGCAAGAGGCGCAGTACGCCGGGGCGACGGTGCTCGCAAGCGGCCGGAGCGCCTAGGCCAGTCCCGTCACGGTGCTTCGCGCGGCGCGCCTCCGGTCAATGAGGTGGCACAATAGGGACAAATGGTCCAGGTGAGATCCGAAAGCCTCTGGCAGGAGGGGCAGGCCTTGCGGAGCCTCGTCCCGCAGGAGGGGCAGACTTGCCAGGCATCTCGCACCTGTCGGCTACAACCGGGGCAGGTGGCTCGATCCGTCAGTCCCTGGAGCAGGGCCTCCTCCTCGAGGGTCTCTTGATAGGCCTCCACCAGCGTGTGGGAAGGGCGCAGGAGAAGATAGATCAGCAGTCCGGCGAGATTCAAGACGCCGACGAGAATTCCGGCCAAGATCACGACCAAGCGGTCGTGCGTCCGCGCCTGAATGTCCCGCACTGTCCAAAGGATGAGGCTGGCCCACAGGGCAACCAGGAAGGCCGCCGACAGGGCGAGCACAACGATGAGCAAGGTAGAAGAAAGAGAAGACGTGATTGACCTCCTGCCGTTCGGCTTCTGCCCTGGGCGGAGGACATTATAGCCTTGCGGATATTGGGGAGCAACCGATTGGGTCAAGAAGCACCGATGCGCACAGTTCGAGCGATCCTGCCTCTCCTGGGGTTGGTTTTGGTGGTGATTGCAACCGGCGTGGCTCCTGTCGAGTTGGCTCGGGCGCAGGGTCCCGTCGGGACAGCCACACCCTCGGGTCCCTATATCGTCTGTTGCCAAAACAACGATCATGTGAATGTCCGCACCGGGCCAGGCACTAGCTATGACCAAGTGGGGGTCCTAGTCCTCAGCCAGAGTGCGCCTGCCACCGGCAAGTCCGTGGGCGGGGATTGGGTCCAGATCCAGTACCCGGGGGTCGCGGGAGGAGTCGGGTGGGTTTATGCGCCCGTGGTGGAGCTCTATACCTTGGGAGAGGAACTCCCAATCGTGGAGCCGCCCGCGACGCCAACTCCTCTTGTGACCGCCACGATCGATCCCACCTTGGCGGCCCAGTTTTCGTCCATCCTGCCCACCCGATTGCCGACGTTCACCTCGGGCGTTCCGCCTACCCAGGTCACCTTCGCTCCCGTCTCCGCCCAAGGGTCAGGTCACGAATTTCCCCCCGCCCTGGTCATCATGGGTCTGGCATTTGTGGGCATCCTCGGCGCGATGGTTTCCGGTGTTGTCGGCAGACGCTAACCCGCGACGAGGGGCCGCTGCTCCCCATTCTCCTAGAGAGTAGGACGGGATGACTGTCGACAAAGCACTTGCATTCGCCCAATCGCATCGATCGCAATGGCTGGATCAGCTGAGAGAGCTGGTGCGCATACCGACCGTATCGACCGCCTCCGAGCATGCAGCCGACATGGCCAGGGGTGCCAAATGGATAGCGGATCATCTCGGGAAGCTGGGCTTTTCCACGGAAATCGCCCCCACGTCGGGGCACCCCGTCGTCTTGGCGGAATGGGTGGGTGCAGGGAAAAGCGCGCCGACGTTGCTGGTGTACGGACACTATGACGTCCAACCCCCCGATCCGGTCGAGGAGTGGCAGAGTCCACCTTTTGAGCCGACGATCCGCGGCGAGAACCTGTTCGCACGAGGGGCCTCGGACATGAAAGGGCAATTGGTTGCCCACCTCTCCGCAGTGGAGGCGATGCAGAGCGCGGGCCCCTTGCCCGTGAACATCAGGTATCTGGTCGAGGGGGAGGAAGAAATCGGGTCTCCGAACATGCAGTCCTTCATCGAGGGGAATCGGGATCGTCTGCGATGCGACGTCGTCCTCAACTTGGATTCCATGATCCTTCGACCCGACCTTCCCTCGATTGTCTATGGGCTACGGGGACTTGCCTATTTTGAGCTGCGCGTGTACGGCCCTTCGCATGACCTTCACTCGGGGCAATTCGGCGGTGCCATTCACAACCCCGCCCAAGCCCTCTGCGAGCTTCTCGCAGGGATGCATGACAACGATGGACGGGTTACTCTGCCGGGCTTCTATGACAAGGTTCGGGCCCTCGAGCCCGAGGAGCGCGAGGCTCTCGCCCAGCTTCCCACCAAAGACGAGGAAGTGCAGAATCTTACCGGGGCCCCGCGGATGTGGGGAGAGAAAGGCTATACCCTTGTGGAACGCATCGGAGCCCGGCCTACCTTGGAAGTGAATGGCCTTCTGAGCGGGTTCACGGGCGAAGGATCGAAGACGGTCCTCCCTTCGAAGGCCATGGCCAAGATCTCCATGCGTCTGGTCCCGGATCAAACGCCGGAAGAGGTACACGCCCAACTGCTTGAGTATTTGAGGGAAATGGTGCCGCCCACCGTGCGGTGCGAGGTGAGTACGCTGGCGGGGGGCTCCGCGGCGATTGTGCGGAGGAACACCGCGGAGATGCGTGCGGCCGTGAGGGCGTTAACTGAGACCTTCGGGCGTTCCCCGGTCTTCACGCGGGAAGGGGGGAGCGTTCACGTGGTGAGCGTCATGCAGGCCCTGCTTGGACGAGAGTCCATCCTGATGGGCTTTGGTCTCCCCGACGACAACCTGCATGCACCCAATGAGAAGCTGCACCTCCCCAATTTCTACCGGGGAATCGAATGTTACATCCGGTTTGCTTACGCGCTCGTGTCGTGAGCTGATCGCGTAGCGATGGTCGCGCTTGGACCCGGGGGACCTGGTCTTGGATGGCCGCGGAGTAGAAACGAGCGATCCTCGGTTGACCACGGCGTAACCCTCGCATCGGCTTCGTCCCTGTTGTGCGCGCTCCGGGCCGCCTTGGCCTCACCCCTGGGTCCGAAACCTCCAAGGTAGATGTGCGCAGGCGCAATGCGAGGTCGGCCATTGCCGCCTGATTATTCCCCCGTGTGCAGTGGCAAGCAGGATCTTGCAGGATCCGATCCTGAGGAGCGCCCTCGATCGCGAGCCGATCGACGGAGCTAGGCGAAAAGAGTTCTTCCGAAGGCATGGGTCATCCTGTGGATCTCCCGCTCAGCTTGACCTGCAGAGGAAGCAGGTTCTTTTTGCGAAGACGGGCGAGCCAGAGGCGCTCCCTCGGCCTAGCCTGGGCCGGGCAATGGCCCCAGGCGAGGGCCCGCAGCCACGACCTCGGTCGGAACCCCCTCCATATATTTCTTGAAATTGTCGAGGAATCGAGCAGCCAACTGCCGGTAGCGGGTCATATATGCGTCTCGGCTTGACCAGGACCGGGCGGGATTGAGCACCTCCGCCGGGACCCCTTCGCAGTTCCTGGGCGCTTCAAATCCGAACACTGGGTCGGTGTATGTGTCCTCCTGGAGCAACGACCCGGAGAGGGCGGCCTTGAGGAGAGTTCTCGTGTACCCGATGCTGATGCGCTTTCCTACGCCGTACGGTCCGCCGATCCAGCCCGTGTTGACCAGCCAGCAGTTCGGGTTGTACTTGAGGATCTTGCGTTTGAGCAGGTCCGCATATCGAGACGGGGGATGAACCATGAAAGGGGCGCCGAAACACATGCTGAAGGTGATCTCCGGCTCGATTCCCAGCCCCACCTCCGTCCCGCTGATCTTGGAGGTGTATCCGGAGATGAAATGGAAGAGAGTCTGATCGGGAGTGAGCTTCGCAATCGGTGGCATCACCCCGGAGGCATCACAGGTCAGCAAGACGATGCTGTGGGGATGCCCCGCGACCTTTTCGGGGATCCGGTTTTCAATGAAATCAAGTGGGTAGGAGGCACGGGTGTTTTCGGTGATCCGATCATCGCCTCGCTTTCGCCCAAAGGCCCCTTCGGTTCTGCGGGTCGATCCGGCGCTCCTGCCTCCCGCGAGACCTCAGGTCGATTTCCCAGGAGAGAATCTGATTGGCAATAGGCGGGCACCAAGCCGCTCAGGTTTCTGTCCCGAACCGTACCGTAGAGCCACTTGAACTCTCGCCTGGGGTTGTGCAAGCAAGAGCTCTGGCGGAGGAGACATGGGAGAAGTTGAGGTTCGGATTGGGGAGCGAGGGGTAGAGATTCTGACCGTCCATCGTCCTCCGGTACGCAATGCGTTGAATCGGGAGGCAAGGCGAGGAATGGCCGATGCCGTGAGAGGCTCCGGACCTGCGAGCGCTGGCCGTTGCAGGCGCTGGCACGGCTTTCATTTCCGCTGGGATCTGGCCGAGTTGCGGGACTACCCGTCGCGGCCCGATGGCCTGATGCGAGCGATCTGGGTGGGGGATGCGCTCTCTCGACCGAGGGCTTGGCCCTGTCCGACGATCTCCGCCATCAACGGGCCGGCGAGAGGTCGCGGTGCCCGGATCGCGCTCGCTTGCGATCCGAGGATCATGACGGAAGAGGCCGACCCCGGCTTGGTCCATTTCCACATCGGGCTCAAGACCACAGGCTCTCCTGCCCGGGAGGCCCTTTCCCTGCGACTGACGGACCTGGGGGGCCCGTCGGCCAGACCCGGCTTGCCGCCAGGGAGCTAGCCAGGCAGGCAGCCGAAACCCCACCCCTCGCGGGGCGGCCCGCCAAGCGTGCTCTGCGGATCAGCCTCGTGGAGGAGGAG
>Ga0187858_10000522_pt1 | contig 47657 bp, 42 predicted proteins | sample June2016WEW_8_15_FD_133015 | JGI IMG/M metagenome (GOLD analysis project Ga0187858, IMG submission 133015) | Peatland microbial communities from SPRUCE experiment site at the Marcell Experimental Forest, Minnesota, USA - June2016WEW_8_150 | ecosystem: Environmental > Terrestrial > Soil >...
ATCCACCCGGTTTGATCAGTGATGGTTGCCTTGAACAGAGTGGGGGTGTTTTCTTCGATTTTGTCGATTGCACCCAATTTGATCCAGTTTTGCGTGACCTTTGTTAAGGCCGGACCGACAATGTATGCGACTGCGGGTATGGCTAAAGTTACTCCGATCAGTCCGCCGATGGCGTATATGGTTGCCTTCATGAAATCACGGCGATTTAGTTTCGGGGTCGGTGATCGATCCATAGTTGTATCTCCATCAATATAATTTTTATTTTTCAGGTGCCCCTTGAGCAATCCATTGCTTAACTACAGCCAGTTGATCGGCGCTTAGCTGGCCGGGATGGTTATTAGCGGATTGGATTACGATCAGCTTACTGCCATCCACGTTGCCCGGAATGATAACAACGCCATCCTTGGCGCCCTTTAAAGCATCTGCATATGTTGCAAACGAGAGCCCATTAGTTTGCACTGTAGATCCATGGCACATGCTGCACTTGGTATGGAATAGCGGCCCAATGGTTGCATCCCAGGTCAGCGCGCCAGAACTGGCTGAGGCTGGGGTCGCCGTGGGCAGCGGTGTTGGCATGGGGGTGGGAGTCTCCGGGACATAAATTGCCACCGGTGATGAGATGGGCAATACGGTTGTTATGGCGGTCTTCTCTCCGGTCACGAAACCGTATAACCCGAGCAGCATGACAACCGCCAGGACAGACGCGATGGGAAAATAGACCGTTCTGCGTTTGCGCAGTATTTTGACATCCACGAGACGCCCGGCCAGGCCAGCTTTGATGTCGGCCAGTTCGAGCGGATGCTCGTGCAGCATCTCTGCCTCGGTCTGCTTACCAGTCCACATGGCCTTGTTAAAACGCCTAATATGCACACCGTACATGTGCCATACCACGATCGCCATGACAGCCAGTAGGGCCTCGCCGCCATGGGCGGCTTTGGCCGCCGGGATGATCTCTCCTGGCAGGATCTTGGTAGTGAAGATCGGATTCCACATCATCGCCCCGGTGATCGCCATGATCACCACCCCCCAGATCAGGGCCCAATATTCAGCCTTCTCTTCGAAAGTATATCGCCCCAATTGCGGGCGTGTTTTTCCGAATCCCAAGTTATAAAGGAATGCCTGCAGGGCGTCCTTGACATCCTTCAAGGTGGGCAGCATGCTCAGGCTGGTTCTGCGCACGAAGATCTTGTAACCGACATCCAGAAGATGGTAGATCCCAAGCAGGATCAAAACAATCGCAGCCACATGATGGATCTGGCGGGTCGTATCGATTCCGCCAAAGAACCCGATCATTGCCTGCGCCCAACCGGCCAACGCAAATTCCTGAGGCAGACCGGTAATTGCTAATAAAATGAAGGTTGACAGCAGCACAGCATGGGCAATCCGTTGCATCCAGTCAAAACGTTCATACTGATATGGTTGGTCAAATTTTCGCTTGGCAGGTAGTTTCAATGTGGAAGCAGATTGCTTTGGCTGCCCCTGCAACTTGGTTGCAGGCCTCGCTTCTTTCGGCTTTCCCGGCTGCTCAGTCGCCGGGGTCGATAGCTTCGGCTGAACTGGTTTTTTCAATGCCGGGGCCGTTGGTTTTGCCTGCAACGACTTTTTTCTCTCCAGGCTCGCTTGCTTCGCCTGTTCGACCGTTGGAGTCGCATGATCCGGCTGCTTGCCTGAGGTGACCTGCTCGGGGGTTGTTTTCTTAGAGCTTATAAGTGATTTGCTCTTTGGGCTCATACCTGCTTTGCTCCTTTTCGACGTTCCAGCAGTCGCCTGACGATATCACTAAGAACATAGACCAACATTCCACCGATAACAGTGGGAATGAAGATTTTATAAAAGAGGTTCACATAATAAACCAGCGCATCATGGCTGGGGCTGGGTATGTAGTGGCTCATCCAGGCATCCGGGAAGTTGGCGGTCGCATCCGGATGGCAACGCTGGCAAACCTTCAACAAATTCTGTTTCATCGCCAGTCCATAGACCGGGTCATCCACCCGCATGATATTGTGGACTCCGTGACAATCAAAACAAAATGGTTTGTTGGTAGCCTGATCTGGCGAAATCTTTTCAAACAGGGTTACCGTCGTCCCATGGAAATCGGAAACATACGTATTCAATACCTGGGTGGAAATGCCATATTTATCCATAATGGAAGCATCAGTATGGCACTTGGAACACAATAGTGGAGAATTGAGCCTGAATGCAACGGTCGTCGGATCCTGTATGTTATGAACGCCATGGCAATCAATGCAGGTTGGCACATCCGGATTGCCGCTTCCAATCAGGGCGGAGCCATGGACGCTGTTTTTGTATTGATCATAGATAGCACTGTGACAGCGCGCACACATCTGGGGGATCAAGACCCGTGCCGCCGGCAGGATTTTACCCGTGGTCGGATCAGTGAGCTGGGTCTGTGTGTGGGGGTTATGACAATCCGTACAGATGGCTGCATTTGTGTTTCCGGCTGCCAGCGCCTTCTGGTGCACCGAATCCAGTGTCTGGTTGTATTGCGTAGAATGGCATTGCTGGCAGGTGGTATACATCTGCATGGAAAAATCCCGCAGGCTTTGCACCGTCAATGCGGGGTGTGGAAAGCCGGTAATATTTTTATGGCAGTCCGTGCAGTGCAATCCTTGATGAACCGAGGCTGAGAAATGGTTTTGGTCAATCGTAAGGGAGAGGATTTCTCCATCGGGCATGGTGGTAGTCATCCCGGGTTGGCTGTGACAAGAAAGGCAGGTTGCATTGTCCACTGCCTGGTTGGCAGTCAATGCAGGCGGTGTGATAAGCTGTTTGGGGGGAAATGTGGACGCGGCGGCCGCCGGGCGTGCCAATCCTGCCAGGGCAATACCCAACAAACCGATTCCCAGGGCGAAAACCAGGATTTTCAAGGACAAAGTTTTTTTATTCTTCCACATACTTTCTCCTATTTTCTTCGAGGAGCTCGTATTTTAAGTGCGTACGGTTTCGCCCCACGAACTCAAAATGCGTTTCTTTTTCAATTTTCGGATGGACACTTAATGCAACGCTTGGAAGAAACAATGGCTTATCATGAGCATGAATGATGGCATTAGAGAATGTAATCGCAATTTCTACAGGTAAAGCGGGGACGGCCTAACCGTCCCCGCTTTACATTGTTTGGAAATGACTCTTAGGGCCGCATGCAGGTGCTAATGTCTCAGCCAGGTGTCCCAATCTGGTCGACCACAAATTGGATAGTGGAAACCGGACATCAGCGCGGTCTGATTTGTCAAACTAGCCCTTTTTATTTAAAAGCGGCTAAAGCCGAATCGATCAGAGCATTGGCGTAGGGCATGTTATGAACGCCGTGACTCTTGTCTTCAACCGCGACCATGAGATAGTTCCATAAGGCATCCGCTTTCGCTGCAGGATAATTCCCGACAACGATTGCGCCGGTTTTATCGAGCAGGCCGGCAGCCGTCAACTTGGTTTTAAGCGTAGCGACCTTGGCATCCAGCGCGGCCACCGCGCCGTTCATGTTGAAGTCCGTGGTATTGGGGTGGCAGCTTTGGCAATAGGCTACATTCGGAGTATAGGAGTGGTTGGCGGCATCGCCTCCCATGTGGCAGGCCACACAGGTATCCGTCACTGCCGAATAGTGCGGACCGGGGGTGCCTGAAACGCCTCCGGCACCGCCAACACCCAGCATCATCTCAGCCTGCGGTCCGTGATGCGGGCCCCAGTGGGTGCTGTCGACCTTGATTGTGCCATCCGCCGCGGCGGCAGGAATTACCGAGCGGGCCTGGTGGCAGTTGGCGCACAGGTTACCCTTGCCGCCATCGAAGGTCGCGCCTTGAACGGCGTAGAGTGGCACCGCAGCAACGGTTTTCAGGGAGAAGTCATCCTTGGTGAAGGTGGTGTGGATATTATGGCAGGCACGGCAATCAATGCGGGTTGGATTCGCATAGACGGTCGTGAACTTGTCCGGATTGGTTTGAGCTGCTGCCATACGATCACTGAAGCCGACACCCGTGTGGCATCCCGTGCAGGTTGATTCATTGGCTGCAATACCAAAGGCTATACCTGTCGCATGCACGGAAGCAGCCCACGAAGTTGCCGGGCCATCGATCAATGTGGTGTTATTGTGGCATTGCGTGCAGGTCAGGTCAGCCGCGGATGGATTCGTACCAGCCGCGCCGGCCGGCCCGGCCGCGCCGGTAGGACCAACTGGGCCGGCCGGGCCGGCCGGGCCAACTGGGCCAGTTGCACCCGCGCACCCCGCCAACAAGAACAGGCCGGCGATCACTATACAAGCCAAAATAATAGTTTTCTTAATGGACATTTCTTCATTCTCCTTTGTAATTCGTAGTGGAGTGTAAAAAAGCCAATATCTCGCTATATCTGTGACGCCACCTCCTTTTCCAAGAAATCACCCAATGAACTTAGGCTAAAAAACCCAACCTTGGGTACATATCCCCAATATACATGAGAATACGATAAATCACAAGTGAAATATGAGACAAACTAATGTTACTAATGTCACAAATTATCTGTGACATTAGTAACAAAGAGCGAATAGAAATTGGTGTAAAATACCCAATGGAAAAGAAATGGCCACTGCCTCTTTCAGTATCGTTTTATTGCTCGTTTATTTTGTCTACGGATTAGCCTTTTTCAGCCTGGGAATGGCCCTGACAGTTGAAGGAGGGCGTTCGCCTGCCATGGCTGATGCGCAGATACTGCGCCCCCTGGCAATCTTTGGGCTGCTCCATGGAACGCACGAATGGCTGGAAGCCTATTTAATGCAATCCGAAGCTTATGGAGTCACATTGCCTGCCTGGCTGTCCTGGTTCCGTCTATTCTTATTAATTATTTCATTTTTTTTCTTAATAATCTTCGGTATCATGGTGTTCAAGATGCACGCCAGCACTTTAGGAACAGGAGCATTTATTCTTCTGGGCATTCTGGGAGTTTATGTATTATTCATTCTGATTAATGCATATCTTGCCATTCGTTCTCCGGGTAATAGCTGGTTCGATCTCTTGAATGCACTGGCGCGTTATCTTCTGGCTGTCCCCGGCGCCATCCTTGCAGCTTTTGCTTTGCGGGTCCAGGCAGTCCAGTCTACCGGGGATGAGCGTCGGCATCTGGTCACCCACCTAACGATCGCGGCTGTTGGTTTTTTCATTTATGGTTTGACCCAATTATTCGTTTCGAAGGTTAATATGTTCCCAGCCCGCTTCATCAACACGACTGATTTTTCACTCTGGTTCGGAATTCCCATCCAGGCTGTTCGCGCAGTTGTGGCTGTAACAATCACCCTGGGGATGGTACGGGTTACGCAATTAGCGGAAAGTTCGCGCCAACATCTGGCTGCGGCTGTTCAAAAAGAGCGCCTGGAAGCTCTTGAACAACGCGATTCTTTACGGCATGAGTTACTCGTTCATACCGTCCAGGCGCAGGAGGAGGAACGTACGCGTATTGCCCGGGAACTCCATGATGAAACCGCCCAGGTGCTTACCGCCTTTTCCCTCAATCTGGCTACCCTTCGCACCTATATTTCCATTGTCCCGGAAACCACACCCATGGTTGACAGGTTACAGGCTCTTTGCAAACAAATGTCACAGGATCTTTATCGCCTCGTGCATGATCTCCGCCCGGCACAGCTGGATGACTTGGGGCTGATTCCTGCCATCCAATACCTGAAGGATAGTAGTGCTTTGCAAGGGCTGGATGTATCCTTGGAAGTAGAGGGAAAAAACCGGCGACTGGACTCGATCGTTGAGACGGTGCTTTTCCGGGTGGTTCAAGAAGCGTTGAATAATGTCCTTCGACACGCGCAAGCCCGCCAGGCACACGTTCTTATTCAGTTTTCACCCCAAGAAATCATTCTGAAAATATCCGATTCTGGCATTGGTTTTAGCCCAGAACTATCCCTTAATCCTCCCCACGGATGGGGATTGGCAGGCATGCGGGAACGGGTGGACTTGATTGGAGGCCAGTTGAAGATTGGATCAGAGCCGGGCAGAGGCGTAATTGTGGAAGTGACCGTGCCTGACATGGGTTTATCAGCACCACCTAATGGAGGATTATGAAAAAAATACGGTTGATGCTTGTTGACGATCATGAGGTGGTCCGGGTTGGCCTGAAAACCTTTCTGCAAACCCAGCCTGATTTTGATGTGGTAGCGGAAGCAAGCAATGGGGAAGAGGCTATTGACCGGGCGATGGAATCTCACCCCGATGTGATCCTCATGGATATAACCATGCCGGGATTTGACGGGATGGAGGCAACCCGGCGGTTACGGGTTCTTTGCCCGGAGTGTCTGGTGCTTGCACTGACCGTGCATGACGATAAACAATATCTCATGCAAATGCTGGCAGCCGGGGCATCCGGCTATATCACTAAACAGGCCGCGGCTGAAGAATTGGTGGAGGCTATTCATACCATTGCTGAGGGAAATGTTTACCTTCAACCAGCGCTGGCTCGCTGGTTGTTGGAGGATTACCAGCGGCTGGCCCGCCAAACAAAACCTTCTCGAACGGTATCAGCGGAAGAACAGGACGGGCAGGTTATTGGACTGGAAGTGCTCAGCTTGCGTGAACGACAGGTATTGGAAATGATCGCGCAGGGGATCAGCAACCAGGAAATTGGCCAGCGCCTGGCTTTGAGCCATAAAACGATTGCTCGCCACCGCGAACGTATCATGAAGAAAATGAACATGCATTCCCGTACAGAATTGGTCAAGTTTGCCATCCGTACCGGGCTGGTACAACTTTAATGAAATATTAATGTCTTATTGTTCCAAAAGTCTTATAAACAAGCAAGGGAAGCTCCACTTTTGGCGGTTCATTTTTATTGGAGGTACTACATGCATTCGACTTCGAAAAATCGTAAACGGGGTAGTTTGAAATTTATTATTGGCGGTGGGTTGATTTTGGTTGCCATCGTTTATTTAATTTTCTCTTCCACCCAGGCCAGCGCGGAATACTTCATGACAGTGGATGAGCTTAAGGCCAAGGGTCCGGCAGCCTTCGGACAAAACTTGCGCGTCTCCGGTGCAGTGATCGGCTCGACAATCCAGTACGATCCGAAAGCCATGACGCTCAGTTTCGAAGTGGCCCAGGTTCCGGGTGACAATGCTACTGTTGAGGCCGATGGCGGCCTGGCAGCCGTTCTGCACGCGGCGGTTATCGACCCGAAACGGGCGCACCTGTCCATAAGCTATAATGGTCCGAAGCCGGACCTGCTCAATAACGAGGCCCAGGCCATCATGACCGGGCACCTCAACCCGGATGGGGTTTTTTATGCTGATGAGTTGCTTTTGAAATGCCCCACCAAATATCAGGAAGCGGTGCCCAGCCAGGTCGTCAAAGGAAATTAATACCTTGGCTCTATGGGAATTGCAGTAGTGAGATATAAATATGGGGGTGTTGGGCAGGTGAAGCCCGCCCAACACCCCCATATCTTCTCTTATGGTCCGGCAATTCCCCATGGACCAAAACCTTTTTAATTAAATCCAGGGAGTCTGAATGCTAGCGAATTTTGGTTTTGGGATCTTAGTGGTAACTTTTCTGCTGGCGTTGTTTGGCGCCGGTGCGGCCATTTACGGTTATTTCAGAAAGAAAGACCGCTGGGTTGAAAGTGGACGGCGAGCTGTTCTGTTGACATTTCCTTTGGTTACATTGGCTACACTGTCGCTGGTCTATCTGTTGGCAACCGGGCATTTCGAGCTACGCTATGTTTACTCCGTGACGAGCAATGACATGCCCCTGTATTTGAAAGTCACGGCTCTGTGGGGGGGGCAGGAGGGTTCGCTACTTTTCTGGTCCTGGCTGTTGTCAGCATTTGCTTCTGCCGTCATGCTGCGCAGATGGGATCGGGACCGTGAGTTTTTGCCCTGGGTGGCGGCTGTGACAGCAATTACGCTGGCATTCTTCCTGTCGCTGAGCCTGTTCTTTGAGAATCCTTTCGTCAGCTGGTGGCAGACCTCCTCAGGCCAGGTGGCATCTATGATTCGTCCGGCGGGCGCTTCTCCGTTGATCCCTACCGACGGTGCAGGCTTAAACCCTCTGCTGCGCCACCCGGGCATGATCATCCATCCACCTATGCTCTACTTGGGATTCGTTTCGTTTGTGATTCCATTTGCTTTTGCCATCGCCGCGCTTGTGACCGGACGGACAGATGACCGCTGGATTCGCTTGACCCGGCGCTGGACCTTGTGGGGCTGGCTGTTCCTGACCTGTGGGTTGGTGCTTGGGATGTGGTGGGCCTATGACGTGCTGGGCTGGGGAGGCTATTGGAGTTGGGACCCGGTTGAGATCGCCGCGTTGATGCCCTGGCTGGTGGCGACACCATTCCTGCACACTGTTATGATCCAGGAAAAGCGCGGCATGTTCAAGCAATTGAACATGATCCTTATCATCCTGACTTACAATTTGGTGATATTTGGAACCTTTCTGACGCGCTCCGGCGTGCTCTCCTCGGTGCATGCGTTCGCAGAAAGTGCCCTCGGACCAATGTTCTTTGTCTTCATCGGCATCACCTTGATTGCTTCAGTCAGCTTGCTTATCCGCCGTTGGAACGACCTGAAATCCGAAACAGCCTTCGCCTCCACCTCGATGTTTTCCCGGGAGGCGCTCTTTCTGCTGGCAGCTTTGTTATTCGCCGGTATACTGATTGTCTGTTTTTGGGGTATTCTCTTCCCGCTGATATCCGAAATCTTTACCAACCAGCAGATAACCGTCGGACCGCCGTTCTACAAACGGGCCGTGGGACCATTGTTCGGCGCATTGATGCTGCTAATGGGTGTTGCACCGCTCTCAGCCTGGACTTATGGCACGCTTAAGACCATCGGCCGGGCCGCCTGGAAGCCTGCCATCCCGGTTGTAATTGTCCCGGTTGTGCTGGCTATTTTCGGTTATCGTAATGTCTTTGCGTTGATAGGCTTTACCTTGATCGCCTTTGTCATCTGTGTGACCCTGTACGAATTCGGGCGAGGCATTGTGGCACGCGGCCGCAGCGCCGGTGAAAACGCCATCCTGGCCCTATGGCACCTGGTCGGTCGCAACCGCCGGCGCTATGGCGGGTATATCATTCATCTATCCATGGCGATGATGGGCTTGGCGATTATCGGGATCGAACTCTTCCAGACAACAACGCAGCAAAGCCTGGCGACAGGCGATTCGATGCAAATTGCCGGGTACAGCCTGCGTTTTGACTCACTGTCCCAGTTCCCTTATGTGGATGGCCGGACTGTGACCCGTGCAGTCATGAGCGTTTACAAGAATGGACAGTATCTCGGCCAATTCTACCCGCGTTACGATATGTTCCCCGATGACCAGCCGATGACCATTCCGGCTATCCGCAGCACATTGTCGGACGATCTGTATATCGTGCTGGTCGACTGGGAAGGTATTTCCGCCTCCGAGGCTCCCTTTAAGGTCTATGACAATCCACTGGTCAGCTGGCTATGGTTGGGCAGTTTTGTATTCATCTTTGGCACCCTGGTCGCAGCCTGGCCTGATAAGGAGCTTTCTGTTGCTCCTGTGATTGTGCATTCTGCCTACAAGGCCAGCGTGGCAGACTGAAATGATAAATGATGTACTTTGGAAGGAAGAATAAATGAAACGGTTAGTCTGGATTCTTGGGATCCTATTGATCTTCCTGGCCTTTGCGACCGGTCAGGCCTATGCCCAGCAACCGACACCCTCAGACGATCAGGTTAATGCCATCGCCAGCCAGTTGTTCTGCCCGGTATGCGAAAACACCCCGTTGGATGTCTGCCCGACGGAGGCGTGTCAGCAGTGGCGCGAACTGATCCGCCAAATGTTAGCCCAGGGGAAGTCGGAAGCCGATATCAAGCAGTACTTTGTCGATCACTACGGTGCGCGTGTTCTTTCAGAGCCTCCGGCCACCGGGTTGAACTGGTTAGTTTATATCGTACCGCCTGCCGCCTTCCTGGTGGGCGTCTTCCTGCTTTACCTGGCCTTCCGCACTTGGAAGCAATCCCGGCCAGCCTCTGTAATAGCCGACACTCCAATGCAACCCGAATGGAAAACCATCCCGGAGTCTGGATCTTCCCCCAAAACCACCGACTCGACCGAAGAGAACGACGAATATATCGCCCGTTTGGAAGAGGAGCTGCGCAAGCAGAGTTGATAGGGATCCAATGGACCAAACCAGACAGACAACTTCCGTTCCAGTGCGCCGGCCTTTACCCTTTAGGGCACAACTGCTCGTGTGGAGTGCTCTCCTGTTCCTGCTGATCATCCTCGGCTTGAGCGTAGCCAGATCACGTAACACCATCCTCGGAGTTGGGTCGAAGGTGCCCGAATTTAGCCTGACCTTTATGGATGGCTATAACTTCGGTTCGGCCAAAGCGGTCAAACTTTCCGACCTGCGCGGCAAAGTGGTGCTGGTAAACTTCTGGGCCACCTGGTGTACACCCTGCCAAAGTGAAGCCGCTGCCCTGGAAACAGCCTGGCGTTCCTCCCAACCATCCGGGCAGGTGGTCTTCCTGGGGGTTGATTATGTTGATACTGACACGGAAGCGCGTGCTTATCTGGCGGAGTTCGACATTTCCTATCCAAATGGCCCTGACTTGCAGACGCGTATCTCGCAACTCTTCAACCGTAATCTGGGGGTTCCGGAAACCTACCTGATTGACCAGCAGGGCATTCTCCGGTCAATCCAGATCGTTCCATTCCAATCGGTGGGTCAAATCCAACCGCTCATTGACCCTTGCTCGCGAGAAATTAACTCATGGACTTGATAAACAGCCTTATCCTCCTCGTAATTGTGATCGTCCTGATTGTTCTGTTCGTAGCGCGACCTCTGACCAGCCGCTGGCGCCCGGAAGTTGAGGGAAGCCAGGTTCTCTCCACCCTTTTGGCCGAACACGACCGGGTCTTGAACAGTCTAAAGGAATTGGATTTCGATAACAGTCTGGGTAAAATTCCAGCAGAAGCATATCCGGTGCAACGCGCCAATCTGGTGCAGCAAGGTGCTGAGCTCCTGCGCAAGATCGACCAGCTCACGCCTGTTTTGGAAGCGGTTCCAAGCGTCGCATCCAATCATGCAGACCAGGTCGAAGCCATTCTAACTGCTCGACGTGCCAGGCAGGCAACGGACGCCGTTAACGAAGAGGATGAAGTTGAAAACCTGGTTGCCAGGCGGCGTAAAATTCGCACGAGTAAACCAGGCATGTATTGCTCGCAATGCGGCAGACCGCTGTCAAACTCCGAGCACTTTTGTCCGAATTGCGGTCATCCCATCAAATAATATTTTAGGATAAACCATGAAATTCCTTCATATTTCAGTCGGCCTTCTCCTTGCCTGCACACTGGCAGCCTGTAATTTCTCCCTGGCAGAGGATATCACCCCTCCTCCCGGGGCTGTGCTCACCCCGGTTTCATCTCCCGTGCCTACCGCGACGGAGATCGCCACCTCGGCAGCCTCTACGGCCTCAAACGGTGTAGCATCTGGATCGCCTGCGCCAGCAACCGCCGGAACGGCCTCGCCCGCGGGCAATGTTACCATTTCTGGCAAGGTCACAAATGGTTCCGGCGGGTTGCTCCCCTCTGGTCTGACCGCCTCACTGCATGGCATTCTCAACCAGCAAGAGACTCTAACTCTCAGCATGCCACTTAACCAAGATGGCTCATACTCCTTTGAAAATGTTGCCCTTACCAACGGTATGGAATTCCTCGTCGCGGTGCAATATGGCCCGGTCAGCTTCCTTTCGGCGGGGGGAACCTTCGACGGGAAGACAAGCAGTTATGACCAGCCGATTACAATCTATGATTCCAGCTCTGATTTGACCGGCCTGAGCCTTGATCAGGTGCACATTCAGGCTACCTTCTCGACTGCTGGACAGATCCAGCTGGACGAAATCTATGTCCTGACCAACCCTGGAAAGAAAGCCGTAACGGTTGCAACCGACGGCACCACTTTGCCTTTTGCCACCGTGCCTGATGGAGCGCTTCAGCCATCTATCAGCCTATCACAGGGTAGTGCGCAGTTGGTGATGGCCGATACCGGATTCGCGATGCTTCCCGGAACCCAGCAGTACGCCTTCGTGGTTTCGTTCAGTTTGGACTATTCTAATAATAAAGCGAGTATTTCCCAGCCATTTATCCTGTCACCGGCGTCGATCACTGTAATCGTCCCCGTTGGCGTGAAAGTGTCTGGCGTGGGCCTGGCCGACCAGGGAGCCAGTGATTTTCAGGGGAGCAGTTACCAGATTTACTCTACCGGGCCACTCAATGCCGGCGCTGCACTTGGGTTGACCTTCTCTGGCAGCTCGCAGACCGCGGCGACAGGGAGCAGCAACCCGGGGATATCTCCTTATCTGTTGGTTGGTCTGGGATTCGTGGGCTTGCTGCTCGTTGCGGCCGGCGTCTTACTCTTCCTGCGCGATCGCCGCAGGGCTAGGGTAACAGTACAGGGGGAGATGATCAAACCGGAAACAATGGATGACGAAACTGCCCGCCTGGCGGATGCAATCCTGGCACTGGACGACCGTTTTGCAGACGGGAAGGTTGACCGCCAGACGTACCAGCAGCAGCGGGCAGAGTTGAAAGAAAAATTGAAGAGCCGGCTGTGATCATCGAAGTTCGCAAGTTGGTGAAACGTTATGGCGCCAAGCCCATCTTGCGCGGGCTGGATTTTTCGGTCAATGAGGGCGAATTCGTGGCACTGGTTGGCCCCAATGGCGCGGGAAAGACGACGTTCCTGCGCGTGCTCGCATCCCTGGCACGACCCTCGCTGGGCAGCGTTAGCATTGCCGGTTTTCAGCTCCCATCCCAGGCATCTAGTGTACGGCGCAACCTGGGTGTGGTCAGCCACCTGCCGCTGTTATACGGCGATTTGACTGCGCAAGAGAACCTACAGTTCTACGGGAAGATGTATTGCGTGCCCGGGCTGCACCAGCGAATCAAGGAAGTGTTGGAACTGGTAGGGTTGTTCACCCGCCGGAACGACCTGGTGCGGACATTCTCGCGCGGTATGCAACAGCGCCTGGCCATTGGCCGGGCCGTCCTGCATGATCCGGCCGTGTTGCTCTTTGATGAGCCGTATACCGGGTTGGACCAGGAAGCCTGTGACATGCTCGACCAGATTCTGCGGGATGTGGCCGGACGCGGCCGGACGGTCGTGATGACCTCCCACGACCTGGGACGAGTGCAGGATCTGGCCTCGCGATTCGATGTGCTCACCCATGGGATTATAGCAGCCTCGACCACGCCAACCGGCTTGGGTCACAGGAACCTACTCGACTTCTACCGGCAGGCATTGGCAGGCTGATATGAGTGAATCTATGAACGTCCCTGCCTTGCCGGCCAACAAAAGCGCGCCATCTCGATCAACCGTCTTTTTAAAAGCCATCCTGGCAGTGGTCTGGAAGGACCTAGTGGCAGAACTGCGCAGCCGGGAACTACTCTCGGCCATGCTTGTCTTCGCTCTGTTGGTGATCCTGATTTTCAACTTTTCCCTCGAGCTGGACCTGCCGACCCGACGCGCAGTAACCTCCGGAGTGTTGTGGGTAACCTTCGCCTTCGCTGGAACGCTTGGCCTGAACCGCTCGATGGCGATCGAGAAAGATCGCGGCTGCCTGGATGGCTTGCTGCTGGCCCCGGTGGATCGAAGCGCCATTTATTTCGGGAAAACCATCAGCAATCTGGCCTTCATGCTGATCGTGGAAGCCATCATCCTGCCGGTTTACAGCCTGCTTTATAATACCAACCTTTTCAATCCAGGATTGATTGGCGTGACAATTCTTGGCTCGATCGGGTACGTTGCTGTGGGTACTTTGCTTGCCAGCATGGCGGTTCAGACTCGCACACGCGATATACTACTACCCATTTTGCTATTCCCGGTTGCCATCCCGGTTCTACTGGCATCGGTCAAGGCCAGCGAGGGATTGCTGCAGGGACTCGCCAGCAACGATATCATGCCCTGGGTAAATCTACTTCTGGTCTACGACGTAATTTTTATTGCGGTTGCTTTCATGACCTTTGACAACGTCGTGGAAGAATAATCACTTTCCATTTCGAAGGAGAGATATGAAACCTCAGTCCCCCGCTCTGAAAATACTCACTGTCTTTTCCGTGTTGTTATTCCTGGCAGCTCTGGCGATGGTGTTCTTTTTTACCCCCCTGGAGGAGACCATGAACTACGTGCAGAAAGTGTTCTATTTCCACATTTCAAACGCCTGGGTGGGGATGCTAGGATTCATGGTGGCAGCCGTGGCAGGTATTGCTTACCTGGTCAGCCATAACCGTAAGTGGGATATACTCGAAATGGCTGCCATCGAGATCAGTCTTGTTTTTTTCCTGATCGCGATTATGTTGGGTTCGATCTGGGCCCGGCCGGTCTGGAACACCTGGTGGACCTGGGATCCACGACTGACTACAGCTGCCATCGTAGAACTGATCTACCTGGCCTGTCTGCTGCTCCGCCAGGGCATCGACGACCCCGATCGACGTGCCCGCTTCAGCGCGGTCTATACCCTGGTCGGAAGCCTGAGCGTTCCGATAGCCTTCCTGTCCATCCGGTTGTTCCGGACGATTCATCCGGTGGTGATTGGAAACGGGGGTGCCAATGGCCAGGGCAGTTTCGCCATGACCTCTCCGATGCTGGCAACCATGTTTTTCTGCCTCTTCACCTTTTCGGTGATCTTTGTCACCCTGCTTTGGCACCGTGTACGCTTGGAAAACCTGATGGTCGCAGTAGAAGAACGTCAGATGGAAGTCCTCTAAGAAAGGAGCGGTTTATGTTGGATCCCACTATTTCGATCAAATACATGGTTGCAGGATACGTTGTTGTTGTGGTGGTTATCCCTGCCTACCTTGCCAGCCTGTATTTGCGCTGGTGCGCATTGAAGCGTAAACTCCAAGACCTGGATGATGTGGCAGAAAAGAAGTAAAACCTAGTCCCAGGTTTTATTATTAGAGATCCATAACCGCTTTCAGAACCTTTTGCCACCAGCTTTTTGTTAGTAAACTGTCTGAACCTCGGACAAAAGCATGAATAAATTGGAAATTGAAGTCGTTTAATTAATAATCCTCTACTGGGAGGAATGAAGAATAAGATCAGTCATTGGCTACCTACAGGTTTTTTAGACCAAATAGGAGCAACCACCATGACGGAACAGGTTACGGTTTAGGAATTAGAATTGAAATTGCTATAGCAAATTGTGATAGATTCATTCAGCTGGTTTGGGGCAGTTTACCTCCGGAGAAAATAAGATGCCAAGTGAAAAAGATGAATGGCTTACCCTCAGCCAGGCAGCCAGGCTGCTTGGGGTTCATCCCAGTACGGTCCGTTTGTGGTCGGACAAAGGGCATATCCCTGTCCATCGTACGCAGGGGAACCACCGGCGTTATATTCGTTCCGAGATTGAGTTGTGGGCACAAACTGCCCACCGGGCAGGCGGCGTGGAACCAGAGAATATCGTCCGATTTGCTCTACGGAGGATCCGCTTTAAAATCGGCAAGGGCCAGCTGGAAGCAGAAGGATGGTATCAGCAATTAACGGAGGAGGCGCGTGAGCAATACCGCAAAAGCGGACGGTACCTCGTTCAAGGTTTAGCCAGTTACCTTTCTGCTAAAGAATCGAGGGCACTGGCCGAAGCTCATTCTCTGGGGTATGAATACGCCAGCCGTGGCCGCCGATGCAATCTGAATAATATTGAGGCCGCCCAGGCATTCCTCTTCTTCCGCAATGCATTGCTTGAATCGATGATCTCCGTTTATAAGGAGGCCTGGGTACCCTCAGGAGCCGCATGGGGGGAAATGCTCACCCGTACACTCACTTTCACAGATCAAATCCTGCTTACCTTGTTGGAAACTTATCGAACACTCGAAAGCAACCATGCATGAACATGGAACCCTTCTGCATTTCGGTTTGGTTTAAATGGTTGGTCCCCATCATACTGGCAGTGTTGTTTTTTGGGTTGTTAACCCCACTCGTCAACAGCATCGTGACGCAATTTGAATCCAAATTCGTATATTAACGAAAAACGGAAACAATATACATGTCATTCCCGTCTTTAAATCTGGTCAGACACTCCCACCTTTTTCAAAATTCCCAATTAGCTGAAAATAAAATACAACCATGTCGTGGCCATGGATTTTAGGATAAAATTCATTTACAAACCCTTATGCCCGAATTCTTGAAGCTTGTTTCTCCATCTGAAGCTCTGGCGCTTCTGATGCATTCTCTCCCTGAAGGCGTTCCTGAAAACGAATTGGTTGATACGCTGCACGCAGCTGGCCGTGTTACTGCGGAGGATATACGCGCCTCGCAATCATTACCGTCTTTTTCACGTAGTAGCATGGATGGTTTCGCGGTGCGCGCAAGTGATACATTTGGAGTATCCGAATCGTTGCCTGGGTATCTGTCTATTAAGGGCGAAGTACCCATGGGAGAGGAACCGGCATTCTCCATAGAATCCGGGCAGGCGGCTATCATCCATACAGGAGGAATGTTGCCTCAAAATGCTGATGCGGTCGTGATGTTGGAACAGACTGAAAGAACCCGAAACGATGAGATTGCTGTCCTGAGGGCGGTTGCGCCAGGCGAAAACGCAATCCTGGTGGGGGAGGATGTTCAGGAGGGACAAATCGTAGTAAGGTGTGGAACCCAAATCCGATCGGCGGAAGTAGGGGGTTGCATGGCACTTGGAATAACACAATTGCGTGTAGCTATAAGACCCAAGATAGGGATACTCTCCAGCGGAGATGAAGTCATCCCACCAGACCAGGTACCAGGTCCGGGCCAGGTACGCGACGTTAATTCATATTCCCTGGCTGCACTTGTGACTGAAGCCGGTGGGGAACCGGTGTTGTATGGTATTGTCAAAGACAAGTTAGAGTTTTTGAAAGATCGAGCAGCCAAAGTATTATCCGAATGCCAGTCAATGATCATTACCGCCGGTTCATCTGCCAGTGCACGCGATATGACTGCAGAAGCGATTGCTTCCCTTGGAGCTCCTGGAGTTGTGGTGCATGGAATCAATATCCGGCCAGGAAAACCGACCATACTGGCGGTCTGCAATGACAAGGCTGTAATCGGACTGCCGGGCAACCCGGTCAGCGCAATGGTCATTGCAGGGCTGTTTGTGGTTCCATTAATTAAAAGATTGCTGGGGGAGAAAGTACCTCGGCCAGACAAGTCCTGCATGGCCCGGCTTACACTAAACATACCGTCACAGGCCGGGAGGGAGGACTGGATTGCAGTGAAATTAATCCCTTCCACAAACCAGAGCGATGAACTCGATACCTGGTTGGCAGATCCCATCTTCGCAAAAAGCAACCTCATATTCTCCCTGGCTGCCGCAGATGGACTGGTTCGGATTCCTGCGGATGTAACTGGATTGGAATCCGGTGAACGCGTGCAAGTTTTTCTTTTTTAACGGAGTATATAGATCGAATGTCTGTTTACCTTCACGATATTCCTCTCAACGAAGCGAAAGCGCTTTTTGAAGCAGCCTTAACAGACGCACAGCTTTGGGGCATTCTAGGGGAGGAAAACATCCCGCTGGATGTGGATGCCCTTGGACGCGTCCTGGCGGAAGCAATCCTGGCGAAAGTATCTTCACCGCATTATCATGCAGCTGCGATGGATGGGTTTGTAGTCCGGGCAGACCAAACGGTGGGTGCACAGCCATCAAATCCACTTATGTTGCGTATAGGCGATCAAGCCAGGTATGTTGATACCGGCGATCTTGTTCCCGACGGTTTTGATGCTGTCGTTCCAATTGAGAATGTTGAGTCACGGGACGAAAATGGCAAGATCTCAAAGAATATCCGGTTGCCCAAGTCTATCCGTATCCGGGCTGCGGTGACACCCTGGGCGTATATTCGCATGATGGGAGAGGATATCATTGTTACACAATTGGTTTTGCCGGCCGGTCACTTACTGCGCCCAGCCGACCTGGGTGCAATTGCAGCGGCAGGATACCAGGAAATCCAGGTGGCCCGGAGACCACGCGTGGCAATCCTACCTACTGGGAGCGAACTGGTCCCAATCGGTAGCATCCTGAAACCCGGATCCATCTTGGAATACAACTCGCTTGTTTTGGCTGCCCAGATTCGAACCTGGGGTGGGCTTGCTACGCGGCTGCCAATCATCCCGGATGATTTTGAGGCCATTTGTGTGCGCATCAGGGAAATTGCCCCAGAATATGATCTGATACTGCTTGGTGCTGGTTCATCTGCCGGAGCGGAAGATTTTTCAGCGAAGGTGGTGGAAAAACTTGGGACGCTGTTGGTTCACGGCGTAGCGGTCAGGCCGGGACACCCGGTCATATTGGGATTGTTGAATATCGATAATCGAACAATACCGATCATTGGCGTGCCTGGTTATCCGGTCTCTTCGGCGATGACTGGTGAAATATTCGTGGAACCTTTGCTTGCGAAGTGGTCAGGACGCCGTGCGAATGAAATGCCGGTGGAAATGGCCGAAATGACCCGAAAAATTACTTCCCCGGCCGGAGACGATGACTATATCCGGGTAGCTGTGGGAAAGGTGGGAAAAAGAACGCTGGCTGCGCCGCTGGCACGCGGGGCCGGTATCATTACCTCGCTTGTCCATGCGGATGGGTTGGTTATTCTCCCACGTGGCGTGCAAGGAGTTGAAGCTGGTGAATTGGTACCTGTGCTGCTCTATTCAAAAAAAGCGGAGATCGAAAGGACAATTTTCTGCATTGGCTCGCACGACCTGACCATGGATCTATTGGCCCAGTTCCTGATCAAGCGTGATCGTCGGCTTACATCAGCAAATGTTGGATCGCAGGGCGGATTGGTCGCTTTGCAGCGCGGAGAGGCACACCTGGCCGGCTCGCACCTGCTGGACCCGGAAACGGGTGAATATAACATTTCCTATCTTCGCAAATACCTGGCGGGAATCCCTACTATGCTTATGGCTTTGGTTTTACGGGAGCAAGGCTTTATGGTTAAAAGAGGAAACCCTAAAAGTATCAAAAGCCTGAAAGATATCAACAAGCCAGGAATCGTTTTTGTCAACCGACAACGAGGTGCCGGAACGCGCGTATTGCTTGACTACCATCTCGGACTGGAGCGCATTCCACTCGAATCCATTCATGGATATCATCAAGAAGAATATACCCATTTGGGCGTGGCCATGGCAATTTCCTCGGGGCGTGCCGATTGTGGTCTGGGCATTGCGGCCGCGGCCCAAGCCCTTGATCTGGACTTTCTACCACTGTTCCAGGAACGCTATGATCTGGTCATCCCAAAAGAACATGCCACGAGCCAGTTACTGGCCCCCTTATTCGATGTCATTGCTGACAAGAAGTTTCGTTTTGCGGTGGTGGCGATGCCCGGGTATGACGTTTCTGTCATGGGTAAATTGATACTGGAAACATAATATCTTCTCACGATTGCCTACCTTGATGTGTTTGCCGAGATCAGCCTTTAGCTTGGAATCCCTCTACTACCGGCCTTGAAATGGAAGACGGCTGGGCAGAGCGCGATACAATAAAGTTTTGATCTGCAACTGGTTGTGGGCCGGAGGAATTCATTAAAAATAATGGCCGCGTGGCTATACGGTTTGGCTATGGATGTATAATTGAAAGTTAAGGAGACGTGTTATGAATTGCCGAGGCGGCTGATTGATTTATTTATGCAGGCGTGTGCCGCCCACATGGATTAGTTGATTATAAAACGCTGACTGCTGGCAAGGTTTAATTTAAATCCGCCCGTCGCTGCTTGATCAGTTCCAGAACGCGCTTCCAACTGCCGGTGAATTGCGAACGGAACAATTGCACCGGGCCGAAGCCCTCAAACTCCTCGATCTCCAGACCATCGTCCAGGTATCCACGCTTGAAGTCGGGCAGTTTCTCCATCAGTTCATCGATGACCTTCTGGGGCACCGGGTTGAACAGGCGGTAAACCACCGGCGGGTTCTGTTCAATCAGTTTGTCGGCGGTGCCTTCCCAGTTGATCGTGCCGCACACCTTGCCGCCCACCATCTCCGTGAAATGGTGCAGGCCGCGCGCCCCGCCAGCGATGAACGTTCCTGGCATGCCGCGCTTTTCCATCATGATGTACATCTTGCGGGCCACGGCAAGGCCAGCCTGCCAGAGCACATCCGGGGAGATGTCGATCTTCTGGCTCTCCACCACTTTCTTCAAATGGTCGTCGTAGATGCCGGCAATGTGGGAGAGGAACAGTTTGGGGTGCTTGCCGGTCTTCTGGGTGGCCTTCTCGTAGGTGTCCATCAGCACGGTGGCCTGCTTGATGCCGAATATCTCGGTAGCATTCAGCGGAACGTCCTTGCCCACCAGGTATTCCATGGCCACCAGTCCGGAATGCGTGGTAGGGATCTTGCAGCAGATATTCGGCGACAGCTTGCGGTTCTCCATGGCCTCGCGGATGACCACGTCCGGGTCGTCCTCGTGGATCGGGTCGCCCTGGATGGAGACGTAGCCCTGATCTTCTTTGGATTTCTTAAAGATTGGCAGGAATCGGTCGCTGATCGGTTTAACCAACTTGCGCTGGAAGATCGCGATGGATTCATCGTCGTTGGGTGATTCTTTGATGGCTTCGTCCAGCAGCTTGCGGGCGTAAGCTCCCTCACTGGGGTGGTCGACCATTTTCTGCGAGTAGGATGGGTTGTTCGTGCAGCCGGTAGCCCCGTTGGCGATGGCCAGGTCGGCCTGGTCACGTGTAGGGTTGTTGATCCAAAATTCAGTCGGGGTCTGCTTGGCAACACGAATGAAATAGGGTTCTTGCATGGATGGGCTCCTTCTTTAGAATGATAAAAATTAATTTCCTATAGATTCGCCAATGCAGCGGCCAGTGCTTCGATCGCCAGGCGCGGGCTGGATAGAATGGGCACTTTCTGTTCTTCGGCCAAGAGAGCGTCAGCCACGCGCGCCATGGAGGCCTGCGCCAGGATGACCACATCGTTGCGGGCCATCAGTTCGACCAATCCCTGGCTTACCAGGAGATCGTGCGTGGCCGTGTCGCCGGAGGAAAGGGCGGCAAAAGCGCCCTCGCACAAGAGGGCGTCGACCTTTGCATCCAACCGGAAGGCGCTGGCCTTGGCCTGCACAAGCTCGGTGGTTGGTTTGAGCGTGGTGGGAGCGGTGGCAGCCACGCCGATGCGCTTTCCCATAGAAAGGGCCTTCTCAATCATCGCATCGTCGATCTTAAGCACCGGGATGCCAGCCAGCGGGCGGACGGCTTCCACGCAGGGAGAGATGGACGAGCAGGTGCACTGCACGATGATCGCACCGGCCCGTTCGGCCGCCACGACGTTCTCAGCCACGCGTTGGTAGATGAATGGGGACAGACCTCCTTGCGCCATGACGGTCTTCAGCAGCATCTCATCGGCGATGTGGAAGACCTCCGTCCCGGGGGGCAGGAGCTCCTTGGACAGGCTGTTGAACAACACGACCAGGGAGGACACGGTATGCAGGAAGGCAACTTTTATCGGCATTTGGGTCTCCTCATTATTAAATTTATATTCTTATTCCATCGACAAGGCCGGGGTTTCGAGCAGTTCGGTCAGGTCACCCAGGAAGCGGGCGCCTCGGGCGCCGTCCAGCACGCGGTGGTCGAGGGACAGGCTGAGAGTCAGCATTGCGGCGGGTACAACCTTCCCGGCTTCCACCATGGCCTGTTCCTTGATGCGCCCGACTGCCAGGAGTGCTGCTTGGGGCGGGTTGAGCACGGCCTCGAAGGCATCGATGCCGTAGGCGCCCAGGTTGGATATTGTGAAGACTCCCAATTCCTGGTCGGCCGGCAGCAGGCTCCCGGCGCGCGCGCGCTTGGTCAGGTCAGCCAACATCTGGGAAATTTCGGTCAGCCCCAGACGATCGGCGTTGCGGACCACAGGCACGAGCAGACCGGCCGGGGTATCGACCGCCACGCCAACATGTACTTCGCTCAGCAGACGCATGCCCCCGGGAGTCCACTGGGCCATCACTTCGGGATGCCGGGCCAGGGTGCGGGCGCAGAAGAAGACCAGCAGGTCGGTGTAGGTAAGGTGGACGCCGGAATGCTGCTCCAGCTTGGCCTTGAGCTGATCACGCAATGCCACCAGCGGGCGGGCGTCAACCAAGACGTGCAGGTAGAAGTGCGGTGCGCTGGTGAAGCTTTCAACCATCCGTCCGGCCATGACCTGCTCGATGCGTGTAAATGGGCGGATCATTTCGGAGGGCTGCGCCGGTAGGAGGTTCAAAGGCCCTGGCGCTGGCATTATTCTGGCTTGTTCCACATCCTGGCGAGTGATACGCCCACCTGGACCGCTGCCCTGCACGGTGGAAAGGTCCACGCCCATCTCGGCCGCAGTTTTGGCCGCCACGGGAGTAATCCTGGCAGATGCGTCGTTGCCCAGGCTGCGCACATTCCAGGCCACGACCCGTCCGCCGGGGCCGCTGCCGGAGGCCTGGCGCAGTTCTAAGCCCATCTTTTTGGCCAGCCTGCGTGCGGCTGGACTGGCCTTGATCTTGCTGGAAGAGACTACCACGGCATTTTCGACGGCTGGCCGGGTTTCCATGAGCACTCCTGCGGGTCCGACGGCGATTGGCAGGACTGCCGGAGTCCCTTCCGCAGGCATAGCTTCGCCTTCCTTGACCAGGATCGCGATGACCGTCCCTACCGGGACCGTCGCGCCGACCTGGTACAGGATCTTGCCCAGCACGCCGGTTTCGGATGCCTCGACCTCAACCGTGGATTTGTCGGTCTCGATCTCGAAGAGCGGCTCGCCGGCATGGACCTTCTGCCCCTCGGCCTTGCGCCACCCAACCAGGGTGCCTTCGTCCATCGTCAGGCCCATGCGGGGCATCACGATCTGGCTGGTCATTAGCGCTTCCTTCCATCCAGAACACGGTGGACCGCTGCGATGATGGCGGCCTCATCGGGGATGGTGGCAAACTCGAGTGGTGGGCTGAACGGAATGGGTACGTCCATCGCTCCCAATCGTTCGATGGGCGCATCCAGGTAGTCGAAGGCTCCATATGCGATTGAGGCGGCCAGTTCGGCTGTCGTCCCGAAGTGGTTGTAGCCCTCGTCGATAATAACCGCCCCGCCGGTCTTGGCAACCGACTGGACCAGGGTTTCCGTATCGAGCGGCGTCAGGGTGCGCGGGTCGACCACTTCAGCACTGATGCCTTCCGCCGCCAGCTTCTCGGCTGCTACCAGGGTTGGGTGGATCATACGAGAAAGGGCGATCAGGCTGACATCCGTGCCCTGGCGCTTCACATCCGCTTTCCCAAACGGAATTGTGTACTCTTCCTCCGGGACCAGTCCCTTGACCTTGGCATACATGACCTTGTCCTCAAAGAAGACCACCGGATTGGGCTCTCGCAGGGCGGTCTTGAGCAGGCCCTTGGCGTCGTACGGCGTGGAAGGCACCACTACCTTCAAGCCGGGGACGTGCGCCATCCAGGCGTGCCAGGACTGCGAGTGCTGCCCGCCCGATGAACGTCCGCCGCCCATGGTGGCGCGGATGGTGATCGGCACCTGCACTTGTCCGCCGGTCATATAGCGCATCTTGGCAGCCTGGTTGACGATCTGGTCCATGACCAGAGTGATAAAGTCGCCGAACATCAGCTCCGGGACGGGGTGCATACCGGTCATGGCTGCCCCGACCGCTAAGCCAACGTAACCCTCTTCACTGAGCGGGGTGTCGATGATGCGGTCGCCGCCATATTTCTGAAACAACCCCTCGGTGCAGCGGAACACTCCTCCCCAGGCGCCCACATCTTCGCCCAGCACGAAGATGGTCTCATCCCGCGCCATCTCCTCGTCCAGTGCTTCACGGATTGCTTGAGCAAACGTCAGTTCACGCATAGACATGTTCACCTACTTCACTAATATCCGGGAAAGCCGCCGCCTGGGCTGTCGTTACGGAAGCCTGCACGCGCGTTAGGACTTCCTCGTGCATTGCCTCGATATCTGCCGGGGCGACGACCTGATGGTCGAGCAGGACCTTTTCAAAACGCGGTAGGGGATCTTTGGCCTTCCAATCGGCGATCTCCTCTTTTGAACGATAGGCCGTACCAGGCTCACCCGAATGGTGGCCGCCATAGCGAAAAGTATTGCAGATCAGGGTTGCCGGACCCTGGCCTTTTCGGGCCGCTTCGACCAGTTCGTGGGCGGCTCGGTAGACCGCCAACACGTCGTTGCCGTCCACCTCCAGGCTGTGCATACCCATGGCCTCCGCGCGCGCACCCAGGCCCGGTCCGGAGACCAGTTTCTTGTAGTTGGTAAACTCTGTATACTGGTTGTTCTCGCATACGTAGAGGAGTGGCAGTTTCCAGAGCACGGCGATATTGGCGGTTTCATACCAGATGCCCTGATTGATGGCGCCATCGCCGAAGAATGCCACGCTGACGCGACCCTTGCCCTCGCGTTTGGCGGTGAAAGCGCTGCCGGTGGCGATGCCGATTCCACCACCGACGATCCCGTTGGCACCCAGGATGCCCAAGGAAACGTCCGCGATGTGCATCTCGCCACCCTTGCCACGGCAGTAACCAGTGACACGCCCCATCACTTCAGCCATCATGGGTTCCACCCGCCCGCCCTTGGCGATGATATGACCGTGGCCGCGGTGCGTGCTGGTGATAGTGTCATCCTGGCGAAGGGCGGCGCAGACGCCCACTGGGGTGGCTTCCTGCCCGTCGGACAGGTGTGCCAGGCCGGGCATCAGGCCCTTGCGGTATACGTCGAAAATGGTCTCCTCGAAGACCCGGATGGTGAGCATTTTTCGGTACATCTCGAGCAGCTCCTCCGCACGGAGAGGCAGGTCGGTATTTGTTATTTTTTTCGCAGTCATGGATTGATCTACTCCTTTAAATATCGGCCCAGAAGCGCCGGATGGCATTTGCGGCAGCCTCGACGCCCGGCCGGCCCATGCCGGAGGCTTCTTCCATACAGATCCAACCGTCCCAGCCGCTGGATTTCAGGCGGCGGAAAAGCTCCCGGAAGGGGGTCACACCGGTGCCCAGCAGGACATGGTTGAGCCGGCCGACCTCGGATGTGTCGGAGGCGTGGACGCTGACCACCCGCCCGACGATCTGTCCCAGGAAGGTAACCGGGTTGGGAGCAAAGGCGGTAGCGTTGCCGGTGTCAAAATTGACTCCCAGGAGCGGCGAAGGGACCCGGGAAAGGATCTCCAGGAATATCTCCGGCTGCTGGGAAAAATCGGTGTATTCCCAGGCGCCTGGCTTGGCGTGGTTCTCATAGGCGAGCTGAACGCCCAGGTTCCCAGCGGCCTCGACCAAACGCGACAGGCCGTCGGAGGCCCAAACGATTCCGTCTTTACGGGAAGTCTCCGGATAGGCCTGACCGGCGGTTACACGGATGAAATGCGCTCCCAGTGCAGCCGCCAGGTGGACGGCTTCGATCTCCTGCTCCAACTCTTTCTTGCGCTGCGCCGGATCCGGGTGAGTGAAGTCAGGATAAGTAGTGAGCATGGTGATGTTAGTTCCTGCGGCTTCCACCTGTTCCCGGATGATCTCGGCGGCCTTGATGGTGCACTCCGGTAGGAACAGTATGCTCAGGTCGACTGCGTCAAGGTTGAGCCCAACGGCCATGCAGGCCCACTCCGCCACGCTCATTCTCCCGGAGGTGATCTCGTCGAAGAAGGAGACTGGCAGGCAACTCAGTTTCATGCCTGCACCTGTGAGGCGGAAACAGGCGCAACTTCCTTCATCAGGCGGAACATATAATCGATGGTTTGCTCCCCGGCCATGTCCGGATCGGGCTTGCCCAACAACTCGGCCGAAAGCCAGCCGGTGTAGCCTGATTCCTTCAGCGCGAACAGGATGGCTTTGAAATCGATCAAGCCATGCCCGGGAGGCAGACGGTTGTTATCGCCCAAGTGGACGTGGAAGAGCTTCCCGGCCTGCGCAGCCTGGCGGAAGGGTTCGGTCCATGAGGATTCTTCGATGTTGACATGAAAAGTATCCACCAGCAGGCCGACCGCAGGTTGGTTTACCTCTTCCAGGAAGGCCAATCCCTGGGCGACATTGTTGAGCAGATCGCCTTCGAAGCGGTTGAGTGGTTCGAGGGCGATGCATACCCCAGCTACGGCGGCGCGTTCACCGGCATGACGCAGGATCCGGGCCAGCTCGACCAATGAGCGCTCCTTATCTGTAACAAGGCGGCCGCGAAAGCTCCCCACGGTGACAACCGGGGCGTGCAGGGCAGCTGCCAGGTTGATCATTTCATCCAGGCGTTGGCAGGCCAGGGCAGAGATCGATGGATCGGAATGCAGCAGGGTTAGTTTCACGGCAAAGGCCATGCCTCCGCTGGCAATCGCTGCAGCCTGCAGGCCATTTCGGTCCAGTTGTCTTTGCAGGCCGGGCACGTCCAGACTGGAAGGCTCGGTGGTAATAAGTTCGACCCCGGTGGCGCCCATCCGGGCGGCCTTCTTGAGTTTCTCTGCCAGGGTTCCGGAAAGTAGCGCCACCGGCACTTGGGCCGGGACTTCCGGAGTCTGAATAGTTAAGGCAAGTTTCATCGTTTTCGGATCACTTCACGCCGAGGTCAGCTTCCACCTCGGACAAGGAATCGTCCAGGATTTGCAGGACTTCGTCGATTTCGGCGACATTGATCACTAATGGAGGCGCCATCAATACCATGTCGCCCGCCACGCCTTCGACAGAACCGGTGCACGGGTATATTACCAGGCCGCGCTGCAGGGCGGCGCGTTCCAGCAGGACCGAGGCGTGTTTGGCCTGGTCGAAGGGTTCCTTGGTCCCGCGCGACTTAACCAACTCAAAGCCGGACAATAAGCCCTTGCCGCGCACGTCTCCCAGGCTGGGATGGCGGCTCATCATGGCTGTCAACCCGCTTCGGAACTGCTCGCCGCGCGCCTTTGAATTTTCTGCAAGCTTGTGGTCCAGGAGGTAATTAATAACAACTAATGCAGCCACGCAGGATACAGCGTTGGCATTGAGTGTGTGCCCGGCCTTGAATGAGGAGTGTTTCTTTTCCAAAACGGACCAGATCTCGTCTTTGGCAATGATGGCTGAGAGAGGGGTGTAACCAGCGGTCATACCCTTGGCGGTGGCGATAATATCAGGGGTGACGCCCCAATAATCGATCGCCCACTGGGCGCCGGTTCTGCCCCAGCCGGTCTGGACCTCGTCGTCGATGAAAAGAACGTCATATTTGGTACAGATCTCACGGATGATCTGGAAGTAACCATCCGGCGCGGGTACACAGGCCAAAGCAGCCCCGACAACTGGTTCGGCAATGAAAGCGGCCACGTTGTCCGGGTTCTGCTGCCGGATGGCCGTTTCGAGCGCACGGGCACATAACAGGTTGCAGTCGGGATAGGTTTGTTCAAATGGACAGCGGTAGCAGAAGGCCGGCGGAATGTGCGGCGAGTCAATATACATGGGCTGGAATAGGCTGCGCCGTCCGGTAATGCCTGAAAAACCCGCCACGGATATGGTGTTGCCATGGAAGGCCTGCCAGCGCGAAATGATCTGGTACTTGGAGGGTCGACCGCTTTCGACCCAGTATTGGCGCGACAGGCGTACTGCGTCGTCGGTGGCATCCGTGCCAGTGCAGGTGACCCAGACACGACTCTTATCTTTTAGCTTTCCGGGCGCCAGACTGACAACTAAATCGGCCAAATCCAAGAATGGTTGGTTGGAAAATGCATGCGCCGGGTAAAAGGAGAATTTCTGTGCCTGCTCTGCCATTGCCTGGGAGACTTCCAACACCCCATGACCAATATTGGTGACCGACGAAGAACCCCCGGAACCGTCGATGTAGCGTCGGCCCTGGCTGTCGTATAAATAAATTCCTTCGGTCCGCTCGATGATAGGGAACTCGCGGTCCCAGTCGCGATGAACGGCGTGGATATTAGGCTTGGTCATAGGGAACTCCTTATTTTGCAGAGGAATCTACATTATGAGAACGTTTACATACTAAAAGATACCATATTAATATAGGTGCGTCAATACGTCCGCTTTTTGGACGATCTTGTGACGGAGGAAGAAATGCGAGAGTGAGCATAAGGAGGTGACAAAATCGGGTTCTCGAATAATGGTACTGTATTGGAAATAGGTTGGCAAAATCGAATCCCAAATAAGTGTTGACTTTCGTCTTTTGAGGCTGTATAATGATTTTGGAATATGTAAACGTTTTCACATATTTTTTCTAAGAATTGCAATTTGCCAGTCGGTGAATTGTCATCCCACCCAATAATAACAGGCAATCGAGAACCCCAAAGCTTTATTCATATTATAGACAACGGAATTGGTAGAAGAATTTTGAAAGGATATCATGCCTATGGTTGCGAATTCCTTTGACCGATTTTTGACTGCTATTCACCGTCAGGAGCCAGATCGGGTTCCATTCGGTGAATTGGGTATCGACCCTGAAGTAAAACAAGCGTTCATGGGACGACCGGTAATCACGCTAAAAGATGAGATCGAATTCTTCATGACCGCAGGTTATGATTACGTCCTCGTTGACACCGACTTATATGCAACTCCTCAAATTCAGGGCACCATTATAAAACCGCATTCGGATACCGCCAACACATATGACCAGCGACGCCAGGATCGCAACTGGGTTGATTCAAAAGCGAAAGCCATCCAAACTTGGGAGGATGTGGAGAAATTTCCCTGGCCTACTGCCGAGCAAGTTGATTGTTCCATCTATTCCCAGATCAAACCAATTTTGCCATCAGACGTGAAGCTATTGGTGACATTTGGTCATATTTATACGATGGCAATGCAGCTTATGGGTTTCGAGTCGTTCTGTGTAAAGTTATTGGAAGATCCCCCGCTGGTTAAAAGTATTGTTGATCGTCTGGGGAACGAATCCATGCGTTTGCTTGAAAAGATTCTGACGTACGATCAAGTCGGAGCTGTCTGCATCCAGGATGATATCGCTTACACCAGTGGTCTGATGATTTCCCCACGCAGCCTACGGAAGATATTTTTCCCATGGCTAACTCGAGCGGCCGAGATCAGCCACAGTTACGGCCGCCCGCTGATCTATCACTCCGATGGAAAAGTGGATGAGGTCTTGCCAGATATTATCGCTGCCGGAGTGGATGCATTGCATCCCATTGAGCCAAAATGCATGAACATTGAGGAAGTTAAACGGTCTTATGGTTATCAGATTGCTTTGATTGGCAATGTGGACCTGGGTTACGTATTAACACGTGGCACCCCTTTAGAAGTTCGCGAAGCTGTTAGAACTTTGATAAAAAAGTTGGGCCCTGGAGGAGGGTATTTAATGAGTTCGGCCAATTCGGTGACAAATTATGTGCCGTTGGCCAACTATAAAGCGATGTTGGAGGCCACCTTTGAGTATGGCCACTATCCGATTTCTTTGTAAAGCTGAATAAGAGGCAATCATGGCAGAACCAATTGAATCGACTGATATTCTTAGACCTTGTATCGGTGTGGTGGTCTCTACCTGGACTCACGAAGAGGGCGCCGATTATGCGAAGGCACTTGTAGATCTGTTCCCAAAAACCGCACCCCTGGAGAAAGTTGAACTGGTCATCAGCCCACGCTTATTGGAAACTGAAAAGGATATCCGACCTATAGCTCAATTCTTTTCTGATAAAAACCTTGATGCGTTAATAATCATTCCAGGCAATTTTACACTGGACCATGTCATGCCTCTCATGGCAAAAGAAATTGGCCTTCCAACTATTTTATGGGGAATGACCACTCAGGAGGCATGGGGGGCATTCGTTGGGGTTCAACAGACCCTATACCCCTTTAAAGAACTAGGTATGGATTATATTTTTGTCGTAGGTGACCTGGGCAGTGATAGGATTTGGCATAGAGTCTTGCAATATTCCCGAGGTGCTGCCATCAAGAAACGTTTAATGGGTTTGAGGGTAGGTTTGATGGGCTGGCGGGCAGAAGGCATGTCGGACGTCTCCTTCGACGAGTTGGCACTTCGTGAAACCTTTGGGGTCCAAGTGGTAAATGTTGGTCTCACCCGCTACACCCGTACGGTCGATACGATCCTTTCTTCCGAGGTCGAAAAAACCTGGAATGAGTTGCAGAGCTCTTTCGATACTTCCATCATTAAAAGCGACGTCGTCAACTATGGAGTACGCTCCTACCTGGCAATGCAAAAAATAGCCTCTGACGAGAACTTGCAGGCGGCAACGGTAGAGTGTTTTCACGACCACGTGGGTGGTCCTTGCTTGGGTTGCAGTTTATTCAATGATCAGGGCATTGCTGCCTCTTGTGAGAGTGACGTGCCCGGTGCAATCATCATGGCAGTCGGTCAGATTCTTACTGGACAACCCACCTTTCATGTCGACATCATTAAAGCTAATCTTTCTGATAACAGCTCTATCTGGCACCACTGTGGTAATATGCCAACTCGTTTGGCTGCCGACCACGGACCTCTGAAACTCCGGCCCATACCCGAACATATTGGTCCGGGAGCTTTCGGGCCGACCATCCAGGCTACCATGCGCCCCGGGCTGATCACTGCGGCGAATCTAGTCGGCAGGCATGGCTCGATGCGGGTATGCGCGATGGAAGGTGAGGTTGTGCCGTATGAATTGGAATTCCCTGGATCGGCTGCCAAAGTCGTATTTCCATTTTCTTTGGCAGAAACATTGGAAAAACTGGGTGAGGCAGGCTATGGTCATCACTTTGCATTGATCCAAGGACATGTCGGTCATGAGTTGGGCGAGTGGTGCCGGCTTTCAGAAGTCCAATTTATGAAAATTTAACCTCTATGATGGTTGTTTGAGTTCCTATCGCCTTTTCCCGGAACCGCCCACTTGAAGATATTTTTAGAAAAATCCTGAACGCCTGATGAGCATTGAGCCAAGATTTTAAGGTCACTGAAGTTAAGATTGGACGGCCAAATCCCAAATTAAAAAACTGGTAGCTGATTTAGATGGCCGCCAGTGAATATAATACAAAGAATAAAGATAAGAAATTCAAAAAGGAGAAGAATAAGCATATGGAAACCATATTACAAACTATTCAGAGAAAAGTTATTGAAGGTGAAAAGGCTGAGGCGGTTTCATCAGTAAAACAGGCCTTGCAAGAGGGGTTGCCTGCAGAACGTATCCTAAACGAAAGTCTGATTACTGCGATGAACGAAGTGGGCCGGCGGTTTGAATGCGGCGAGTTTTACATTCCAGAAATGCTTATTGCAGCCCGCACGATGCAAGCTGCTCTTGCCATTCTCAAGCCTTCTCTTGCCCAAAGTGGAATGCGTTCCACAGGCAAAGTCGTGATCGGAACCGTAATGGGTGATCTTCATGAAATCGGGAAAAACCTGGTTGCGACTATGTTAGAAGGAGCAGGTTTCGAAATCACCGATCTCGGCACTGACGTTCCTCCCGAGAAGTTTGTAGACGCAGTCAGGGATCAGCAGGTGGACATTGTTGGTATATCAGCTCTCTTGACCACAACGATGGGTACCATGCGAAAAACAATCGAAGCATTGGAAAAAGCTGGTCTTCGTCAGAAAGTCAAGATCATGATCGGTGGCGCGCCCGTGACCGAGGCATTCGCCAAGGAAATTGGCGCGGATGGCTACTCCCCCGACGCGAGTCGAGCCGTAGCTCTTGCCAGACTCCTTATGGATGCCTGACCTTTATCTGAGAATCTGTTGAATCGATGACCTTCGAGTTACTCCCATCTCAACGTAGATGACTTGTGTTCCAGATTTCAGGTGAATAATTATCTAAAGAAGCCTTCTAACCGGGTGAATTAATCTGGCAAGGGAGAAAAATAATGAAATCTTCAGAGCGGGTTTTCACAGCCCTTCGTGGTCAAACCCCCGACAGGGTACCCATCTTGGAATGGTTTGTACATCCGAAAGTGTGCCAGGCTCTTTCGCCCGGGGCCAGCTGGTCAGATTTTGTCGACCAAATTGGATTGGACGCTATAAGTGCCTTGTTCCTGTATGAAGGCACATTCAAAGAGGAATCAATTGGCCCTAAGAAAGTAATGAATGAGTGGGGCGTCACCCTGGGAGTCACAGACGAACATAAAGCTCCCATTGATGGTCCGATTAAGACCCTTGAGGATGCTTTGCATTATGTCCCTCCTGATCCTCAAGCTTCATACCGCCTAGGTAATTTGCCAGCCTATGTGAAGCGCTTCAAGGGGGAGAAGGCGGTTATTTGGTGTCAGAGAGCTGAGTTCATGTGGGCCGCAGACCTGATGCGCCTCGACAACCTGCTGGTCAGTTTTCTTGAAGATAAACGCCTAGCTAATGAGGTGCTAGAGATCTCCAACGAATTTGCAATTGCCCTGGCCCGCCGGGCGGTAAGGGCCGGTGCAGATGTTGTCATGCTTGGCGACGATTATGCCTATAATTCTGGCCCCATGATGTCCCCGAAAGTATTCAAAGAGTTTATCCAGCCCAGGTTAGCTCGGGTTGTCCAGGTAGTAAAAGAAGAAGGAGCTTTCTGCGTGAAACACAGTGATGGTAACTTGTGGCCGATTCTTGACATGATTATAGAGACAGGCGTGGATGCCATTAACCCTCTCGAGCCGGTTGCAGGCATGGACATCGCGGATGTAAAAAAGAAGTATGGGCAGCGCGTATGTCTTATTGGCAACATCGACTGTGGTAATTTGCTGTCTAACGGTACACAAGAAGAAGTCGTCAATTCTGTTAAAGACACCCTCCTCAAAGCAGCCCCTGGAGGAGGCTATATCATGTCATCCAGCAATACAATTCACTCATCGGTGAACCCCGAAAATTACCGGGCGATGATAAATGCGACGCACCTGTTTGGCAAATACCCGTTCGGCGATAGTCTCGGGCCCAATTAATTTCAATACTTTAATTGTCTACATAAATACGCCAAATAGTTATTCAGCTCAGGCATTTTTCTTGAACATTAAGATGGCCTAATTAAACCTGAGCTGTCCATTTATGCCGATCTTCTTATCGAAATCATATTTCATCCACTATTTCAGCTAGTGTAATTCGCATGAGGACCTATGAAGGAGAATACCCCAGGTTCAGGTAAAAAGGAACAGTTTCGTGTGCTCACCACCGAACAATTGCAGGCGATCCACGATGCCAGCCTGGAAATACTGACGACTACAGGCTATCATACTCCTGTGGCTGAGGCACGACGATTAATCTTGGAGGGTGGCGGAAAGGTATCCGGCGAGCGAACTTTTATTACCCAGGAGATGGTAAATACGGCAATGAAGTCGTATCGCCCTGTACAGATGTTTGACCGAGTAGGAAACCTTTCCCGTGTTTTGTCCTACGGTGAAGTGAGTTTCGGTACAATTGCCGATACTTTTTATGTTCTTGACCCATATACAAAGCAAGTACGTAAATTCTTGAAGGATGACCAGCGCTGGTTGGCAGCTGTCATTGATACCCTCCCTGGAATTGATTACGTCCAGTGTGTGGGTCAGGCGCATGATGTTCCGGATAACTTGCAGACCCAGGTAGCCGTAGCCCAAACCGTAGAACAGACCTCCAAACCACTACTAATTTATCCTTATGATCGGAATGGCCTTTTAGATGCTTTGGACGTGATCTACCTTGCGTGTGGAGGAGAAATGCTTTTCCGCCAAAAGCCATCTCTAATGTGTGCAGCTGTACCAGCAGCTCCGCTTTCCGGAACAGATTACAGCTTGGAACTGCTGTTGACTTGTGCAGAACGCCAGGTGCCGGTGCTGAGTTATTGTTGCCCTGCAATAGGGGGAAACAGCCCAGCAGATATTGCGGCAACCATGGTATTGGCAAATGCGGATTGGCTGGCCAGCCTGGTCATCCACCAATTAAAACATCCTGGGGCACCATTTTGTACTGCCGGTTTCACTGTTCAACTGATGGATATGCACACATCTCTCTGGTCTTATTGCGCGCCAGAAACCCTTGCAGCTTATTCAGCAGCCACCGAGTTAGCACATTGGTACGGGTTTCCGGCTTTTGGTTTGGAAATGACCTGCGACGTTCCTGCTCTGGACGCCCAGGCCGGAGTCGAAATGATGTCCGAATGCCAGAGAGCTTTTCTAAGTGGAGTGGAAATGGTCCATAACGCAGGCATCTATGGCGCAGGTAAGCTGTGTGGCGCAGAAGCAGTAATACTCGCGGATGAAATTATTGCCTCTACCCGCAATGCAATGAAACCAGTCCAAGTTACTGAGGTTGGTTTGGCAGAAGCCGTTCGAATGATTGGTGAAGCCGGGCCGTTAGGCGAGTATATCGAAAAGGATTATACTTTAGCGCATTTCCGCGACTTCTGGTACCCGAGCTTGTTTAGCCGAGGCATGTTCGACCCGTTGAGGGATGAACCAGGATTCGATCTACTCCAAAGGTTGAACGAGCGTGCCCGCAAACTTATCGAAAATCATCATTCTGTACTTTCGGAAGAAACCCTCAGAAAAATTAACGCCTTGAAAGCCGGTTGGTACTCACGGCAAACGTAATTATGGACGCATATATTCTTGGGAAATCCACACAAGACTTGGGCAAGTAATTGCAGCTAAATAGTATGGAATGAGTCTGGACAGGAATAGCTTGGCGATGAGAAATTTGCTTTCATAGTTTACACAGGTTCGTTATTTTATAATTGCCAAATTGCGAGAAGGGCCTAGAGAGGAGCAGAGCGAGGATGAATCAACCAAGTTTGGAACGCTTGATGGCCTTCCAAAAAGCGCAGGACTTGTCGGCGGTCTTGTTAAGCAACCCGAATAGCCTGACCTGGCTAACTGGGTATGCACCAACGATAGAAACCGGTCCCAGCCCTTTCGAGGGCGGTCCGGCAATGCTGTGGCGCTGTGGAGAAGATATGATCCTGGTTTTATCAGATATGGAGGCGGGTGCGGCCAAGGCGCATGGAGTGGAAGTGATCGATTATGTTGCCTACACCATTGAAGCCCCGCTTGCTGGATACAATAACCAGGCGACCGGATTGGCCCGGTTGCTCAGCAAATTCAGTGGCCTGCATGGAAGGGTGGGGGTGGAGATGGACACGTTGCCTGTCTCCTTATTTTCAGTTATCCAAAGAACGCTATCATCTGTAACTTTTGTGCCTTTGGATGGAAGACTCGAGTTGCTGCGGGCAGTTAAATCGGCCGGAGAGCTCGAGCATATCCGAGCCGCGCTGAGGCTGTGCGACCTTGCACAGGCTGAGACGAAGCGCCTGGTTCAGCCCGGGAAAACGGAACTCGATGTCTGGGTGGCACTCAAGGCCCGGCTGGAGATCGAGGCTGGCGGGCGAGTGCCAGTGTTGGCAGACCTAGTCGCAGGGAAACGCACCGCTGAAATCGGTGGCCTGCCTGGAACCTACATTCTTCAGGAGGGAGATCCTGTCCTCGCCGATATTGTTCCGCGTTTTGATGGCTATTGGGGTGATAACTCCGGTGTCCATTTCGTTGGTGAACCACCTGCCGAACTACGTAAGATATATTCTGTGGTATTTGATGCATTGCGTATAGGCATACGGGCGATGAAGCCGGGTTTACGGGCATGCGACCTGGACAACCTGTTGCGTACCTATATTCGTGATAAGGGGTATCCGGTCTACTCGCATCATTCGGGCCACGGAATTGGCACGAGCTATCATGAAGAACCGCGCATCGTGCCTTATAACAACATCCAGTTGGAGACTGGCATGGTAATAGCAATCGAACCCGGAATCTACCTGCCTGGAGTTGGTGGAGTCCGCTTGGAAGATGTCGTACTCGTGACAGAAACCGGCTGCGTATTATTGACCCGACACTTGGAAAATGCCTAGTAAAGTGATCCCTACAAATTTTGAAAAGGAGCAAACAATGGACACACGAAAAAAGGTAATTGTCACCGGAGCTTCCTCCGGCATTGGGGAAGCCACAGCACTACGTTTTGGGAAAGAGGGTTGGGATGTGTGCGTGACCGCACGCCGCGAGAAAGAGTTGCGCGACCTGGTAAAAAAATTTCCAAAAGGCGAGCATCTGGTTTGCCCGGGCGATTACAGCAGCCTGGAAACCACCAATTCGATTGATCGGATGATCCGGGAAAAATGGGGACGGGTGGATGCCCTGGCTAATGTTGCTGGAACTTTCTGGGAAGTCAATGCGATCGAGACACCCCTGGAAGAATGGCGCAAGCAATTCGATATCATGGTGAATGGGGCGGTGTACATGACGCGCATGGCCGTGCCTTGGATGAAAGAGGGGGGACGGATCATTCACTGCACTTCGATTCATGGAGAGCGGGCATATGCAGGCGCAAGCAGTTATAGCATGGCCAAGGCGGCCATTAACCAATACTGCCGCTCCCTGGCTTGTGAACTGGGGTCAAAGAATATTCTTGTCAATGCGGTCGCACCAGGCTTTGTCCGGACACCCATGAGCGTTGTTAATGGTGAGAACGAACTGGACGGTGAATGGTTCAAGCAGAATTATGTTGTCGGAAACCATCTCGCTCTGCGGCGCGGCGGCCTTCCCGAAGAACTGGCTGGTGTATTCCTGTTCCTGGCTGGACCTGACGCCACCTACATCACTGGACAGGTGATTACAGTTGACGGAGGCTTGATAATTAATTTCTAAATCCAGATAAAAGGTTCCCGCGAGATTGTGCCTCGATTGAAGGTAATATGCTGATAACCGGTGTTGAACATGGGCATCCAGCTCTGTGGCTGGTTAACGAACAACTGCGTGTGGGCGTGCTGCCATATAAAGGCGCGGATATTTTTGAATTTACCTATCTGCCAGCCGGCGTGCAGCTACTAATGCAAACTCCCTGGGGACTTAAATCTCCAGGGAAGTTGTCGCCGGCTGACTTTCTCGAGAATTACGAGGGTGGCTGGCAGGAACTCTTCCCCAATCACGGGGATGCCTGCACATTTCGAGGTAAATCCTTGCCGATGCACGGGGAGGTGGCGTTGCTGCCTTGGGAGGTGCAAGTCCTGCAGGATAATGACGCCGAAACCTGTATTCATCTGCAGGTGCGCTGCCAGAAGACCCCCTTTTTATTGGAGCGTACCATGCGCTTGCAAGCCGGAAAGGCTCGGCTGGAGATTCTAGAGAAGGTGACGAACGAGTCCGATCAGGCATGCGAATTTGTCTGGGGACACCACCTGACCTTGGGCGAAGCATTCTTGGACGGGGAAAGCCGACTGGATATCTCGGCCGGGACCATCCTGACTCCGCAGGTGCTCTTCGAACCTGCTACGGCTCGGTTGGACCCTGGCCAAACCAGCCCCTGGCCGGCCGCCCGGGATCGCAAAGGCGGAACGATTAACCTGTCTGAGATTCCCGGCTGGCAGGTACACTCCCATGACGACTCTTTCTTGACCAACCTCGCGAGCGGCCATTACACGGTAACCAGCCAACATAAAGGGCTGCGCTTTTCCCTGGACTGGGACGAAGCCCTTTTCCCCTGGATCGCCTTTTGGCAGCCCTACGGGGGGGCGGACCTAGCACCCTTCACTGGCTTATATGGGGTGGGGATCGAACCATGGGTTTCGCAGTATCCACTGACAGAGGCGGTCGAAAAAGGCCAGGCGCGCAGCCTGGCCGGCCGGTCCAGCCTGGAAACCCGGCTTGTCGCCTCTGTCACGCGTTTATAGACCCGTGGATCCTGCGGCGCGTGCCTGGAATAAGCGCGCCATTCTGTCGATCTCGGTTGCCTGTTCCTGGCTAAGTGGGTGGGGGGTATGTTCAGCCAGGAGCTTGCGGGCGCGCTCGTTCGCCCGCTGGCGCATGTCTTTTCCACTGGTTGTGTGTTGCCATTGTTCCCATTCCAAGCGATTGGTCAATTCGGGTTGCCATTGCTCGCGTCGGTAGTTGTGCAAGGTATACGCTTGGTTCAAAAATTGCCCTCCCGGACCTGCCTTGTGGATCTGGTCCAGTGCAATGGTCTCGGGAGTGACCCGGATGCCTTCCGCCAAACGGAAGACCGCCGAAAAGATCTCGTTGTCGATGACGGCTTGCTCGTAGCTGGAAGTAAGCAACTGGTTCATCATACCGAAGGCCAGGCAGAAAAAGTTGATACCCGCCAGAATCAGCGGAACGGCCTGCAGCGTGCGTTCGTAACCTGCCTGAGCGTCTGGCAGGCAGGCGTCCAATCCGCCTCCGCCGTGGAAAGGCAGACCGTAGGAATGCGCCATCTGGGCGGTGGCACAGTGCAACTGGACCATCTCCGGAGAGGCCGAAACGTAGCTGCCGGTGCGCATGTTGAAACCGCCTGAGGCGACCGAGAAGATGCACGGTAATCCAGGGTTGAGCAACTGCGCCAAGACCAGGCTGGCCAGCACGTTGGCACTGTGTTCGACCAACGCGCCTGCCACTGTGATCGGGGCAGAGGCGCCCATCATATTGGTGGCTTCCAACCAGAGCGGGATTCCGAAGCGGGCGCACTCCATGATCTCCTGGACCTGTTCGGCCGGGTGCACCAAAGGCGAAACCAGGCACACCACCATGCTGAAGCAGGGCCGCTGCATGACGGCCTGCGTGCTGCCCTGGGCAACCGCAGCGATCTCGACCTGATCCATGACGCTGGCCCCGCCCAGGCCTTGGGAATAATAATGTTTGCTGCTGTTCTGCAGGATCGTGGAAAGCAACAGGCGGTCGAAGCCGGCTTGGGGGACATCTTGTGGGATGACCATGGCGTGCATAATATCGGCGTTCTCCAGCGCGTCGATCAGGCGGGTGAAGTCGGCCAGGTCCTGCAGGGTCGCTGGCCGATGCCGGCCTTCCAGGTCGAGGACTTTGAGGGCGGACGAACCGGCGATGGTGTAAACGTCGTCAATGGTGACGCGAATTTCGTCTGCCGGGGTGGTACCGTACAGACTGAAGGAGTGCGGGGCGGTCTGCAAGGCCTGCTCCAGCACCTGTTCGGGGATCTGCACAATCTGGCGCTCGAAGTTTACCCGGCAGCCTGCGCCTGCGTAGGCCTCCAGGGCCGGGCGCCACTCGACCCGCACGCCGGTCTCCCAGAGCACGTTTAGGATGGCATGGTGAAGGGTTTCGATCTGAGGTTGGGAAAGGAACTGGAGCGGGAAAGCGAGTTGGGGACGCATGGTCTGACCTCTGAAAGTGGGTTGAGATCGATGAATTCCTATCAATCCTATCATAAATGGTGCTTGTCCTGCTTGACAAGCCCATCGATTAATGCTACCATCGTTATGTAAACGTTCTCACATTACTACAAAATTATAATGATTGCCAAGGCTTTATTTGAAGAAAACCAGCAATTGTGCCCCATGGATGTCCTGGACTATGCCTGGTACGATCACCGGGGCTGAAGGACATTCTTCCTTTTATCCGTGGATCCTTTAGACGATTCCAACCAGTTTGGACAGGAGGTGTTGCGGGAAGATATCCGTTAATTCAGATGTATTTCCGTTGTTTCTTGTCACTTCAATCTGATTCTGTTTGATCGAGGAGAATAAAGAAATGAAGAATATTGGAAAGATGCTAACGGCACTGGCGTTATTTGCGTTAATTTTGAGTGGCTGCGCACCAGCTGCAACGCCCACGGCTGCCCCCGCTGCACCGGCAACTTCTGCACCGACTGCGCCGGCGACTTCTGCCCCCGCTGCTCCGGCGACTTCCGCTCCCGCTGCACCGGCAACTTCTGCCCCCGTTGCAACCCTGGGACCCGCACACTTGGTGGTCTGGTGGTGGGGCGAGCAGGAAGCCCCCGGCGCACAGAAGTGGATGGATGAGACGGTTAAGGATTACGAAGCATTGCATCCCAATGTGACCATCGAAACCGTCCTGCAGTCCACCGATTCATTGATCCCGGCCTTCACATCCGCCGCGGCAGCCAAGTCCGGCCCGGATATTCAGTACTTCTGGGGTGGGACCTATACTTTGGAGCCTGCCTGGCAGGGTGCTTTAATCCCCATTAACAACCTGATCCCGGCTGACGAATTGTCCCACTATATCAACAATTGGGAGCGGACTTACAATGGTCAACAATGGGGCATTGGTTGGTATCTGTCGGGCCTCCCGATGTTCTTTAACCCAAAAATGTTTACAAAGGCCGGACTCGATCCAGCAAATCCGCCTCAAACTTGGGATCAGCTCATCGCCGCTTGCGGTAAGCTCAAGGCGATCGGTGTTGTGCCCATCTCGGGTGGCTTGAAGGATGCCTGGTTTGGTGGTTGGTTGTTCACTGATCTGGCGCGTGAAGATCATGACAGTTATACTCAATTCATCCAGGCCGTGGTTGGTAACGCAAAATTCACCGATCCGACATTTGCAAGCTGGTGGACCGCCTTAGGCCAACTGAAAGATGACGGTTGTTGGAACACCGATATTGGCTCGATCGATTACCAGCAAGGCCAGGATATGTTCACCCAGGGCAAGGCTGCCATGACCTTTGGTAACGATACCTTCACGGCAGGAATTGCCAAGACCTTGGGTTGGGATTCCATGGACGTTATGATCGTTCCAAAATTCGCCAGTGGAAAATTGGCCGATACATATGCCGTCACCGCCCAGGGCTGGGGCATCACCTCCTGGTCGAAATACCCCCAGCAGGACGCCGATTTCCTGATGTACATGCATACCAAAGATCGCCTGGCGGCCTGGTGGGCCGATACGGGTGTATTACCGGCCGATGATCGCCTGGACCCGAGCCTGATCACACAACCTCTCCAGCAGAAGATCTTTAAATGGGATTCCACCATATCTGGACCAGAATTGGAGAACTTCATCCCCGACATGTTGGACAATGATGCCAACATGACTGGCGCCCAGTTGCTCTTCTCTGGTAATGATACCCCAGCTCAGCTGGCCCAATTGTCTGAGGCTACCATTGAAAAATGGCGCAGTCAGAACCCGGACATGCTAAACAATTTCCTAATCTGGTCAAAGTAAAGTCCGTCATATTTAGAAGTACCTAATTCGATAGATTGATTGCGGCGGAACGCCGCAATCAATCTATCCCAAGGTAAATAAGCCATGCGGTCCAACAAAATTGAGCCCTTTTTCTATCTCGCACCAGCCCTGGCTGTGCTCGTGGTCATTTTCGGTTATCCCGTTTACAGCCTGGTGATTCTAAGCTTACAGCGGCAATCTCAGGGGAAACAGATATTTGCAGGCTTGACCAACTACAAGCTCATATTCCAGGATGATGTCTTTATTCAGGCCCTTCAGCATAATGGGACTCTGCTTATCTGTGTGCCCATCATGGTCGTGGCGGCTCTGCTGCTGGCGATCCTATTGTTCGAGCGCATCCGCGGCTGGCAGTTCTACCGCACGACTCTCTTCCTGCCTTATCTCCTGCCGATCACAGTGGTGGGCTTGGTCTTCTCCTATATATTTCAATTCAGCGGCGTATTGAATGGTATCCTGAATGCGATTGGGTTGAAATTCCTGGCTTTGGATTGGCTGGGCAGCACAAGGCTGGCGCTACCAACCCTGATGTTTGTGATCATTTGGAAGGAAATGGGATTTGGTATTATTTTGTTCCTGGCCAGGTTGATGTCGGTTGACGAGGAACTGTATGATGCTGCAAAAATCGACGGGGCGAACTGGTTGCAATTACATCTCAACATTACCATCCCACAGACCTCGACCGTGATTGAATTCTTCACGGTAATCTCAATCGTCACCATGCTTTCCTGGGTCTTCAATTATGTATATGTCATGACGAGCGGGGGTCCGGGAAACGCAACCATTGTAACTGAATTGTACATTTATCTAATGGCATTCGAGTATAGTAATATGAACCTGGCGGCTGCTGTTTCGGTCCTTTTACTGTTGGTAATGGGCATTTTCATCTTCTTGGAATTGTACTTACGCAACCGGGCAGAAATCGGGGAGGCGTTGGGATGAGACACCATCTAACTCTACGCCTTTTCTTTAGCGGGGCTGTCCGTCAGATATTGGTGATTGGGGCTACTCTGTTGGTTCTTTTCCCAATTTACTTCATGGTGGTTTCTTCCTTTAAGACGCAGCCCGAGTATATGGCGAATTTATGGGGCTTGCCACATGCTCTGCATCTGGATAATTTCACTATCGCACTTGCTGGAGGCGAATTCTTCCGACGCCTTGCCAACAGCACCATACTTTCGGTTGGCTCGGTTGGGGCTTCCATGGTGATAGCGTGTTTGGCGGCTTACCCATTTGCGCGCATGAAATTCCCTGGCAAACGATTCCTATTTAACCTTATTCTCTCGCTCATGGTAATCCCGCCGGTGGTCATGATCGTACCGTTGTTTGTTTCGATGGTACGATGGCAATTGATAAATACCTACCAGGGGACGATCCTGATCTACACTGGGCTGCTATTACCGTTTTCGATCTATCTGATGACCAACTTCTTCCAGACTATTCCTCACGAGATCGTAGAAGCGGCGCGCATGGATGGTTGTTCCACCCTGGGAGTGTTCTGGCGCATTTTGCTCCCTCTTTCCGCGCCCGCCCTTGTTACCTTGGTGGTCGTGAACGCTCTGTGGGTATGGAATGAGCTGCTGATTGCCCTGGTGTTCATGCAGAAGGATGAACTGAAAACCCTGATGGTGGGAATCTCGGCCTTGCGCTCCCGAAATTATGTCGATATCCCCGCTACCATGGCAGGTCTCACCATTGCCACGATCCCGATCGTGGTCGTCTACATGCTGGGGCAGCGATACTTCATCCGCGGCATGGTCAGTGGCGCAGTCAAGTGATCTTGCCTGCTCAAGCCGCATGTACAGGGTAAATAACTGGTATGGTGGATGATGGATTGAATATGCGCGAACGGGTTCTGATGGTGCTGCAGGGAAAGATTCCTCAGCATCTGCCGTTCGTTACCCGTCTGGAGACCTGGTACACCGCCCACAACCGCTCCGGTACGCTCACCGAAAAATTCCATGGCATGAGCCTCGATGAAGTCCACCAGGCAGTCGGGGTAGGACGCCTGAAATTTTCCGTTCCTTATAAGTATCGCCTGGCGGGCGTTGAAGTGCACGCCACCTTCAATGGCGAAGAACTTATTCATGTGACCGATCCAGTGGTCGAGAATTTCCCGGGGTTATGGGATTTGGTGCCCACTGACCGCGCAGGCACCACCCTGACCGAATTGATCACCCCGGTCGGGAGGCTGCACCTGACCCATATGCTACTTAAAGAGGGCGTGTTTAACGGCACCGATCCCTACCTAAAGGAACACCTGGTAAAAAACGAGGCTGACCTGCAGGTGGTTGAATATATCCTGGAACGAGCGGAGTTCGTGCCGGCTTTCGAGAAGATCAAGGCGGAGGAGGCGCAAATTGGTGGGAACGGCCTGGTAGTTCCACTTCTGCAGCGCATCCCATTCCAGCAGGTCTTGCTGGAATACCTGGGCGAGTTGAACCTGTTCTATGCGCTTCACGATGACCCGCTTTTGGTCAATCGCCTGCTGAACCTACTTGACCGTCAATTGCTCACCGCTATCGACCGCTTGGCCGACTTGGATGTCCCCTATGTCGAGTTTCCGGATAACATGCACGGACTGATGACGAATCCGAAGCTCTTCCGCCAGTATTGCACGCCATCTTATCAGAAATATACAAATATCCTGCATAAGCAGGGAAAGAAGGTCGGCAGCCATACCGACGGTGATTTACGGTCCCTGCTTGGCCTGCTGTCCGAATCCGGCCTGGACGTCTGTGAGTCTGTCTCCCCGGCCCCGTTAACCTCGTTCACCTTCCAGGAGGCTAACCTGGTTTGGCGCGGCAAGCCGATACTTTGGGGCGGTTTTCCGACCCCCCTGCTGGAGGAAAAAACCAGCGAGGCAGAGTTCCAGGCCTATCTCAACAACCTGCTGGCTGCGATTAATCAGCCCTTCATCCTCGGTCTTGTGGACCTTTTTCTGCGGCACAACTCGATCGAGCGCGTCGAAGTCATCGCATCCCAGCTGGAGGCTCTCGACCTCCGCGGCCGCCTGAATGATACATCAGAAAGGTCGATATGAATCCTCCCGGCCGAAAGCGTACCAGCGTTAGAGACGTGGCTGCCGCCGCCCACACCTCGGTGGCGACAGTTTCCAGGGTCCTGAATAACACGGGTTATTTTGCGAAGGCAACGCGTGCGAGTGTGTTGAAGGCGGCCGAGGATTTGAACTACCAACCCAGCCTGCGCGCCAAGGGGCTGCGGCAAAAGCGCAGCAATACGATTGGCTTGCTGATCCCTAACCTTCTTAACGCCTATTACACCGCCCTGGCGGACGCCATCAGCCAGTTGATTACCAAGAGCGGTTACCAGCTCCTTCTTTCCTCGACCCGGGATGACCCGGCCCTAGAACAGTCAACCCTGCGCCAATTGATCGGGCACGACATCGACGGCCTGTTGTGGGTGCCAACCGTTGGGGACAGGAAGACCGTCAACATGCTGCTCACTCAGAATATCCCCTGTGTGTCCATCGTCCGGCGGGTGGACGGCGACCGGTTGGATACCATCATTTTCGAGGACCTAGCTGGGTCATATGCCGCTGTGCAGTACCTTATCCAGCTAGGCCACAAGCGCATCGGCTTCATCGGTGGCGACATCAACTATAACAGTAACAATGACCGCTGGCTGGGTTATCGAAAGGCCATGCAGGAAGCCGGTCTGCCAGTGGAAGAACCGCTGATTAAGGTTGGTACTGTGCGGGATACCTGGGGCTCGGTCGCCACTGACGACCTGCTGTCCATGCAAGAACCGCCCACTGCTATATTTGCAGCTTCCAACGCTGTCATGCCGGGCGTAATGAAAACGTTGCTCCAGCACGAGGTCGAAGTCCCGAATGAAATGTCCCTGATCTGTTTTGACGACCTGGATTGGTTCACTTTTTCGAATCCCTCCATCTCGGCGATCTCTATCAGCCACAGGCGGATAGCCGAGTCCGCCGTGGCCCTGTTGTTGCAGCGCATAGAGAATTCGGATGAAGGCAAGCGTCCGCCGGTGCTAATGAAGATTAGCTTCGAACTGCTTCTGCGCAAGTCGGCCGTGGCGCCGCGGACCTGCGCGCCCCACTGGAAATAGTGGAATCCAATAATTATTGAATTAGGAGAGACAAGAAATGAAAACTGGCGCACGCGGCGGAGCATTGACCGTTATACCTGAAGAGGACGTGGAACGTATTTACCGGGCCTCCCTCGACCTGTTGATGGATCCTGGCATTTTCAGTGAATCGGATATCTATCTGGACCTTTTCGAGAAAGGTGGCGCGAAGGTCAACCGGAGCGAGCGCACCATCCAGTTGCCGCAGGACCTGATCGAGTGGGCCATCCAGATGGCTCCCAAAGCCTTCACCCTTTATGGGAGAAATGATCCTGCCATGGACCTGCAGATCGAGCTGGGTCACACGTATTTTGGCATGGGTGGCACCTCCGAGCCGCTGGTTTGGGACTATGACCAGCGGAAATCACGCCAGCCGACCAAGCAGGATATGATTAACAATACCCGCATCGGGCAGGCCCTGTCAGACATCGACTTTGTTCAGACACTCTGCATGTCCGGCGACCAGCAGACGGATATGATCTTCTATCACGACTTCGATGCGATCTTCCGCAACACCACCAAGCCAACAGTACTCAACATTCTCGAACGCCCGTTCACACAGCATCTTCTCGAGATGGCGGCGGCGGTTTCGGGTGGGGAGGAGGCCTTGCGCTTGAAGCCCAGTATGCTTGGCATTGCCACGCCGGTAAGCCCACTCAAGATCCCCATCATGAACGAAGGCATTATCGACGCGGTCAATGCCGGGGTGCCGATCCTGTATTCCCCCGGACCGTTAATGGGCGCCACCGGGCCCGCCACAGTGGCCGGCTTGGTAACCCTGGCCAATGCCGAGGTGCTCTTCGGGGTCACGCTGGTGCAGTTGATCAAACAGGGCGCACCGGTGGTACTCAAACCCGATACGGATGTTTTCGATATGAAGACCACCCAGGTCACCTACGGAAGCCCGGAACAGAACCTCGGCAAGATTGCCATGGTCCAACTGGCCAAGCGCTATCACCTGCCAATATATGGGTTGGGCGGAGGTGTGGAGGGCAAGATGCCAGATGCCGAGGCTGCAGCCGAGGCGATGCAGTCCATGCTGTTGGACGGGCTGGCAGGCATGACAATGTGCCAGAGCTTGGGTTCGTTGGCATTTGGCATGTACGGCTCATCGGAGATGGCGGTTCTTTGCGACGAAATGGTACGGATCGTTAAGCGCGTTCTGCAAGGGTTCGACGTGAACGAAGAAACCCTGGCCCTGGATGTAATCCGCAAGTGCGGTTATGGCGGCAGCTACCTGGCCCAGCCTCACACCCGCCGCAATTACCGCAAGGAGATGTATTTCCCGGCACTCTTCCAGCGCCAGACGTCGGACGAGTGGATAAAGGCCGGCAGCAAGGACATCTATGAGGTGGCACATGAAAAGGTGCTCGGTTTGCTTGAGCAGTCCCAACCGGTTAAGCTGCTGCCGGGTGCAGACGCCGAGTTGGAGCGCGCCCTGCAGCACGCTGTGGCACGCTAGGCTCGTCCAAAATCAAGCACCCAAAAAGGTGACATCTTATTTAAGCGTGGTGGGGTGATGAAAAGACTCGCAAGAAATGGGGTTCATTGGCAGACTCTTGCGACTTCGACATTCGAGATAGTCACCAATGAACCCATGAGATATATCTTGCCCGAATATGGATTGCCTCGCAATGGCAAAATAGACAAGTATCTGGAAAATTATCAACATTTAGGTCTAGCGTAACATTGCATGATCTTACTGATACCGTTTTTCCCAAAGTATCATCCTTGAAAGAATATATCAAATTAGTATGAAACAAAAAAATGCCTTCAGCTTTTTAGATAAGAGCAATTCTTTTATTTCAAAAGCTCCTCGCCGAGGATTTGAACCTCGAACCTAGCGGTTCAAGGTTCAAGTCCTGGAGGAGGTTATTTCACTATAATTATTATCTGTCAATAGAAATGTTCTAAGGGAGTGGCTACTTTGGTAAATCAATTTCCATATTAGTTCCAAAGTACGGTGCCTTGCGGGAATGATAAGACTTTTGGCTCAGGTATAAGATGATTATCCTCTTCCATAGGACAGGTGGGCGCGGTCATGGAGTGGTCTGCTTATGGATTTGGAGTGTCCAGGTTTCACTGCCCGTAACAGTGGCAGTTACACCCGTAAATGGCGAAGTGCTCCCGCAGATGAGGTTGATATGTTCGAATTCGGTCCTTTAGCTGCTCAGGATGACCCTGATATCTTGGGTTATTTCCAAAAAACAAAACAGGTAAAAAAAATAATTCTAAGCGAAAAACCGCAAAAGAATTTTATTTTTGTTTCTCGACCAGGTGGAGGAAAAACAGCTTTAGTGAAATGGTTAGAAGGAGGGGATCACGGGCGTCGGGTTATATCGATTCGTTCAGATGAGGTTCGCATGATAATTGATGATGATCCATCTGTAACATCTGAGGATCATCGCACATTGATGGCTGCAGAACTTTTCGTAGGTATTTTAATGGAAGTTAAAAAAATGGAATGTTTATCTGCGCCATTACAAGAAGAATGTACGGGGTTCCTAAGTAATCTTAAGTGGAAGTCTGTAGAAGGATTCTTTAAACATAAATTCGAAGGAATATCAATCTTAGGTTATGGATTCTCCTAAAAAGCTAGTGATAGGCGGGAATATTTACAAGATATAAGAAAAGAAAAAAAGGTTATAAAATCAGCTGAGATATTAGGAACTATTAACCCGACTCCTTGCACAAAGAACAAGAAAAATCAGGGGGCGGGGGTGAAGTTGAGCGCAGGGATCACCGTCATCTCACGGAGTTTGAGAGCCATGGCAGCCGACTGGCG
>Ga0187858_10000523_pt1 | contig 47622 bp, 33 predicted proteins | sample June2016WEW_8_15_FD_133015 | JGI IMG/M metagenome (GOLD analysis project Ga0187858, IMG submission 133015) | Peatland microbial communities from SPRUCE experiment site at the Marcell Experimental Forest, Minnesota, USA - June2016WEW_8_150 | ecosystem: Environmental > Terrestrial > Soil >...
GGTCGAAGTTGTAGGGTTTGTATTTGGCCATCGGTTTCTCCACACTTTATGCTTACCAGGAGTATACCGAACCTTATCCTTTTACGCGAATCCTCTATATACTTTTTCGACAGTTTCAACGGATTGGCTCAGTGGCTGCAGCGGGGGCGGGCGAGAAAAAACTACCCATAAAGCTCACCTTGAGATAACTATACAACATCTCAAAACCAAAGTCAACAAATTTCCTTCGGTACATGCCTGGGTAGGGTTGGGCAGGGCTTATTTCATTCCCCGCATTTTTTCAAAAAATGCCTTTTTTCGCTAAAAACAACCATCTTCCAGTTATTGTTTGCCCCGATTCCCGCGAAACAATTACACCATATATGGCATAAAACCACTATAAAGGCGATTTATTACCACCCCTGTGCACGTTTTCCATCATTTTAAGGATTGTCCCTGGTTGTTTTGAAATGACGATCGCGCGCACCCCGTAAAATCGGCTTACTCGCCCCCGGAGGCTGTCTTAAATGTAGGGCAGGATTGCATCCTGCCATCGCATATGGCATAAAACAAGCTAGGAGACCACCAGATGTACTGGTCTCCTAATATTTTACTGGCTTTTGGGATAACCCCTGGACCTTACGCCCCCTCCCCTGGCCACCCTCTCTACCCCGGCACCAGCTTCCGCTCGGGCGGGCAGGCCTCCAATTGTCCCGCAGTGCTCTCCTGCGGGAGCCTGCATCGTCCACACCGGCGCACGCTGCACCGATGCCCCCTTTACAGCATGTTCATTCTCGGTCTGTATTGGAGCGCTTCTGCTCGGGCGAGCAGGCCTCATGCCTGCATCGCCCACACCGGCGCAAGCCGCGCCGGTGCCCCCTTTACGGCATGTTCATTCTCGGTCGGTATTGCAGCGCTTCCGCTAAATGACTCGGCCCGATATTCTCACTCCCCGCCAGATCAGCGATGGTGCGTGCCAGCTTCAGCACCCGGTGATAAGCGCGTGCCGACAATTGCAACTGGTTCATGGCGGATTGCATCAATGCCTGCCCCGTTTCATCCAAAACGCAGAACTTGCGCACCTCGGCCGGGCGCATGTCCGCGTTACATGTAGGGGCGGACGGCGTCCGCCCTTGTTGTCCTCCCGCACCATTATGCGAAAACCGCGCCCGTTGCCTCTCACGCGCCGCTTCCACCCGTGCGCGCACCGTGGCGGAGGATTCCCCCAAGCGGGATTCCGATAGCTTCTCATACTCGACCCGCGGCACCTCCACGTGGATGTCGATGCGGTCCAGCAGCGGGCCTGAGATGCGCTTCTGGTACTTGCTCACCACCATGTTCGAGCAGGTGCAGGGTTTAACCGGGTCGCCGTAATACCCGCATGGACATGGGTTCATTGCCCCCACCAGTTGGAAGTTGGCCGGGAAGGTCAGCGAGCCCTGCGCCCGGCTGATGGTGACCACTTTGTCTTCGAGCGGCTGGCGCAGCACTTCCAGCACGCGCATCCCGAACTCCGGCAGTTCGTCCAGGAACAGCACGCTATGGTGGGCCAGCGAGATCTCCCCCGGATGCGGCCAATTCCCGCCGCCCACCAACCCGGCGTGGCTGATGGTATGGTGGGGCGAGCGGAACGGCCTGTTTCGCAGCAAGGGTGTTTCGGGCGGTAATTGATCCGCCACCGAATAGATACGGGTCACATCCAGTGACTCGTCAAAGGACATTTTGGGCAGGATACCCGGCAGGGCGCGCGCCAGCAGGGTCTTGCCGGCGCCGGGCGGCCCCATCATTAGGACATTATGCCCGCCGGATGCGGCCACTTCGAGCGCCCGCTTGACATGTTCCTGGCCTTTGACTTCGCCGAAATCCGTCGGCGGGAAAAGCGGGGCATCCTCCACTGGGATCCGGACATACGGCGGGATGGGTTTGCGCCCGGCCAGGTGGTTGTACAACGCCGCCAGGGAATCAACCGGGATGACTTCCAGGTCGGGGATCAGTGCGGCTTCGGCCGCGTCGGCTTCCGGTACCACGATGCGTTTGAAACCGGCCTGGCGGGCGGTGGCGGCCATCGGCAGCACCCCGTGTGCGTGCCGGACAGCCCCGTCCAGCGAGAGTTCACCCACCACCAGCATTCCTTCAGCCGCGCCGGGCGGTAACATGCCGGTGTAGAGCAGCACGCCCAGGGCAATTGGCAGGTCGTAAGCCGGCCCTTCCTTTCTGACGGAGGCCGGCGCCAGGTTGACCACCAGGCGTTTGCGCGGGTAAGGCACCCTGGCGTTGCGCACAGCCGCCTGGACGCGTTCGCGGCTTTCCTGGATCGCAGCATCCGGCAGGCCGACGATGGTCATGCCCGGAAAGCCGGCGGTGTAATCCACTTCCACTTCGACCACCACCCCATCCAGACCGATGACAGCACAGGAATAGACACGCGCAAGCATGGGGTAAGTATAGATAAGAATGAGGGGAAAGTCAACTAATGAAAATCCGCCATTCTGCGTTATCAACATAGAATTGGCGGATGTGGAATAAAATCTAGGATGAAGAGTTCTGATAAACGATCGCCCTTAGGGGAATATTGGCGAAGAAGGGATCGAGAAGTACCCGGTTTTTAGAACTTGGGCTATTCATCCGAAGTTACTAAAATTGCCCCGGCTTTCTCAGGGTCGAAACCAGCCGGCCAAATTGTATTCTTGGTATATTTCGCCCCCTTGAAGTCAGGTTCGCTCGTGTATGCCAACATGCCTAGGTTTGCCTCTCCCATGTTAGCCTCGCTTAGGTTAGCCTCTTTCAAGTCGGCTCCAGTCAGGTTGGCATAATTCAGATCAGCATGGTTCAGGTCAGCTCTTAGCAGATTAGCCCCGCCTAGGTCAGCTCTCCTGAGATTGGCTCCCCGCAGATGAGCCTCGATCAGTTTAGCAGCTCCCAACAAAGCCTCACGCAGGTCAGCTTCGTTCAAGTTAGCAGCGTTCAGGGTAGCACCCTCCAGGGTAGCCCATCGCAAATCAGTCCCGCTTAGGTTAGCGTTGTACAGATTAGCCCTTTTCAGGGAAGCCCCGATCAGGTTGGCCTCTTCCAGGTCTGCCCCAACCAACCATAACGGACCTGGTCGGTTAATCAAGTCGTATAGTTCTTTATGCGTAAATTCCATTTCTTGGCACCTCCAATGCCTTTATCGAGCTTATAAGGTATCTTATCTCTTATCCCTGATTTAGGTCAATAGTAAATGGGATTGAGAAGTACCCGGTCAGTCGTCCAAGTCGTAAAGACATTATACGCACCGGAGGCGGCCATTTCGAGGGCCCGCTTGACATGTTCCGGGTCCTTGACCTCGTCGAAATCCGTCGAAGGAATGCGAAATACCGGACGTTCTTTCTTGAACGATTCAATGATTATTTAATTACATTTAGAATAAGTTAATGAGGCAGGATTGAAGCGAGCTGTACTGCGTATTCATTCATAAGCATACGCACAGACCCCAGGGTGGCGTTTCGGGTAACTGCCACAACCCAGTAATAGGAGCCGTCACCGATGAATCGGGCAATGATATAGGCCTTCTCAGAGGTGGTCAGGTTATCCTCCACTTTGCCCATTCCAACTTTACTGCACACCCTGGCAGCCAATTCCATTACCTTGGAAAAGCGTGCCGAGGCATCCAATGTATTGAAATTTGGATCAATCGAACTGCCAGAGATGGAGAGGCCGTCCTCCATCCCCACCACATCCGTGCTGATGAAGTCAGCGCCCAATTCGCTGCCGAATTTTAGGATGAGTTGATCAAGTTTATTCATTGAATTATCCTTATTGGCTGTAGATTTAGGATTCGGTATTTATGCAATTCTGAACTTCGCTCCAGGAGCGGACGACTTTTCCTTCCAGAAAGGTGTGAGATTAAAGAGTCATTGCCTTTGAAAAGCGTTCGGAATATATTTTGGTGATTAGGCGCATGTTTCCCAGATTGCCAGTCTTACGGTTTACGGTCAAAATCAGAAAATACTGTTTATCAGGCAGAAGACGCATTAGCAGATAAGCATTTTCAGTTGTGGTCAAGTTGTCCTCAACAATTCCTGCTCCCAGTTTTTCCACCGAAGCATTCACTAACTTGAGTAATGTGGTCATCTGGGCACCGAATGCCTCCTGATCCTCAGCACTGTTGCTGATATCCGAGGCAAGAATGAGTCCATCCACGCCTACCAGGGAGGCGGAAATATAGCCCGTGACCTCACCACTCATTTCCTTCAACATATCATTAAGATTTACCATTGTATGTGCCTCCTCGTGGTCGTTTTGTTTGGAAGGGATCAAACTGGCTGCATGTTCAGCTTCGTCAAGGCGTCGGGCCCCTTCCATCAACAATCCTGGCCAACTGCGGGTTATGGATGTTCTCGGGGGTTTTATGCCTGTTTCCAGATCAAAAGTGCCTTCTTCCCATTTAAGAATCTCATAGATCACATCCTCTCCCATCTGGTTGCCAAGTATGGCATGCGAGATATTTCCTTCCTCAAAGTAGAGGATGGCTTGCCGACCGGAATGTTCAATCTTGAGTTGTGCCGTTTTACGATCCTGACAATTATGCTGGATCAAATCGGCGATTGCCATATCGAGTAAATTTCCCTGCATTCCCATAAAGCCTACTCCCAGAAGGTTTTCCAGATATGCCGAATTTCTCTTAAAGCGTGATTCGTTGCGCGACGGTAACTATGAGCTCGATAAGGAACGATGACTGCCAGAATCAAACCATATTGATTGACATGAAATGGACGGCACACCAGATGCTGTCCATTGATATCATAAAATGAGATTTCCTCCGTTTCTGCCATCCCGAGTTGGTTGCTTACTTGAACAGCTGCCTTTTGGATAAAAGCTACAACTGCAGATTGGCGCTCTGGATCCATCCCATTTGTGGCCGCCCAGGCAATTGCCAGCCCTTGAAAATCGGTTAATACAGATATTGGGAACTTGCCCTCAGCATTGATCTGGGTTAACAAGCTATTCAATTGGGTTGAACCGGATATATGATCCATTTTCTCACCTTATGCGTATGCGGTTTCGTGTTGCACCTTGGTAATGACACTGCGTGTAATTGCTTTTAGCGTATCTAATACTCCTTCCCCGTTCACGGCAATGGCGGGGAAGCCCAAAAGGTCCTGACCATGCAATAAGTATTTGATCTCGACCAGCGCCATGGCCCCGAGCGTGTCCTGTTTATTACATTGCAACACAATCGGGGTATGGTCCAGGGATAAGTTATTGGATCTCAAATGAGATTTCATATCGTGCCAGGCAATAATATTATCATTCGCACGCAGCGGAGTTGAATCGGCCACAAACACCACACCATCCGCTCCACGCAAGACCAGCTTGCGGATCTCCTCATAACGGACTTGTCCCGGAACCGTGTAGAGGTGAATTTTTGGAGTCAGGCCGCTGATCTTGCCCAATTCAAGTTGCAGAAAATCAAAGAATAAAGTGCGATCCTCGTACGTTTTCAAGGAAACCAGATCGCTGCGGTGGGAAGCATCGACGCGCCTGTGGATTTGCTCCAGGTTGGTGGTCTTTCCACTCGAAGCAGGACCATAATATACTATTTTTAAATTTAGTTCACGCAGTTGCCAATTTATATACATGCCCTACTCATGCCAAATTGAATCCAGGCCATCACCGATCAAAGTATCAAGCTTCTCATCGCTCAGTTGCAAATCTATTTTTTCCACCTCCCCTGGAGGTATGGATGTCACTTCCGCTAATTTGCGGCTGGCTTCCAGGATGATCAGGCGCGCCCACCCCATTGGCACTTCTTTATGTATCCTCATAAATAGAACCATGCGATCACCCGCTTCGGAAATGAAAGAGGTGGTTTCTGGGCCCTCTCTAAATATTAATTGAGCATGTTGATATTGGTCTGTCAGACGAGCGATCTCCTGGCTGGCCGCCAGATCACCTGCGACCAATGCCCCCAGCGCAACCAGGCCGGTTTTGCCTGTTTCGCCCTGGACAGATATGATTTGCCCGCTCAGTTCTGCCAACAGAATGAATTGGGCCGGGCATTTTTCCAGCAAGTCACCTAGAATCCGGTTTATTATCTTATCTTGAGAGGAGGAGAGACTTAGCCCCCTGGGCAGCTCAACCGAGGCCATTGAAATGGGTTTTTTCATGGCTTTTCATTTTCCTCGAATGGTGTGGAAAAATTGTCATCACCCGGGTGTTGCTTAATTATGCCTGCTTGTTTTGCATCATCCAAACTTAATAAAGTCGGTTTTCCTGCACTGGGCATTTTGGCCCGATTTTCCGGGGTGGTGGATGAGGCAGGTTCTTTTTTGTTGTTGTCAGATGCCTTGCCCTCATGAAACAATTCATCAAATTCCCCATTAATAACTTGGTCAAGATCCTCGCCGAGCATATTACCCGGGCTTGTATATTTGGCATTATTCAGCACTTCCAGAAGGGATGTTGCGGCAAGGTGAGCATAGTACCAAACCAGGCCGAGACGGCTGCTGGAAGGTCCTCGGTCAATGATAACAAGGAGTAAAAACTGAGATCCGATATTGATAGCATACAGGTTATCAGATTTACCTTCACAGTAAGCCAGATTGATTACCGTCTCATTGTTTCCTATCGTTCTACCCGCCTCAGCCAGGGTGGCAATACTGCCGCTAAGAAGAGATGCTATTCGTGAAATGGGGAGTTTCTCGTAAAGTCCTGAACGGGTAATCGTACGTCCTTCGCCATCGGTAAGAAAAACGCAGCGTGCGCTGACATCACTTTCCAATTGATGTAGAATTTGATTTAATTTGCTAAAATCATCTTCGCCAAGGGAGAGTACCCCATCTGGATTTAAATCGCTTGTTCCAACGGACTCTTTGACAATTTGGAGAAAGGACTCCATCTTCAGTGGTTTGGTCAGATAGCGAAAAGCATTCAGGCGTGCTGCTTCTGCCTCCACATTGGAATTGGGGTAGGCTGTTATTAAGATGACTGGAGTATCAGGCTGCACCGATTGTATCTGTTCCAGTAATTGCAGACCGTTCATGACTGGCATTTTATAGTCTGTGACAACCAGGTCGAAACGGCGCTGCTTGATCTTCTCGAGAGCGGCTTGACCATCTGTTACGGTGACAACATGATATTCCTGGCCAAGTTTATTCAGGCTGCCTATCATGACAGCCAATACACTCTCTTCATCGTCGACGAGTAAGATCCATTTTTCAGTCATAGGATTAATGTTAAGGGATTCTATTATACATTAAATCTTGATTAGAAAAGAGTCATAAATCTTTACAATAAAGTAATTTATTCAACAATCAACAAAATTCTCCTGTTGAAAAGTTGTATATATTACTGAATAGTATACCTAAAATCACGAGCCCTTGGCTTCGCCATACTTTGTTTGCGGAAAAAGCAGTCCATCTTCCACGATATACAGAGGTTGAATTCCTATTTGGAAAAAAAATAGATGGTCGCGTCCGTGGTTTGCCGGTACATCACCAGGCCTTTGATCAGCAAATCCAGGCGCCCGGCGGAGTCCTTCCCATATTTCTGGATGAACTGCGGAGAGAGGTCGTTGAAATCCACTAGTGCCGCGCCATTCTGGCTAAAAATCATCTGCAGCGGGTCCTGCGGATCGGATCCGTACGGGCCGCTCTGCGACAGGAATGCCGGGGAAAAGTCCATGGTCAACGGGTAGGCTGGGCGGTCTGCCCAGAGTAGCAGTATATTGGGCCGGGTAGAGATGACTGGGGTATCCTTCGGCAATTGCTCGACGTCCTTGACAATAGCGCTGTTTTCCCACGCCCGCAGGCCTGGGTCGATGTGCTGGATGGAGATGAAAGCCGTGCTTACGGGTACATATTGGTACAGGAACAACGCCGCCACCAGCCAGGGGAGGATCTTCAGCCAGCCCTGGCGGTTTGAAAGCCAGCTCTGCCCCCAAAAACTGAAGGTTGCCAACAAGGCAATGGCATTGCTGACGTACAGTGGCAGCAGCATCCGGTCATCGATGTCAGGCGGCAGCGATGTAAAAGCCGTGGTAAATGCCAGGAAACCGATATAGGCCAGCGAGAAGATGCCGAAAATCCCCAAAATATACAGATCGCCGCGGGTGTCCTGCAAACCTGTCCGGTGGGCAGATCGCCGGTAAGCGAAGATTGTTAAGACTGCCGCGACCAGCAGGACCAGTATCAGGAACGCAAGTTGTCCCCGGTATGGGATGGCTGCGAGCTTATCCTGCAGCGGCATCCAGCCCCACAGCGTGCTGACCATCGCCAGGCGGAACGGTTGCAGACGGCCCAGTATGCCGCTCAAGCCCAGGCTGGTCCGCCCGGCCACGGAATGGTTCGCCCCGAAATACGACCACCCGAACCAGGCTGCCAACGGCAGGCAGGCCAGCACAAAGTACAGGAGGGCTTGTTTAAACCGGCCAAACCATTTTCCCCGGCAGAACAGGAAAACGCTGACTGCCCCCGCCCCGATCAGGGATATACCGATGTAGCGCGCCACCGAAGCCAGCCCGGCGACCAGCGCGGCCAGAAGAAGGAATCGGATGCGCCCGCCGCGGAAATACATGATCAACAGCAGGCCATGCAGGATGCAGAAAAAGATGAATAACGGCTCCGACATCGCCGCGGTGGACATCACCAGCATCTGTGGGAAAGACATGATCAGCAGGCCGGCCAGTATGGCAAGCGCCGGGGAACTGCTGTGCCGCCAGAAAAGCATCCCGGTCAGGACAATGATTAAAACAAACAAGACGATGTTCAGCCAGCGGGCCGCATCGATCAGGTCCGGGCCGAGCAGGCTGACGGCTCCAAGCATGATCGAATAGAAGGGCGGGTGCAGGCTGATCCAATAGAAGATTCCGTTGGGCGAATAATATCCGATCCCGATCCCCCGCAGCATATTTCGTGCGGAAACCAGGTACTCGACCGAATCCGATCCACCCCACGGACTGAGTGCCGTCCCGTAGAAAATGATCCATGCACCGAAGAGACTCAACAGCCCGGTCAGTAATGCATAGAAGACCAGCCATCGCGGCCGCAGCCAGGCTTTTACCCTGGCCGCGAAAATTTTCTGAAACATTGCCCCGCCGTATTTCGATGGAGAAGTCATGTCCCCACCGCTGGCAGCCCTCCGGCCGGTTTCGCCGCCCTGACCGCCCTAAGGATCGCCTGGGCCAGTGCTTCGGCAGCATATGCCCCCACCGTGCTCACATTGGCTTTCCTTTTCCCGGTGGCCAGCGCAAAGACCGTATCGCCATCCAGCATGGTGTGCGCCGGGCGGATCGCGCGTGCCAGCCCATCCTGAGCCATCTGGGCCACTTTGGTGGCCTGGGCTTTATCGAATCTGGCATTGGTCGCCACCACCGCGATAACGGTATTACCACCGGTGGCAATGTTCAAGATGGTCCGTCCGGCCAGGGTTTGCATCACCTTGAACGTATCGGCAAAAGCACCTGCACCGCCCAGTTTGACCGGGCCAAGGTTCGCCGGGCGCGCCCCGGCAACGATCTGTCCGGTCCCCGGTTCCAGCACATCCCCAAAAGCGTTGACTGCCACGATGGCACCCACCCGCACTCCCCCGCCTATCTCCAGGCTGGCTGTGCCCAGGCCGGACTTCATCGCCCCGGCCATGCCGAAGATCTTGCCCACTGAAGCGCCCGTACCGGCGCCAACGTTACCTTCCATCACCCGGCCGCTATTGGCGGAGGCTGCAGCAGCATAGCCCATTTCCGGGTCCGGGTGGCGGGCGGATTTGCCCAGGTCCAGGTCGAACAGGATGGCGGCTGGGACGATCGGGACACGGTTTGTCCCCACCCCGTAACCGATCTTCTGTTCCGCCAGGTATTTCATGACGCCGGAGGCGGCATCCAGGCCAAAAGCCGAGCCGCCCGCCAGCACCACCGCGTGGACTTTATCCACAAGGTTGATCGGATTCAGTAAGTCGGTCTCGCGCGTGCCGGGGGCGCTGCCGCGTACATCCACTCCGCCTACCGCCCCCTTGCGGCAGAGAATGACCGTGCAGCCGGTCAGGGCCCCATCATCCTGGGATTGTCCGACTTCAATCCCCGGGATGTCGGTAATGGCGTTATTACGGTTCATTTAGTTTATTGGGGGACTATTTCAGGCTGCGAACCAGTTCGAGAAATTCGTCCCACTCTTCCTTGAAAAAATGTATCGTAACGTTGTTGAGCTCCAGGTGGTAGGTGGTTTCGCCATCTGGTTCTTCGGCTTTCCAGGCCAGGTAGCTCTCGGTTTCGGCCAGGGTCTCGGTCTTGGGTTCAATTTCATTCTTTGGCATAGATAATCTCCTTTTCGAGGTTTCCATTATACGGACTTTTTGTTTGAATTGGATCTTAAAGAATGCTGGCAGACGCCAGGCGCAAAGGTCAACCCCTATGCACTGTCATCGCTTGAAGGCGGTTTTTTCCCGGCTTCCGGACGGATGCGTTTGCGCTTCGCCAGCCAGGCCCGCAGCCTTTGCAAAGGATGCGCCATCGGCAGCGGAGGCAGGGTTTCTTCAGAGGCCGGCCAGGGCTCCTCGTCTAGCATCTTGCGCATGGCATACCGGCCAAACAACTGCAATGTGGCCAGCAGGGGCGCCGCGACCACAATACCCAGGATGCCAAGCAGGTTGAAAGAAATGAAGGCGGCAATCAGCACAAAAGCCGGATGGACTTTCAGCGTTTGTCCCATCAGGCGCGGCGAAACCAAGTTGTCGTGCACCTGGTCGATCAATAGGGCAACAACAATTGCAACGATGGTATAAGTCAGCGGCAGTAATCCGTACGGGTTGGCCCCTTGGAAGTAGGTGACCAGGCCGATAATGATGTAGTTAATGGCTGCACCTACATAGGGCAGGAAGCCGGCGAACCCGCCAATCAAGGCGATCGGGAAGGCGTAATGGACCCCCAGGATGCTCATTAAGATCGTGTACGTGATAACCTTGGAGAAGAAAATGATGACCTGGCCGCGCAAGAAAGCGTTCCAGATGCGCCCCAGGTGCCGGCTGATCTTTTGGATATCCCCGGTATAGCCCGGGATGTCGAAATGCAGGATGCCGTGCCGCATCCCGCCACTTTCCAAAAGGAGAAAGAATGAGACCACCACGATAAATACCGTCCAACCGAGCGTGGTGGCTGCTCCACCGGCCAGCGTCCCGACCAGTCCGCCCAAGTTACCGAGGGCTGGCTGAACGTAGGACAGGATCTGTTGGCCGATGATCGACCAGTCAAACGTCGAGAAGTCGAACCGGAAAGGTCCCAACATGACAACCTTGTGGGAAAGGCTTGCAATGAAGTCGGGCAATCCATTGATATAGTTCTGGACTGCGCCAATCAAGTTCTGGATCTGCCCGACCAGGCCCACCCCGCCCCAGGTGATCAATGAAAGCAGAATTAAAATAATAAGGATGTAAATTAGACTTACCCCCAGTCCCCACGAAAAGTGTAATCTTTTTTCCAGGAATCCAATCAGGGGATGTAAAAGATAGGCAAGTACAAACGCCATCAATACCGGGCCGATGATGGCTTGAAAACGTGCCACGAGTGCGCCCAGAACTATCACAATCGTGAGGGACGCCACGAGCTTGGCCGTGGAACCCCACTGCGGCGATTCAGGAGGCGGTGTCATTTCCATATATTTTCTCCTTGCTGATCTTTATCAATACGCTTTTCAGTCGTTCCACTTCCTGAAGCGTGTTGTAATGGACCGCACCCACGCGCACCATGCCACCTTTATTTTCCAATCCAAGTTGCTCGGTTACATTGAGGGCATAGTAATTTCCATCCCACACGAATAACCCCTGCCGGGCCAGTTTCTCGGCAATTCTGCGCGGGGGCAGGTCGTTCAAGCGGAAGGAAAACGTCGGCACGCGTTCCTCCAAGCGGCGGATATCCGCCAGGCCATAAATGGTTAAGCCGGGAACGGACTGCAGAGCGTCAAGCAATGCCCGGCTGAGTTCGAGCTCGTGGGCGTGAATGGCAAGCATGGCCTGGTGGAGGTGCGTGCGGCGGTCCTGGGTAGCCGGTCCCAGCACCCCTTCTGAATGTTTACCTCCAGATTCCTTGCCGACCCATTCGAAATATTCAATGGCTCCAAGCACACCTGCAATCCCTTCGTGATTTTGAGTGCCGGTTTCCCACTTCCCCGGTAACTGATTCGTGGCTGGACGCACTTTGTAAGCGAACAACCGTTCCAGGTGTGCGTGTTTTCCATACAAGATGCCTGCATGAGTCCCGAAAAATTTATACGCCGAAGAAATCAAAAAATCACAATCCAATTGTTGTACATCGATGGACCCATGCGGAGCGTATTGGACAGCATCAATATATACTTGCGTACCTACAGCATGCGCCATTTTGGTTATTTTGGCAACCGGGTTAATGGTTCCCAACGAATTGGAAGCATATCCCACCGCCAGCAGGCGCGGCTTGCGTTCCAGAGCCTTTTCCAATTGATTCAGATTCAGGGTTCCATCTTCCAGGTTAAAGTCCACCCAGGTAACCTTGCATCCCCGGTCCTGTGCTGTCAGTACCCAAGGGGTTGCGTTTGCATCGTGGTCAAGCCGGGTGACCACAATTTCATCGCCTGCCTGCCAGTCGCGTGAAATCGAGCGGCTGATATGCAATGTAAGTGTGGTCATGTTGTTGCCAAAAACGATCTCGTCCGGACTGGTGGCATTATAGAAATCCGCCATGGCCCGGTGGGCTTCATCTAAAATGGCATCTGATGCCATACTGGTGGCGAAGGCTCCCTGGTGGTTGGCATTGCTCTCCAATAGATACCTGTTCACACGCTCAAGCGATTGTCTTGCGATTTGGGTACCGCCTGGGTTATCGAAGAAAACCTTTTCATGGCTAAGCGAAGGGAATTGGTTTCGGACGGCGGACACGTCAAGAGTCATGGGTTGGCCTCCAGGAAGGAAATAAGGGTTGGGCATATCCATTATAGTCCAACCCTTATTTTTATCTTTGTTTCAATCGGCCTTTTTAAAAACAAAACTCCCGCCGTGTGGCAAGAGAATCAGAAAAAGCACGAACGGCTGGATGAGGGGGGCATCCAACCGTTCGTGACTATATAATACATGATAATCAAAAAAAATGCAAGCCCTTTCCATTAAAACAACATAATAATTTTTTCTTGGTACCCCATCGTGAATCTATTCCGAACCACACCCCTCCCCAATATGGGGGATAAAACGGATCAGTGGTAATGCCTTTTCTAAAATGTAATGCAAATGGTCCGATTCGTTAAGGAATGCCAATGTTACTTTTTTTATCACAAAGAAATATATTCGATCGACTCATAATCAATGGGTTCAGGGTTCAAGTCCTTGGTCGGTCACATCCAGTCTCTTTTCTCATAAAGAGAAACACCCGGCACTTTTGCATCCAAAAGTTCTGGTTAAACGCAAAAATGACGGGCAACTATCAGAAAACTCCAAAGCTCAGGGCAAGTTGATGCAGAATCCCAATTTCACAATCCGCCCTTCCCGAATATTACCCATCGAGATTCTAGCGTTGACACAGACCTAAGCCTTGCCGAAAACCTGGGCGTGGCTAAAAACCCGGGAATCGCCTGAAATCCGAACCTTATCTCTAATAATTGCCTGGCCACAAATAACAGAATTTCTACAAACTTGGCTGTAATCCTCGATTCCGCAGTCGGAACTAACTTGGCCACTGGTACAGTCTGCGGGGGAGATTATCGCCGGCAATGCTTCGGCTGCTGTGTCCCTTTCTTCTTGCTCGGCTTTCCCTCTCTGATTGTCATGCACTAATGGCAATGAACAAAATGATGGGAGCTTCGCCACCACTCTGGAATGCTCAAATCAACAAAGCAGAAGGCCCGCATCCTGCGAACCTTCTGCTTGGAGTTCCGTAGTTCCCGCACCCTCAGGGTGCTGATCTGCTACTTGGGGACCTGGATTTGGAGCGCACCTTGGAAACAAACGGTGCCATACGCATTATCAAGAGTCGGAATGGGGCAGGTACTTAGCACGTTGTACCCCCCAGTGACGGACGCGCCTTTCAGCCAGCCGTCAGTGACTTTGCCAGCGATAACGGCCGTGCCCGCTGAATCGTTCTGTGTTATGTTGACGTCCGCCGTAAAGGCGTGCTTGCTACCCTTGAAGTGGTAAAGAGCGTGGATGCTCGTAGTGGTGTTAGGTGAGGTGCCCGCAGTGTTCATACTGAGAATCTCCCCAGCATATACACCTGAGCCCACATCGCCCCCCACGACGCCTACCATGTTCGCGACCACGCCCGCAGCCGGGGGCGACTTAGTCACCCATTTTGTAAAGGTGTCATTGAACGTGTGCCCTTTCGCGCCATAGAAGGCCATGGCCGATCCGGCAATCGCCGCCACCAGCACGAGCCCTATGACAATAATCCAACCTTTGGACAGCCGGATTCTCGTCGCCATGGTCTTAGTGCCTTCATTCTTCAGGTTTGTCATTTCTCATTCTCCTCTGCAATTCTCCGCAAGCCGGTTGAATTTGCGCATTGTTGCGCCTCGGCCTTCGTTGTCATTACTTTAGCATCCGGACGGTTACCCCATTTGCCATTTCCTGCCAAAATTCTCCAAATAGTCCTATATGTGGTATTCTGGTAGAATACTTGGTGCACAGGGCGATTCACTGAAAGGCAGCCTATATGTCAACTTCAATCCCGGAAAGCACATTGGAGAAATTCACCACTTTTGGCGACCTGCTGCGATTTCTGCGACGGCGTGTAAGCATCACCCAGGTGGAACTTGCGACCGCGGTTGGCTACAGCGATGCGCAGATCAGCCGCCTCGAACAGAATCTTCGCCTGCCAGACATTCCTACGATCGCGGCCCGCTTTGTCTCAGCCCTCGGGCTTGAGAACGAGCCGAAGGCTTTGGCGCGGTTGCTGGATCTCGCAGCCAATGTGAGGCGCGAAGATGCTCCAGCTTTCGGCGTAAGTCCCTACAAAGGGCTGAACTACTTTGATGAGGCCGATGCTGAGCTGTTCGCTGGCCGCGAGGCGTTGTCCGCCAAATTGATGGAACGTCTACTTTCCCTCGCTTCCAGTAGGTCGTCCCATCAAACGCGATTCCTGGCTGTTGTCGGGGCCTCTGGCAGTGGAAAATCATCTCTACTCAGGGCTGGCCTGGTTCCCGCTTTGCGCTGGAACAAGACTTCGGCAGACTGGTCAATTCACGTATTCACTCCTGCGGCAGATCCACTCGTAGGCCTGGCAGCGAGCCTGACCGACTCGATCGCGGCCACCACCACACTCATGGACGACTTGTCGCGCGACCCGCGCAGCCTACAGCTGTTTGTCAAGCGCTTCATTCAGCCGGGAAATACTTCACACTTATTACTCGTCGTGGATCAATTCGAGGAGCTTTTTGCCTTGTGCCGTTCGGAGCAGGCGAGAACCTCATTTATCGACAACCTGCTCGCCGCCTCGTCGGAAGCGGATGGCCGGACGATTACGGTCATCGCATTGCGTGCCGACTTCTATGCTCATTGTGCGGCATACCCCCACTTGCGTGAAGTGTTGGCCCAACAACAGGAGTATATCGGCGCCATGAGCGATGGAGAGCTGCAGCAAGCTATAGAGGAACCCGCCCGACGTGGACGATGGGAGCTTGAATTTGGGTTGGTCGATCTGTTATTACACGATGTGGGGCATGAGCCTGGTGCGTTGCCGTTGCTCTCCCATGCGCTCCTGGAGACATGGCAGCGACGCCGCGGCCGCACCCTGACCCTCAGCGGTTATGGGTCATCGGGTGGCGTGCGCGGCGCCATCGCTGAAACGGCTGAAGCGGTATTCACCGATCAATTTACTCGTCAACAGCAGCTGATCGCCCGGCGCATCTTCCTGAGACTGACCGAATTGGGAGATCAGACGGCCACCGGGGACACGCGTCGCCGGGCGACCTTCAACGAATTGATCCTGAAACCTGAAGACGCAGCCACCACCCGGGCGGTTTTGAAAGCGCTGGCCGACGCCCGGCTAATCACCACGAGTGAAGATTCCGTCGAGGTGGCGCATGAGGCCCTGATTCGCGAGTGGCCTACTCTGCGTGGCTGGCTGGAAGACAACCGCGAAAGTTTGCGCTTCCACCGGCATCTCACCGAGACCGCCCAGGAATGGTCTGTATCGAACCACGAGCCCGATATGTTGTATCGAGGTGCACGACTGATACAAGTTCTCGAATGGGCTGTTGCTCATTCTGAAGAGATGAATGATCTGGAGCGACAATTCGTCGAGGCCTCACGGGCGGGCGCTCAGCGTGAAGTTGCCGAGCGCGACGCGCAGAAAGAACGCGAATTGGAGGCCGCAAAGAAACTGGCCGAGGAACAAAGCAAGCACCTCGAAGAGCAAAGTCGCGCGGCCAGCCATTTACGGAGACGTGCTCTCTATCTCATTGGCGCACTGGTGTTGGCGGTCATCGCTGCGCTGGTCACCGGAATCGTTGCCAATCGCAATAACGCTCTCGCCGCGCAAAACGCAGCCATTGCCGTCACCGCCCAAGCCAACAATGTACGCGCCGACCAGCAGGCCCGCCTGGCTACCTCGCACGAATGGGCCGACGCCGCGGTCAACAGCATTGGCGTGGATCCGGAACGCAGCATTCTGCTGGCCCTGCAAGCCGTGTCCGTGACTTACTCCGTGGATAAAAGTTGGACGTGGGAAGCCGAAGAAGCACTCCACAGGACCGTGTCGATGGCGCAACCGTACCTGGCCCTGGTCGGCCATGCCAGCGGCGTGAACGATGTAGCCTTCAGCCCGGATGGCACACGCGTGGCCACGGCTAGCCTTGATGGTACTGCCAAAGTCTGGGATGCGGCGACTGGCCAGACATTATTGACGCTTCCAAAGGGTAAAGCCACTACTCACACCGGCAAGATGTACAGCGTTGCCTTCAGTCCGGATGGCAGGCAATTGGCCACAGCCGGGGAAGGTGGGCAGGTGACTCTCTGGGAACCGGCGACCGGTGAAGCCATGCTTACCCTGCAGGAACCAGGTGAGAACGCAGCCATAGTTGCCCTTTCTTTCAGCCCAGATGGAGCGCGCCTGGCCACTGCCGGCACCGACGGAACCGTGCGCGTATGGAACTTGGCAACTTCCCGGGTCTCGCTTACGCTCCCCATACAACTCGCTCCGTCGCCTGACCCCCTGGCCCTTCCTCTTCAAGATGTCGCCTTCAGTCCGGATGGAACGCGCTTGGCAACAGTTGGGCCTGACAAGACGGCCCAAATCTGGGACGCCGTGACGGGAAAGGAATTGCTCAGCCTGGTTGGCCACAGTGAGGTGATCCTCGCCCTCACCTACAGTCCGGATGGACGAAAGATCGCCACGGCCAGTTACGACGCGACCACGAAAGTGTGGGATGCCGAGACCGGGGCTGATTTGTTCACTGTGTCAGGCAATAATTCCATGAATACCGGCGTCGCCTTTAGCCCGGATGGGAAACGCCTGGCTATTGTTAGCGAAGATGGCACAGCAAAAATTTGTGACACTTCTTCAGGTCAGGAGTTGTTCCTTCTTGGTGGCCACTCCAGCGCGATTAGGGCCGTCGTCTTCAGCGCCGACGGAACGCGTGTTGCAACCGCCAGCGACGACGAAACTGCAAGATTGTGGGAGGACGCTCCGAGCAGAGAGTTGCTCACCCTGGTCTGCCATACCGGGCAAGTGTATCGGGGTTTCTTCAGCCCCGATGGGACGCGCTTGTTGAGCAGCAGCACGGAGGGAAAGGTGAAAGTGTGGGATGCACGGACCGGCCAACTATTCTATACGTTGTCCAGCGACCAGGCCCTTGAGCACGGTGCCTTCAGTCCCGATGGAAAGCTCATCGCCACCGGCGGTGCTGATCACATGGCGCGCATCTGGGATGCAGCGACGGGTCGGTTGTTGCGCACTCTGAGCGGTCACACCGACCTTGTCGGGGAGGTTCAGTTCAGCCCGGATGGCAAGCTCTTAGCCACCTCCAGCGCGGATAAGACGGCCAAATTGTGGGATCTCGCCACAGGTAAGGTGTTGCTGACTCTTTCCGGTCATGCAGGCGGGGTGTACTGGCTCGGCTTTAGCCCGGACGGCAAAAGGCTGATTACGGGCGGGGATGATAACGTTGCCATCGTTTGGGACCTCGCCAGTGGACAGCCCTTGTTGAAACTTCCAATGCCGACCGGGATCAACTTTGGAGTCTCTTTCAGCCCGGATGGCACCCGCCTGCTTACGGTCGACACGAGCGAAGTCGCGAAAGAATGGGACGCCACGACCGGCCGGCTCATAATGGAATTGTCCGGCCATTCAGGTGCGCTCTACGGCGCCGCATGGAGCCCGGATGGGACGCGCATCGCAACGGCCAGCGCGGATAAGACCGCGAAACTATGGGACGCGTTGACCGGGCAGGAACTTCTCACCTTGTATGGCCACACGGCCGTCGTCGGGGGCGTAGCGTTCAGCCCGGATGGGACGCGGCTGGCAACCTTCAGCGACGACAGCACGGTGCGTGTCTATGTCTTGCCGATCGAAGAATTGGTGGCACTGGCCAAGACGCGCGTGACGCGAACCTTGACGATCGATGAATGTCAGAAATATTTGCATCTGGAAGAATGTCCGTGAGAGTTGCCCCCTTTACTTTTTACGAGAAGGTGTTTGTGCGGGAGACCAACACCACACACATCGGACAGGCGCTCAGATTCTCTCGGAGTCGCCTTTCCTGCAGTAGTTGGTTGCAATTTGGTTGAAGATGGGGTAACACGCTGTGGAAACTATGGACGCTGTGGACATCGTGGTGACTGTCTCTTAATAAGCAAACGTCGCCAGCCAGAAATGGCGAGATAATCTACTAGTACTCTGGCCGATCCCGCCGCACCAATCTTTCTATGTGAGCGATTTTGTCAAGGCCGAATCGTTCAGGCAACACCTTAAGACCATCCGTGTGGTTAGGGTCGTTTCTCTCGAAGAACCCTTGGACGGTGCGGCTGCTCCAAGTACTGGTGGATCCGCTACGGCTCATCTGACAACAACACGCGTTTACCGTCATCACCAACCTCGCTACCAGCCTGCAGAACAACGGCGAGGATGTGAATACCTTGCTTTATTTGGACGCAGGGCACGGAGCGGATAATGATCCTGAAGCTTTCATCGCCTTGGATTGGTCAGATTACCTGTTTCACCAAGTAAGCATTTTATGCAAACCACAATTTTCATGGTTTGACAACAAGTATGGCGCAAGCAAAACAAGTATCAGAATGTGCTTGTTTTGCTTGCGTTTGAAGAAGTTTAGGCATTCTAAATGGTTATTTATCCAGGTAAGAACGACTAACTAAGCTGAAATACACGCCAGGCTTCTCGTTTGTTTATGGAAGCCTGGCGTGTATCGCACGGTTTTACATCTTGCGAATATCTTTTTTGAGAAATTACGATGCCTTCCCCGCACCTTGCCAGGCGATTGGCAGTTCAACAAATCTTCCTCTCTGTTCAAAGCGCAAACCAGCCAGGAACTCCTCCATATTGGAGAAACCCTGACTGGTTTTATCTGAATCATATGCCCCAGGCGGGAATTGAACCCACAACCTTAGCCTTAGGAGTGCTCTGCTCTGTCCATTTGAGCTACTGGGGCAACGAGGAGATTATACCAAATTCTTGCTTTTCCTCTTATCCATTGCTATACTACAAGGTATCGCGTGAATAGGCGAACAAATATCCTGTCACCCAGGCGACATCAAGCGCAGGCGAGTTTACCGATCCGCGCAAGGAGCAATGGAATCCATGGATACACAAAAGTTCGGACGTTATGAGATCAAGGCCGAAATCGGACGGGGCGGCATGGCCACCGTCTATCATGCCTATGACCCGCGTTTCGAGCGCGAAGTCGCCCTCAAAGTCCTGCCGCGTGAGATGCTCCACGATGTGCAGTTCCGTACCCGCTTCGACAGCGAAGCCAAGACCATCGCCATGCTCGAACACCCGGCCATCGTACCGGTTTACGACTTCGGCGAGGAGGAAGGGCAGCCTTACTTTGTCATGCGTTACATGACCGGTGGCTCGCTCTCGGACAGGATGAAAAATGGGCCAATGTCCATCCAGGAGGCCGCCCGCATATTGGCACACATTGCCCCCGCCCTGGATGATGCGCATAACAAGGGCATCATCCACCGCGACTTGAAACCCGGTAACATCCTCTTCGATCAATTTAACGAACCCTATATCTCTGATTTTGGTATTGCCAAACTTAACGAATCGCAGACCAATGTTACCGGCAGTGCCATTGTCGGCACACCGGCCTATATGAGTCCCGAACAGGCCCAAGGCGAGGGCATTGATGGTCGCAGCGACATCTATGGCTTGGGTGTCATCCTGTTCGAGTTGTTGACCGGCCAACAACCTTACCACGGTGATACGCCCATGAGCGTGGTCGTCAAGCACATAACTGACCCGGTTCCGCATATATTGGATGTCAAACCTGACCTGCCGCCCGATATCGAAGTCATCATCGAGAAAGCCATGGCCAAGGACCGAAATGAGCGTTTCCAGAATGTCAGATCCCTGGCAGATGCCCTGAACAAGGTTGCCAGTGGAGGAACCCTGAGCCTGGGAACATCCGACGCAACCGTGGTGTCCTTGCCCGGGACTGTGGCTGCTGCCCAACGCCCCACACAGACTCTGCCGGGAACAGTGATCGCCCAACCCAAACAACCACTGGAGGCCAATGAGCCGATACCGGCTCCGATTGCGCCGAAAAGAAAGACAGGATTGTGGATAGGCCTGGGCGTAATCATTCTTGTACTTTGCATCGCAGGTGTTGCCGGAGTGATGGTCTTTAGAAATAGAATTCCATTCCTGGCTGCCCGCATCCCCACCCAGACGCAACCTGTCACACAACCTTCAACCGCTCTGCCGGTTTCGGTCCCCAGCGCAACCACGGCCGCGGGCGTTCTGCCGGTTTCGAGCAACACACCTGCATCCACAGGTGCGCCCGCATCCACGAATACTCCGGCTGCCAGCGCAACCGCCCCGGTCCCCAGCCTGCCCTCGCTCGGTGGTGCCGATTTGATTGCTTTCCTGAGCAACAATGATATCTGGTTGATGAACACGGATGGCAGCGGCCTGGTCCAACTTACCAAAGATGCTACAGTGAAGTCCGCCTTGCAGTGGTCCCCAGACGGCCAGAGTTTGTACTATATCAGTGGTAAATGCGTCAATTCCCTGACGGTTCCGGAAGGCGTCAATTCCCAGGTTACTTGTTTCTATGATGCAGATTATTTGGATGCGTTCAGGATCTCACCGGATGGTTCGCAGGTGGCCATCAGCCTAAACCACATAGTCTATGTGGTACCTTTCGACTTGGCCGCACTAAAGAGCGCACACAACCATCTTCAATTGGAAGCCATGAATGGCAGCTTGATATATGGTGGCGCCAATCAGGCTCCCGCCAAGAATGTGCTTTGGTCCAGCGATGGGAAGAAGATTGCAATAGATACACTCAGCCCCAGCGGCGGCAAACAGTTGGATTTGATACTCGTCTTCGATCTATCCAACTGCACCGATGCCACGCCCTGTCCGCCTAGAAATCTGCCGGGAACTCCAATACCGCTGGCCAGTCCCACACCTGGTCCCAATACCACGCCTCCTTTACTGGATAACTTCCCCGGCTCACGCTTTACCATGAAGGGGTTTGGGACTGGTAGCGGGCAAAGTACGGTCATTCCTTCCTTTGATTGGGATGGCCAGGCACTTTTCCTGCTGAACAGTATTTTCCGGTACCAGTATGGCTATTTATATACATACAGCATCGAGAAGAAACAAGCTGCCAATCTGATCGATCCATTGGGGACATCCTGCTGTTATACCGATGCGCGCTGGAGCCCGGATGGTTCCTATATCCTGTTTGCTTATCAAGATATCACCCAGGGAAGTAATGCTAGGACGCAATTGTTTTATGTCTCGTTTGGCACCATTGGAACGGGCGCAAAGTATACCCCGCTGCCTTTTCCCGCTGGCATGTTTTCCAGACCGGCTGACCATCCGGAACCGGTCCTCCGTCCGGCCAAGTAAGTATCTATTCAAAAATTATAGAAGAATGGCATTTTGAGTGTGTGCGGCGAAGCCGCACACACTCAAAATGCGAACTCGTCCTGAATTTTCGGATAGGTTCTAAACAACCTCCCGGGAGTTAAACTGCCCGGATGATTTTTTGCACCAGTCCCGGCCCGGCATAGATCAGGCCTGTATACACCTGCACCAGCGCCGCCCCCATTTCCAGGCGGCGTTTGGCATCATCCGTCGACATGATCCCGCCTGCACTGATGACCGGTATGCGCCCATCCAATCTTTTCAGCACTTGCGCCAGCACCGCCTCACTGCGAATCCGCAGCGGGCTGCCGCTCAATCCGCCGGTTTCAGCCTGATGGTGTGAGCGCAACCCCATCCGTTCGAGAGTGGTATTGGTGGCAATGACGCCATCCATCCCGTTGCGCAAAATGACATCCAGGGCATCGTCGAGTTCGTCCTCCGACAGGTCAGGTGCCAGTTTGACCAGGATGGGTGTGCACCGGTCGGGCAGGTGAGCGTTTGCCCGGCGTTCCCCGGCAATCGTGCTCAGCAGGTTCTCCAGCATATCCCGGCCCTGCAAGCGCCGCAGTCCGGCCGTATTAGGCGAGGAGATGTTTATGGCAAGATAGTCCGCCAGCGCAGAGAAGGACCTCATTAGTGAGACATAATCGTTCGCGGCTTCCTCGAGCACAGTATCTTTGTTCTTGCCAAGATTCACGCCAATAATCGGGAGATTCCTATTCCGAGATGCGCTGCGGGCTCGTTGTCCTTTTAAGACCCTTTGCAAATGGTCTGTGGCAAACTCTGCCCCCTGGCCGGGAAATCCCATCCGGTTGATCACAGCTTGATCTTCGACCAGCCGAAACACGCGCGGCTTGGGGTTGCCCGGTTGGGGACGCGGAGTAACCGTCCCGATTTCGAGATGCCCAAAACCCAGCGTCGCCAGTCCTTGTACGGCAATGCCATCCTTGTCATAGCCGGCTGCCAGCCCAACGGCATTCTTGAACTTCAACCCAAAAACTTCCACCGGCTTTTCTGGCGCGGCGAATAGAGCCTGTAAAAACCAGCGTGAGAGGGGCAGAACACCTGCCAGCCGGACCAATTGCATGGTCATGTGGTGGGCAATTTCAGGATCGAGCTTGAAAAGAAATGGGCGGAAAAGACGGTACATGCGTGGACTAGGATTTGTGGATGGAAAGGTAGCGCTGGCATTCCAAATCGTATTTTTTGGCACGCGCCTGCAACTTCGGCATGATTGCAAAATCGCCTTTTAAGAGCTCTGCGCCATAATCCAAAACCTGCTCTCCCAATTTTTGAAGGGTGGGTTCGAGCGTGCCCTCGCCTAATGTGGTTGGTCGAAAAGCCTGCTCCGGTTTCGGGGCCTGGTCTATTCCCAGCTCGACCAGCAGCCATCCAAGCGTGGACTTGTTCCCGGGATTGTGTATGTCAGAAATTTCCAGCCAGGGAGAATTTCCAAGTTCATAGTTTAGAACAACTTCCGTGGTCGCATTTCGGAATTGAACAAAACAGGAGCGATCCACAAACTTGGTTTCGGTCTTCTTGAACCCATATTTCGCTTCCAGGCCCCAAAAAGCCTTGTCTACCATAAGTTCAAACTCTGTCTTTTTCATTTCGTGCTCCTCAAGCAGGAAAAACCTCTGCAATGGTTGTACCACACTTTTTTTCCTTTCCTGCCTTAAGAATCATGCCTCTATGGGAATCGCGGGGTGGGTTTGAGATTAAGGGATGCTGGGCGGGTTATCTGGCATCGCGCAGCATCCCGTAGGGATACCCGCAGGGTGCAAAGCCTGCCTAAGACCCCCATAAGCCACTGAGTCTATTTATTTGCTTTCAGGAAGGCGCGTGTGGCTGCTATTTTATCTGCCTCCACATTGCCGGCCGTCTCCCAATAATCCAGCATTTCACCGATTGTCAGCACTGCATGTAAGCGGAATCCTGCCTCTGCCAGGGCTTCCTTCGCCCCGGATTGGCGGTCGATCAGCACGACCACGTCTTTTACAATCAAGCCGGCGTTGGTCAACTTTTCGATCCCCTCGAACTTGCTTCCGCCCGTCGTGGTCAAGTCATCAATCACCACTGTGGTTTCTCCGGCCTGATACTCGCCCTCAATCTCGGCTTTCGTGCCGTAGGTCTTGATCTCCTTGCGCGGGTATATGACCGGATAGCCGGTCTGCAAACCGATCGTCGTCACAATGGGGATGGCGGCATAAGGCAGGCCCGCCAGGCGGTCGAACTTCAGCTTCTCCAATACAGACAAGTAGGCGTTTGCCACCTGTGCCAGTAGCCTTGGATAGGTGACCAGCCTCCTAAGGTCAATGTAAATGGGTGATTTCAGTCCGGATTTGAGTGTGAACTCACCGAATTTGACACAGCCTGCTGAAAGAAGATTATCTGCAAGAGTCGAATGCAGGGAAGAGAGAGTTGGGCTGGAAGAAGGTGGAGTGTTCAATGAAGGGGAAGGGGTTTTACTGCTTTGCAGTCTCCGCTTCATGATCACCTGGGCCATTTCATCCCGTAGTTTTGCAGCTGCCAGCCTGGGATTTTCTGCCCGGGAAATGGCTCTCGATACATTGATGAGCATTCCTTTCCCATCCGTCCGCAGTCCGGCGTTGAGTGCAGCCTCCAGGTCTCCACCCTGGGCGCCCACGCCCGGAACGAGCAACCACAAGTCAGACGCGGCTGCACGCACACGCACCAGCGCATCCAGTTGGGTCGCACCGACGACAAGGCCGATGTTATTACCGGTGTTCCACGACTGTGCAAGCTGCGCGATGTGAATGTATAAGGGTACACCATTGGGTGTGCCTGGGCGCAGGTCAGTGTCTGTGGTGACCAGCAAGTCCTGCAGATCCGCCGCGCCGGGATTGGATGTTTTGCACAGGATAAACACACCTTTTTCTTTGTACGCCAGGAACGGATCAATCGAATCTTTACCGAGAAATGGACTCAGCGTAATGGCATGTGCCCCCAGCGACTCAAACGCTGATTTGGCGTAGGCTTCGGCAGTGGAGGCAATGTCGCCGCGCTTGGCATCCAGGATGATCGGGATCATCGAACCCATCCGGTGAGACTCTGCCTGTACCGCCGCGATGACATCTTTCAAAGCAGTCCAGCCTTCCGGTCCGTACAGTTCAAAGAAGGCCGCGTTGGGCTTGAAGGCCGCTGCGTAAGGTGCGGTTGCTTTAATGATATTCAGGCAAAAATTACGTGCCGCTTCGGCGCTGGCAGCGGGCAGGTCGGAGGGATGCGGGTCAAGCCCCACGCACAAGAGCGAGGAGCAATCTTCCACACGCTTGGCAAGAAAAGAGAAGAAGGTTTCCATTACGCTTTGCCCAACACCATCGCCAGCAGAGCCATTCGAACGTACAGCCCGTATTCCATCTGGCGGAAGTAAGCCGCCCGCGGGTCATCATCCACTTCCATGGATATTTCACCGACGCGTGGCAGCGGGTGCATCACGATCATGCGTTCCTTGGCGGCTTTTAACACATTGGGGTCGATCACATATGCGCCCTTGACGGACTCGTACACAGCCTCGTCGGTGAAACGTTCCTTCTGTACGCGTGTCACGTAAAGTACATCCGTCTCTGCCAGGCAGCCTTCCAGCGTGGTGTATTCGCTCTGCTCCAGCCCTTTCGTATTGAGTTCGCCGATCAACTCGGCGGGCATGCGCAGGATGTCCGGGGCGACATAGTTCAATTTTACCTTGTAGAGGGAAAGCAGGCGCGCCAGCGAATGAACCGTCCGGCCATGTTTCAGGTCGCCCAACAGGGTGATGGTCAGGCCGTCCAGGCGACCAAGTTCCTCCCGGATGGTGAAGGCATCTAGCAGGGCCTGGGTGGGGTGTTCGCCAATCCCATCCCCGGCGTTGATGACCGGCTTGCGGGCGGCCTTGGCAGCGATGGCTGCCGAACCGACCTCCGGGTGGCGGATGACGATCACATCCGCGTAGCACTCCAGGGTGCGCACGGTGTCTGCCAGGTTTTCGCCTTTTGCCACGGACGAGTACTTCACGTCGTTGATCGGGATGACCGAACCGCCCAGTCGTTCCATGGCTGCGGTGAACGAGGAGGATGTACGCGTGGAGGGTTCGTAGAACAGGTTGGCCAGGATCTTGCCCTTGAGCAGGTCGAAGGTGCCGATATGGTCGACCATGTCGTGCATCTCGTGCGAGACGGCGAAGATGTATTCCAGGTCTTCCCGGCCGAATTGCTTGACCGAGAGGATATCCTTGCCGTACCATGGTGCGTTCTTGTGGTCGCCGAAAGGCAGGTGGGACAAATTGTGTTTGGTGAGCATGGGTTACTCCTTATTTAGGATGGAAGATTATGGATTGATGATTGCTGAGTGTGAGCTTAGGTGAAGGTCCGTTCTATTTCGCTCTGACATTTTTCCCGTAGCCTGCCTCGACGATAATTTTTCCGTCTTTATACGCTTCCCTGCCGCGTAGCACCACACGTGTCACGCGTCCTTTGACGTGCCAACCCTCGAAGGGCGTCCAACCGCAGCGGGAATGCATCTGCGCGGCGCGAATCTCATGGCGCGCATTCTCGTCCACTTCTACCCAGGTTTCGGGCTGTTCGGGCAGGTGGAAGATACGGCGCGGGTTGAAGATGGATTTCTGCAGGATATTATCAACCGTCAGCCGTCCATCGCTGACAGCCGTCAGTAAAAGCGGCAGCAGGGTCTCCAGGCCAGGGAAACCGGGTGGCGGGTTCTCGCCATCCTTTTCAGACAGGCTGTGCGGGGCATGGTCGGTCGCAAAACAGTCGATGCTGTCCAGGTTGGCCCAGAGCGCTTCTACATCTTCCTTTGCAGCCAGACGCGGCCGTACTTCACCGCGGCCGGGATGCCCATGGCTGATGGCGGGAATATCATCCCTGCTCAGGAATAAGTGGTGCGGGCAGACCTCGCAGGTGACCTGGATGCCGCGTTCTTTGGCCGCCTTGATCAGCAGGATTTCCTCTTTCAAGGAGATGTGGGCGATGTGGACAGGCCGATCATAAATGGCAGCAAATAAGATTGCGGCGGCCGTACTCCGGCTCTCCGAATGCACCACGATGGGGTATTCTTTTGGATATTTCTCGAAATGGGGCATCCAGAGGGTCATATCGTCCAGCCGCAACTCACCGAAGGTACTGTCAAGATACATCTTCAGTCCGGCTGCCCGGCGGGGCAAACCTGCGTGTTTATCCCAATCGGCGTTGGCGGGACCGGCGCCCAGGAATTGCGCATAGTCGCAATGAGCCTTGGTACGCGCCGCCTCCAGCGCCAGGTCGAGTGTTCCGGCATCGAAGATGGGCGGTTTGGTATTAGGCATCGCCAGCAGCATGGTCACGCCGCCTGCCAGCGCCGCGCTTGTGCCGGTATCCCAGTCTTCCTTGTGGGTTTGACCTGGTTCGCGCAGGTGCACGTGCGGGTCGATCAATCCGGGTAATTTCAGCATGGTTGCTCAGAAGAAGGCGAAAAAAAAGAGCCGTATAAAACGGCTCTCTAAAAGAAAAACAAAAGGGGTGACCCCGGGCGGTTGATCAGGAAATCTCGAAAACGATTCACGCAAATCATATCGGGCGGAATTATAGGCAGGCTGGGGTTTTTGTCAAGGGTTCTGGAGCATAAATTATGCCAGAGGCGAACCGGTCTGCAACAGGCCGCGCGGATGCAGTTATAATTCCCTCCATGATTCTTCTTACCGGCGGGACCGGCTTTATCGGCCGGTCTCTCACACGTCAACTGGTCGAATCCGGCCACCAGGTTCGCATTCTGCTGCGACCTTCGCCGCGCACACCCCGCCTGCCCATTGGCGTACCGGTTGAAGTGGCCGTCGCCAGTCTGAACGATGTCCGCGGTTTGCGGGCTGCCATGAAGGATATCGAGGTGGTCTACCATCTGATCGGAGGGGAAGGCGAGGGGAGCCGCGCCAATTTACAGGCTGTGGATATTGACGGTGCCCGCAATATGTGTGAAGCTGCTGCCGATGCGCGTGTGGGACGGATTTTCTATTTGAGTCATCTCGGCGCTGACCGGGCGGCTGGCTTCCCGGTACTCAAAGCCAAAGGCATCGCCGAAGAGTTTATCCGCAAATCCGGGGTTCCTTACACGATCCTGCGTGGTTCAATACTGTTTGGCCCGGGGGATGAATTTACCACCGGTCTGGCGAAATTATTGGCAGTTGCACCTGGTTTTGTGCCTCTGCCTTCGAAAGGCCAGACTCTTGTCCAGCCACTCTGGGTTGAGGATGTGGTCACCTGCCTCGTCTGGGCCCTCGACAATCCGGAAACGGTAAACCGGACCTACGATGTGGGTGGGAGTGAATCGCTCAGTTTGCGCCAGGTGGTTGGCCTGGTGATGGAAATCACCCGCCAGCCGCGTATTCTCGTAAATTGGCCGACGCAATCCATGCGCGCTCTGACTATCCTGATGGAATTTGTTTTTCCGCGCTTCCCTGCATCGATCTTCTGGATGGACTACCTGGCTGTCAATCGGACCTGCCCGGTGGATACCATCCCGCGCGTGTTTGGTTTGATGCCGGCCCGCTTTGCCTCCCGCCTGGATTACCTGCGCGGCGGCCATTGGACCAGTCAACTGTTGCATGACTTGCTGCCCCATCATGCCTGAGTGGATTATTCGCATTATCGAGAAGCCTGAAGAAATGCCTGCCGTGGAAGAGTTGCAACGGCTGGTATGGGCCGCCCCTGATATTGAGATTGTGCCGAAAGATATTATGCTGGCAGTCGTTCATAATGGCGGATTGGTGATTGGAGCATATGCAGGGGCTGACCTTGTGGGTGTATCCTTCGGCTTTCCCGGCATTTATTCCACTCCGGATGGGCCGCGCTTGAAGCACCATTCCCACCTGCTCGCGGTACATCCGGACTGGTGCTCGAAAGGGATCGGTTTTGCCCTCAAGCGCGCCCAATGGCAGATGGTCCGTAAACAGGGTCTCGACCGTGTCACCTGGACGTACGACCCTTTGTTGAGCCGGAATGCCCATCTCAATATTGCCCGCCTGGGAGCGGTTTGCAGCACTTACCTGCGTTCCGAATATGGAGAAATGCACGATGGCCTGAATGCTGGCTTGCCGACCGACCGCTTCCAGGTGGATTGGTGGATCAATACGCAACGTGTCAGGCGGCGCCTCAGCCGCCGCTCCCGCCCAATCCTGACTATCGATCATTACCGCCTCGCCGAGGCTGCCTTCTTGGAAGCGCGCCTTGAAGAGGGGTCTGTCGCTGCCCAACCTCCGCAAGCAGTCCCCGCGCTGACCAGGCATCTGCTGCTTATCGAAATTCCATCCGATTTCCTAGCGTTGAAGGTTGCAGATTTGCCTTTGGCACGCGCCTGGCGTTTTTACTCCCGGGCGGTTTTTGAGGATGCCTTTGCAACTGGCTATCTGGTCACTGATTTTGTCCACGATCAAGACCGCAGTTTCTATGTCCTGACCCATGGCGAAACCACGTTGTAAAAGAACGTTTTGAAATTCGAATTTACCTGGGTTCCGTTTTGTACTGGATAAGATGGGTAACGGATATTTTCAATCTCGAATAACCAGTTTTTCCGCGTTTATTAAACCAATCTTTGTTCATCTTCGTTTATCTCTGGTAAATATTTCTACTTGTAAGGATACCTTTTATGGAAAACACGATCAGTCTCAAGTCGCTGGCGAAAATGATCGACCACTCCCTGCTTCATCCAACTTTGACAGACCAGGAGATCGCATCCGGCTGTGAACTGGCCCGTAAATACGCTGTGGCAACGGCCTGCATCAAACCGTATTCCATTAAACTGGCCAAAAGCATCCTGGATGGTTCGGATGTGGGTGTATGCGCTGTCATTGCCTTTCCGCATGGGAACAGTACCACCTCCATCAAGGTGCAGGAAGCGCAGTCAGCCGTTGCCTCCGGGGCCTCGGAGATTGACATGGTCGTCAACATCGGAAAGGTTCTCGGAGGAGATTGGGATTACGTTTCTGACGAGATCAAGGCGGTCAACACGACGGTTATGGGCGCGGGAGCCATCTTGAAGGTCGTTTTCGAGAACGATTACCTTGAAGATTTGCATATCATCAAATTATGCGGAATTTGCTCGGAGCATGCCGTCGCTTTTGTGAAGACCTCCACTGGGTACGGATTTGTAAAGCAACCCAACGGTTTTTATGCCTACGCCGGGGCCACTGACCACGCTCTGCGCCTGATGCGTTCACACGCCGCTCCTTCTGTTCAGGGCAAGGCTGCCGGAGGCGTGCGCACCCTGGATGACCTGTTGCGGGTGCGCATGCTGGGGGTAACCCGCATCGGTGCCACTGCCACCCGGGAAATCCTTGAAGCCGCCAAGACCCGCGGATTCGTTTAGAATTCATGCTTGCATAAGCCTCCCAGGGCTTCACAAAGTAGGGGCTTGGGGAGTTGGCCGTCGGCTTGGCCGACCGCCAACTCCCCAAAGATCTTCTTTTCCCCCGCCACCTGCCCTGTTCTTTTTACAGGGTGGGGTCGGGGTCAGGGGGTGGGGCTGCTCGACCTTCAAACCTTGTGCAGGTTGTGAATAAGCCTCCCTGCAACCATTGCCCCCCAAAAAGGGTGGTAGTATATTGTCAGGAATTTTCCTCTGACCAGACAAGAAACGGACAATGCCTCTCATCCCGCCTGAATCCTCCAATATTTCGGATATTTACCTGCTGATTGCCCAGTATCCCATCTTGGCCTCGAGTATCCGGCGCCAGATGCGCCAGGAACTCTTCCGCCGCGGCATCATCACGCCCGAACGCTTCGAACAGGAAGTGCGCGAAAAGGCCGTGCTTTCCCAACAACGTGAAGGCATCATTGCCTCCCTGCAAAATGAGGAACCCTCCCAGTGGGACCTGCGCTTTCATCGGGTGCAGCGCACCCTGACCGATTTTTATTTTGCTTATAACCTGCCCCTGGAGATCCTTCACAATATAATTGATGGCCTGTTGGAAGATCGCCATAACGGCGACTCGCCGGAATTGCGCCTGCGCTTTAACCCGGAGCTTGCCCCGTTGGAAATGGTGTTGAAACAGGCCGAGAAATATGAAGCCCTGCCCGATGACCAGCGTCGCTCGGTCGACCACCAATTGCAGGAATTGCATGTCGTGCTGCTTAAAAGCACCATCAGCGACCAGCTGGCATTCATCCACATTGCCAGGCAATGGTTTACCACCGCGGATTTTAATTACGTGCTGGAACACCGCATTGGCACCGGCAAGATCGGAGGCAAAGCCGCCGGGATGTTGCTGGCCTATAAGATCCTGCAAAGCACATCTCCTGAAATATGTCAGCAAATCGTTTTGCCGCGTTCCTATTTTTTGGGCGCAAATGTATTTTATGATTTTATGGCGATGAACAATGTCGAATTCATCGCCCAAAAATACAAATCGGCCGAACAGATTCGGGCCGATTTCCCCGCAATTCAGTCCAGGTATGCCCACTCCCGTTTTCCGGAGGAAATCGCTGACCAGTTGCGCGACCTTCTGCATACGCTTGGGAAAACGCCCCTGATCGTCCGTTCTTCCAGCCTGCTGGAGGATAATTTTGGTACTTCCTTTGCGGGAAAATACGACAGTTTCTTCTGCCCCAACCAGGGTGACCCCAAGGAAAATCTGCGTGATCTGACCCTGGCCATCCGCCGTGTCTATGCCAGTGTTTTCAACCCGGACGCACTGATGTACCGCCGCCGCATGGGCCTGTTGGATTACGACGAACGCATGGCAATTTTGCTCCAGGAGGTGCAGGGACAGCAATATCGCCAGTACTATTTCCCGGCCATGTCTGGCGTAGCTTACAGTACCAGCCCCTTCGTCTGGAACCCGCGCCTGCGCCGCGAGGAAGGCTTCATGCGGCTTGTTCTGGGCCTGGGCACGCGTGCCGTGGAACGCATCGGCAACGATTACCCGCGTATGGTCAATCTCAGCCATCCGCAATTGCGCCCCGAAGGGACTCCTGAAGCCATCCGCTATTATTCCCAGCATTTTGTGGACTTGCTCGACCTGGAAAAAAATGAATACGCCACGTTGCCGGCTGAGACCGTCCTGGGTTCCGATTTTCCCCCGTTGCGTTGGGTGGCATCCCTGGACGATGGCGAATCCATGCGCCCGCCCACGGCAACTGGATTGGATATCGATCCCAGGCAGGTGGTGTTGACATTCGATGGCCTCTTGCGGCGCAGCCGCTTTGTGCCTTTGCTGAAGTCCGTCCTGGCCTGCCTCGCCGAAGAGTATCAAATGCCGGTCGATGTGGAGTTTGCCATCTCGCTGAATTCCGGCGGAAACACCGAACCGGAACTTATTTTTCACCTCCTGCAGTGCCGACCGCAAAATTTATGGAGTTCCGATGGTCGCCCGCGCCAGCCTCTTCCCACCGACCTGCCGGAAGGGGACAGGCTTTTCCTTTGCACGCGCATGGTGCCTGAAGGGCAGGTCAATCAGGTGGAATATCTAGTCTATGTCGACCCGGATGCCTATCATCGCCTGGAATCCCCTCATGACTACACCGAGGTGGCCCGCTGGATCGGGCAAATCAATAAGACTCTGGAAAAACACACATTCATCCTGATGGGGCCGGGCCGCTGGGGCTCTTCCGATGCCATGCAGGGCGTGCCTGTCACGTACGCCGACATCTTCAATACCCGTGCTCTGGTGGAGCTGGCCGGGAAAAAGGGTGGTTACTCGTCCGAACCCTCCTACGGTACGCACTTTTTCCAGGACCTGGTCGAGACTAAGATCTATCCATTGGCCATCTCCCAGGAAGAGCCTGGCGATTGCCTGGACTTGGAATTCATCCGGCAGGCCGTTGACCACTTGCCCAAATTCTTCCCGGACCAGACCCCAGCCAGCCGCTGCATCAAGCTCATCCATATCCCGGCCGAACGCCCGGGTTACTTCCTGGAAATTGCCATGGATGGCAAACAGGCCCTTGGCTACCTGTTCCACCTCGCCTCGCAATAATCCCCCGCCCTCCGCGTACCCGTAGGGGCGCACGACCTGCGCCCGTCTGCGCTTGCCTGCGCCTTGAAATTGGCTTTTCGTCGCGCCGTGGACCTCTCCTCCCTCCGAGATTGCCCCTCTTGACACTACTGGTATAATTTCAGGTTGCACCTTACACGCTGCAAAACAAAACATTTGTGCTATAATCGCCTCATCTCACCGAGAGGGAACCATGTCATCTAACATTATCCGCGTCGTGGGGGCGCGCGAACACAACCTGAAGAATATCACCGTCGAGATCCCGCGTGACAAGCTGGTGGTTATCACCGGGCTTTCCGGTTCTGGCAAATCCTCCCTGGCCTTCGACACCATCTTCGCCGAGGGCCAGCGTCGCTATGTCGAGTCCCTCTCGGCCTATGCGCGCCAGTTCCTCGGCCAGATGCAGAAGCCGGATGTGGACTACATCGAAGGTCTTTCCCCGGCCGTTTCGATCGACCAGAAAGGCACCTCCCACAATCCGCGTTCCACCGTTGGCACCGTCACCGAAATTTACGATTACCTGCGCCTCCTTTTCGCCCGTATTGGCATACCGCATTGCCCCATCTGTGGCCGGGAGGTCGTTAAGCAATCCGCCCAGGAGATTGTGGATGCCGTCCAGGCCTTGCCGGAAGCCACCCGCATCCTGGTGCTGGCCCCGGTGGTGCGTGGCCGCAAGGGTACCTACCAGGCCGTTTTCGAAGAAATCCGCAAGGCTGGTTTTGTCCGTGCCCGCGTGGATGGGGCGGTCTTCAATCTGGAAGAGGAGATCAGCCTGGACCGCTATAAGATCCATACCATTGAGGCAGTCGTCGACCGCCTGGTCATATCCCTTTCCGGGACCGAAGAGGAACAAAAAGCCAATCAAACCCGCCTGACCGATTCGGTCGAAACCGCCCTCAAATTTGGCGATGGCTATTTGACAGTCCAGATTGTCCCTTCAACTGACGCCCCCTCCCCAGCAGGGGGATCGCGAAGCATCCCGGAGAGCAGCGGAGGGAGGGAACGGGGTGAGGCTCCCGACTTGCACTTTTCAGAGCACCTGGCCTGCCCGGAGCACGGCATCAGCATCCCCGAGATTGAGCCGCGCACCTTCTCCTTTAATACCCCGCATGGCGCCTGCCCCGATTGCCAGGGGCTGGGCAATAAGCTGGAAATTGACCCCGATCGCGTTATTGACCCGGAGAAATCCTTATGTGACGGCGCCCTGATTGCCATGGAATGGAACAACGTCAAGGAGGATGGCAACCCCGGCTATTACTGGCAGATGCTGGAAGCCATGGCGCAGCATTACCATATTGACATGAACAAGCCTTTCAAGGAGTTGCCTGCTGAGGAGCGGGAACTTGTCCTGCATGGCACCCGCGGCGAAAAAGTCCGCCTGCATTACCATAACCGCGACGGTCGCCAGGCCACCTTTGATACCGCTTTTGAAGGTGTCATCGGCAACCTGGAGCGCCGCTATCGCGAGACCAACTCGGAATATATCCGCGAAAAGATTTCGGAATACATGAGTGACCGGCCCTGCCCAACCTGCCAGGGCAAGCGCCTGCGCCCCGAAGCGCTGGCGGTCACGGTCGCTGGCGTTAACATTCTCCAGATCACCGAATGGCCGGTGCTCCGCTCGCTTGAATGGGCCACGCAACTGGCCGGGCCGAAAACCTCCCTGACCTCCCGCCAGCAGGCCATCTCGGATCGCATCCTCAAGGAGATTGTCTCGCGCCTGGGTTTCCTGGTAAATGTCGGCCTCGAATATCTCACCCTGCACCGTTCGGCCGGCTCCCTTTCGGGCGGCGAAGCCCAGCGTATCCGTCTGGCTACCCAGGTCGGCTCCCGCTTGGTGGGTGTGTTGTATGTTCTGGATGAGCCTTCCATCGGGCTGCACCCGCGCGATAACGACCGCCTGCTCACCACGCTCAAGGGTCTGCGCGACATCGGCAATACCGTTCTGGTGGTGGAGCATGACGACGATACCATCCGCACTGCCGACTGGGTCATTGACCTGGGCCCCGGCGCGGGGGAACACGGCGGCCGCATCATCGCCGAAGGTACCCCCGAACAGATCATTGCCCATCCCAAATCCCTTACCGGCGCCTATCTTTCGGGCCGTAAGCACATCCCGGTTCCGAAGAAACGCCGCCAGGGTAATGGAAAGATCCTCACCGTCGTCGGGGCGCGTGCCAACAACCTGAAAGATATCACGGTCGCCATTCCGCTCGGCATGTTTGTCTGCATCACCGGCGTCTCCGGGTCGGGAAAATCCTCCCTCATGAGCGATGTGGTCTACAATGCTCTCGCTGCCAAATTGAACGGCGCGCATACCCTGCCCGGGGAACATACCCGCATTGATGGTCTGGAGCATCTCGACAAGATCGTCAACATCGACCAGTCTCCCATCGGGCGCACGCCCCGTTCCAATCCCGCCACCTATACCAGCCTGTTCGAGGAGATCCGCCGGCTCTATGCCGAACTGCCCGAAAGCAAAGTACGCGGCTACAAACCCGGCCGTTTTTCGTTCAATGTACATGGCGGGCGTTGCGAGGCCTGCCAGGGTCAGGGCGAACTGCGCATCGAAATGCAATTCCTGCCGGATATTTACGTCCCGTGCGACGTTTGTCACGGTACCCGCTTCAACCGGGAAACCCTGCAGGTTCACTTCAAAGGCCATAGCATCGCCGATGTGCTCGATATGACCGTCGATCAGGCCCTCGAGAAGTTCTTGGCTTTCCCGCATATGATGAACAAGCTCAAACTTCTCCAGGAAGTCGGCTTGGGTTATATCAAGATTGGCCAGCCCGGTAATACGCTTTCGGGCGGCGAAGCCCAGCGGGTCAAGCTGGCTAAGGAACTTTCCCGCCGCGCCACCGGTCGTACCCTGTACGTGCTCGATGAGCCCTCCGTCGGTTTGCATGCTGCGGATGTGCACAAACTGATCGAGGTCTTGCAACGCCTGGTGGATGCGGGTAATTCCGTCCTTATCATCGAACATAACCTGGAGATCATCAAAGTGGCTGACTGGATCATCGACCTGGGCCCCGAGGGCGGCGACCGGGGCGGCGAACTCGTTGCCGAAGGCACCCCCGAGCAGCTGGTTGAGGCTCCCGGCTCCTACACCGGAGCGTTCCTCAAGGGACATATGAAGAAGTGATGTGTCAATGCGAGCAGGGTGCTCTTCCCGACGATCGCGCAGCAACTTGTCCCTGAAAGGGATACCCGCAGGGTAAGCTATCCCCATTTATGCGGTGAAGAACCCGTTTACTGCCAGGAAACGGGTTCTTATTGTCACATTATGGGCTATGAGTTTCTGAACGTTCTCGTCGCTACATAAACTATACGCAGGTTCAACCACTCGCATAATCCCATAAGTTCAGGTAGAATAGATTACCGACCCGCACTGAGGCGGTTTTTCGGTGCGACTGCTCTGGAAACGGATGGGTAAACCTATGACTGTTCATAATACTATCGAGTCCTACCGCAAGCGCCGCAATCAACTCACGCCGCTGATCCTTGGCAGCGTGGCGGTGCTGTTGGTTGTCGTCGGTATCATTATCGTGGTAACCTCTATGAACGGTGGCGGCCTGGCTAAGCTTCTGGCTACCAGGACCCCCACGCCTACCATTACACCAACCGTGACCGATACCTCGATGCCAACAGATACCTTTACGATCACTACCACTCCGACCGTATCGCCAACCGGTACGCCCTCCGCTCCGGAAAACTATGTCGTCCAGGAGGGGGATACCCTTACCTCGATAGTCGCTGCGCACAACCTGGGTACGAATGGGTTGCTCCTGATCTATATCCTCAACCCGTTATCGACAGATACTGCCACCGGTACAACCACAGGAATTGACCCTTCCACCGGTTTCATTATGGTCGGGCAGACAATCATCATCCCGAACCCTGGCATGCAACTCCCCACTTCTACACCCATCCCAACGGGACTGTTTCCGGGTTCACGCATCACTTATCGTGTCATGCCGGGTGATAGTCTGGGCGCAATAGCTAATAAGCTCAATAGCACAGTAGCCGCGATCGTACTCGCCAACCAGGCAACCATGAAAACAAATGGAGCGAATACCATTCTCTATCCGGGAGAACTGATCCTGGTACCGATTGATCTGGTTACTCCGCTGCCGACCAAGGTGGTAACTGCCACGCCGACCCCAACCGCCACTCCGTAAAGTGTGAATGCAGAAGTCCGGTCCAATAAACCGGACTTCTTTTTTCTGTATCTTCGTGTCCTGAATGTTCCTTGTGTTTAATTTCCTAAGCCGGTTTACAGATTCACAAAAATGGCAGTAAAATGAATAATCGCGACCATTCCAAATCCTGTAAGGAGAAACCGTGAGCAACTGGCCTGGGAAATATGTTATTGGTCTAACTGGCAATATCGCCACGGGAAAAAGCGTCGTCCGCAAGATGCTTGAACACCTGGGTGCTTATAGCATCGACGCAGACGCTCTTTCGCACCGTGCCATAGCCAAAGGTGCGCCTGGTTACCAAAAGGTACTGGATACCTTTGGCAAGTGGATCGTGGGTAGTGATGGCGAGATAGACCGGGCCAAACTCGGACGCCTGGTTTTTAATGATCCGGAAGCCCTCCAGCAGCTGGAATTAATTGTCCATCCGTTGGTTGAAAAAGCTATAGATGTGATGATCAAGCGCGCCAGTCAGCCTGTCATCGTTCTTGAGGCCATCAAATTACTCGAAGGCACTCTGGCGGAAGGCTGTGATGCGATCTGGGTCACGTACGCTCCAGAATCCATCCAGAAAGCCCGTTTGATCCAGCGAAGCAATCTGAGTGAAAATGATGCGCTGCAACGGATCCACTCTCAGCCTGCCCTAGAAGTGAAAACGGCTGCTGCGAATGTGGTCATTCAAAACAGCGCTTCGTTCGAGGATACCTGGAAACAGGTTGTGGCTGCCTGGAAAGGTATCTCTCCGGTTACCGACACCCACCCGGTTGTCATGCACAAAGCAACCGATGGCGAGTTATCCGTTCAGCGTGGACGCCCTCGGGATTCGGCCACCATCGCGGCTTTGATTACTCGTCTTGCCAAAGGAACACGCTCGCAATCCCAGAATGATATAATGGCCGCTTTTGGTGAAAAAGCCTTCTTGTTGCTCATGGCCGATAAACAATTAGTCGGGTTGGTTGGTTGGCAGGTGGAAAACCTTGTGGCACGCACCACCGATCTGTATGTTGAATCCAGCATCCCAATCGAGCGGGCATTGAAAATCCTGGTTCCCGAGGTTGAACGCGCCTCTCAGGACCTGCAATGTGAGGCTTCTTTGTTCTTCCTGCCGCCACAAGAGGTTGGGCAGGAATCCATCTGGCAGGGATTAGGTTACACCCGTCACACGCCGCAGACTCTGGGCGTTCAGGCTTGGCGCGATGCCGCCATCGAATCCCAGCCGCCCGATACCATTTTGCTATTCAAGCAGCTTCGCCAGGACCGCGTTCTGCGTCCAATTTAACCGGGCAACCGGATAATGGGTTGATTGGCTTTCATGGCTTGGCGCCTTGCTTCCTGGTCGCCTGAATGATTAAATATTTACCGTGACAGAATTCTTAAACAACATCCTTTTCATCTTTCAACGGCTTAACTGGCTGGGTATCATTGATATCCTGCTGGTCGCTTTGATTTTCTTTGGCGTGCTCTATCTCGTTCGGGATACGCAAGCCATGATCCTTCTGCGAGGCATAATTGTAATCCTGGTCCTGGTTGCTCTGCTGACCAGTCTGGTTAATCTGCCGGCGTTATCCTGGCTTATCCGAACCGTGTTGCCTGCCATGGTGGTGGCCATTCCTGTCATTTTTGCGCCAGAACTTCGTCGTGCCCTCGAGAGGATTGGCCGGGCTGGTACCTTCTTCCGCGCATCCAGTAAAACCGCCGGTCAGGAGATTCAGCAGACCATCCAGGCCGTCGTGGCAGCCGCCGCGCGCCTGTCTGCCCGCCAGCATGGTGCCCTTATCATCATGGAACGTTTCGATCACCTGGATGAATATATCCGCACTGGTGTCATGATTCAGTCTGAAGTAACACCCGAATTGTTGATGCAGATTTTCTACCCTAATACACCTCTGCATGATGGTGCTGTGATTATCTCCGGAAATAAGATTTTCGCGGCGGCCTGCGTCATGCCGTTATCATCCAGTGGCATCCTGACCCGCTCCCCAGAAAGACAGATGGGGCTTCGTCACCGCGCCGCGCTTGGTATCTCCGAAGTTTCTGATTCGATTGCAGTGGTTGTCTCTGAGGAGACAGGAGCTATTGCCATTGCGCATGCCGGCCGAATCATACGCCGCCTGGATGTCGAGCGACTCGAAAATATTCTGGTGGCCTTCTACAATCCCGACAAAGCCCGCAAGGAAAATTTCTTTCAGAGGCATTTTCCTTACCTTTTTCCCCATAAGGACGAATGATATGCTTCGCTGGTTGGCAACCAATCTGCGCACCTTTTTATTGGCATTTGCCCTGGCTCTGATAGTTTGGGTGACGGCTGTTACTGCCGCTAATCCGGATGAGACCCAACCTTTCCCCAATCCCATCCAGATTGAATTCATCGGCCAGGATCCCAGCCTCGTAATGACCGGCAGCGTCACAAAGCAAGTGCAGGTCACCTTGAGAGCCCCGCAATCAATCTGGCAAACCTTGCTCTCTGGGGAGGTCCCTATTCATGCCATAGTTGACTTGGCGGGATTAAAGGCCGGCTCCCGGTCGGTGGAGGTACAGATACAGATCGCAGCCCAGCCGATCCGTATCATCGCGATCACCCCCCAGAAATTAACCTTGAACCTCGAACAGTTGGTCACGCTGTCCCTGCCTGTGGAGTTGAGCTTTATTGGCCAACCGGCGATCGGGTACAAAACCGGGGATGTTGTATTGAACCCGATGGCAATTGTCATCTCTGGTCCACAATCGCTGGTAGCCCAGGTCAAACATATCCGTGCCAATCTTGATGTGACCAATGCCCGTCAAAATATTGATACAACTCTCCCCATTAGCGCCGTGACTGAGAGCGGCTTAGAAGTGTCAGGGATTTCCGTTCAACCTGATAGTATCCAGGTCAGCTTGCCAATTGCCCAGCAGGGTGGCTACCGGGATTTGGCTGTCAAGGTAATGATAACCGGAAAACTTGCCAGCGGCTACCGTCTGAATAATATAACGGCTGCGCCGCTAACTGTCACGGTTTATTCGGAGGATATCCCTTTGATCGAGAGCCTGCCGGGGTATGTGGAAACTTCCACCCTTGACCTATCCGGCGCTTCCAGTAATATCTCTACGCAATTATCTCTTACCTTGCCCAGCGGGGTCTTGTTGATTGGGGATCAGGCTGTGTCTGTTCAGATCGAGGTTGTACCGATCGAAGATAGTCGGCCGGTAGCTTTCCGTCAGGTGGAAGTGATCGGTTTGGAGCCAGGTTTGAATGCAGATATTTCTCCAGCCACTGTGGACGTGATCCTTACTGGTCCTTTGCCGGTATTAAACTCTCTCCAGCCTGCAGATGTCCACGTCCGTGTGGACGTAAGTGGCCTGGCAATTGGAACATACCAGTTGGTACCTGTCGTTTTGGTCGCAGAACAAGGAGTGACTGTCCAGTCCATTCTTCCCGGAACGGTGGAAGTAACCATAACCAAAGCGACGGCCATTACGCCGACTATCACGCCAACCTTCCTGCCGTCCACCACGCCGACCCCCTAACCTTGCCTTATTACAAAGAGAAAGATTTGGATATGTATGCCTAAGCCAGTGGTAGCCCTGGTCGGACGACCCAATGTAGGGAAAAGTACGCTCTTTAACCGCCTGGCCGGGGAACGCCTCGCCATTGTGGACGATGTACCTGGAACCACGCGTGACCGCCTGGTAGCCGAGACTGAGTGGAATAATTTTGTTTTCAACATAATCGATACAGGTGGCATAGATCCAACCCATGGCGGAAAGACGCCGCTCTCGGTTGGTTCGGCAGATTTCATCCAGGAAATCCGTGAGCAGGCATTAATGGCTGTCAATGAGGCCGACGCGGTGTTATTCATCACGGATGGCAGCTCCGGTATTACTCCGCCTGACCGAGAAGTGGCTGGGATTTTGCGACGTTATCAAAAGAAGGTGGATGGCCAGCGCTGGCCGCCCATATTTGTGGTTGTAAACAAATGCGAAAACGAAAAATTGCGCTCCAATGCCGCCGAATTCTTTGAATTGGGCCTGGGCGACCCGTATCCCGTTTCGGCCATACACGGTACCGGGACCGGCGATCTGCTTGATGCACTGGTAAATTCATTCCCAGTCCAGGTGGAAGCCGAGGAAGACGATTCAGTCAAGATCGCCATCGTTGGCAAACCAAATGCCGGAAAATCCTCCTTGCTCAATAAACTGGTCGGCCAGGAACGCGCCATTGTCAGCCCCATTCCCGGTACCACGCGCGACGCAGTTGACACCCGCATTGAAGTTAGTGGGTTGCCTGTCACACTGATTGATACTGCCGGGATCCGGCGGCGTGGCAAGATCCAGCAGGGGGTGGAGAAGTTCAGCGTGTTGCGGTCTTTCAAGGCCATTGAAAGGGCAGACGTGGCTCTGCTGATCGTGGATGCCGAAGCCGGGATCACCGCCCAGGATACCCATATCGCCGGCTTCATCCTGGAGGCTTGGAAAAGCACCGTTGTATTGGTCAATAAATGGGATGCCATTGAAAAAGACACGTATACAATGGATGAATACACCCGCCACGTCCGGCAGGAACTCAATTTCATGGATTATGTTCCGCTGTTATTTATATCCGCTAAAACCGGCCAGCGCGTGGACCAGGTGCTGCCAACGGCCTTGCGCGTCCAGGAAGAGCGGATGGCCCGCATCACCACCGCCATGTTGAACCGGGTTTTAAGGGATGCCCAGGATGCTCATCCTGCTCCATCCCATGCCGGGCGCCAGTTGAAAATCTACTATGGCTCCCAGGTCAGGGTGGATCCGCCGACTTTTGTGCTGCATGTCAACGATCCGAAATTGTTCCATTTTTCCTACATGCGCTACCTGGAAAATCAATTCAGGGAAACATATGGTTTCCTGGGGACTCCCATCAAGATTATTGCGCATGGGCATAAGGAAGAAAAATAAGCGTTCTGGCAATTGCCGTGGTGAGGAAGAAAAAAGGGGCTGCTGGAAGTGCGAAGCACTCCTATCAGCCCCTTAACTTTCTTTATATCATGGCAATTCCCAATGAACCGAGAAATAGGAAAAGTTCTTTTTACTAACGACAAACCGGACTGCACATGAATGGAGCAGTCCGGTTCGTTATTTTCATTGGGGCAGGTTGAAGGTATCTGCCCGCCTGAGGATGAGATAAAAGAGGTCTCATCCTCAGGTTGCATCATTTACATCAATTCACGGCATGGCTCGTCGAGACATGACTGGTGGTATAGTTTCCATCACTATTGGTGTATGTAGCGGTAATTGTCTTGGTGCCGGTGGAGCCGTAGATTACACTACAGCTACCGGTTCCGCCGATGAGCGTGATGGGGCCGCAGGAGGCATCCCCGGTGATGGCGACTGTGCCCAGTGGAGTAGCGCCCGCCCCGGTAACGGTAACGGTAATTACGACCGTTCCACCAACAGCGGAAGGATCGGGTAATTCACTCGTGATGGTGGTTGTGCTGGGCCCCGGGACCGTGGTTTGGGTGGCGGTGGTTGAACTACTCGCATAGTTCATGTCACCGCTGTAAGTAGCCGTAATGGTATAGGGGCTACCGGTAACGGTATTGAAGACCACGTTGCAACTGCCGCTGCCACCGGATAGCGTAACGGTGCAATTGATATCTGCGCCGGTGATGACCACCGTGCCGGTCGGCGAAACACCTGCCCCGGATACAGTTACGCTCACTGCAACCGATTGGCCGGGCATGGAAGGATCGGGCGCATGGGCGGTGATGACCGTCGTGCTGGTACCCGGGGTCACCGTGTGGCTTTCAGTATCCGAACCGGCCGTGTAATTTGAATCGCCGCTATAGTTGGCCTTAATGGTCTTGGCGCCGGTAGTGTTGAAAACCACGTTACAACTCCCGCTGCCACCCGCAAGGGTGATGGTGCAGTTGGTATCTGCACCGGTGATGGCTACCGTTCCGGTAGGAGTGGTGCCCGTGCTGGTTACAGATACGCCCACCACGACCGATTGGCCGGGCGTCGAAGGATCAGGTACGTCGCCGGTGATGGTTACCGTGGGGACAAGTTTAGCCGGGACGACTGTCTCGCTCGCCGTGCCCGAACTGCCGTTATAGTTCCCATCGCCGCTGTAAGTAGCCGTGATGGTCTTTGCGCCGGCAGTGTTGAAAATTACCGAATTGCAACTACCGCTGCCGGACGCAAGTGAGAAGGTGCAGTTGGTGTCCGCACCGGTGATTGCCACTGTTCCGGTCGGAGTTGGGCCTGCCCCGCTCACCGTGGCGCTCACAGTAATTGCCTGTCCGGTTGTGGCTGGATTGGGTGTGTTGGATGTGATGACTGTCGCAGTCGGGCCCTTGCTCACAGTCTGGCTGGCGGTAGTCGAACTACCTGCATAGCTTGAACTTCCACTGTAGGAAGCCGTAAGCGTCTTGGAGCCAGCGGTATTGAAGGACACATTACAAGTGCCGCTTCCGGCGGTAAGTGTAAGGGTGCAGTTGCCATCTGCGCCAGTGATTGCCACCGATCCAGTTGGGGTTCCACTTGACCCGCTTACGGTAACGGTCACGGCAACTGACTGGCCGGGCGTGGATGGGTTGGGAGTGTGGCCGGTAATGGTTGTCGTTGATGGAGTCGTAGCGGTGGTCACAGTATGGCTCACGCTGGTCGAACTGGTGGCGTTATAAATATCACCGCCATACACAGCCGAGATGGTCTTGGTGCCATTTGAGTTGAAGACCACGTTACAACTCCCGCTGCCGCCGGAAAGCGTGATGGTGCAGTTGGTATCCGCACCGGTGATGGCTACCGTTCCGGTCGGGGTCGCACCTGACCCGCTCACGGTGACACTCACGGCAACTGCCTGGCTGGGTGTGGATGGGTTGGGCGAATGGGCAGTTATGGTGGTAACGGTTGCCGTGGATGGAGTCACACCTGAGTAGGAAACATAGATATCTGCGAAGAAGGTGATCATGCCACTTCCCACGCCGAATTGATTTCCCGAGGCATCCTGGAAGCGCCAATAACTGCGATAATGTCCAGTCACGCTCGGTGCGACCATATTAACCGAGAAATCTGCTGTCGCACCCGGAGCTACCGAGGCCGGCAGATAGACCGGCGAGGCTGAACCCATTGGGTTTCCAAAAACATAGACCAGGGCATAGCTGGTTGTCCAGGTGCAGGAGCCTACATTCCGGATCTCCCAGGTCTTGGTGAAGGATGCGCCGGGAGCCAATACGGTCCTATCCGGGATGGTCACATCCGTCACAAAATAACCCCTGTTGCATGTGCTGGGATAGTAAGGATAATAAATCCCACTACCGCTGCCGTTGCCGGCGATCTTCGTTTCCACCCACTCAGCCCGGTCGCCGGAGGGCGTGCCGTGGCCGCTGACATCTGCGGTGTAGAGGATAAAGTTTACGCTCTGTCCGGCCAGTGAACTCAGATCAAGGTTGAAGCGGTAATACAGGCCATCATAGCGTTCATTGAATGACCAGAAGGTCTGCACCGGTCCGGAACCGATCTGGTACATCAAACGAAAATTGACGTAACAGCTGGGGGAGTTGTACGTGCAGTTGACAATGCCCTGGAAGTGATCCCCAGATTGGACCGTGTAAGCCGGGTAAACTCCCTGGATATACCCTCCGCTCACTTGTTGCGGGTTCACCACCAGCCCGGGGTTCGGATCCGTGGTGCCATTTTCCAGTTGCGGGGCGCTTACCGGCAGAACAAATCCCCCGCTATTTCCATCTGTTCCAGGACACGGCAATGCACCCGCCCCACTCGACCATGAAGCCGAGCAGGCGTTGGCCATGAAATCATAGGTGGTTCCGCCGGTATAGGTGCCGCTGACATAAATATCCACCCAGAAAATGGAATTGGCGGAAGCACCAACACCGAACACCACGCCTGAAGCATCCCGCAGCTCCCAGTTTCCCCGGTAGTGCCCGGAATAAGAAGGGGCGGTCAAATTAACAGAGATGTCCACGGTTGCGCCTGGAGCCACGCTCGTTGGCATATAGACCACCGATGGGGCGCCCATTTGGTCGCCGCCCGTGAAAACGGCCGCAAAAGATGTCGACCAGGTGCAGGAACCAACATTCTCCAATCGCCATGTTTTAACGAAAGTCGAACCTGGCGCTACGACGGTTCCGTCAGGTATGGTTTCATCGGCAATGAATTGCGCCAAGTCACAAGGTTGCGCTCCTACTGGTTGGGGCGCGAAGACTGTCCCTGGCACGAATTGCAGCAACAGGGTCAGAAACAACGCAACCGGAATGAAAACTCTTCGAAAAGACATCTCAACCTCCTTCTGAAAGACGGGTGACGCAGATTTAGACTTCCATACGCATAGCCTGCGCCAGTGAATAGAATTCAGACGAATAATAGCCTGTAAAGGTTCCCTACCATATATAATATCGCAATTCTTAAATAATAGCATACCATATTTTCATGGTAAACGTACGGACATTTTACGGGGTATCGGGATTCCTTCGTGGAAGGAAAGATGGAAGGGCGAAAAGCCTCACCTGCCTCCATCTTTTTGCCCCGCCACCCGGTATGTGCCAATTATAACTAATTTTAAGCTAATTCTACATGGTATTTACAGGCAATTGCCATAATAAAAGGGAAGAAAGGGGATATTAGGCGGATCGCGCTGCCCTACTTGAGATTTGTTCTCCAGGGTTGTACAATCATATTGAGAAAACATGCTGCGAAAATTCATTTGCCTGGTCGTCTCGGCTCTGGGCATGCTTCTGTTGACTTCGCCTGTCCCATTGCGTGCTTTGGAATTGGAACCGGCCGGTCTTTCTACGGTGATTCTTCCTGCCGGAAGCATCTCCATGAAACCGGTTACCGGAGCCGACCTCAACCGGAATGGTTCCCCCGAAAGCCTGCTGCTTGCCGGCGGTCGCCTGACAATTCTCTCCGCTGGTCAACCCGTCTGGCAAAGCCCCGCAGCCTGGACGGTCGTTCAGGCCGCGATCACTGACCTGAACCGTGATGGCACACCGGAAGCAACCCTGCTTGTCTGGCGGCCTTTTCGCCCCTGGCCGGTCGATCAGTGGTTGCCTCACGCGGGCCGCATCGCCGATTTCCATGATGCCAAAGGCAATTCCTGCCAGATCATCCTGATCGGTTGGCGTGGCAGCGCATATGGTGAATTGTGGGCTGGGTCCCCGTTGGCTGAACCGGTGCGCTTTTTCGCTGTGGCAGACTTGCGTGGTGACAGGCTCCAGGAGTTGGTCACGCTCGAAGGCAGCTACACGGATTCCCGCTCTGCGCCTGCGAGTGCATTAAAGGTTTGGGAATGGAACGGATTTGGGTTTACCGTCGTCTCTACCATGGAAGGGACATTTTATAAAATGGCCCTTGTTCAGGCCAGGGATGGCCGCAATTTGATTCTAGTTCCATGAGGAGGAACCATGAAAGAGTCTTTTCGTAAGGCATTTTGGATATTCCTGGTACTGGTGCTGGTACAAGCCTGCAGTTGCGGGTTGCCCAGTCTGTTAAGTACCGCCACGCCCGGGACCGCATCTCCTTCCGCAACGGCCACGCAAATCCCTGCCGCAGCCACTTCCACCGCGGTTCTCCCGCCGCCTGCCGGGGTTTACCCGCCCCCTTTTGCCACCTATAACGAGGCGGCTGTCAGCCTGCCGCAAACCTTCAATGGCGGAGGCTATTCCCTGCCGGTGGATCTGAATAAGGTGCAAGGGCTTGACCTGGTAACGTTGACCGCTGCGCAGCGTACCTTGCTGGCGCAGAATGGCTTTGCGGTCGCTGCGCCGGTACCGGGGCAATACCGCGAGTTCTACCAGATATATGAACAAAACCGCTATAACGAGGTTCCGGTCTTCATTACCACCGATTCGGTCTATCACGTTTACCATCTGATTTTTGACAAGATGTTGCGTGACCTGGAAACAGGTTACTTCATCGCCGATCTTAAGACCCTCACCACCAGCATGCTGGCCGCCTCCACCGCCCAATATCAGGCCTTGAAAGGAAGTTCATTGGGCGATCCCGCCCTTCGCAACGCCGCCTATTTTGCGGTGGCCGATAAACTTCTTGGGCTCTCGGACCCGGCCCCGGCCGATGCGGATGCCATGGTCAATGCCGAGTTGGCCCTGATAAACGCCGCCAGCACTGCCGCCATCTCGCCCATCTGGGATCGGCCCGACCTGCCGCAGGATATGAAGCTGATCGAAGATTATACCCAGTACGTCCCGCGTGGCCATTACACCCTCAGCGCGGATCTGAAAATGTATTTCAAAGCCATGATGTGGTACGGCCGGCTGACTTTCCGCCAGACAGATGATTTCGAGACCCGCCGGGCCCTGCTGTTGGTGCAGGCGCTGCGCTCAGCCACCACTCCCGATGGCACTTCCGCTGTCAGCCTGTGGGAAGCCATCTATGAGCCGACCGTCTTCATTGTCGGCAAGTCAGATGACCTGGGCTATATCGAA
>Ga0187858_10000540_pt1 | contig 46650 bp, 37 predicted proteins | sample June2016WEW_8_15_FD_133015 | JGI IMG/M metagenome (GOLD analysis project Ga0187858, IMG submission 133015) | Peatland microbial communities from SPRUCE experiment site at the Marcell Experimental Forest, Minnesota, USA - June2016WEW_8_150 | ecosystem: Environmental > Terrestrial > Soil >...
CGCCTAACGAAGTGCGCCTCAGCGGCGGGCCGCAGCCCGCCAGCCACACAACACCTGCACTACCTCAGGTCACCTATCCAGCCGCACAACTCCACGAGCCCCACGTGCCCGGCCGCTGCTGGCGCGGGTTAGGCAGCGCTCGCTTGGCTCTTAGGGCGATCGCCAGACGAGCGCCACGTGAGCCAGGAGATCCGTCTGGAATCCGTGCTCCAGGCTGCCCACCTTGTCCCTCGCGTCCAAAGGGTAGAGGAGGGTCGAGACGCCCAGCGTCGCGGTCAAACGCCTGAGGATACGCAGATCGAGGCCGAGGCCCACCGCGCCTCCGAGGGCGAGCATGGGAGCGACTCCAGCGTCCGCGTAGGCTTGCCCCCAATGGCGCACAATTCCCGAGCCAGCGCTGAGCCAGATCGGGAGGCCGTTGGGCGCGGGACGGTAGAGGACCTCGGCAGTGGCGGTCATCACCTGCGCGCTGTTCTGTGCGAAGTAGGATCCTCCAGGCGTGTTGACCTCAGTGTGCCAGCGGCTCGAGGCCAGCACAGCCTGGAGCTGAAGGCCGAATCGCGGGCTGACCCACAGGCGTCCTTGAGCGCCCCACGCCAGCGCGCCTAGGGCGCTGGGGCTGGCCGGCAACGTACCCACATACCACAAGCGGTCGGTCGTCTGACGGAACTCGCCGAGCGGGGCGTACGCGGCGATTACCGGTCCGAACTCCACGCGGGCCTGTCCCCACGCAAACCTAGGCCCCGCCCCGGCTGAAAGGAGCACAAGCGGGAACCACCAACTTCGGAGCACGCGCACGATGGACCTCCGTGCAATGAGCGCCGCCTAACTACAATTGGACTGCACAAGGATCAATGTGCTGCGCAGCGCTGCAGCATAGCATCAAAGTGCGCGGCTGGCGCGGCGCCGCAAGACGTGTTGCCACCTCCTGTTGTTCCGACGATGGCGGTCCCCGGTGCGGACAGCCGCTGCACTGCTTGCAGTCTATCGCGCCGGCGTCAGCGGGGCGTTATCCGGGGCAGCAGGAGAGCGCAATAGACTGCCGGCAATCCGGAACGGAGCACCCGGAAAAGCACTCCGGGCCGGGAGGTCATCCCCCGGCCCGGATCGCCCAAACAGCTGAGTCCCTTGCGCTTCCAGGAGCGGGCGACCGGATTCGAACCGGCGACGTCCAGCTTGGGAAGCTGGCATTCTACCCCTGAATTACGCCCGCACGTCTATCTGCTTTTGTGACAAGCGGTTATGAATCCACTGATTTCGTGTACCCGCCAAAGTACCTACCAAGATATGCATCACCGAATCATCTGGGAAGTCGTTGTCCCGCTCGCGGCCGTGAGTAACGAACCTGCTCATTGGCCGTGAGGCGGCTGCCATAGCTCGACCTTGTTTCCCTCTGGATCAATGACCCAGGCAAACTTCCCATACTCGGACTCGTCAATCTTCTCGAGCACATTGCAGCCTTCTTCCTTCAAGGCCTTGACCAAAGCGTGGAGGTCTTCCACTCGGTAGTTGACCATGAAGGGAGCAGAGCTCGGAGCAAAGTGATCACTTTCTTGCGGATCGATGCACCAGGCAGTCGTGCCTGCAACCGGCTTGCCCTCGGCGTCGGTCCAATCGAAGGCAGCTCCGCCCCAGACTTGGACATCGATTCCCAAGTGCCGCTTGTACCAAGCCTGCAGTGACGGGGCGTCTTTGGCCTTGAAGAAGATGCCGCCGATGCCAGTGACTCGTTTCACGTGACCTCCGACGCGCAGTGGTGGTGAGAGGAATGTCCCTTCTGCGGCCTAAATATGTATTAGGCTGGGTCACCCCCGTCCGTACAGAACCCCCGCACCGGTGTTGAACACCACCACCCGCTCGTCCCGCAGGATGCGGCCGCGCTCGACCAGCACCATCACGGCCGCCACCGCTGCCCCGCCCTCCGGACAGGCGTCCACCCCCTCGAGCGTGGACAGCTGGCGCTGGCCCTCCGTCAGGGCCTGGTCGGATACCGCCACCGCGCCGCCCCTGCTCTCCTTGAGCGCCTTGAGCATCAGCGCGCCACCCAAGGGGCTGGGGACCCGCAGCCCCGCCGCCACCGTCATCGGGTCCTTCCACGCCTCGCACTTGTCGGCCCCAGCCTCGAATGCCCTGACGACGGGCGCGCACCCCGACGATTGCACGGTGAAGAGGCGCGGCATCGGCCCCTTCACCCAGCCGGCAGCGATCAGCTCCAGAAAAGCCTTCCACATCCCGATCAGCCCCGTCCCCCCGCCCGTCGGATAGATGATCGCTCCCGGCAGCCGCCAGCCGAGCTGCTCCGCGATCTCCAGGCCGAGGGTCTTCTTCCCCTCGATCCGGTACGGCTCCCGCAGGGTGGAGAGATCCATCGCGAGCGTCTCGGCCGCATACGCCTTCGCGAGCTTGCCGCAGTCGCCGATGTGTCCGTCCACCAGCTCCAGCTGCGCCCCGTAGGCGGCGATCTGCCCCAGGAGCGGGCGCGGCGTCGTCTTCGGCGCGTAGACCCGCACCGTCGCGCCGGCCTTCGCCCCGTACGCCGCCGCCGCGACGCCGGCGTTCCCCGCCGTCGGGAGAACGAACCGCGTCGCGCCCGCCCGCACCGCCCGCGTCACCGCGGCGGCCAGGCCGCGCGCCTTGAATGAGCCAGTGGGATTGGCCGCCTCGTCCTTGACCCAGAGGTCCGGGAGGCCGAGTGCCTCGCCCAGCCGCCGCGCCGGGAGCAGCGGCGTCGTCCCTTCTCCCAGCGTGATCGGCTCCTCATCGCCCACGAGCGGCAGGAACTCGCGGTAGCGCCACATCCCGCCGCCGCGCTTCTCCAGCATGGCGCGCGCGCCGGCGCCGACCTGCCTGGCGTACCGCACGAGCCACGGCGACCCGCAGTCGGGGCAGACCGTCGGCAGACCATTCGCGTCCTGGCGTCTCGGGCAGCCCGAGCACTCCAGCGTCCAGTCCATCGAACTAGGCCTTGGTGTGAAGGTGGGCCCAGATCCGCTCCGCGATGCCGCGTGAAATCCCCTGCACCGCCGTCAATTCCTCGAAGCTGGCGGACGTGACACCCGCGAGGGACCCGAAACGTTCCAGCAGCGCACGCCGGCGCGAGGGGCCGACGCCCGGGATCGCCAGCAGCTCCGACGTCAACGTGCGCTTGGCGCGCCGCTTCCGGTTGAACGTCACGGCCACGCGATGCGTCTCGTCGCGGATGCGCTGCAACAACTTCAACGCCGGGCTGCGCCGGGGCAGCCGCAGCGGCTCGGACTGCTCCGGCAGGTAGATCTCCTCTTCGCGCTTGGCCAGCGACGCCATCGTGAGAGCGGGCACCGCCGTCTCCTGCGCGGCCGCCAGCGCGGCGTTGAGCTGCCCGCGCCCTCCGTCCACCACCAGGAGATCCGGCAGCACCTTCTTCTCGTCGAGGCGGCGCCTGAACCAGCGGGTCAGCACCTCGTGTACCGAGGCGAAGTCGTCCTGCCCCTCGACGGTCTTGAGCTTGAAGGTGCGGTACTCGCTCCGCTTGGGTCGCCCGTTCTCGAACCAGACGATCGCGCCCACCGTGTCCCTGCCCTGCGCCGTGCTGATGTCGATGCACGCCATCCGCCGCGGCACCGCGGCGAGCCCCAGATCGCGGCCGAGGGAATACACGGGGTCCTCGGCACGCTCCGCTCCCTCGAACGTCTCCAGCCGCAGCGTCTCGAGCAGATGGCGCGCGTTCTGGTCCGCCAGGTCCGCGAGTCGCCGGCCCAACCCCCGGCTCGGCACCGCGTAGTGGGCCTCGCCGAACGCCTCGGCCAGCTCAGCCTCGTCGGCCGGCATCGAAGGCAGGTACGCGACGGGGGCACGCCGCTCTCGCGGCAGGTAATAGCGCACCACGAACGCGGTGAGGACCTCGCTCTCGCTCACGCCCTCCACGCCCTCGAGGAAGGTGTGCTCGCTCCCGATCACCTTCCCGTCCCGGATCCGCAGCACCACCGCGCACGCGTCGTCCTCGTCGCGGGCCAGACCGATCGCGTCGCAGTTGCCGCCGCCCACCCGCTCGACCGTCGCGGGCTCCTCGATCTGGTCGAGCCGCTTCAGCGCGTCCCGGAGCTCAGCGGCCAGCTCGAAGTCGGTCGCGGCCGCCGCGGCCTGCATCCGCTCCCGCAGGTGCTGGCGCACCTCGAGCGTCTTCCCCTCGAGGAAGAGGAGCACGTCGCCGATCATCCGGCGATACTCCTCCCTGGTTTCCCACTCCACGCACGGCGCCTTGCACTTCCGGATGTGATAGTCGAGGCACGGCCGGTCGGGCGCGTCGTCCGGCAGGTCGTAGTGGCACGAGCGCACCGTGAAGATGCGGCGGATGATCCGGAGCGTCTGGCGCAGGGCACCGACGTCCGTGTAGGGGCCGAAGTAGCGCGCACCGTCGTCGGCGGCCTTCCGCGTCACGAGGACGCGCGGGAACGGCTCCTGCATCGTCACCGCCAGCCACGGATACCGCTTGTCGTCCCGCAGGTTCACGTTGAACCGCGGGTGGTACTCCTTGATGAGGTTGTTCTCGAGGAGCAGCGCCTGGGAGGGGCTCTGCACGACGATGGTCTCGAGATCCGTGATCCGTTCCACCATCAGCCGGAGGCGCGGGTCGGCCGCGGCCTCGTCGCCGAAGTAGTACCGGACCCGGCTCCGCAGGCTGTTCGCCTTCCCGACGTACAGGACTTCGCCTGCGGCGTTCTTCCAGAGGTAGACACCGGGCGCGTCGGGCAGGCTCTCCAGCTTGCGCTGAAGGGCTTCGTCAGGCACGGCGGAGCGCCTGGGCGAGGATGGCCTGCGCGGTGGGAATCTTGAAGAGCAGCGTCAGCGCGCCGTAGACGAGCGCGTAGGGCACGAGGACCGCGACGCCGGAGGTGATCGGACCCAGCCGGCCCGTCGCGAGCCAGAGCCCCCAGCCGGCGGCACCGGCCACCAGCGCCGAGGTCCAAAGCTTCGGGAGGTAGCCTGTCTCGAAGGGCGTCGCGCCGATGCGGCCGGCGAGGCTGCGCCGGAGCAGCGCGAACTCCACCCATGCCGAAAAGCCCGCGCTCGCCGTGAGCCCGACGGCGCCCCACCGGAGCTCCAGGCCGAGCAGGGCCGGCAGGGGCACGGCGCAGAGGAAGCCGAGCACGGTGGTGAGCCCGACCCGGACGGCGGCGAACTTGAGCGGCGTGCGCGTGTCGCCCAGCGCGTAGAACGCCGACGACGAGAGCCGGCTCAGCGTCGAGGCGAGGAGCCCCACGGCCGACCCCGCCAGGATCGCCCACACGTAGCGGCTGTTCGCCGCGCTGAACCGCCCGGTCTGGAACAGCAGGGCCACGAGCACCTGGCCGAGGGCGAGGAACCCCACGGCCGTGGGCACGATGAAGTAGGCGATCCGGTGGGAGCCGTCCACCAGGCGCGTCCGCAGGGCTGCGTGGCGCTGCTCCAACGAGCCCTGCACCGCCGACATCTCCGGCAGCTCCGCGGCCGCGACCGACATTCCGAAGAGGCTCACCGGCAGGGTGTAGAGCAGCTGCGCGTTGACCAGCCCCGCGGCCGGGCTGTTGCCCAGCAGCGTCGAGATCACGGTGTCCACGAAGGCGCTGACCTGGTTGACGCCGCGACCGAGGAGCGCAGGCCAGAAGTTGCGGACGACGGTGCGCACCTCAGGGTCGTCGAGGTTGGTCCGGAACTGCAGGCCTTGGGCCAGCGCCAGCACGGTGGGCAGCTGGACCAGCACCTGCAGCACGCTGCCGGCCGCGGCGCCCCACGCGACGAAGACCGCGAAGCGGAGTTGCGCTTCGTGCCGGCCGAGGATCGCCGCGACGATGATCGCCGCGTTCCACACCACCGGCGCCGTGTACGAGAGGAAGAACTTCCGGTGGCTGTTGAGGATGCCGAGGCACCACGCGGAGAAGACCAGGACCCCGGTTGCCGGAAAGAGGATCCGGACCAGGACGATGACGAGCATCCGCTTGTCGCCAGTGTAGCCCGGCGCCAGCACGTCCACGACCAGCGGCGTCGCGCCGACGCCCACCGCCACGATGACGGCCACGACCAGCGTGAGCAGTGACGCGACGGCCTCCGCGACGCGCGCCGCTTCCCGCTCGCGCCCCTGGCTCAGCAGCCGCGCGTACACCGGGATGAACGACGCCGAGAGCACGCCCTCGCCGAACAGGTTCTGCATCAGGTTGGGGATGCGGAACGAGACACCCAGCGCGTCGGCCACCGGGCCGAGCCCGAGGTACCGATTGATGACCCACTGACGGATGAAGCCGGCGATGCGGCTGAGGAAGATCCCGGCGGCCACGAGCGCCGCCGAGCGCCCTCCACCGGACCGCGGCACGGCTAGGAGCCGGACTTGGGAAGGGACTTCTGCGCGGCCGCCCGCTGTGCGGGATCCTCGAGCAGCCGCTGCATGAACTGATGCTCTTCCTGGAGCTGGGCCAGCTGGCGCGTCACGGTCTCCAGATCCGCTTCGAGGATCCCGACCTTCTTGGTCAACTCCCTAAGGTCGGCCCCGCCCTCCAGCGGTGCCCCGTGCATTCGCTCGACCCAGGCCCGCACGACCGGGGAATCCAGCACGATCGCGGTCAGCGGGATCATCAACGCGAACGCGATGAGGATGATGACGGCGGCGCCCATCCCGGTAACCTAGGTGCCCGCCGGAGGAGCATCAAGTAGCCGCCCCGCGTGCTCGCGAGCCGCGGCCGCCAGCACCGGCAGCAACTCGCGGCCGTAGCGCGCGAGGTAGCTCGCCGTCGTAAAGACCCGCTCCTGCGGCTCGCCGCCGGGAAAGAGGCTCGCGCGCGTGCGTGCCAGCTGCTGCAGCGCCGTCTCGTTCCGCCGCTTCAGCGCCGCGACGAGCCGTTTCTCGACCTCGTCCACCGCGTGCAACGCCTGGTTCCTCACGGTTTCGATCGGCCGCTCGAGCGTGCTCTCCAGGCGTCGGGCCGCCTCCAGCACGGCGACGTAGCGCTCTCCGATCGCAGCGCGCAGCGCCGCCAGGGCGCCCGCGGCATCCGCGGGGAGCGCGTCCTTCGCCAGCGCCGTGGCCAGCGTGCTCTCGTCCCGGGCCAGGTCCGCCGGCTTGAGGCCGAGCCGCTCGAGCGTCTTGTCCGTCTTGGCGTCCACGAGGAAACCGGAGAGGCGCAACACCGGCACGGGCCGCGGCACGGCGAGGTGCGTGAAGACGGGCCCGACCTGCCTGAGATACGCGAGCTCGGCGGGGCCCCCGACGTAGGCGACCGTCGGGAAGACGTGCGCCTCCACCGCCGGCCGCAGGAGCACGTTGGCCGACAGCCGCTCCGGCGTGGATCGCAGAACCGACTCGATGTCGTTCAGCGTGAGGCTTTCGCCCGAGCGGCGCGTGACGAAGGCGCCGTCGGCCATTCGCAGCCGGTCGCGGCCCATCTTCCCCTCGAGCATCGCCAGGGTCATCCCCTCCCCGACCGCTACGGGGACCGCGGCCCCGGACGCCTTCAACCGCGCCGCCTCGCGCCCGAGCGCCTCATCGAGAGTGCGCGCCGAGCCGAGTGCCTCGAGAAAGACGTCGGATGCGGCCCGCTTGAGCGCGCCGTCCCATCCCCTGCATACGACGACGCCGAACGGCTCGAGCAGGGACGCCAGCGCGACCGCGGCTGCCTCGGCCATCGAGCGCTCCGCCGTATACGCCGCGCCGAGCCAGGCGACGGTCTCCGACCGGAACTCGCTCGGTGGGAGCGCCGCTTCGAGCGCGGCCAGGGCGGCGGCTCCGTCCGCGCCGACGATCTCCCGGAAGGCCGGAAGCATCGCGGCGTCGGCCGGACGCTCGCGGAGCGTCACGGTGCGGACCGATCCGTCCACCGCCAGCACCGCGCAGTGGTTCACCTCGGCGAAGTCGTGGTCGTCGCCCGCCACCCAGAAGACGGGGACGACCGGCCGTGCCCAGCGGCTGCCGAGCTGCTCGGCCAGCGCCGCCGCGGTCAGAGCCTTGTAGACGGTGTAGAGCGGGCCGGTGAAGAGCCCGGGCTGCTGTCCGGTGGTGACGGCGAGCGCCTGGCCCGCCAGGAGAGCGTCGCGATTGGCCTCGGAAGCACGCCCGGCCGCAACGAGGGCCCCGGCCGCGGCGGCGGGGAACCGGCGGCGTTCCTGCGCCGCGCGCGCGGCGTCCAGAGCCCCGGCGTCCAGCCCGTCCGGGGCCGCGGCGTCGAATCGCAGCGTCATCGGTTGGCGGTTTCTCCGTTCAGGGTCTCGCCCCCGGGGGCACGACCTGGGCGCGGAACGCCCACAGCTCCGTCGCCGCGTCCTGCCACGCCTCGGACGGCAGGGCAGCCTTCTGGCAGACGGCGCGCAGGAAGGTCACTCGGTCCCACCGGTGCTCCGTTGCCACCTGCGGCAGCAGGACGCCGGAGCGCGGCCCCCGCCGGATGAGGAGCCCGTCGCGGCCCGGGACCACGTCCTCCGGCCGGATCCGCTCGAAGGGCGAGAGCACCGAGACCTCGACCTCGAGATCCCCCAGCTCGTCGGGCGTCACCGGCAGGAACCGGGGATCGTCGCGCGAGGTAGCAACCGCCATCCGCCGCGTCGCCTCTCCGATCGGGATGTCCGCCTCGAGATGCCCGAGGCAGCCGCGCAGCTCGCCCTGCCGGTGGAGCGATACGAACACGCCGCGCGGCCAGGTCAGCTCGAGCAGGTCGGGGACCCTCGGTAGCGCCCTGCCCTCCACCGACGCCACCACCGTCTGGCGGGCCAACTCCAGCAGCGCGGAGAGGGCCGCGCTCGACAGCAGCGCGGTTTCGGCCGTCGCCTGGTTGCTCATGAGCGCCTCCTCTCGCAACTCGGCGTCTCGCAACTCGCAACTGCGCTACGCGTATATCCCGCGGAGGCGATGCACGGCCGCGACCCGCTCGATCGCGAGCGTGTACGCCGCGATGCGCATGTCGACCTTGTAGCGCTTCGACACGGCGAGCACGTTGTCGAAGCTCTTCACCATGATCTCCTCGAGCCGGCTGTTGACCAGCTCCTCGGTCCAGAAATAGCCGTCGCGGTCCTGCACCCACTCGAAATAGCTGACCGTGACGCCGCCCGCGTTCGCCAGGATGTCAGGGACGACGACGATCCCCTTCTTGTCCAGGATCTCGTCCGCGCCGGCGGCCGTCGGGCCGTTCGCGCCCTCGATGATCACCTTCGCCTGGATCTGTTTCGCGTTGCGCGCCGTGATCACGTTCTCGAGCGCCGCCGGGAGCAACACGTCCGTGGGGAGCAGCAGCAGCTCCTCGTTGGTCACCGCCTGCCCCTTCGGGTAGCCCGACACGTAGCGGTGCGCCTCGCGCCACTGGATCACGTCCGTGACGTCGAGCCCCTTCTCGTTGTAGACGCCGCCCGAGACGTCGCTCACCGCCACGACGTTGGCGCCCTGCGCCTGGAGCAGCTCCGCGGCGATGGAGCCCACGTTGCCGAAGCCCTGCACGACCACCTTGGCGCCCCGCAGCTGCAGGCCCATCTGCTTCAGCGCCTCGCGCGTGACGATCATGCAGCCCCGCCCCGTCGCCTCGCGCCGTCCCGCCGAGCCGCCCATCTCGATCGGCTTGCCGGTGACCACCGCCGTCACCGTGTGGCGCTTGTGCATGGAGTAGGTGTCCATGATCCACGCCATCACCCGCTCGTTCGTGTTCACGTCGGGCGCCGGGACGTCGGAGTCAGGGCCCAGGATCTCAATGATGCTGGACGTGTAGCGGCGCGTCAGGCGCTCCAGCTCGCCCATGGACATCGTGAGCGGGTCGCAGATCACGCCCCCTTTCGCTCCGCCGAACGGGATGTTCACGACCGCGCACTTCCAGGTCATCCACGCGGCCAGCGCCCGGACCTCGTCGAGCGTTACACCGAGGTCGAACCGGATCCCGCCCTTTCCCGGCCCGCGAACCGTGCTGTACAGCACGCGGTAGCCGGTGAACACCTCCACGTCGCCGGAGTCCATCGCGATCGGGAGCGAGACGATGATCTGCTTCTCGGGGTGCCGGAGGACCTTGTACAGCCCCGCGTCCAGGCTCAGCAGCTTCGCAGCGATGTCGAAGCGCGACATCATCGCCTCGAACGGGTTCTCCTCGCTGAGGAAGTGGTCCTTGTCGGGATGGATGAACTCCCCCGTCCTGCGCGCCTTGACCTCGGTCACCGGTTTCGTGTCGCTCATGGGATCCTTCATCTCGCCGACGGCGGATCCGCCGCCGTCACAGGGTTGGTTTGCCTTCGCACTGCCCGGTCGAGCAGGCGCGCCAGATCTGCTTCACCATACGTCACTCGGACCTCGAGCTCGGCGACCAGGCACATCGGAGCCTGGGCCCGGTACAGCCTGCGGAGCTTCACCGCGTCCTTCGCCGTCGTGACGATCAGGCCGTCGGGGCCCGCCGCCTCGACCGCCGCGGCCGCATCGGACGCCGCGTACGCGTGGTGATCGCCGTAGTCGACGAGCCGCACGCGGGCGCCCAGCGCCTCGAGCTGCTCCACGAACCGCTCCGGAGCGCCGATCCCGCACACCGCCACGACATCCCGGCCCGCGAGCACCTCCGCCGGCAGCGGCGCACCGCCCGTAAGTGGCAGGAAACGTGCCAACTTGAGCCCTGCGGCGACCCCCACCCCGAGACGGGTACGGCCTGCCAGTCGCCGGGCTTCGGCGGCCGCAACTTCGGAGGGGGCCACCTTATAGGTAACCACGACGGCATCGCAGCGCCGGAGGGCGCCCAGCCCTTCCCGCCACGGTCCGGCGGGCAGCGGCCACATCCGCTCCCCCGCCGACTCGGCGGCGAGCACGGCCAGAAGCAAGTCGGTCCGGACGTCCCGCCGCTGGAGGCAGTCGTCCAGCACCAGCGCATCGGCACCCTCCCGGATGGCGCGGAGCGCCCCACGGCGCCGGTCTGCTTCCGCCACGACCACCGCGCCTGGCACTCGCTCGGCGTGCTCCGAGGCCTCATCCCCGCCGCGGTAGCCGCGGAGCAGGATGCCGGGCCGCCGGCCGCGCCGCACCAGCTCGGCGGCGATGTACGCAGCCATCGGCGTCTTCCCCGTTCCGCCGACGGCGATGTTCCCGACGCCCACTGACGGCGCGGGCAGGGCACGCGACCGGAGCAGTCCGGTGTCGAAGGCCGCGTTGCGCAGGCCCACCCCCGCCCGGTAGAGCGCCGCCGGGATCAGGAGTGCGACGCGCAGGAAGCGGGCGCCGCCCGACTCGCCGCGCCACACGCGCCGCGCCAGAGACCCCCCCCCTCGGGCGCCGCTCACGCCGCCAGGAGCGAGCGCGCGATCTCCGCGGCCCGCCTCGCCGCCCCGCTCTCCCCGAGGCGGCGGCGCACCTCGGCCAGGCCCTCGAGCTGGGCGCGGCGCTCGGGGCTGTCCGGGTCGAGGAGGGGGCGCACGGCGCGTTCGAGCGCCTCGGGCGTCACCGCGCCCTGGATCAGCTCGGGCGCGACCCGACGGCCGGCCACGAGGTTCACCATCCCGATCCGGTCCACCCGCACCAGCCGCCGCGCCAGCAGGTACGAGAGTGGGTGCATCCGGTACGCGATCACCAGCGGCGTGAGCGCCATCGCCGCCTCCAGCGTCGAAGTGCCGGACTTGCACAGCGCGGCGTCCGCGGCGGCGAAGCACTCGCGCGGGCGACCCGGCACGACCCGGATCTCGCCGGCGTCGGGGTACGAGGCGCCCGGGATTGCCGCCACCAGAGCCTGCACGGCCGGCGAGTCCCGGCGGATCCGCTCCGCCGCGGCCCGGAACACGGGCCAGAGACGCCGGACCTCCTGTGGGCGGCTCCCGGGGAAGAGCCCGAGGACCGGTCGATCGGGGGCGAGACCGAGGGAGCGCTTGAGCGCGGCCCCCTCCTGGGCGAGCGGCGGGCGGTCGAGCAGCGGATGCCCGACGAAGGTGGTCCGCACGCCGCGCGCGGAGAAGAACTCCTCCTCGAACGGAAGGATGACGGCCAGGCGCGAGACGGTGCGGGCCATCCGGCGCACGCGCCCCTCGCCCCAGGCCCAGAGCTGCGGCGCCACGTAGTAGAGCACCGGGACATTCGCGCGGGCCGCCGCCGCGGCGACCCGCAGGTGGAAGCCCGGGTAGTCCACCAGCACCACGAGGCCGACGTCACCGCGGGCGAGCCGCTCCTCGATCCGGCGCAGCAGCCGCCAGTGCGCCGGGATCTTGCGCACCACCTCGACGAAGCCGATGACGGTGAGGTCCTCGATGCGGGCGATCAGCCGGGCTCCGGCGGCCTCGAGGTGCTCTCCCCCGACGCCCTCCACCGCGACGTCCGGCACCAGGTGGCGCAACGCCGCCACCAGCGCACCGGCGTGCGCGTCGCCCGACGGCTCGCCCGCCGACACGAACACGGTGCGGCTCACGCGCTCTGCAGCGTCGCGGGCGCCCCGACGGCCTCCAGCACGCGGAACGCGAGCGCCAGGGCGGAGAGCCCGTCGGCGCCCGTCACCGCAGGCTTCTCGCTCCCGCGCGCGGCGCGCACGAAATTGGCCAGCTCGAGGCCGAGCGGCTCCGCCTCGGGAGCGTCCAGCTTGATCCGCTCCACCAGCCTCGCCAGATCGGTCTCACCCCCGGCGATCCGCTGCGCGGCGTCGGGCTTGAGGCGCAGGAACTCGCCCTTCCCCGCCGCAAGGTCCAGCGAGAAGTAGCCCGAGGGCTGGAAGATCCGGAGCTTGCGGACCCGCTCGCGCGCCAGCCGGCTCGCCGTCAGGTTCGCCACCGCGCCAGACGCGAACTCGATCCGCGCCGTGGCGATGTCCACGCTCGGCGTGACGACCCCGATCCCCGAGGCGCGCACGTCCACCACGGGCTCCCCGACCAGGGCGAGCACGAGGTCCAGATCGTGGATCATGAGGTCGAGGATCACGGCGACGTCGGAGCCGCGCGGGGCGAAGGGCGCGACCCGGTCCGACTCGATGAACCTGGGCGAGGCGAGGTAGGGAGCGGCGGCCCGCAGCGCCCGGTTGAAGCGCTCCACGTGGCCGGTCTGGAGGATCACGCCGGCCTTGTCCGCCGCCGCCACCAGCTCCTCCGCCTGGCCGATCCGCGCCGCGATCGGCTTCTCCATCAGCACGTGCCGGCCGCGCGAAAGCGCCGCGAGGCCGACCTCGTGATGCGCCGATGTCGGCACAACGACGGACACGGCCTCCACGTCGGCCAGGAGCGCATCGAGCGAGGGATAGGCGGCGGTGCGGAACTGCTTCGCGATCTCGGCGGCGCGCTCGGCACGCGTGTCGAAGACGCCGACCAGCCGCGCCTCCGGAAGGGAGGCGTACAGCCGCGCGTGATGCTGTCCGAGGCTCCCCACCCCCACTACGCCGACGGGGAGCGGGGCGGCGGTCACACCGGCACTCCTCGCCCGCTCTCCTCGATGAACTGGAGGAAGTTGGCCACCTCCGGCAGCTGGGTCAGCTCCGTCTTCGCCCGGTCGAGCGCCTGGCTGATGTTGAGGCCCGAGCGGAAGAAGAGGCGGTACGCCTTCTTCAGCTCGGCCACCGCCTCGGCGCTGAACCCGTGGCGCTGCAGCCCCACCGCGTTCAGGCCATACAGCTTCATCGGGCTGCCGACCGCCTTGGTGTACGGCGGCACGTCCTTGGTCACGCGCGACATCCCACCCACGAACGCGTAGGCCCCGATCTTCACGAACTGGTGAATGGCCGTGAGCCCGCTGATCGTCGCGCACTTGTCGATCGTCACGTGCCCCGCCAGCTGCACGCTGTTGGCCAGGATGACCCGCTCGCCGATGTGGCAGTCGTGCGCGATGTGCACGTAGGTCATCACCAGGCACTCCTGGCCCAGGCTGGTGCGCCGGGACTGGGTCGTGCCGCGGTTGATGGTGCAGTACTCGCGCACCACGGTGCCATCGCCGACCTCGACCCAGGTCTCCTCGCCGGCGTACTTGAGGTCCTGCGGCGGACCGCCGAGGACGCTGCCGGTGCCGACGCGGCAGTCGGCGCCGAGCCGGACGTTCTGCTCGAGGATCGCCCGCGCCGCGATCTTGCTGCGCGGGCCCACGGTCACGGCGGGGCCGATGATCACGAACGGCCCCACCTCGACGTCCGCACCGAGCTCGGCCTCGGGCGAGACGATCGCGGTCGGGTGAATCACAGCTGCGCTCACGGACGCCTCACTTGTCCACGACGCGGGCCATCATCTCCGCTTCGACCACCACGTGCCCGTCCACGTACCCCACGCCGCGCATCCGGCTCGCGCGCTCCTTGTGCTGGATCAGCTCGAGCTCGAAACGGATCTGGTCCCCCGGGATGACGGGGCGCCGGAACTTGATGTTGTCGAGCGACATGAAGTAGACGACCTTCTCGGCGGCGTTGCCCGACGCCTGGAGGTGCCCCATCAACAGCACGCCGCCGACCTGGGCCATCGCCTCGATGATGAGCACCCCCGGCATCACCGGATGTCCCGGGAAGTGGCCCTGGAAGAAGGGCTCGTTGATCGTCACGTTCTTGATCCCGACGATCCGCCGCCCGTCCTCGATCTCGATGATGCGGTCCACCAGCAGCATCGGGTAGCGGTGCGGCAGGACGTCGAGCACGTGCCGGATGTCGAGCGGCGGGCGCCCCGACAGCGCGGCGCGGCGACTGATGGCATTCCCGAGGGCCACGTTGCCGCGGTGGCTGGGCCGCTCCGCCACGATGTGCGCCTTGAGCCGGCCGCCGAGCAGTGCCAGATCGCCGACCAGATCGGCCGCCTTGTGCCGCACGAACTCGTCGGGCCACCGCAGCGCTGAGCTGACGAGCCCCCGCTCGTCGAGCACGACGGCGTTCTCCACCGACGCGCCGACGATCAGACCTTTCTTCCGCAGCGCCTCCACCTCGTGCATGAATCCGAAGGTGCGCGCCGGCGCCAGCTCCGCCGTGAAGCCCTCCGGCGTGACGTCGTAGGTGCCCGTCTGGCGCCCAATGAGGGGATGGGGAAAGTCGATCATCACGGAGAGCCTGAGCTGCGACGCCGGGCCGACGAGGTAGCGCGCCTCCCCCTCGGTCACGGTGAACGGCTCGGTCACGGTGAGCTGGACCGGCTCGCCGCCCACCTCCACCAGTTCGGCCTCCCGCAGCGCCTCCACGAACGGCTGGAAGGAGCCGTCCAGGACCGGCGGCTCGGGCCCCGTGAGGTCGATCAGGACATCGTCCACGGCCAGGCCCGCGATGGCCGCCAGGACGTGCTCGACCGTGTGGATCTCGGCGCCGTCGCGCGCCAGCGTCGTACGGCGCTCGACCCCGCTCACGCTGGACAGACGCGCCGGGATGCACGGCGAGCCGTCGAGGTCCGTGCGCCGGAAGACGATCCCCGCGCCGCTCTCGGCCGGACGGAAGGTCACGCGCGTCGTGGCGCCGGTGTGGATCCCGATGCCCTCGCGCGCGGCGGAACGCGCCAGCGTGCGGCGCGCCGAACTACTCTTTGGGCTGCTTCCCACGACCCACCAGATCCTCCAGGGCCCCCAGGATCTTCGTCAGCCGGCGCGACGCCGCGATCGTCCGCATCATCTCGCGGTGCGGGCGCGCCGGGTACCCGAACCAGGTCGTCCCGGCCGGGATGTCGTTCATCACGCCGCTCTGTGCGCCGACGCGGGCGCCGCGCCCGACGGTCAGGTGGCCGGCGAGACCCACCTGCCCCGCCAGGATCACGTCGTCCTCCACGTGGGTCGAGCCTGCCAGCCCCACCTGCGCCATCAGCAGGCACCGCGCGCCGATGCGGCAGTTGTGCCCGACCTGCACCAGGTTGTCGATCTTCGTTCCCGGCCCGACGACCGTGTCGTCCACGCTGCCTCGGTCGATCGTCGAGTTTGCGCCGATCTCGACGTCGTCGCCGATGACGCACCGCCCGACGTGCGGGATCTTCTCGTGGCCGGTCTTGCCGGGCACGTAGCCGAACCCGTCCGATCCCAGCACCACGCCCGCGTGCAGGATGACGCGCGACCCGACGATCGTGCCGGGATAGCAGACGACGTTGGGCCAGAGCGTGACGTCGTCCCCGATCACCACGCCCTCGCCGACCACGGCGCCCGCCATCAGCGTGACCCGGTCTCCGAGCCGCGCCCCGGCGCCGACCACCACGTGCGGCCCCGCGGCGAGGTCCTGCCCCAGCTCGGCCCCCGCGCCGATCACGGCCGTGGGGTGCACCGACGGCTCGCGGCGCGGCGCCGGATACAGCGCCTTCACCACAACCAGCATCGCCCGGTGGGGGTCGTCCACCACGATCCGCGTGGCGGGGCCCGGCTCCGTCGCACGGTTGGCCTCCGTCACCAGCACGGCGGCCGCTCGCGAGGCGTGAAAGTAGGGGAGGTACCGGCTCGCAGCAAGAAATGTGAGATCGCCGGGGCCGGCCCGGTCCAGGGGGGCCACCGCCCGCACCCGGACCGTACCGTCCCCGACCAGCGCGCCGCCCACCAGCGCGGCGACGTCCGCGGCCGTCAGAGAGCCGTTCACGTCACCGCCCGCGCGCCGCCGACCGCCGGCCTAGGGCTGCTGCGGCCGCGGACGCGGACGCGCGCGACGCGTCGAGTCCGGCTTGACCGCGCCCGTCGAGTCGCCGGCCGCGCGGGCGGTGGAGTCCGGGGCCATCGGCGGCGGCGCCCCTCCCGCCTGCAGCCGCTGGATCACCAGCTGCGAGATGTCCAGCGACCGGTCGGCCGTGACCAGCCCGCCGTTCTGGGCCGATGCGTCGAAGATCATCGAGTAGTTGAACTCGGCGCGGATCCCCTCGATCACCGCATTCACCCGCGCCATGATCGGCGCCGTCAGCTGCTGCTCCCGCGCGTTCGCCCGCTGCTGCAGGTCGTTGATCTGGGTCCGCGTGCGCGTTTCCAGATCGCGGATCTGCGCCTCCCGCTGCTGCTTGGCCGTGGGGCTCAGCACCAAGGACGCCCGGTTGTAGTCCGCCACAGCCGAGTCGAGCCCGGCCTGCAGCGCCTGCACCTGCGTCTGGTAGCCCACCAGCTCCCTGCTGAAGGTGGACTCCGCCTCGGCCCGCCCCGGCGTGTTCACCAGGATGAGCTGGGAATTGATGAAGGCGAGCTTCACGGGCTGGGCAGGCGCTCCTGGCACCTGCGCCCGCGCGGCCGGTACAGCAGCCACTCCTGCGAGCAGCACAGCCAGCGCTGCCCCGGTCAACCGGTCCATGTCAATCTCCTCGCTGCGTCCAAGGGTGGATCACTGGAATACGTTGCCCATCTTGAAGTGGAGCTTCCAGCCCGGGGCCGGCTGGCCCGAGGTATCTACCTTGTCGAAGCCGTACCCGAGGTCGAGCCCGATCGGCCCCAGCGGCGTCACCAACGCGATCCCGATCCCCGCCCCGCGGAACAACCGCGTAGGATTGAACGCGCCCGCGGTCGCATAGACGTTGCCGACGTCGTAGAACAGGTCCGCGTACACCGACTGGCTGAAGCGCGCGCCAAACTCCGCGGTCGCCGCGAAGAACGACTTCCCGAACGCGGCCTGGGAGACCGCCGCCCCCGACGTCGCCAGCGGGTTGAAGCCCTGCGGCGTGATCGAGAACTCGTCGTAGCCGCGCAGCGGGATCCCGTACTGCGTCCCGCCCATCGAGTACAGCTGCTGGAAGAACGGGGCCGAGTTGCCGAAGACGAACCCCGACTTGGCGGTGAGCCCCAGCACCAAGCGCACGCCCCCGGCGGTGAGTCCCGGGCCCCCCAGCTGCGCCACCGGCGCGTACCAGTGCCCCTCCAGGTCGAGCCGCTGGAACTTCGCCGAGCCGCCGAGGAGACCGCCCGTCGTGGAGAGCGTCACCGAGTGCATCGAGCCCGCCGTCGGGAACGGCAGGTCCACGCGCGTGTCGTACATGAACGCCAGGCTGAGCGTGGAACGCATGCACTCCGAGCAGCGCGTGAGCCCGCCCAGCTGCTGGGCCTGGCCCGAGTAGCGCTCCCACTCGATCGTGTACGACGGGAAGAGCCGCGCGTACCGGTTGTTGGGGAGCGGGAAGCCGAACTGGATCGTGCCGCCGCGCGTGGCGATGGTGCCGAGATTGGCGATCGTGTACGTCGTCCGGGTGTCGTGCACGCTCACCGTCCCGGAGACGCGGCTCTCCCACAGCATCGGGTCCGTGTAGCTCAGCTCGAAGTCGTTCAGGTTGCCGCCGAACTGCCACTGCAGGTGGCCCTTCTTCCCCTGTCCGAACAGGTTCGGCTCGTCCAGCCCGAGGAAGCCGCCGATGCCGGTGCCCTGCCCCACCGACGCCCCGAAGTTGATGCTCCCGGTGTGCTTCTCCTTCACCTTGAAGATCAGGTCGATGTCGCTATAGGGGTCCTCGGGGTTGACCTTGCGCGTGTCGGGGAACGGCAGCGGCTGCTCGAAGTAGCCGAGGTTGGAGATGGCCTGGTAGGACTGGATGATCCGGTTCTGCGCGAACACGTCCCCGGGAATGACGAAGAGCGCGTCGCGGATCACCCGGTCGTACGTCACGTCGTTGCCGGAGAACTCGATCTTGTTGATGATCGCGGGCCGCCCCTCGTCCACTAGCCACTTCAGGTTGACCACGGGTGCCACGTTCGAGTCCGGCGAGACCACCCGCTCCACCCTGGGGTCCACCGCGGCGTAGATGTAGCCGGTGTTGCTGTACTGCGTCCGGAGCTTCTCGGTCGCGGCGTCCCACTTCGTCTGGTCGAACCAGGCCGGCCCGCTGCAGTTGTGGAGGAGGCAGCGGAGCCCCGACTGGCTGCCGGCGAAGGGATTGAGCGCGAGGATCTGCTCGGTGGAGAAGGCGTGGTTGCCCTCCACCGTCACGGTCCCGATCTCGTACGGCCTTCCCTCCTCGACGCTGATGTCCAGCACGGCCTTGCCGTTCTCCCGGTCCACCAGGAGCGTGTCGTGCACCACGCGGAAGTCCACGTAGCCGTGGGCGCCGTACGCGGCGGGGATCCGCTCCTCGAGGTCCTTCCGCAGCTCGTCCTGGTCGTACTCGCCGCCCTGGAACCACCAGAAGCCCTCGGGCCTGGTCTTCATCGCGGACACGACCTGGCGGGCGCTGAGGCCGTGGGTGCCCTCGACGCGCACCGCCGAGATCGCGATGCGGCGGCCTTCGGTGACGGTGAAATCCACCCGGACGTGCTCGCTGTCCTGGGGGATGATCTCCGGCTTCACCTGGGCAAGGTAGTAGCCCTCGGACTGGTAGAGGGAGTCGATCCGTTGCACGGCCCGCACCACCATCCCGTAGTCGAGCGGCCGGCCGATCGGCAGCTCGATGCGGTCGCGCACCGAACCCTCCGAGAGCTTGTCCACGCCGCGCACGGTGGCCCGCACCAGGAGCGGGCGCTCCTTCACCGTGATGACGAGGATCTCGGCGCTGTCGGGTCCGACCTCGCGGAGAATCTGGACGTCGGCGAACTGCGACGTGCCGTACAGCGCCTTGATGGCGCGCTGCAGGTCGCGGAACCCGATGGCGGTGTGGAGCGGGATCGCGGCGGTGTTGACGATGCTCTGGCGCGCGATGCGGTGGTTGCCCTCGACCGCCACCGAGTCCACCTTGGGGCCGACGGCCTCCGGCTGCTGGGCCCGGACACGCGCCGGCCGTGCCGCGAGGCCGACGCCGACCGCCAGGACGGCCGCGACGATCGCTCCGCGTATCAAGGGCGGAGCGCTACGCCTTCGAGCCCGACAGCGCCCGGAACTGGAGCCGATCGCCATCCGGCGCGGTGTCCACCTCGATCTCGTCGCCGCGCGAGAACTCGCCGAGCAGGATCTTCTCGGACAGCGGGTCCTCGATGTACCGCTGGATGGCGCGCTTCAGGGGGCGGGCACCGAAGTGCTCGTCGTAGCCGTGTCTGACGAGGAAATCCGTGGCCGGCTCGGTCAGCCGGATCGTCAGCTCCTCGTCGGCGAGCCGCACCATCAGCTCCTTGAGCACGATGCCCACGATCTGCGTGATGTGGTCGCGGCTCAGCGGGTGGAAGACGATGACGTCGTCCAGGCGGTTCAGGAACTCGGGGTTGAACGTCCGGTTGATCTCCTCCTTCACCTTCTCGGCCATCTTGGCGAAGGTCCCCTCCGGCCCCGACGACACGAAGCCCAGCGTTCCGCTCTTCGTGATGTCCCGCGCGCCGACGTTGGACGTCATGATCACCACGGTGTTCTTGAAGTCGATGACGCGGCCATAGTTGTCGGTCAGCCGGCCCTCGTCGAGGACCTGCAGCAGGATGTTGAAGACGTCCGGGTGCGCCTTCTCGATCTCATCGAGCAGGACCACCGCGTACGGCTTGCGCCGCACGGCCTTGGTGAGCGTGCCGGAGTCCTCGTAGCCGACGTAGCCCGGAGGTGCGCCGATGAGGCGCGAGACGCTGAACTTCTCCATGTACTCCGACATGTCCACGCGGATCAGCGCCTGGGCGTCCGCGAACAGGAACCACGCCAGCGCGCGCGCCAGCTCCGTCTTCCCGACGCCGGTCGGGCCCGAGAAGATGAACGACCCGATCGGCCGGCGGGGGTCCTTGAGGCCGGCCCGCGAGCGACGGATCGCGCGCGAGATCGCCTGGATCGCTTCGTCCTGGCCGACCACCGCCTTGTGGAGCTCGTCCTCCATCCGCACCAGGCGCGACGTCTCCGCCTCCTGGAGGCGCGTGACCGGGATCCCCGTCCAGCGGGAGACGATGAAGGCGATCTCCTCCTCCCCCACCACCGGCCGGCGCGTCTGCCGCTCGCGCTCCCACGCCTCCTGCCGGGCGAGGATCTCGCCCTGCAGCTCGCGCTCCTGGTCGCGCAGCGCCGCGGCCCGCTCGAAGTTCTGGTCCCGCACCGCCGCCTCCTTCTCGCGGTTGATCCCCTCGAGCTTGCCCTTCAGCTCCGCCACCTCCGGCGGCGGCACCTGGGCGCCGATCCGCGCCCGCGCCCCCGCCTCGTCGATCACGTCGATCGCCTTGTCCGGCAGGAAGCGGTCGGTGATGTAGCGCTCCGACAGCCGCGCCGCGGCGTCGAGCGACTCGTCCGGAATCTGGATGCGGTGGTGGTCCTCGTAGCGTTTGCGCAGCCCCTTGAGGATCGCAATCGTCTCCTCGAGCGTCGGCGGCTCCACGATCACCGTCTGGAAGCGCCGCTCGAGCGCCCCGTCCTTCTCGATGTACTTCCGGTACTCGTTCAGCGTCGAGGCGCCCACGCATTGCAGCTCGCCCCGCGCCAGCGCCGGCTTCAGCATGTTGGAGGCGTCGATCGCCCCCTCGGCCGCGCCCGCGCCGACCAGCGTGTGCAGCTCGTCGATGAACAGCACGATGTGGCGGTTCTGGGCGATCTCGTTCATCACCGCCTTGAGCCGCTCCTCGAACTGCCCGCGGTACTTGGTTCCCGCGATCACCGCCGCCATGTCGAGCGCCAGCACCCGGTGGTCCTTCAGGGCCTCCGGGCAGGTCCCCGACGCGATCAGCTGGGCGAGCCCCTCGACGATGGCCGTCTTCCCCACGCCCGGCTCACCGATCAGCACCGGGTTGTTCTTCTTGCGCCGCGACAGGACCTCCATCACCCGCTCGATCTCCTTCTGGCGGCCGATGGTCGGGTCGAGCTGGTTCTCGGCGGCCAGCTGGGTGAGGTCCCGGCAGAAGTGGTCCAGCGCAGGCGTCTTCGATTTCTTCTCGGACTTCTGCGGCGCCGGCGCGGCGGCCGGCCCGCCCGCGGGCTGCGGCGGCATCTCGCTCCCCAGCAGCCGCAGCACCTCGGCGCGCGCCTGCTCCAGGTTCACGCCCGCGTCCGTCAGGACCTGCGCGGCGATCCCCTTCTCCTCGCGCAGCAGCCCCAGCAGCAGGTGCTCGGTGCCCACGTAGGAGTGGTTCAGCTCCCGCGCCTCCGACATCGCCAGCTCCAGCACCTTCTTGGCGCGCGACGTGTAGGGCAGGTCGGGGCCGGCCGCCGCCGCCGCCTTCCCCTTCTTCACCGTGTCCTCGATCTTCTGCTGGATCTCCTCCAGGTCCACCTGGAGGTTCGCCAGCACCGCCGCGGCGACCCCCTCCCCCTCGCGGATCAGACCGAGCAGGATGTGCTCCGTCCCGACGTACTCGTGGTGCAGCCGCGCCGCTTCCTCGCGGGCCATCTGCAGCACCTTCCGAACGCGATCGGTGAAATTGTAGCCGTTCATCCTGGAGCCTCGTCTCCTCCCAAATGCCTGCCGGTCATCCCGCCCGCGCGGCCTCGTCCTCGAGGACCTGACGCACATACGCCGCTCGCGCGGCACGCTGCTCCTGGTCCTTGGGCGCACGCACGTCGAGAGCAGCGAGATGGGCGGGCTGCGTGTAGATCAACAGCTTGTTCAGCGTGTATACACTCAGCCGCGGGATCAGGTTCAGCCCGACACCCAGCCGCACCCCCGAGAGCAGATTCATCGCCTCTTCGAACGAGAGGCTGCGCGCGTACCGGAGCAGCGCGTACGCCCGCCACACCTTGTCCTCGATGATCGTCGGCGCGTCCCGGAGCAGGACCTGCCGCGCCTGCTCCTCGTACGTCACCACCTGGCGGACGATCTTGCCCAGGTGGTCCAGCAACTCCTCCTCCGACTTGCCCAGCGTCGTCTGGTTCGACAGCTGGAAGAAGTTGCCGACCACCTCGCTGCCCTCGCCGTAGAGCCCGCGGAAGGTGAGGCCGACCTGCGACAGCCCCTGCAGGACCTTCGCGATCTCCTTGGTCAGGACCAGCCCGGGCAGGTGGATCAGGACGGATGCCCGAAGCCCCGTGCCCGCGTTGGTCGGACAGGCCGTAAGATAGCCAAACTCCTGGTGGAAGGCGACGGGAAGTGCGGCCCCGAGCTCGCGATCCAGGCGCTCCAAATCGGCATACGCGGTGCCCAGGGCGAATCCCGAATGGAACACCTGCAGCCGCAGGTGGTCCTCCTCGTTCACCATCAGGCCGAGCGGGCCCGCCAGGTAGACCGCGGCGTGGCTCCGGCCCCCGCCGTGGCCCGTCGCCGAGGCCAGCTCCTTGCTGATGAGGTGGCGCTCGTGCAGGAGCAGGCGGTCGGCCGGCTCCAGGTCGTCCACGAGGAACCGCATCCCGCCCTTCGAGAGCGGCGAGCGCTGCCAGACCCGGTCCACCTGCTCGAGCACGCGGCGGCGGTCCTCCTCGCGGCCGCGCACCGCGAAGGGGAAGGTCGTGAGGTTGCGCGCCAACCGCACCCGCGTCGAGAGGACGATGTTCGACACCGGCCCGCTGGCGTCGAGCCAGCTCAGCCCGCCGTCCGGGATCAGCGCGAGGTCGATCATTCGAGCACCTTGAGCCTGTCCCTGAGCTCGGCGGCCAGCTCGAAATTCTCGGCTTCGACGGCGCGCCGCAGCTTCTCGCGCAGGTCGCCCACCTCGCGCGACCCGGTCTCCGCGGGCGACTCCGGAACGGGCGCGCCCGGCGTGGCGGCGTACTGCTCGCCGGCGTGCCGCGAGCTGCCGTGAAGGCGCCGCAGCAGGTCGCGCAGGTGGGGCTCGAACGTCGTGTAGCACATCGCGCACCCCAGCCGCCCCGTTTCCCGGAAGTCCTTCAGCGTGCCGCCGCAGAAGGGACAGGCCACGCCGGGCGCGACCTCGGCCTGCTCCCCGCCCCCGGTCTTCCCCAGCGACGCGAGGAAGTCGCCGAGCGGGAACTTCGCGACGCTCGCGCCGGTCTCCACGCCTTTCTCCGCCGCGCACTGCTCGCACAGGTGCAGCGTCGTCACGCTGTTGTTGACGATCTGCGTGAGGTGGATCTGGGCCTCGCGCTCGCTGCAGTTGTCGCACAGCATCAGGGCAACGCCTCCACTTCCTTCACCAGCGCCACGCGCCCCTCGTCCAGCAGCAGCACCCGGTCGGCGCGCTGCGCCAGCTGGCGGTTGTGAGTCACGATCATCACCGCCGTCTCCAGCTCCCTCGCCAGGCGGAAGAACAGGTCGGCGAGCATGACGCCGTTGGCGTGGTCGAGGTTCCCCGTGGGCTCGTCGGCCAGCACCATCGCGGGATCGTGCACCAGCGCCCGCGCCACCGCGCAGCGCTGCTGCTCCCCGCCCGACAGCGCCGCCGGGCGATGGGTCATCCGCCCCGCGAGCCCCACCGCCGCCAGCAGCTCCTCGGCGCGCGAGCGCGCGCGGGCTGCGCTCCATCCGGAGATCCGGAGCGGCATCATCACGTTCTCCAGCGCGCTGAACTCCCGCAGCAGGTGGTGGAACTGGAAGACGAACCCCAGCCGCCGGTTCCTGAGATCGGCCAGCGCCCCGTCCGACAGCGACCCGTATGCCGTCCCGTCGAGCAGGATCTCGCCGTCGGTCGGCGCGTCGAGCGCCCCCAGCAGGTGGAGCAGCGTGCTCTTCCCCGAGCCGCTGGCCCCCACGACCGCGACCACCTCCCCCCGCGCCAGCGTGAGGTCCACGCCGAGCAGCACGTCGAGGAAGCCGGCGTCCCCCGACGGATACCGCTTCCGGAGCCCGCGGACCTCCAGGAGCGCCTTCATTCGTGCCGGATCGCCTCGACCGGCTCGAGCTTGGCCGCCTGGCTCGAGGGATAGACGGTGGCGAGCGCCGCGATCGCCAGGCTCGCGACGATCACGGTCAGCACGTCCGCCGGCGCCAGGTCCACGGGCAGGTGATCGATGAAGTAGACCGTGGGGTCGAGCGAGACGAGGTGGTACGTGCCCACCGCGGCCGCGAGGAGCACGCCGCCGACCGCGCCCACGGCCGTCCCCACCACCCCGACCACGACCCCCTGCGTCACGAAGATCCGGCGGATCTGGCCCGCCGTCATCCCCATCGCGCGCAGGATGCCGATCTCCTTGGTGCGGTCGCCCACCGTCATCGTGAGGGTGGAGACGATGTTGAACGCGGCCACCAGCACGATCAGGAGGAGGATCACCGCCATCGCCAGCTTCTCCAGCTTCAGCGCGGAGAAGAGCTGCGAGTTCTGCGCCGACCAGTCGAGCGCGCGATACGGGTAGCCGAGGCGCGTCTCCAGCTCGCGCGCCACCTCCCCGGCCTTCCACGGGTCCTGCACCCGGACCTCGATGCCGGTCACGGCGCTGCCGAGCGCGGCGAAGCGCTGGGCGACCTCCCGCGGCATCACGACGTACGAGTTGTCGTACTCGTACATCCCGGTGTCGAACAGGCCGGTGACTTCGAAGCGCCAGTAGCGCGGCACGAGCGCGCCGATCGCCGGATTGAACTTCGAGCCCGCCGGCGAGATCAGCGTCACCACGCTGCCGGCATACACGCTGAACCGCTGGGCGAGACGCCGGCCGACCACCACCCCGCCGTCCACGTCGCTCGCGCGCGTCGCGAACCGGAGGTCGCCGCTCACGAAGCTCTTCGCCAGCCCGGTGACGGCGGCGCGGCCCGTGTCCCGCTCCATCCCGATCACCGCGACCCCTTCGGCGTAGTCGTGGCCGGCCGACAGGAGCCCCTGCGACAGGACGAACGGCGCGGCCGCCACCACGTGCGGGTCGCGCTGCACCGTCGCGAGCACCTTGGCCCAGCTGTCGATCCGCAGCCCCTCCCCGTAGGTGAGCACGCGGAGGTGCGGGTTGGCGACCAGGATCTTCTCCCGCAGGTCGCGCTGCAGGCCGCTCATCACGCCGATGACGACGATCAGCGCCATCACCCCGAGCGCCACCCCCGACACCGCGATGAGCGTGATCAGCGAGACGAACCGGGACGCACGCCGGCTCCGCAGATAGCGCCCCGCGATCCACCACTCGACGCCGCTCACTCGGGTCTCAGCGCCGGAAAGAGGATCGCGTCGCGAATCGAGCGGACGCCGGTCACCAGCATCGTCAGACGGTCGATCCCCAGCCCCATCCCGCCGGTCGGGGGCATCCCGTACTCGAGGGCGCGCAGATAGTCCTCGTCCAGGACCTGCGCCTCCTCGTCCCCCGCCGCCCGGAGCGCGGCCTGCGCCTCGAAGCGGCGGCGCTGGTCGTCCGGGTCGTTCAGCTCGGAGAAGGCGTTGGCCATCTCGTAACCGCCGATGAACAGCTCGAAGCGCTCGGCGAAGAGCGGGTCGCCCCGCTTCGGCTTGGCGAGCGGCGACATCTCGATCGGGAAGTCCAGGATGAAGACCGGCGCCTCCAGCTTGGGCTCCACCGCCGCGCCGAAGAGCTGGTTGATCAGTCGCCCGCGGCCGGCCGCCGTCTCGGGCTCGAGCCCGCACCTCCGCACTTCCCGCTCCAGCGCCGTCGCGTCGGCCGCCCGGAGGTCGACGCCGGCGTGCTCGCGGAACAGCTCCACGAACGGCACCCGGCGCCACGGCGGCGCGAGATCGATCGGGCGCCCCTTCGCCTCGACCACCAGGCCGCCGGTCACCTCCCGCACGACGTCGACGATCAGCTGCTGCGTCCACTCCAGCACGTCCAGATAGTCGGCGTACGCCTGGTATGCCTCGAGCATCGTGAACTCGGGGTTGTGCAGCCGGTCCATCCCCTCGTTGCGGAAGTCCTTGCCGATCTCGTAGACCCGCTCGCACCCGCCCACGATCAGCCGCTTCAGGTACAGCTCGTCGGCGATGCGGAGATAGAAGTCCGCGTCGAGGGCCTTGTAGCGCGTCACGAAGGGCCGCGCCGACGCCCCGCCGTACAGCGGCTGCAGGATCGGCGTCTCCACCTCGAGGAAGCCGTGCGCGTCGAGGAACCGGCGGATGGCGCGGACGATGGCCGAGCGCTTCTCGAAGACGACGCGCCGCTCGGCGTGCACCGCCAGATCGGCGTAACGCTGGCGGTAGCGCTGCTCCGGGTCCGACAGCTCCGAGTGCTGCTCCACCGTGCCGTCCGCCCGCGTCACGCTCTTGCCCAGCGGCAGCGGTCGCAGCGCCTTGGCCAGCAGGGTGAAGCGCGCCGCGCGCACCGTCGTCTCCCCCGTGCGCGTGCGGAACAGCGGGCCCTCGACGCCGAGATGGTCGCCGAGGTCCAAGAGCTCCAGCAGCTCGTACGTCTCCGCGCCCAGCTCGTCCTGCCGGAAGTAGAGCTGCACGCGCCCGGTCGCGTCGGCCAGGTGCGCGAACGTCGTCTTGCCGTGCGCCCGGAGCGCCACGAGGCGGCCGGCGACGGACACCGTCGGCCCCTCGCCCGAGGCCGGCAGCGCGGCCAGCGCCTCGGCCGCCGTGTGCGTGCGCGCGAACCGGTAGGCGAACGGCTCCACGCCGCGGGTCCTGAGCTCGGCCAATTTGTCGCGCCGCGCCAGCTCCACGAAGGTGCGCTCCGCCGTCTTCTCGCTCATCTGGCCGTCCGCCCGAACCGCTTGAGGTACGCCTCGATGAACGGATCGATGTCCCCGTCCATCACCCGCTGCACGTCGCCCACCTTGAGCTCCGTCCGGTGGTCGTTGACCATCGTATAGGGCTGGAACACGTACGACCGGATCTGGTTCCCCCACGAATTGTCCGTCTTCGTCGCCTCGATCACCTGCCGCTTCTTCTCCTGCTCGTCGAGGGCGCGCTGGTAGAGCGCCGCCTTCAGCATCTTCATCGCCGTCGCCTTGTTCTTGTGCTGGCTGCGCTCCTGCTGGCACGAGACGACGATCCCCGTCGGCAGGTGCGTGAGCCGCACCGCGGACGAGGTCTTGTTCACGTGCTGCCCGCCGGCGCCCGACGCGCGGAACACGTCCATCTTGATGTCCTCGTCCCGCAGGTCGATCTCGATCGTGTCGTCCACCAGCGGGTAGACGAAGACCGAGGCGAATGAGGTATGGCGCCGCGCCTGCGCGTCGAACGGCGAGATGCGCACCAGCCGGTGCACGCCCTTCTCCGCCTTCAGGAAGCCGAACGCGTACTGCCCCTTCACCTCCAACGAGACGGACTTGATCCCCGCCTCCTCGCCCGCCAGCAGGTCGAGCACGCCCACCGCGTAGCCCTTCCGCTCCGCCCACCGCCGGTACATCCGCATCAGCATCTCGGCCCAGTCCTGCGATTCCGTCCCACCCGCGCCCGGGTGGATCGTCAGCAGCGCGTCGAGCTGGTCCTCGGGCCCCTGCAGCATCGCCTGCAGCACCAGCTGCTCGACCTCACGCGTGAGCTCCGCCGCCTCGGTCTCCAGCTCCCGCTCGATCTCCGCGTCCGACTCGTGCTCCAGCAGGTCGGCCAGCTCGCGCGCGTGATCGACCCGCCGCCGCACGTCCTGGTACGGCTGGGTCCACCGGTTCAGTGCTTTGACTTCCTCGACGGTCCTGCGGGCGGAATCGGCGTTGTCCCAGAAGCCGGGCTTGGCCATCGCGGCTTCGAGGACGGCCTGCCGGGCTACCTTGGATTCGACGTCAAAGATAGCCCCTGAGTTCGGTGAGGCGGCTGTCCAGGTCGCGGAGCGTATCACGGACTGCGGTGGCGATCATCCCAAGTCCACTCGGAGTTAAGTAACGCAAGGAAAGGTAAGAGGTTACACCCCGCCACGCCAGTAGTGTTTGGGCTCGGCGCCGAGCAGGAGGCGCCGCATCTTCTCGCGGTGGCGGGCCAGGACGAGGACCGCCGTCGGCAGGGCCGCGAGGCCGTAGGCCCACCCGGCGATGATGCCGAGCGCCACGGGGAGGAGCGCGGTCGCCACGATCGTCCCGAAGGCGATGTAGCCGGAGGCGACGTACCCCAGGGCCCAGATCACGCCCCACAGCGGCACGCTGAGCGGAGTGACCAGCGTGAGCGCTCCCGCGGCGGTGGCGAGCCCCTTGCCTCCCTTGCCGCCCAGCCAGATCGGCCAGTTGTGGCCGGCGACCGCGAGGGCCGTGACCATGGCGAGCGTCGGGAGCCCGGCGCCGTCGCCCGCCAGTATCACGGCGAGCATCCCCTTGCCGACGTCGAGGATGAGCACCACCACACCGACCCAGCCGGCGCCGGTGGCGCGGAAGGCGTTCAACGCACCGACGCTGCCGCTGTCGACGGCCCTGAGGTCCGTGCCCCGGGAGAGCCGGACCACGACGAACGCGCTCGGCAGCGACCCGATGAGATAGGCCGCGATCGCGAGCGCCAGGATGCGCATCAAAAGAGCTTCTGCCCCCCGGCGAGGATCTCGTTCAGGGCGTCGTTGAAGTGCGTCGTGTTCTTGGCCGTCCCCTCGCCGACCTGGAGCACGTACTCCTCGTAGCTCTTCTTGATCTCTTCGCGGAAAATGTCCTTGAGCGTGCCGTCCTTCAGCCCCTGGGCGCGCTTGGCGGGGTGGTAGGAGATCATGTCCGAGATGAGCGCCCGCGCGAGGCGGCGCGCCTTCACCGACGGGTCCTGCACCAGGAACGGGTTGATGATCCGGCCGGGCGTGCCGGGGATGGTCCCGCGCTTGGGCTCTCCCACCGGGATGGCCGGCGTGACGAGCGTCGGCGGCTCGAGCTTGGGTGGCGGCGCGACCGGCGTGGCGGGGGGGGCCGGCGCGGCCGCGGCCATCGTCGGCATGGGCGCCGGCGCCTCGACCACAGGCGGAGGCGCCTCGACCACAGGCGGAGGCACCTCGATCACAGGTGGAGGCGGCTCGACCACAGGCGGAGGGGCCTCGACCACAGGCGGAGGCGGTGGAGGGGGCGCGGGCATCGCCGCAACGGGCGGCGCCGGGGGCGGCGATGGCATCGGCGCGAGCGCGGCCGGCGGAGGCATCACGGGCGGCGCGGGCGGAGGTGCAGCCGGCCGCGGCGGAGGCGCGAACGGTGCGGCCGGAGCCGTGGCAATCGGCGCAGCCGGCCGCGGCGGAGGCGCGGTCATCGGCGGCACGGCCGGGACCGAGAACCGCGGCGGGGGGGCCGCGAACGGCATCGTGGCCGTGGGTGCCCGCGCCGCGACGCGCGGCGCGGGCGGGGGGCTCGGCAGAGCCGCCGGCGTTGCCTCCGGCATCCGCTCTGGCGCAGCCGCCGCGCTCGCGCCCGCCGCCACGACACCGACGGAGAACACCGTGCGGCACACCGAGCACCGGGCACGAACGCCGCCCGCCGGCACCTTCGCCGGATCCACGCGGAAGACCGTCTGACAGCTCGGACAGGTCGCGTTCATCTACCGGATTCCTCTTCCTTCTCCGGGTCGGAGCGCCGGTCGAAGACGAACACCGACCCCGGAAGCGTCTTGGCGTAGCTCTTCATCTCGGTCGCAAGCGCGCTCACCTGCGCGGGGTGGGTGAAGCGCCTGCGCTCGTTGGTCACGATGCCGATGGACAGCGTCATGAACGGCACCTTGTGCAGCTGCCCGCGCCGGTCCTTGCCGAAGAAATATCCCGCCCGCTGGTCCTGCTCCGAGTACTGGAACGGGATCAGCGTGTCGAACACCGTCAGGATCTCGCTGCTGCACGGCGCGGCGTAGTCGAGCGGCAGCACCAGGATGAAGTCGTCGCCGCCGATGTGCCCCACGAAGCCCTTGAGACCGCAGAGGCCCTTGACCACGTCGTGGAGGATCCGGGACAGGAGCAGGATGACCCGGTCGCCGTCGTAGTACGAATAGCGGTCGTTGAACTCCTTGAAGTGATCGAGGTCCGCGTAGCAGACGGCGAACAGGCCGCCCGCGTCCATGAAGACCTTGATCTCGCGCTCGATCTCATTGGTGCCCGGCAGCCGTGTGGACGGATGGACGCTGACGTTCCGCTCGGTCCGGAGCAGCAGGACGTCGAGGCGCGAGCGCTGCTCCTCCGGGTCGAAGATCGGCGACAGAACCTCGTCCGCGCCGGCCCGGAAGGCCTCGTGCACGTTCGCGTCCTCGTGATCGTCCACCAGGAACGCCACCGGGACGATCGCGGTGTACGGATCCGCCTTCAGACGCTGGCACAACGCGCGCCCCTGCGCCGGTGAGCCGTCGCCGTCCACCAGCACCATCGCGGGGAGGGCTCGCAGCGTCATCTGCTCGATTTGCGCGGCGTCATCGACCGCGATCAACGGGAATCCCTTCCCGGCGATCCATGCCGACACCAGCTTCGGCATCGGTCGGGCCGCGGGCGAATAGAAGATGATCGTGGGCCGCGTCCGCACCGGTATCAGCTCGCAACGTGCGAGGAGACAACAAAATAGGCCCCTGCGGGGGGGGTGTCAATTTTGACGGCCCGTGAGAAGCCAGAACGTCCTCTCACCCCTTACCGCCCACGGCTGACGCCCTCAGAAGGACCGTGTCCAGATCAGATAGTAGGTCGGCGGGGATCCGGAAACGCCCGTGCGCGGCAGGATGGAGCCGCCCGCCACGCGCAGCGTGATGAACGCGTCCACGGCGCTCGCCAGGTGGTTCAGCACGAGCGCGCCGAGGTAGGTGGTCGCGAACCGGAAATCGTTGTCGCTGCTCCGGATCTTCTGTGCGTAGGCGTCCATCTCGAGCCGCGCATCCTTCCAGCTCCAGCGGAACTCTTCGCCGAACGCGCGCTGCCGGTAGAAGGCGAGCGCTGCCTGGTAGGCGGGGTCGGTCGGCGGCGGGATCGAATCGGGGTTCGTCAGAAAGTTGCGCCGCGCCAGCAGCCACATCGCCCCGTTGTACGTCAGGGTGTCCGTCTCGGGCTGGATGGGGCCCGCGGCGGTGGTCAGGCTGTAGTGCCCGCTCTCGACCCAGTGGCTCATGGCCTCGTAGTACTCCCACGGGGCATCGAGCCGGTACGGGGTGAACGGCTGGCGTGCCACCTCGTACCCGAGGGTGATGAACTGATCCCGCTCGCGGCGCCCCTGCGCCGAGAGTGCCAGGGCACGCGCGACGAACCAGATCTCCGCCGCCAGGTACACCATCCCGCGGTCCCGTCCGCCGAGCAACTGGCCCGAGCCCGGTACGACCAGCGAGGCCAGCGGCCGCACCCACGGGCGGCGCCACACCGGGACCTTGAGCGACGCCGGGATCACCGAGGGCGCGGAGTCCGTTTGCTGCGCGCTGGCTCTCGCCGGGAGCGCCGCGAGCAGCAGCACGCACAGGGGGAGGGGCGCTCTCACCTCAGAAGATCACCCGGAAGGAGATGTGCACCGGCTGCTTGTCGCCCACCGCCTCGGCCGAGGAGAACACGCTCGCGAGGTCGAAGGCGATGTTGCCGAACCGCACGCCGAACCCGAGACTCGGTCCTCGAGCGTTCGAGTTCAGGAACGCGTACCCGGCCCTGAGCCGCACCAGCTCCCCCACGCCCGACTCGACGCCGAGGAGCGTCACCGGCTCGAGCGCGCCTTCGTTCACCGTGCCCTGCACGTCGACGAGAACCCGCGCGTCGATCCCCGGCGTCCCGGCGCGGGGCCGCAGCACGGCCACGCTCACGCCCACCACTACGCGCGTCGGGAGCGGATCCTCCTGCGAGCGGTTGTTCACCTGGAGCGGGAACCCGAGGTTCCGGAGCGTCAAGCCGAAGACCACGGGCAGCCAACTGGAGGCGTCGTAGCGCAAGCCCACGTCCACTGCGTTGGTCGTCCCGGTGGCCGTCGGCACCTGGCTGCAATCGCCCGTGCAGTCCACCCGGAACTGCACGAGCTTGTACGTGACGCCGATCGCGACGCCGCCCGCCACGTCGGTAGCGTAGCTCGCCATCAGGGCCAGGTTGCGCGGGCTGATCTGCCCGACCGGCTCCGGGCCGAGGTCGGCGCGCGTCACGGCGAGGTCGCCGTAGTTGACCAGGTACGCGGTCAAAGCGAAGGAACCGAGGCGGGCCGAGGGCACCGCGATCACGACGGCGTCGCCGCTCCCGAAGAACGCGTCATAGTGGTGGAGGGCGAACTCGCCCCGGGCGAGCGTTGCGAGCCCGGCGGGATTCCAGAAGACCGCCTCCGACGTGCCGCCGTCGGCGCTGGCGGCCTGGCCCAGCGCGGTGGCCCTCGCGCCGACCGGGAGCAGCAGGAACGCCCCGCCCTCGACGCCGGCGGAGACGTTCTGAGCTGCGGCGGGCACGGCGCTCCACCCTCCCGCGGCGATCAGGCCCGCGGCCAGGGCGGCGGGGCCGAGCCGGAGGTTACAGCGGCTTCGCCTCATCGATGAGCATGATCGGGATGCCGTCGTCGACGGCGTAGCGAAGCCGGCAGCCGTGGCAGACGAGCTCTTCGATGGGCGAGGTGCGGTACTCGAGTTCGCCCTTGCACTTGGGGCACACGAGGATCTCGAGCAGATCTTTGGGCAAGGTCATCGCGGCTCCTGGTGAGGGACGCTCAGGCCGAGTTGCGCGAGACGGGCGGTGTCGCGGCGCCACTTGGGCCACACGGTGACCCACAGCTCCAGGCGCACCCTCCGGCCGAGCAGCGCCTCGATCCGCTCCCGCGCCGCGATGCCGATGGCTTTGATGGTGCGCCCGCCCCTGCCGAGCACGATCGGCTTCTGACTCTGGCGCTCGACGGCGATGGTGGCCCGAATATACACCGGCTCTTCCGCCTCCCGGAATGCATCGAGCTCCACCGCGACGCAGTAGGGCAGTTCCTGCTCGAGCAGGGCGAACGCGGCCTCCCGCACGTACTCGGCGGCGAAGAACCGCAGCGGCTGCGTGCCGACGTCGGACGGATCGTAGAGGAACGCTCCCTCGGGCAGCCGCGCGCGGATGGCCGCGAGCAGGGCGTCGAGGCCCTCGCCCGTTTGCGCCGACACGGCGAGGGCGTCCCCCGGCGGCCGCCGGCCGCTAGCGAGATCCGACTTGCTATACACCAGGAGGCTCGCAGGGATCGGCCCGGCGTCGGGGAGGAGCGCGCGGAGGTCCGGCGCCGGGGCCTCCGGCAGGGGGTGCACCTGGACGACGAGGTCGGCGCCCCGGATCTCCGCCACCGCGCTCAGCCGCATCGCGTGCTGCAGCGGATACGACGGGTCCATCAGGCCGGCGGGATCCACCAGCACGATCTGCGTGGTCGCGTCGGTGACGAGCCCGCGCACGGGCACGCGCGTGGTCTGCGGCTTGGCGGAGACGGCGGCCAGCGCCTCGCCGACCAGCGCGTTGAGGAGGGTGGACTTCCCCGCATTGGGGGGGCCGGCGAAAGCCACGATACCACATCTGGTCATGGAGAATAGTTACGAGATGCGAGGTTTCCAGGATAGTCGCCAGACGGCAAGGAGGTAGCGGTTACCAGACTTCTAGCCGACAGGGGCCAGACAAGCTGCCAGTACTTGCGGCTGGGCTGGCCTCTTGCGGCGGGCAACTGGTAACCACTGCCTCCTTGCCGCCTTTGCCGTCTGGGAACGCGAAAGCCCGCACGCCTTGAGGCGCGCGGGCTTTCGCTACAGGGAATGGCTGGCGGCGGTCTACTCTCCCACCGACGTCCGTCGGAAGTACCATCGACGCTGCCGGGCTTAACTGCCGTGTTCGGGATGGGAACGGGTGTGGCCCCGGCGCGCTAGTCGCCAGCCAATACTAGGCCGGTTGGCAGTCGGGAGTTGCATGCAACAGCCTCGCCCGAACCGAGATCCAGACCGCAACCGTCGAAACCGAGTGACGTGGCTGGAATCCAGCCAACGAACAAAGGGAAGAGATCAAGCCTCACGGGCGATTAGTACGGCTCGGCTGACACGCTTGCGCGCCTGTACACCTGCCGCCTATCGACCTGGTAGTCTCCCAGGGCCCTTGAGGGAGCTTGCGCTCCGGGAGCATTCATCTTGGGGAGGGCTTCCCACTTAGATGCGTTCAGCGGTTATCCCCGCCCGACATCGCTAACCGGCGTTGCCCCTGGCGGGACAGCCGGGACACGAGCGGTCGGTCCGACCCGGTCCTCTCGTACTAAGGTCGGCACCCCTCAATGCTCCAGCGCCCACGACGGATACAGACCGAACTGTCTCACGACGTTCTGAACCCAGCTCATGTACCACTTTAACCGGCGAACAGCCGGACCCTTGGGACCTTCTCCAGCCCCAGGATGTGATAAGCCGACATCGAGGTGCCAAACCGCGCCGTCGATGTGAACTCTCGGGCGCGATAAGCCTGTTATCCCCAGCGTACCTTTTATCCGTTGAGCGATGGCCCGTCCACACGGTACCACCGGATCACTTAGGCCGACTTTCGTCCCGGCTCGATCCGTCGATCTCGCCGTCAGGCGCTCTTTTGCCTATGCACTCGCCGTGCGATTACCGACCGCACTGAGAGCACCTTCGCGCGCCTCCGTTACGCTTTCGGAGGCGTCCGCCCCAGACAAACTACCCACCTGCCACGGTCCTCGTCCGCGTCACGCGAACGGAGTGAGAATGTCACCATAATAAGGGTGGTATTTCACTGTTGGCTCCCCAAGAGCCGAAGCCCCTGGTTCAGCGCCTCCCACCTATGCTACGCAGATCATGCCGACATCCAATGACAGGATATAGTAAAGGTGCACGGGGTCTTTTTGTCCTGTCGCGGGTAATCGGAATCCTCACCGATACTGCAGTTTCGCCGAGCTTACGGTCGAGACAGCCGTCAAGTCGTTACGCCATTCGTGCAGGTCGGAACTTACCCGACAAGGAATTTCGCTACCTTAGGACCGTTATAGTTACGGCCGCCGTTTACCGGGGCTTCGGCTCGCAGCTTCGCCTTGCGGCTGACCGCTCACCTTAACCTTCCGGCACCGGGCAGGCGTCAGTGCCTATACGTCTGCTTGGATCACGCGTTGGCAGGCACCTGTGTTTTTGCTAAACAGTCGCTTGACGCGATTCTCTGCGAGCGGATTGGGCTCGGGCTGCATCGCCTTCACCTACTACCGCCACCCCTTCTCCCGAAGTTACGGGGTAATTTTGCCGAGTTCCTTGACCGTAAATCACTCGAGCATCTTAGGCTTCTCGCCTCACCTACCTGTGTCGGATTACGGTACGGTCACGCTGTGTCCTACCCACGGGGCTTTTCTCGGCAGTGTGCGTCACCTGCCCTTGGCGGGTCCCGAAGGACCCTTCGGCATCGGCGCTCGGCTGCCCGGATGGATTTCCCTGTCCGGGATCGCCTACCACCTTACATCGGCACAACCACCCTCCGACGGCAAGCCTGCTCCTGCGTCCCCCCTTGGGATCGAACGGCCACAACGTGGTACGGGAATATTGACCCGTTTCCCATCGACTACGCCTCTCGGCCTCGTCTTAGGGACCGACTAACCCTGAGCTGATCGCCATGGCTCAGGAACCCTTAGGTTTTCGATGGCCGGGGTTCTCGCCCGGCTTCGCGCGTACTCGTTCCGGCATCCTCACTTCCCGTCGCTCCACGCGTAAGCTTCCGCCCGCGCTTCGCAGCTCCGGGAACGCTCCCCTACCCCTGGACCGCGGCGAACCGCGGTCCAAGCCCTTGCTTCGGCGGACGGCTTCATAGTCCCGACCATTCTCGGCGCGGCCACGCTTGACTGGTGAGCTGTTACGCACTCTTTAAAGGAATGGCTGCTTCTAAGCCAACCTCCCAGCTGTCTAAGCATGACCACATCCTTCGCTACACTTAGCCGTCACTCTGGGGCCTTAGCAGAGGGTCTGGGTTCTTTCCCTCTCGCCATAGGACATTATCGCCCTACGACTGCCTCCCTGGCAGCACGCACAGGCATTCGGAGTTTGGTTGGGGGTGGTAAACCTCGTCGGTTCCCGGACCCATCCAGTGCTCTACCTCCCGTGCGCTCATTTCCAGAGGCCCTACCAAAATAGATTTCGGGGAGAACCAGCTATCTCCGAGCTTGATTGGCCTTTCACCCCTACCCACAGCTCATCCGAGCGGTTTTCAACCCACAACGGTTCGGTCCTCCACGCGCTGTTACGCACGCTTCAACCTGGCCATAGGTAGATCGCCTCGGCTTCGGGTCCAGCCCCAGATACCAACGCCCGTTTCAGACTCGCTTTCGCTGTGGCTCCGGTCCTGAGGACCTTAACCATGCATCTGAGGACTGACTCGCCGGATCATAATGCAAAAGGCACGCGGTCAGACACGCGGCGGCCGAAGCCGCCGAACGTCCTCCCACCGCTTGTCGGCACACGGTTTCAGGGTCTGTTTCACTCGCCACCTGGCGTACTTTTCACCTTTCCCTCACGGTACTGGTGCACTATCGGTCACGAGGGAGTATTTAGCCTTGGAGGGTGGTCCCCCCAGCTTCCCGCAGGATTCCACGTGTCCCGCGGTACTCGGGATACCGCTAGGGGCCTCGGATCTTCGCGTACCGGGCTGTCACCGTCTCTGGCGGGCCGTTCCAGGCCGCTTCAGCTCGATCCTCGGACTCCCATATCGCGGTCCCACAACCCCGACCCGGCAAGCCGGATCGGTTTGGGCTGGTCCCCGTTCGCTCACCGCTACTAGGGGAATCGCGGTTGCTTTCTCTTCCTCCGGGTACTGAGATGTTTCAGTTCCCCGGGTTGGCCTCCGCTTGCGCGGATTCCGTGGCTCACGCCACGGAGGGTTGCCCCATTCGGACATCCCGGGATCACGGCCTGTGTGCGGCTCCCCCGGGCTTATCGCAGCTTACCACGTCCTTCGTCGCCTCCTCGTGCCAAGGCATCCACCGTGCGCCTTTTCGCGCTTGATCTCATTACTCGAGTTTACATCGGCTGGATTCCTATAACACCACGTCACCTGGCTTCGATTGTCAAAGAGCGGCCCCGGGCCCGCACTGCGGGCCCGGGCGGATCTAGGAAACGAAATCGGAGAAGTGCGAAACTCGGGTGGGCGACTTCAGAGGCCTTTCGGCCGCCCATGCTGCCGGCGGTCTACTCGGCGCTCCAGAAAGGAGGTGATCCAGCCGCAGGTTCCCCTACGGCTACCTTGTTACGACTTCGCCCCAGTCACTGAATTGACCTTAGGCGGCTGCGTCCTTGCGGTTCGCCCACCGGCTTCGGGTCCCTCCAGCTTCCATGGCGTGACGGGCGGTGTGTACAAGGCCCGGGAACGTATTCACCGTGGCGTGGCTGATCCACGATTACTAGCGATTCCGACTTCACGGAGTCGAGTTGCAGACTCCGATCCGCACTTAGACCGGCTTTTAGCGATTGGCTCCCCCTCGCGGGTTTGCGACGCGCTGTACCGGCCATTGTAGCACGTGTGTCGCCCTGGACGTAAGGGCCATGATGACTTGACGTCGTCCCCACCTTCCTCCGGTTTGGCACCGGCAGTCCCCCCAGAGTCCCCGGCATAACCCGCTGGCAACTGGGAGCGAGGGTTGCGCTCGTTGCGGGACTTAACCCAACATCTCACGACACGAGCTGACGACAGCCATGCAGCACCTGTGCACGCGTCCCGAAGGAGGGCCGGTGTTTCCACCGGCTTTCACGTGCATGTCAAGCCCAGGTAAGGTTCTTCGCGTTGCATCGAATTAAACCACATGCTCCACCGCTTGTGCGGGCCCCCGTCAATTCCTTTGAGTTTCAGCCTTGCGGCCGTACTCCCCAGGCGGGACACTTATTGCGTTAGCGACGGCACCGGGAGGGTCGCTCCCCCCGACGCCTAGTGTCCATCGTTTAGGGCGTGGACTACCAGGGTATCTAATCCTGTTTGCTCCCCACGCTTTCGTGCCTCAGCGTCAGCAACGGCCCAGCGAGCCGCCTTCGCCACCGGTGTTCTTCCTGATCTCTACGCATTCCACCGCTACACCAGGAATTCCGCCCGCCTCTACCGTGCTCGAGCCAGGCAGTCTCGCATGCAGCTCCGGGGTTGAGCCCCGGGCTTTCACACGCGACTTACCCAGCCGCCTACGCACCCTTTACGCCCAGTGATTCCGGACAACGCTCGCACCCTCCGTATTACCGCGGCTGCTGGCACGGAGTTAGCCGGTGCTTCCTTTGAGGGTACCGTCAATCCCGGTCGACTATTCGCCGCCGGGCCTTCGTCCCCTCCGACAGTGGTTTACAACCCGAAGGCCGTCATCCCACACGCGGCGTCGCTGCGTCAGGCATTCGCCCATTGCGCAATATTCCCCACTGCTGCCTCCCGTAGGAGTCTGGGCCGTGTCTCAGTCCCAATGTGGCTGGTCATCCTCTCAGACCAGCTACCCGTCGTCGCCTTGGTGAGCCGTGACCCCACCAACTAGCTGATAGGCCGCGAGCCACTCCGTCGGCGTGAGGTTGCCCCCACTTTCGTCACCAGGGATGCCCCCGATGACCGCATGCGGTATTACCCGGCCGTTGGGCCGGCTATCCCCCACCGTCGGACATGTTGCTCACGTGTTACGCACCCGTCCGCCACTGACCTGGAGTTGCCCCCAGGCCCGTTCGACTTGCATGTGTTAGGCACGCCGCCAGCGTTCGTCCTGAGCCAGGATCAAACTCTCCAAAGTTTGAATAGCTCATTGACCGAACGACTTGGTCGTCCGAATCACAAAAACTCAGAATGTGGTCCCCTCCCGGCACGTATCTGAGAACGCACCGGTGAACGGGGCCACCAGAGTTCCGCACTCTCCGACTTCGATTTTCAAAGAGCGGCCACGGACAAAAACTTCGTGGCGAGACTCAAAAGATAGACGCGCCATGGGGGCAAGTCAACTCCCAGATGATGGCCGACTTGCATAGATTGGAGGGCCTTTTCCGGCCGGTCGTTCGACCCGAGAGCGCTCCGCGCAGCGAGGCCCGTCACCAATGAGCGTCACGATCAAGAAGCGCGTCCCCAGCGACATCGAGATCGCCCAATCGGCGAAGCTGCGGCCCATCCTGGAGATCGCCGAGGAGGCCGGCCTGAGGGCGAGCGAGCTGGAGCTGTTCGGCCGCTACAAGGCCAAGGTCCACCTCGAGGTGCGGGACCGCCTCATGAAGCGGAAGCAGGGCAAGTACATCGACGTCACGGCCATCACCCCGACGCCGCTCGGCGAGGGGAAGACCACGACGTCGGTGGGGCTCTCCCAGGCGATCGGCGCGCACCTCGGAAAGAGCGTGTTCGCCTGCATCCGCCAGCCGTCGCAGGGCCCGACCTTCGGCATCAAGGGCGGCGCCGCGGGCGGCGGGTACTCGCAGATCGTGCCGATGGAGGATTTCAACCTCCACCTGACGGGCGACATCCACGCCGTCACCGCCGCCAACAACCTGCTCGCGGCCGCGATCGACACGCGGATCCTCCACGAGCGGGCGACGAGCGACGACGCCAAGCTCGGCCGGGCCCTCTGCCCCGACGGGTCCTTCGCCAAGGGGATCGCGCTCCGCGCGAAGCGGCTCGGCATCAAGGCCAGGCGCGTCGAGGACCTGACGCCGGAGGAGATGCGCCGCCTGTTTCGCATGGACATCAACCCCGCCAGCATCACCTGGCAGCGCGTGCTCGACGTCAACGACCGGATGCTGCGCCGCGTCCAGATCGGGCTCGGCGACGCCGAGAAGGGCAACGAGCGCATCGCCGGCTTCGACATGTCGGCCGCGAGCGAGACGATGGCGATCCTCGCACTCACGACCGGGCTCGAGGACATGCGCGAGCGGCTCGGCCGGATGGTCATCGGCACGAGTACGGCCGGCGAGCCGGTGACCGCCGAGGACCTCGGCGTGGCCGGCGCGATGGCGGTCCTCATGAAGGACGCCGTGATGCCCAACCTGATGCAGACGCTCGAGGGCACTCCGGCCTTCGTCCACGCCGGTCCGTTCGCGAACATCGCGCACGGCAACTCCTCCATCGTGGCGGACCAGATCGCCCTCAAGCTCGCCGACTACGTCGTCACCGAGTCGGGCTTCGGCGCCGACATCGGGATGGAGAAGTTCCTCGACATCAAGTGCCGCTACTCCGGCCTCGTGCCGAACGTCATCGTCATCGTGGCGACCGTGCGCGCGCTCAAGATGCACGGCGGCGGGCCCAAGGTCGTGGCCGGGCGCCCGCTGGACACCGCCTATACGGAGGAGAACCTGGCACTGCTGGAGAAGGGCGCCGTCAACCTCGTCAAGCACATCGAGAACGCCAAGCTGTTCGGCATTCCGGTGTGCGTCGCGGTGAACTCGTTCAGGTACGACACGCCGGCGGAGGTCGCGCTGGTGCAGAAGATCGCGCGGGAGGCCGGCGCCGAGGGGGCGTTCAAGTGCACCCACTGGATGCGCGGCGGCAAGGGCGCGGTCGAGCTGGCTGAGGCGGTGGTCGGCGCGGCGAACCGACCGGGCCGGTTCGAGTTCCTCTATCCGCTCGACTGGCCGATCAAGAAGAAGATCCAGGCGATCGCGACGCGGCTCTACGGCGCGGACGGCGTGGACTACCTCCCGGAGGCGGAGGCCAAGGTCGAGCTCTACACCCGGCTCGGCTTCGACAAGCTGCCGATCTGCATGGCGAAGACGCAGCTCAGTCTGTCGCACGACCCGGCCCTGAAGGGGCGGCCCACCGGCTGGCGCCTGCCGATCCGCGACATCCGCGCGTCGGTCGGCGCGGGCTTCCTGTATCCCCTGTGCGGCACGATGCAGACGATGCCGGGGCTACCCACCCGGCCGGTCTACTACGATGTGGACCTGGACATGAAGACGGGGAAGGTGGTGGGCTTGTTCTAGGCGGCGTGAGAAGTGAGAGGAACAGGTGAGAAGGCGGGGTGAGGTGTGGGAGGTCGAAAGGCGTGAGAGGTGAGGAGCCGCGGGTCAGCTTCTCACCTCTCACGTTCTTTCCTCCTCACTTCTCACGCTTCCCGCCCTCTCACGCCGTGGCTTGTCCGCCTCACCTCTCACCTCGCGCTACGGCCCACTCAGCCCTATCCCGAAGCGGAACCGGCGCGTCGCGTACGACGAGAGTTGCCAGGCGAAAGTGGCGGAGAAGTTGAAGGGCGAGAGGAACGGGGTCAGGTTGCCCAGCGAGAAGCCGACCTCGGAATACGGGGTCGGCGCCGTCGCCAGCATCGAGTCGCCGGCGTACGGCACGTGGTTCACGAAGTCCGTCCAGAACAGTCCCGCCTGCACGCTCAGTGTGAACGGCAGGCTGCGGATCAGCGGCAGGCCGCTGCGGGTGAAAAGGAGCCGGTCGAAATCGTGCCGCACGGTGATGACCGCGGCTTCGTTCCCGTAGTAGTTGGTCCGCGCCAGCGTGCTGAAAGCGTTCCCCTCGACGGCCAGCACGTCCATTCCGAAGTCCACCGTGAAGTAGCGCTGCGGCGGCACCAGGCCCGTGGCGATGCCGCCCACCGCCGAGACGGTCGTCGTCCCCCACCCTAACAGCGGCTGCGCGTGCTGGATCTCGAGCGTGAAGCGGCGGTACGAGAAGTCGTTCGCGATGACGGAGGGCGCCGCGGCCTCGACGCCGCCCGAGATCCGGGTCCAGCTCATCGGGCTCAGCCGGTAGTCCCCCGCCCTGCTCCGCACCATTTCACGCGAGTCCCAAGTCAGCGTCGCGGACAGCGCCCGCAGATGCCCCGGCGCGATAGGCGGGTTGCCGCGAGCCGGGAAGCGCGTCGAGTGGAAGGAGTAGCCCGGCAGCGTGTCGAGGCTCGACTGGCGCGCGTCCTCGTAACCGAGCTCGAGCTGGGTCAGGTTCAGCAGCTTGGTCCCGAACGAGACGTGGAGACCCTTCTCCCGGTAGTAGTCCAGGGGATCCACCCGCGCGAACAGCGCCCGGAACGTCGGGTTGTACTGGCTCGAGATGAGCGTTGGGCGGCTCACCGTCTCGTCACCGTAGGACGCGCCGACCCACATCCGCCGCCCCTCCGACAGCCGCACCCGCCCGCCGAAGCCATACTGCCACGTCTCGCTGCCCAGGGCGTAGCCCGCCTTCGTGTCGAGGATGACGTCCGGGGAGAGCCGCCAGGTCGGCGCGAGTCCGAGGTAGTAGCCGTCGACGCGGTTGAAGTGGAAGTAGCCGGGATTCGCCATCACCTCGCCCACGGCCCCGATCCCCTGCCCGATCCGCATCAGCGTCGGCGGGTGGCGCTCGGCCGAGTCGGATCGGGCCCAGGCTTGACGCTCGGCCGCGGTCAGCGGCGGGGCCCCCGGCGCATCCCACGCAACGCTGTCCGGATGGTCGGCCCCCTCCCGCACCACGACGCGATACTCGCCGAGGCCGTCCGGCCGGTCCCCCACGTCGAAGCGGAAGGCACTCAACGCGGCGACCTGCTCGAAGGCCAGTGCTTCGGGGAGGCCCGGAACGGGGACCCCAGCCACCTCACGCGGCAGCCCATCGGCCGTGATCCGGGGCCGAATTTCCCCCGTGAGCCGGATCTCCGCGGGGAGCCACCGGCCGTCCCCGGCATCGGCGAACCGCTCCCGGTAGCGCAGACCGCGGACCGCGCCGAACCGCACCGCGTCGTTGAGCCCGAGGTCCAGCGCCAGGAGGTCGTACGTCGAGTCGGCGACATCCATCGTCCCGACGAAGAGCGGCGTCGAAGCAGAGCGCGGGATGACGGCGAGGCGATAGGCGCGGCGGCCGTCCACGGTGAGAGTGTCGAGCAGGCGGAAGGCGTAGCGGTCGAAGGCGTCGCGGCCGACCGGCAGCGGCACCACGTAGCGGTGCGCCGTGCCGCCCTGCCCGAAGGCCCGACGGTTCGCGCCTTCGCCGCGCCCCGCACCCGCGTAGCCGTCGAGCACGATGCTCTCCCGGCCCACGTCCACGATCTCGTCCACAGCCACGAGGGCGCGCGGGGCGCCGAACCCGCGAGACTGGCGGCGCGCCTCGATGGTCTCCTGGTAGTGGCGGTGCGGCTCCCAGTAGGCGGAGCTGTGCGTTTCGGAGAGGAAGAGGACCGACCGCGCGGTGTCATGGTTCGCCCTGAGGGTACGCGCCGCCACTTTCACGTACGCGTCGTAGCAAACGTTGCCGATCGTGGTGAGGACGTCGCGGCGGCGCGCGATGGCGCGGGCGACGATGCTGTCGGGATCGGCCGCCGCGGCCACCGGCGCGGTCGTGGTGTCCGGGGCCGGATTCTGTGCGACTGCAGGTGCGGCCCAGACAAGGAACAGACCGACGAAGGGGGCGACGCGGGACCCGGGCATGAACCGCCTCATACGCCGCGGCGCTTGCGGAGTTCCGCCGCCGAGCCCCGGCGCCGGAGGGCGGCCGCGTCGGACTGCGAACCGATGTCGGGAAGCAAGTGCTCCAGGCAGGACTCGAACCTGCGGCCCGCAGCTTAGAAGGCTGCCGCTCTATCCAGCTGAGCTACTGGCGCGTGGCCGGATGCCGGAGCGGAATCTACGAGGCGGCGGCGCGGGCGCGCCACGGCGGCGCGCCCGCAGGTCGGGACACCCGGCTCTACTGGTCCGGGTGGTCCGCGCTCCAGTGGAACTTGTGGAGGAACCGATGGAACACTGGCGCGATCAGGATCGCCGCCGCGACGAGGACGCCGAGCCCGCAGTAGAGCGCATACAGGCCGGCGAACACCTTGCCGCCGGGGGTCTGCACGGTCTCGACCGGCCCCATGCCGCCCATCAGCATGGCGGCGTTCAGGAACGCATCACGCCATCCCAGGTGCTCGAAGTACGCGTACCCCGCCATCCCGAGGAAGAGCGAGACGAGCAGGAAGCCGACGAAGATCGCCGCGTGCGTGGCCATCCGGCGGGCGAAGCGCCGGCGACTGATGGGAGGATGGTGACGAGACTCGTACATCGCGGTGCGACGCCCGTGCCGCCTACGGCAGCGCTTCCATGGTGGTCTTGCTGCGCGTCGGCATCGGGCCGCGCTGTGTCTGCATCGTGGCCTGGAGATCCGACGTGGAGCGCGTCACGCGGCCCGTCTCCACCTCGATGGCCATCTCACCCGTCATCGTCCCGGCCGTCAATCCCTGGCGCGCCGCGCCGCCGACGCTGTCCGCCTGCACCGTTCCGTTCACCGAAACGATGGCGACGCGGCTTCCCCCCTGCTGCTCCACCCGCTCCAGCTTGAGCGTCAGACGCACCGTGGACTCCACCTGTTGGCCCCGCCCCGCCGACGTGGACGTAATCATCGAATCCGTCCAGGTATCGCCCGGGTGCACCGGTCCCTCGGGGAAGACGGGCCCGATCCGACCGGGAGTGCGCGTCGTTCCCTGGCCGGATTGCGCCGGAGCGCCCTGCGGCAGCTTCACATCCGACGACAGGACGCGGCCGCGCGCATCGATCTTCTGGGTGATCGTCATCCCGCGCATTGCGTCGCGCGCCACCCTCGCGATCATCGCCGCCATGCCCGGCATCCCCGGCATTTCGGTCAACGACGAATCGACGACCGTCGCGACGACGCGTGCGTCTCCGTCCATCCCGGTCACGGTACGCGTCATGTACATCGCCGTTTGCGTCGCGGGGACGGTGGTGTCCGGCCCCCCCATCCCGGCCAGCCAGCTCTGCGTGATGGTGCGATAGTGGACCACCTGCCCGACCGGCGGCGCGAAACGGAGCGTGATCTCCTGGGCGTGCGCGCGAGGAACGGCAAGAGCAGCACACAGCGCGGCAGCGGCGGGCATCAGCTTGAAGCGGTTCACGGTCGGCCTCCAGTCCGGTAGGGTATCACCAATGTAGGGGTGCCGGCGGCCGGGCGTGAGAATGACAGTGAGTTTGAAGAGGGACAACATCGCTCGGCGCTGCGGGCCTCCGGACATTTGCGATCGGCGGTCGCAGACCATACGGTGATGGAGCGCCCGGCGTCGCTCCGGCGACGGGCGCAGGGGTCGTCTTTCGCACGCATGCACACACGGAGGAGAGATGATGGTCACTCGTGCCCTCGGACTCGCCCTGCTCGTACTGCCCGCCCTGGCTGCCATTCCCGCTCCGGCGCCGCAGTCCCCGTTCGGCGAGGTCACCCTCACCGCCACGCCCTCGAAGTACGAGGGGACGTGCCCGGTGCGGATCCACTTTGCCGGCAAGGTCGGCGTCACGGCGCATCCGATGGTGTTCAACTATGTGTTCGAGCGCAGCGACGGGGCCAAGAGCGAGCTCAAGATGATCCACGTCACGAACCCCAACGCCCACGTCATCGGCGTGGGCGAGGATTGGCGGGTCGGCGCGGCGGGCCAGCACCTGCAGCTATGGATGAAGCTGCGCGTCGCTTCGGGCAACACCCGCATCGAATCGAACCAGGCGGACGTCGAGATCACCTGCCGCTGAGCGCGGCTCCGCGCCGACAAGGAGACCCCGGCGCCGTTACCGACGCCGGGGTTTCCACGTACGAGCCGGGGCGGCGGGATTCGAACCCGCGACCTGCTGGTCCCAAAGCGCGGCGCTTCCTAGCACGTTGCACACGTCGGGAGCCGGCGACTGCGGCCCCTTTCGCTATTTGCACACCGGCTGGCCCTCGGCCTGGCCCGGCATCGGCGCCGTCGCGTTGCCGACGAAGATCCCGCAGGTGTGAGCGGTACCGGTGTTCATCGCCGTGGCGCTCCAGCCGGTTCCGCTAGCTGTCACCGAAATGAGGTTGAGGGTGTTGCCGGTGGACACGTTGTAGGCGAGGTTGCCGAGCGTGCCGGTATACGTCACGTAATCCGCGAAGTAGGCCTCCTCGGCGGTCACGAGGTTCTTCAGGTCCACCTGCATCCCGGCCACCAGCGCCTTCTCCTTCGTGTTCCCGAACTTCGGGATGGCGATCGTCGCGAGGATGCCGATGATCACCACGACGAGGAGTAGCTCGACGAGCGTGAAGCCCCTGGGGTCTCGCACTCGACTCGCCTCCGGGCGACGGGGGTGGACGCTCGGTTCGCAGCGCTCCCCAGGGGCAGCCAGCCTCGCCGCCCCCGAAGAGCCAATCAGCAGCTGCCTATTGGCAGGTCGGCGCGCCTTCCGCCTCGCCCGTCACCGGCGGCGTCACCGCGCCCACGTATATCCCGCAGGTCTTCAGGGTCGCGTTGTTCGTGGACGTCGCGTTCCAGCCCGTCCCGGACGCCGTCCCGATCGTGACGGTGTTCCCGGCCGAAATGCCGTAGTTCAGGTTCGTCGTCGTGCTCGCGTAGGTCACGTTGTCGGCGAAGTAGGCTTCCTGCGCGGTGATCAGGTTGCGCAGATCCGACTTCATCGACGCGATGTACGCCTTCTCCTTCGTGTTCGCGAACTTCGGAATCGCGATGGCGGCCAGAATGCCGATGATGACCACCACGATC
>Ga0187858_10000552_pt1 | contig 46107 bp, 41 predicted proteins | sample June2016WEW_8_15_FD_133015 | JGI IMG/M metagenome (GOLD analysis project Ga0187858, IMG submission 133015) | Peatland microbial communities from SPRUCE experiment site at the Marcell Experimental Forest, Minnesota, USA - June2016WEW_8_150 | ecosystem: Environmental > Terrestrial > Soil >...
CGAAGTACACAAAGGAAAAAATTTTATTAAAGCTTTTTAAACGTTGTGTCCGTTGTGACCGCTCGTCCCGCGGTGCCCTTCCGCGGGATCGTGGTAGAAGTTTTTGTAATTAAGTCATTATCCGAGGAGAGTCATGGCATCTTATCAAGGTGTTCTGGAGCATTACAAAGGCTTGTTCGATCTGCCGGCGCACACCCGGCCGGTGACCCTGTTGGAAGGCAATACGCCGCTCATCCCGGCACGGCGGTTGGCGGAACAATTGGGCGGCGGGTTCGAGCTGTTCGTCAAGTTCGAGGGGCTGAACCCGACCGGCTCCTTCAAGGACCGCGGCATGACCGCGGCGGTCAGCGAAGCCTACGGGCGGGAGGCCAGGACCGTCATCTGCGCCTCCACCGGCAACACGGCCGCCTCGGCGGCAGCCTACGCGGCACGCGCCGGGATGCGCGCGGTGGTGCTGATCCCGCAGGGCAAAGTGGCGGCCGGGAAACTGGCCGGGGCGCTGGCCTACGGCGCCCAGGTGATCCAGGTGGACGGTTCGTTCGACGACGCGCTCAGCCTGGTGGTGCAGCTCACCCAGAAAAGCCCGATCTGCCTGGTCAACTCGCTCAACCCGTACCGCATCGAGGGCCAGAAGAGCGCGGCATTCGAGATCTGCGACGTATTGGGCTCCGCCCCGGACTGGCTGTGCCTGCCGGTCGGCAACGCCGGCAACATCACCGCCTATTGGGCCGGCTTCAAGCAATATGACAACCTGAAATCGAGCGGGCTGCCGCAGGTGCTGGGCGTGCAGGCCGAGGGCGCCGCCCCGCTGGTGCTGGGGCACCCGGTCGACAAGCCCGAGACGGTCGCGACCGCCATCCGGATCGGGCGGCCGGCGCGCGGCGAACAGGCTTTGCAGACGGCCGAAGAATCACACGGGCGCATCATCGCGGTCAGCGACAAGGAAATCCTGGGAATGCAGCGGGAGCTGGCGCGCCTGGAGGGGATCTGGGTGGAACCGGCCTCGGCGGCCGGGCTGGCCGGGCTGGCGCACGAGATCGGCGCCGGGCGCCTGGCGGCCAAAGGCCGGCGCATCGTGGCCGTCTGCACCGGGCACGGCCTGAAAGACCCCGACATCATCACCAAAGAAATGACCAGGCCGCTGGTGATGCCGCCGCGCCTGGATGCGCTCGAAGAGGTGATATTGTAATGAAAAGCGTAACCGTACACGTCCCGGCCACCACCGCCAACCTGGGCCCGGGCTTCGATACGCTCGGGCTGGCGCTGGACCTGTGGAACGAAACCGAATTTGCGCAGAACGGCGGCGGGAAACTGAGCCTGAGCGTTTCCGGCGAGGGCGAGAAAACACTTCCCACCGACGAAAGCAACGCCATAGCCGCGGCGGCCTTGCAGGTGTATGCCCTGGTCGGGAGAGATCCGGCCGGCCTGGTCATCCGCTGCACCAACCGCATCCCGCTCATCTCGGGGCTGGGTTCCAGTTCGGCGGCCCTGCTGACCGACATGCTGGGCGCCAACGCGCTGCTGGGCGAGCCGCTGGCGCGCCAGGATATCCTCAGCATGGCCACCGAGAACGAGGGCCATCCCGACAACGTGGTCCCGGCCATGCTGGGCGGGCTGGTGGCCTCGGTGCTGCGCGGCGACCAGATCGTCTCGCGCAAACTGGTGGTCAGTCCCATGAGCATCACCGTGGTGCTGCCCGATTTCTATTTCCCCACTAAGGCCGCGCGTGAAATCCTGCCCGAGTATGTTTTGCGGCAGGATGCCATCTTCAACGTCAGCCGGGCGGTGCTGGTGATCAAATCGCTCGAGACCGGCGACTTGGCCCTGCTGGGGGAGGTGATGGAGGATGCCCTGCACCAGCCCTACCGCCTGCCGCTCATTCCAGGGGCGCTGTCGGCCATGCAGGCGGCCCGGCAGGCCGGGGCCAGCGCGGTGGCGCTTTCGGGCGCCGGGCCCAGCCTGATCGCTTTTTCCAGGCAACCCGCCAACCCAGGCATAGGCCTGGCCATGCAGCTGGCCTTCGAGCAGGCCGGCCTGACGGCGCGCATCTTCCCGCTAGCCATCAGCGTGAGCGGAGCCAGCGTGGTGGAGAACTAGACCGTTAATCGCGTAACTTAAATCCGAAGTCTGGAGACTTCGGACTCCGACACAACAGGGCGGTTGCAATCCGCCCTTCGGCAGAGAGCATGCGCCCATTGATGAAGGGCCACGGTTCGGCATAAAAGGATTATCATTAAGAGATCATGATGAGCGAAAAATTTGCACCCGTACATCCTGGAGAAATCCTGCTGGAAGAGTTCTTGAAGCCGATGGGACTCAGCCAGTATGCCTTGGCAAAGGATATCAACGTTCCGGTACGCCGGATCAATGAAATTGTGCATGGCGACCGTTCCATCAGCGCCGATACGGCCCTGCGATTGTCGCGTTTTTTTGGGATGTCCGAGAATTTCTGGATAAACCTGCAGGCGCGCTATGATCTGGAAATCCAGAAAGACCAGCTGGACGGCTGGCTGGAACGCGAGGTGCGCGTGTACGCGGCCACCCATGCAGGGTAGGGTTCATCCGTGAAAATGGCAAGTACCGGGTTGGAAGAAAAACACCTTCTTTGTCCAACAACGCTGTTTGTGCGATAATGGGTTCTATGCACCCACGGCGTGCCTTGTTGTATATGCCCGGCCATGACCGGCACAAGATCGAAAAAGCCCTGACGCTTGGGGTGGATTGCATCTGCATGGATATGGAAGACGGGGTGGCGCCCGAACGCAAAAGCGAGGCGCGTCGGGGCATCGCGGCTGCGCTGGCCGAGCTGGATTTCGGGCGTTCCGAGAAGCTGGCCCGCCTAAATGCAGTCGGCTCCGGGCTGGAAGGCGAAGATATCCAGGCAGTCCTGCCCTATCGTCCGGATGGAGTGGTCATCCCGAAAGTCGAGACGCCCGAACAGATCCAGTGGGCGAGTGAAAAGATCGAAGCGGCGGAACTCGCTTATGGCTGGCCGCTGCATTCGATCCATTTGCTGGCGGGGGTGGAGACGCCCAAGGCCACTTTGAATCTCAAGGAAATCGCCTGCCAGCCGCGGCTGGAGGCGCTCATCTTCGGGGGCGAGGATTACGCGGCCAGCGTGGGCGCCACGCGCACCCCCGGGGCAGAGGAACTGCTGTATGCCCGCTCGGCGGTGGTAGCGGTCTGCGCGGCCTATGGATTACAGGCCATCGACATGGTTTCGGCCGATTTCCAGGACCTGGAAGCCCTGTGCCGGGAAGCCCGTTTCGGGGCGCAGTTGGGCTATGCCGGCAAGCAGGTCATCCACCCCAAGCAGGTGACGCCGGTGCAGGAAGCCTTCACACCGGACGAGGCTGCCATCGCGTCTGCCCGGCGGCTGGTGGATGCTTTCAACCTGCACCTAGCCTCCGGCTCCGGGGTGTTTGCGCTGGACGGCCGGATGATCGACAGGCCGCTGGTCATAGCCGCCCAGGGCGTGTTGGAACGCGCCCGCGCGGCCGGGAAAATAGGAAATTGATAAAACCCTGCAACTAAAAACCTGATCCCGCCGCCGTCCCCAGAGGTGAGGAGGCCGCCTGGAGCTAAGTTTTGTTAGGCACGCTAACAATGCGGTTCTTCCATAAATTTCGGATAGATACTTAGGAAAGGGCACCTAAATGAATCCCATCGTAGTCCGCAAGGTTGAGACCCGCCGTGAAAAAAATATCTTCGTGACCTTTCCCTGGCGCATCTACCGGGGCGACCCGCTGTGGGTTCCGCCGCTGCTGCCAGAGCGGAAAAAGACGATCGATCCGCATAAGGGCAAGTTCTTCGAGGATGGCTACGCCGACCTTTTCATTGCCTGGCAGGACAGGCGTCCGGTTGGCACGCTCTCATGCGGGGAGGACCAGTCGGCCACACGCAGCCGGGACTTCGGGGAATGCAGCATCGGTTTTTTCGAGTGTGTGAACGATTATGCCGTGGCCGAAGCGCTGCTGGACCGGGCGACCGCCTGGACGCGTGAGCACAAGCTGGTGCGCATGATCGGCACGTTCAACCTCGACCGGGAGGAATCACGCGGCATCCTGATCGAGGGACGTGACCGCCCGGCGGCGGTCTATTGCGGCTACAACCCACCTTATTACCAAACCTTCCTCGAGCAATACGGTTTCAGTAAATTCGACGAAGACGGGCTGGCCTACGCGGTCGACCTAGATCTGGAGCGGCCCGAGATCCAGCACCTGATACGGCTGGCCGATCAAATCCGCCAGCGCAAGCCGAACATCACGGTACGCAGCGCCAACCTAAAAGATATGGATGCAGAGATCGACCGCATCCTGGACTTGCAGAACCGCGGCCTGGCCCATTTCCCCAACTTCACCCCCTACACACGCGCGTCCATCGAAGCCATGGTGCTGCCCATGAAGGATGTGGTTGACCCGGAGCTGGTGCTGTTCGCCGAGGTGGATGGCATGCCGGCCGGCTGGTTCCCGGCCGTGCCCAACCTGAATGAGGTATTCATCCATCTCAATGGGTTGCGCTATCCCTGGGACTACCTGCGCCTGATCAAGTATTCGCATTACCAGACCAAGGGCATTGCCATCAAAAGTGTGGTCGTTGTGCCGGAATGTTGGGACACGGGAGTGGGCGTGCTGCTGTTCGATGAGATGGCCAGGCGGGCGGTTGCAAAAGGCTACACCTGGGCTGACCTGTCGCTGACCGGCGAGTACAACAAGGATACCTGGCCGCTGGCGCACCGCATGGGCGCAGAAATCTACAAGCGTTACCGCTTTTACGAAAAACCGGTTAACTCTCACTAAAAGAGGGAACGGGAGATGTCCTATGACCAGGTATAAAATCATCGCGAATCCCAATGCCGGGCATGGCAAAGGGGCCCACGCCATCCCGGAGATCGAGCGCGAGCTTACCCGGCTCAGGCTTGATTTTGACCTGGTCCGCACGGAACGTGTCGGGCACGCCATCCAGCTGGCCCGGCAGGCTGCCCTGGAAGGCTGTGAGGTCGTCGTGGCTGCCGGCGGTGACGGGACGGTCAATGAAGTTCTGAATGGTTTGATGGAAGCCCGTGAGGAAAGTAAAAACCGCCCGGCACTGGGTGTTCTATGCACCGGTCGCGGCAACGATTTCGCGCCCTGCATCAATATCCCGGAAGACCTGGCGGCTGCTTTCCAGGTGCTGAAGGACGATCACCGGCGCATGATCGATATCGGTCGCGTCTTCGGTGGAAATTTTCCGCAGGGACGATATTTCGCCAACAATGTCGGCGTCGGGTTTGACGCCATCGGCACGATCGAGGTTGCCAAACTGCCGGAATGGGGCATGCTCAGCTTTTTGATCGCCATCCTTAAGACCATTTTCCTGTTCTACAAAGGGCCGACCGTCCGGCTGGATTACGACGACCAGACGCTTACCACCTCCACCCTGATGCTTTTAACCATGAACGGGAAAAGGATGGGGACCGGATTCAAGATGGCTCCCGAGGCAAAGCCGGATGATGGGCTGTTCGACCTGGTGATTGTCCGCCAGGTAAGCCGCCTCAGGATCTTCAGCCTGATCCCGCACTTCATGAAAGGCACGCAGGGCAGCCAGCCCGAAGTCAAAACTCTGCGGGCTGCCAGGGTTTCCATCCAGGCGGTTGAAGGCGCTCTCCCGGCCCAGAGCGACGGCGAGATCATTTGCGTGGACGGGGCACGCCTGGATATCGACCTGCTGCCAAGACAGATGGAAGTGGTCTGTCCCAAGGAGTAGCGGAATGAGCCTGCTCCAGCAAATAGCAGCGGCATTTTTCAAAGCCCTGACCGGCCTGATGTTCCGTGTGGATGCCGCAGCTTTGGCAAAAGTCCCCCACCAGGGACCATTAATTATCGTCACCAACCACGTGCATATCCCGGAAATCCCCACCTTATATGTCCGTTTGTTGCCGCGCAAGGTGTACGGCATGGCCCAGGCCGAACGCGTACTCGACAGGAATATCTGGGGAGCCATCCTGCGCTGGATCGATACCATCCCAGTCTGGCGCGGCGAGGCTGACCTGAATGCCCTGCGCACCGGCATCCGGCGATTGACTGAAGGGACCATCCTCCTGGTGGACCCGGAAGGGACACGCAGCCATGATGGCTGCCTGCAGGAAGGCCAACCGGGCGTCATACTGCTGGCACTGCACAGCGGTGCACCCATGCTGCCGGTTGTTCATTATGGCAGTGAAAATTACCAAGAAAACCTGAAACGCCTGCGCCGCACGGATATGCATTATGTGGTCGGCAAGCCGTTCCGGGTGAATGCGGGCGGTGAACGATTTACCAGAGCCATCCGCCAACAAATGCTCGACGAGGTGATGTTCCAAATGGCCGGCTTATTGCCCGCCCAATATCGGGGTGCCTATGCAGACCTGAAGGCTGCCTCGCACAAGTACCTGGTCTTCGAAGAATAATATCTTTATTCGGGAAAATAAATCGTGCTATCCATTCTTTTTGGCCTTTTCTCCGCGCTGACCTGGGGCGCGGGCGATTTCGCCGGCGGCATCATCAGCCGCCGGGCCGGTGTATACCGCGCCGCATTCTACGGGGAATTCACCGGTCTGTTCTTCCTGGCTATCATGCTGGCGGTTGTGCGCGAGCCAATGCCGGGCGGGCCGGCCTGGGCCTGGTGCGCCTGCGCCGGCGCGATCGGCTGCGTCGGGCTTTTGCTGCTCTTTAAATCAATGGTGGATGGGCAGATGAGTGTGGCCGCACCCGTCTCAGCCCTGATGGCGGCCGTCCTGCCGGTGATCGCCAGCACGCTGACCGAGGGGCTGCCCGGCCTGACCAAGTACCTGGGTTTTGCAATGGCGCTGGTGGCGATCTGGCTGATTTCCCAGGGAGAAGGCCACCAGAAGAAACTGCATTTACACCTGGCTGACTTGCGGCTGCCGCTGCTTGCCGGAGTTTGTTTTGGGGTCTATTTCATCCTGATGCACCAGGGCAGCCGGACTGCCACCATCTGGCCGATGATTTTCGCACGAGTGGCCGGAGCAATCCTGCTGTTCTTCTTCGCAGCTGCCAATCATCAGTTGAAGTGGCCGGTTGGACAGGTCGCGCCGCTGGTATTCCTGAATGCAGCCGGGGACATTGCCGGCAATACATTCTATATTTTGTCCGGGCAGGCCGGGCGCCTGGATGTGGCGGCCGTGCTCGGATCGCTCTATCCCGGTACGACCGTTTTACTCGCAGGGCTGATCCTGCACGAACGCCTGAACCGGTCCCAATGGGCCGGAATTTTTACCGCACTGGCAGCGATCGTGTTGATGACGATCTAAGTTTAGAAATTCAAAACGAGACAGCTGGAGGGGCAGCTATCTCGTTCGTTTTTACCGGATGATCTTTTACCGTCAGGAGGATGATTTTAACTTTTCAAGTAAAAGCTGATACTTGGCTTGGTTGGACGAGTTCATTGCAATAATGGTTTCTATAACATGGATGGCACCATCCCGGTCCCCTGCGGTGAGCAGGCTTTCACCCACTGTATCCAGTTGGAACACAGCCTCCTTTATCCGTTTCGCCCGGCGGTATTCTTCTGCCAGGGCACGCCGGAGGATGGCTTGTTGGGGATTGTCATTGACCAGTTCCTCCAGAAAAGGAATTGCTTCGGCGCGCCGGCCGGCACCATCCAGGTATGTTAAAAGATCTTCCAGTTCTGCAGTCGCCTGCGTCTGTTGAGTCAGGCGGAGATTCAATTCGATCAGGTTTTTTCGAACGGAAATGTCATCCGGCTCAAGCGTACGGAGTTGTTCGTAGACGCGCATGGCCTGGCGCCAATCCAAATGCTGCATGTCAATGTCAGCCATCCGCTGCAGGAGCTTGACACTCCAAGTGCGGTCGGCGCCGCCTCGTTGTGCCAGGCTCAAGGCGGTTGTGAATGTCTTGCGAGCCATATCCAGTTCGGCCAGGCGGTAATAAATATCCGCCAGCTCCATGTATTCGCTGATGGCCTCATCCACCTGGCCATTGGCGGCCAGCTGGTCGATCAGGCGGGAGCGGGCCGATAAGTCCATCGGCGCGACCTGCACAATCCGCCGAAACAGATTGACCGCCTGGGCTCCTTCCCCCCGGGAACTATATGCCTGTGCCACCACTGCATACTTGGTAATGGCATCCTGCGTACGGCCTTCCTGGATCAGCAAATCGCCGATCAGCGAATGGAGAGGCAGATAAGTAGGAGCTACTTTGATCGACTCAAAAGCTTCGTCCATTGCCGACCTCAGGTAACCAGCGCTTGCCAGTTGGCGGACTTTGGTGATTGCGTCGATAACCTGGCCGCTCTGAGCCTGGGTCAGGATTTCAGCCACAGGCAGGAGCCCCTCAGCAAATTTGGGAAGCTGTTCACGCGCCTTGATTAATTCAGCCCGCCAATTGGGGCGCACGAGCATTTGGTTAATATTGTTGCAAAGTTGCTCCTTTTTTTCCGGGTCGGATTGATGACTCTCTGCCTCAATGAGCGGCTCATAAAGCTGGCGGAGTCCGGCAGACTGGTCGGGTGGAACGACCAGTGAATCGGCAAGTTTGAGTGCTTCCAAGTACTCCAGGGTTGCTTCAGGGAAATGCCCCAGCCGATGTTGTATTTGTGCCATCAGCAGGCGGCTCCCGATGCCATAATCCTGATGCTTGACCGCAATTTGCAGGGCTTGCAAGGCGCTTTCCGGGTTATCGGATTTTGAGCGCAGAAACCCGAGGTCAAAATAAACCGATGGCTCTATTAAACCTTCAGCCAAAGCCTTCTCCAATTCCTCGGCAGCCCGGCCATCCCGCTCCTTGGTCTGGGCATCTATGGCCTGGCCGATGTGTTGCATGATTTTTGAGCGTTCACTCTGCTTTTCATTCGATTGGCCGGCATCGCGGACGATGGCCTGCATGCTGCGCTTTGATAGGATGGCAGTGCTGCTGGCCTCTTCGGAGAGGTCGAAATAAACCTCCGCCAGCCGGGCGATGGCCTGTTTACACGCCTCAGCAATTGGATCCAGGCCGGTATCAGCGGATTTGGAAGGCCCAAGTTGTTTCACCTGGGCAACCTGCGGGGAACTGGTGCCCTCCTGGGTGCGCACCGGTTTGGGCAGCAGCTGTCCATTCCTGAGCATGCTTTCTGCCTGTTGGGCTTCCTGGTTATTGGGTGAAAGGCGTAGAGCCCGGCCAATCATTTCAGCAGCTTTCTTACCATTGCCGGAGCGTTGTAAGAGACTGGCAACCACCAAATATTCGATGGTAGCCTGGGGAGCATGACCAAGGCGTTCATGAACCATAGCGATGTATAAACGCGGAGTGATATTATCGGAATCCAATTGGGTGACGCGACCCCAATTTTCGAGGGCCTTTCCGCTATCCTGATTCTTAATGTAAAGTTCCGCAGCCTGCAAGAATGCCTGAACAGCCTCCTTATTTTTCCCCAGCTGTTCCTGCAGTTGCCCCACCTTCTCCAGCGGGAGCGGGTCGTCGGGAGTAACCTGGACTGCTTTCTGATAAGCCAGAAGCGACTCATCGAAACGCTGTAACTCAAAAAATGCCAGCCCCAAGCTGGTAAGCGCGTTGGGGTTGTCCGGAATTTCTTCAAGAGCCTGTTGGTAGGCTACTGCGGCTTTGTCCCACTGCTGATCCCAGGCAGCCGAATGACCCTTGCTGATTGCCTTTTGGAAAGCTTCGTCGTTTCCTGCCATCTTTTCTCTCAATAAGATTATGCGTATTATCCCATTGCACCGGAGAGCGGGAGTATCCCTTCCTCCTGCACTTACTGCTGGATGGTACGATCATGCGATGGGCTGCAGTTCATCCCAGTTCGTGCCCCAGCGTGCATCCGTGGTTAACGCGATGGACAGTGGATAGGCATTCTCCATCACGTTCCGCGCTGCACTGACGGTCTCGTTTAGTTCTGCGAGCGGGCATTCGATCACCAATTCGTCATGCACTTGCAGAATCATCCGGCCATGCAGACCAGCCTGTGCAATGGCAGGCGGGATTTTAATCATGGCAATTTTCATTATATCAGCAGCTGTGCCCTGAATGGGGGCATTAATGGCCTCGCGTTCCTCACGGTTCCGTAAAGACTGGTTCAGTGTACCTTTGAGCGCAGGGAAGTAGCGTCGGCGTCCCAACAGAGTCTCCACATAACCGGTTTCGCGTGCAGAGTGACGGATGCCATCCAGATATTTCTTGACGCCGGGGAACTGCTTGAAATATGCTTCTACGAAATCCTGCGATTGGGACAAAGTCAATTCGGTGGAGCGTGTCAGGCCAAAAGCAGACATGCCATAGATCAAACCAAAGTTGATGGCCTTGGCATGGCGGCGTTGCTCCTTGGTGACTGCTTCGAGCGGGATCCCATAAATGGCTGCTGCGGTGGTGGCGTGGATGTCCTGCCCGGCTCGAAAGGCGTTCAACATGGCGATATCATCCGCCATGTGCGCCACAATGCGCAACTCAATCTGGGAATAGTCCAGCGAGACAAGGATATTGCCAGGGTCCGCAACAAAACCGCGCCGGACTCGCCGGCCCAAGTCGGTGCGGGTGGGAATGTTCTGCAAGTTCGGGTCGGACGAAGACAGGCGCCCGGTAACTGTGCCGGTCTGACTGAATGAAGTGTGCACACGCCCGGTTTCCGGGTGGATCTGTGCAGGCAGAGCATCCACATAAGTGGATTTAAGCTTCGAATACTCGCGGTACTCCAGGATCATATCCACGACCGGATGTTGCCCGCTCATTTCGTCCAACACGCCTGCGGCGGTGGAATAATGTCCTGAGGCAGTTTTCCTGCCACGGTCGGGCGGAGTCAGACGCAGGGTCTCAAACAGCACCGACGAAAGCTGTTGGGTGGAGTTGATATTAAAAGTTTTACCGACCGCCTGATAAATTTGCTTTTCCAGGGCAGCCATGCGCTCACTCAATTGGACCGAGAAATCGGCGAAAAAGGCTTTATCGAGTGCCACCCCAGCCATTTCCATATCTGCCAACACGCCGATGAGTGGCATTTCGATGTTGACGAAAAGGTCCCAAAGTCTTGGGATGCGTTTGAGTTCAATCTCCAGCAACGGCTGCAAGCGCAGGGTGGTTTCGGCATCCGCAGCGGCATAGGGTGCCGCCCCGGCAATATCAACTTCGTCCATGGTGCGCTGGTTCTTGCCTGTGCCAATCAGGGCCTCGATGTGTGTCATACTCTCCCCCAGGCGAACCTCGGACATGGTTTTCAGCCCAAGATTGCGCGAGCCGGGGTCGAGCACATACTCAGCCAGCATGGTGTCGAAAGCCAGCGGGGTCGCACGCACGCCATTACGCGCCAGCATGATGAAATCATATTTCAGGTTATGCCCAATCTTTGGTATGAGGGCATCGGTCAGTGGTTTTCCAAGGGCCGAGAGCACCATTTCAAGGGGCAATTGTGGGCCAAGCTTATGCCCGACCGGGATATAGTAGCCCAGCCCCGGCGCAACTGCCAGAGAAATACCGACCAGATTGGCAGTCATCTCATCGGTGGAGGTGGTCTCGGTATCGAAGGAAATTATCGAGGCAGTGTTCAGGGTTTTGACCAACGACTCCAATCCAGCGATGGAATCCACGAGGATGGTTTTTATTTTTGATCCGGTATCAGATACCGGTCGTACTTCAGTAACACGCGGGGGTTCCTGATCGAAGAGGCCCATTTGTCCGGTTGGCGCAGGTGCAGATGCGCCGGTTATCTTCTTTAGCTGCTCCACCAGCGTGCGGAATTCCAGTTCGCGTAGAACAGCCTCGACTTTGGCCGGGTCAAACGCATCGGTACGGGCCTGCTCCAGGTCGATTTTGACTGGCAGGTCGGTCCGGATGGTAGCCAAATTGTAGCTCATGTAGGCAGAATCTTTCCCGGCAACAAGCTTGGTGCGCCAGCGCGGCTCGATCTCGTCCAAGTGGGCGTAGATGGCATCCAGCGTCCCATACTTTGCCAAGAGAGTTTCCGTGGTCTTCTCTCCCACACCTGCGACGCCGGGGATATTATCGGACTTATCGCCCACCAACGCCTTGTAGTCCACCACCTGCTCAGGACGGACATGCAGTTTGCCGAGCACGTCTTCCGGAGTGATGTAATTCTGGTCATCACCAGCCAGATAGACGATAATGCGCTGGTTAACCAACTGGAGCAAGTCGCGGTCGCCGGTAATTATTTTGACACCCAATCCCTGCCCGGCAGCCCAGTGCGCAGCCGAACCGAGCACGTCATCTGCTTCAAAACCTTCCATTTCCAGACGCGGGATATTGAAGGCATCCACAACCTGGCGGATACGCTCGATTTGCAGGCGCAGGTCATCCGGCATCTTGGCGCGCGTGGCTTTGTATTCGGGGAAAATTTCATCGCGGAAGGTCTTCCCGGTATCGAAGGCAACCGCCAGATAATCCGGTTTTTCTTTTTCAAAAATGCGCAGGAGCTCACGCACAAAGCCGTAGGTTCCGGCGGTCGGTTCACCTTTGGAGGTCTGCCAGCGTTGGCTGGCACCGCCACCGGTCAAGGCAAAATACATACGGTAAGCCAGGGCGTGGCCATCGATTAAATATAATGTAGGGGGCATGGGAAAAACCGGACGAAAGTGTTAGCGGAGTGTTTGAGAGATCCCCTGGCGCTGGCGGGTCTGGGCAATGAAATCTCTGATCAATTGGGCCGGAGGCGGCTGAGATCCGCCCATAATAAGATAGCCAGGCGCCCAGAAATCGCCCGAGGGATTCTCTTTTTTGAAGCGTGGAAATTCGGAAAAGATTTTCTCGGAAGTGTGCTGGCGTAAAATTCGCATGAGATGACCCGGCGAAGTGGCCGGCGGCACGTTGACGATCCAAAGCAAGTGTTCAGGCCGTACCGACAGGTACTCCAGCCGCCAACCGTAGGCGATACAAATCTCATGAACCCAGTCTGACAAAGTGACAGAAAGGTCACCCACCAGAAGATGCTGCGTAAAGCGGGGTACCAGCAGGCAGGCATAGTCCAGGTTATAGACAGAAGGTGAAACCGGCTCGAGAACGATCTTTCTGGACGGTTCATTGGAACGGCTTGGAGCTGTTTCACCCTGGTCAGCCTGGGAGGGAGCGGTTTTCCCGAACAGGCCTTTGCGGATAATTACCGGGTAATCTTCCGTCTTATCCAAATCATTGGAAGAGTCAGCCTGTTCGGTCGAGATTAATTGATCGGTTGGGATTGCAGGAGAATTCGAACGGCTGAAATGCAGGGGAGCTGCAGACGGCAGTGAAAACGCCGGGTTGGATTCTCTTCGTGACCTTAACGGTTCCGACCGCAAATCCTCTTTTGAGTTTGGAGAAGGGTTATCGGAGAGATTGTCCGAGCCAGGAGAGGATGGCGCTTCAACATCGTTCTGATCAATGCCATTTTGTTTTTCAGTCGGTGAAGTTGAGAGCGAATGCACCAATTGGTTGGCTTGTATACGGATCTTGCTGAAAGGAGTCTCGGCATCAAAAATCAGTGCGAGCACCATATCCCTGGTCAAGCGTGTGGCGTAAAGCATGTGTTCGGCATTGGTGGAATCCAGGCGTATGAAGCGCACCAGGTCATTCTCTTCCTGGCGATCCCAGTAGCGCGAGACGGTGTCGGTCAGTTCGCCCGTAGCAGATTGCGGCAATTGCCCGGCATAGGCCCACAATTGGTCATCGCGCGTAATGAGGGCTGCCTGGGCGGAAGACCCCAGGGTGAGTCGAGTAAGATGCTGGGCTGCGCGGGTGACATCGGAAAGCCAGGGAGGATTGCTGCCTGTGTCCGCGGAAGCAGGACTGGTTTCCGGCGCAGCAGGAGCAGGATAGAAATTGTTAATCATCTCCAACAAGTCGGGGAGGTAGAACGGCTTGGAAAGATAGTCTTCCGGGGCAAGTTCTTCGAGAGCGGAATGCCATCCAGCTTCCGAAATGACGACAAAACGTGTATTGGAATTAGCCCGGCGCACTTGCGCGCCAATCTGGAGAAGATCTTTTTCAGCCAGGCAAGAATCAAGAAAAACAAGCGGATTATCTACTTCTTTAACGAAGGCGACGGCCGATTCTTTTTCCCCGGCAATACGAACAATAAACCGCCCCGTCTCCTCCAGGCTCTGGCGGATAAGGTCTCCGAATGGAAAATCAGAGGTGACCACCAGTAATGTTATCATTCCGATAAAGTTTATCATGGGCTGCGCATAGTTGCAAGACCTTCTTTTAATTGTAACCACCATATATGGGGTATTCCGGTCATATACCACCATATGTAGGAGGCAATATTTGAACCTATCCCAATTTGTGGCAGTTTCCTGTTGAAATCGACTCAGTGATAATATCATCCAAAGCGGAGACATTTGTCATTTGACACAAAGTCGCTGATAAAGTAATTTTAAGCGATAATTTCTACAAACTCATATCAAGGAGTAAAAAATCTATGGCAATGAAGATTACTGACGAGTGCATTGCTTGCGGCGCGTGTGTGCCGGAGTGCCCGACCAATTCGATCACCGAGGGATCCCCCTACGTGATCGATGTCGCAACCTGTGTGGAATGCGAAGGTCACTTCGATTCTCCACAGTGCGTCTCCGTTTGCCCGGTCGCTGATACCGCCATTCTCAAAGCGTGAGCTCTCTCCAAGAATACCCCTGATGTTCGGGTAGCCTGGTGTTGTAGGGCACGCTTTTCCCTCCTTGCAACACCATACCCTTACCACTATCACAGGCTTTTTCTCTACCAATTCCGGCGGAGCCCCTCTTCAAGGGGCTTCGTAGTTTAAGCAGAGTCAAGTACGATTTGACTGCCCTGACCGAAAACGGTATAATACCATTCGTTGAATATCTAACCTTCGGGGCAGGGTGTAAGTCCCTACCGGTGGTATAGCCCACGAGCGTGAAAGCGCATGACCCGGTGCAATTCCGAGGCCGACGGTTACAGTCCGGATGGAAGAAGGTGATGACACGACCCGCGCGGTTCTGGCCTGCTGTAAATGTCAGGATATTTTTATAGCAACCAGCCCAAGCGCTTTGTCGTTCAGCAGACACCAGATGTGTTTCTCTTTGCCCCGCAGGATTTTCTATGCGAGGCATTTTTATTTATCCCTGCCTCCTGAAACAACAAATGGAAATAAAGCCTCTCCGCAAATCTTTTCGAACTTCGCGCTACTCCTTTTACTGGACAGCGCCAATCTCTTTGGGCATGGCTCTCCTGATCTGGTGGCTGGTCACGCGTACCGCCGGCCTGCCGGCATTTATCCTGCCTTCCCCGCTGCAAGTGGCCGTCCGTTTCGGGAAGGCGCTGGCAGATGGCAGCCTGCTTAGCAACACCCTGGTGACACTGACTGAGGTTTTGCTCGGCCTGCTGGCCGGGACGGTCACAGCAGCGGTGCTTGGCTACACCATTGCAAAGAGTCGCCTGTTCGAGCGGCTGGTTGCTCCTTATCTGGTTGCGACGCAAGCCATTCCCATCGTTGCCGTTGCACCATTGCTGGTCATCTGGTTTGGACCGGGAATTTTTTCCAAAGTACTGATCTGTGCGCTGATCGTTTTCTTCCCTGTTTTGGTCAACACGGTGGTCGGTGTGCGGGCGGTTCCCCGCCCTTTGCATGACCTGATGGGATCGCTATACGCCAAGCCGTCCCAGCGGTTGCGCTATCTCGAAATTCCAGCTGCCCTGCCGGTTTTATTGGGAGGGCTGAGGATTGGGGCAACGCTTTCCGTCATTGGGGCAGTGGTCGGCGAATTGGTCGGCTCCGACCAGGGATTGGGTTTCCTGGTCAATGTGGCACGTGGACAGTACGATACAGCCCTGGTTTTCGTGGCAGTGTTTACTCTCATCCTGCTGGCGCTCCTACTGTACGGCATCGTTGCCTTTGTCGAAAGTAAACTGCTCGTTTGGCAGGAATCCTACGAGCGGTGAAGCCCAAAAATGCTGTGAAGATTCAAAATACCTTGCGTTGACGATGGAACGTTTATGAAAAAGATTCTGAGTTTCTTGATTTTCGTTTGCCTTCTGCTTACATCATGTGGCAGCAATTCGCCGGTCAAGTCATTGACCCAGATACGCCTGCCATTGGGTTATATCCCCGACATCCAATTCGCCCCGCTTTACGTGGCGGTCCAGAAAGGCTATTTTCGGGATGCCGGCATCCAGATAACCTTCGATTACTCGATGGAAACCGACATTACTGCCCTGGTGGGCGCGAACCAGATCCAATTCGGGGTGGTTTCAGGGGATCAAGTCTTGCTGGCGCGCGCTCAGGGTCTGCCGGTCGTCTATGTGGCGGCCTGGTACCAGCAGTATCCGGTCTCGGTGGTGGCCAAATCTGTCCAGAATATCCACAGCCCATCCGATCTGCGCGGCAAGACCATCGGATTGCCAGGGTTGTACGGGGCCAATTACATCGGCCTGCGAGCCCTGCTGCATGCCGGGGGTCTGAGTGAAGCTGACGTTAAACTGGACTCAATCGGTTACACCCAGGTGGATGCGTTGGCACGTGATCGTGACCAGGCCGTTTCGGTCTATACGAATAATGAACCGGTGCAATTACGTTCGGAGGGGTACAGCCTGACCGAATTGCGCGTGGCCGATTATGTCCAATTGGCTTCCAATGGATTGATCACGAACGAGAAAACGATTTCTGAAAACCCCGATCTGGTCCGGCGCATGGTCAAGGCTTTCCTGCAAGGATTGGCAGATACCATTGCGGATCCTGCGGCTGCATATGAAACCTCCAAGGCGTATGTCGAAAACCTGGCCCAACTCGACCCGGTTCTGCAAAAGCAAAAATTGGCAACCGTCATCGAACTATGGAAAGCGGACCGGCTGGGATACTCGCAACCCAAATCCTGGGAAAGCATGCAGTCGGTCTTGCTGGATATGGGCTTGTTAACCAAGCCGTTGGATTTAACCAAAGCCTTTACGAATGCCTACTTACCATAAGATAATGACCGCCCCCATCCTGGTTGTGCAAAATTTGAGCGTTACTTTCCCTGACGATAATGGCGGGCTGCACGCGCTCGATTCGGCTTCCTTTTCCATCCAACCACAGGAATTCGTCTGCGTACTGGGGCCTTCGGGCAGTGGCAAGTCCACCTTGCTGCGCATCCTGGCCGGACTACTCCAACCCACTTCCGGGTCGTATACTTTTTCAAGAGGCCAACCGCGTATCGGTATGGTGTTTCAACAGTCGAACCTGATGCCCTGGCGGACCGCCCTCGAAAATATTATCCTGCCGCTTGAATTGCAAGGCGTGCCGGCAGATGAGGCCGGCAAGCGCGCCCAGGAGCTGATCGACCTGGTCGGTTTACAGGGTTTTGAATCCGCCTGGCCACGTGACCTGTCCGGAGGAATGGCCCAGCGTGTCGCCATTGCCCGCGCCCTTGTGCACGACCCGGATATCCTGCTGCTGGACGAGCCTTTCGGATCCCTGGACGCGCTCACGCGCGAGCGGATGTGGATCGAACTTTCCCGCATCTGGCAGGTTCGTCTGAAGACAGTTTTAATGGTAACGCACTCCATTAACGAGGCGCTTTTCCTGGCTGACCGCGTCCTGCTCTTGACGCAACGTCCAGGCAGGATCAAGCTCGACCTGGCAGTGGATCTGCCCCGCCCGCGCCCGGACGAGATCCGCTATACGGCAGCCTTTGGAAAACTGGCAAGACGCTTGAAAGAGGCAATTGGGTAAAAGCCGGGCATGCCGGCGGATGGGGCAAGGTTTTCAGAAAGTCTGAAAGCCTTGCAAAACCATCCCTGTGACTCCCCGCCCAACCCTGTAAAAGGAACAGGGCAGGTGGCGGGCAATAAGAAGATCTTAGGGGATTGTTGGTAACCAAAGCCTACCAACAATCCCCCAAACCCATACTTTGTGAAACCTTGGCGGATGGGGGATACCTCCAAATCAGACGATATTTTTCAGGCCGGCGGCAATGCCATTGATGGTCAGGACAATCACTTCGCGCAAACTCCGGGAATCCGGGCCATCCAGGTCAGGCAGACCGCGCAAGCAGCGAGCCATTTCAATTTGAATGTAATTCAAGGGGTCGATATATGGATTGCGCAACTGGACGGCGTTCTGGTGACCGGCTCGAGCTCCATCAGGGACTGGTGCCCACTGATCGACAGGAGTGCCTGACGGGTGCGTTCATAATTTCAAAGACACCGGCATGCCGGGGGCAGAGAGTATCCCAGGTTAGTTCATCATACGGGCGAGTCTGCGGGTTTCGCTGGGGTGCCCCTGGGTGCAAAGCGTTTCTGTGACCCAAGCCAACGATGTAATGCATAAAAGCCTAGCGCGGAAAAAATACACAGTACGCCGCCCACATACCATAGAAGGTTCAGATTGAAATTGTCCAGGATCAGCCCGGCCAGGCCAGGTCCGATCGTGGTTGGGATGGCCACGGACAGGCCATGGACTGCCATGTAACGGCCGCGCATTTCCTGCGGGGCGAAGTTGGCCACCAGCGCCTGGCTGATCGGGACAACGATCATCTCTCCAAAGGTGATGATGAAAGCTGCCAGAATGAAAAGGCCATAGGCTGAGATGAATCCGAACATGCCAAACCCGATCGCATACAAAACGGTCCCCAGCGCCATCATTACGAAAGTAGGCCGGTCCCTGGTCATGCGGGTCACCCAGAGCTGGGCCAGCACCACCAGGACAGCCGTACTCGTCAGCATGAAACCATATGCCTCAGTGGAAAAACCGTGCATATTGCGCAGGTAAACCGGCAGGAAATTCTGCATTTGAGTGTATACCAAAAGCATAAGAAGGGAGGCAAAAAGAAAGGCCATGAAGGCAAGGTCGCGCAGCGCAATTCGATAGCCTGCAGCAGTCCGCCAGATGGTTTTATGGCTATTTTCAGCAAGTGCGGCAGGCTTGGTCTCGGAGACGAGTTTGTAGAATATCACCGCGATGATGCAGCTTAAAACCGAGTCAATCACAAACAGCATGAAGAATGATCTGGTCGCCACGAGTCCGCCAACGGCGGGGCCGATGATCCAGGCCAGGTTGTCAGCAACGCGCAGAATCCCGAAGCCTTCGGAGCGCTATTTTTCAGGCAGGAGATCTGCCACCATGGCATCATAGGCAGGACCATCAATATTGGAGAGGAAGCCAATTCCAACCGAGAGTAGATACAGAACTGCCAGTGAATTGGCCAACCCGAGAGACAGGGAGCTCAGGGCGCTGAATACCAAGCTGAACAGAATCAACTGTCGCCGCCCGAACCTGTCGGTCAGCGCGCCTCCGACCATGCTGCCAACCAGCCCGGAGGCAGAGTATATCCCCAGGTGATACCAGCCTGGGTCATGCCAATGTTGAATTTCTGGGTGATGTAAAGCGAGAAGAAAGGGAAAAGCAGGTGACTGCCGAGGCTGTCAATAAATGAAACCAGCACCACAATCCAAAAACGTCCTCGGGAATTCTTGATGGATCTTGTTTAGTTTCGTGAACATAGATCTCGTTATGCCCCTTGGATCTGCAGATGAAACAAAAACCGGGCAGGTATTATTATTGAAGAACAACTGCTCCTGGCACAGTGCCTGTAAGCATGCGTATTATAGGAGCGTTGGGGGAGTCAGTCAACAAATTATAAATCCGGATTTGTCAGACAATTGACATCCGCGGCATTCTTGATTACACTATAAGCGGTCTTGTCAGACAACTAGACTTCCTCCATATGTCTACTCTTTTGATTAAGAATGCTGCCATACTGGTCACCATGGATGACCGCCGCCGGGAAATTTCGGATGGTGGTCTTTTTGTGCGGGACGGATTTATCGAAAAAGTTGGCCTGACAAGCGAAATTCCCACCAAAGCCGATGAAGTGCTCGACTTATCCGGTCACCTTGTCCTGCCGGGGCTGGTCAACACCCACCACCATTTCTACCAAACCCTGACACGCGCCGTACCGGCTGCCCAAGATGCCAATTTATTCAACTGGCTCAAAACGCTCTATCCCATCTGGGCGCGGATGACCCCGGATGACATTTTCATTTCCACCCAGACCGCCCTAGCCGAACTGGCTCTTTCCGGTTGTACCACTGCATCAGACCACCTGTACCTGTTCCCAAATGGCTCCCGGCTGGACGATGAGATTGCCGCCGCCAGGGGGATTGGCGTGCGCATCCAGGCTTCACGAGGCTCCATGTCGCTGGGTGAATCGAAAGGCGGGCTGCCGCCAGATTCGGTGGTGGATACGGAGGCGAACATCCTGCGCGACAGCCAGCGGCTGATCGAATCGTACCACGATCCGAAGGCGGGCGCGTTCGTACAAATCGTCCTGGCACCTTGCTCCCCTTTCAGTGTGACCGGGGAATTGATGAAGCAGTCCGCCAAATTGGCGCGTGAATACGGGGTGCACTTGCATACGCACCTGGCCGAGACCGAGGACGAGCAGGCTTTTTGCCTGCAAAAATTTGGATACCGCCCTGTCGCGTATATGCAGTCTGTGGATTGGGTTGGGCAGGATGTCTGGTTTGCCCACGCCGTCCATGTGGATAATGATGAAGTGAAGATATTTGCCAAACACGGCTGTGGTGTGGCACATTGTCCCAGCTCGAACATGCGCCTAGCCTCCGGAATTGCGCCGGTAAGAGAGTTCCTGGCCGCGGGCGTGAAAGTAGGTCTGGGCGTGGACGGATCCGCCAGCAACGACGGATCGCACTTGCTTGCCGAGGTCAGACAAGCGATGCTGTTAGCACGCCTGAAAGAAGGCATCACCGGATTTTCTCTTTCCAATGACCCCAACCGGAAATTAATGAACGCCCGGACTGCCCTGGAACTGGCAACTCTCGGCGGGGCAGCCGTGCTCGGCCGGTCCGACATCGGCAGCCTGGAAGTGGGAAAATGCGCCGATTTCTTTGCAGTCGATCTCAACCGCCTGGATTACGCCGGCGCATTGCACGACCCCGTTTCCGCGGTGGTCTTTTGCCAGCCGGTACGTGCAGACTATACAGTGGCAGGCGGCAGGTTCGTGGTTAAGCAAGGCCAACTGGTTCCGCTGGATGAGCACAAGCTGGTTGAGAAGCATAACCGGGCTGCCAAACTCCTGCTGGAGTCCCGATGAACGATCTGCAGGCGCTGCCCTTGAAGAACTTCACGGGCGTGGCGAACGGCTACGAGAAGATGCTGGTCGAGATGGAGGACACGCGCAAGACCGGGAAAGTCATCGGGGGACACTATCCATCGACGGATCCGGGCCCGACCTTCCGTGCGTACGCGGCCGGCGGTCTTGAACTACGACTAACGGATAAGGGCCTGGTGGATGCAACGAACTTCACATTCCTGCCGGTTGTCGAAGGGCCGGCATAAAAGTTCAGGAGGAGATTATGGGACAATATCCATTCAGACGTTTGCAGGAAGACCTGGCAAAATTGATCAGTTCGTTGCCAGCAGAGACCCGCCTGCCGTCCGAGCCGGAACTGGCTCGACGGATGGGAGTCTCGCGTGCCACCCTACGTGAGGCTATGCGTTCTTTTGAAGGGCAAGGGATGATCCGGCGCCGCCAGGGCGTAGGCACGTTCGTTTTAGCCCAGGTACCCGTTCTCGATTCCGGGTTGGAAGTCCTGGAGAGCATTGAGACCCTGGCCATGCGTATCAACCTGTCCGTTAATATAGGCGAGTTGGAGGTCCGGCAGGTGCAAGCCGGCGAGGAGGAGGCGGCAGGTTTGAATGTCCCGGTCGGGACGTCTCTGACGAGGGTGGCGCGTGTCATCTATACGGATAACTGCCCGATCGCCTACCTGGTGGATACGCTGCCGGCGGATCTCCTACCTTCCGCAGAGCTAAAATCCGGGTTCACCGGTTCAGTGCTGGACCTATTGCTGAGTCGTGGCAACCCGAAGCTGGTCCAATCCCGGACGGATATCCGGGCGGTTGGAGCCAGCCAGGAGGTTGCACACGCCCTGCAGATCCAGAGAGATGATGTCCTGCTCCACTTTGTTGCACATCTTTATTCGAACGAAGGCCGCGTGGTGGACTATTCGTTCAGCTATTTCCTGCCTGGCTATTTCCGCTTCCATGTGGTCCGGAAGGTCGGTTAATGCAGAGAGCAGAGAAGAGAGAACAGGGAGAAGTAATCAATATCCCGGGTCTTTACTTTCCTCTACTCTCTACCCTCTATTCTCTATTCTTATGTTTTCTCGGAGGTAAAAATGCGTAGTTTTGCTGGTCGGGACATCCTGTCCCTCAAGGAATTTGAACGACAAGAATTTTTCCACGTTTTCGACGTGGCCGCGGAGCTGGAACCCATTGCGGTTAGCCGCCGTAATAGCGACCTGCTTGCGGAAAAGACCCTGGTGACTGCCTTTTATCAACCATCCACCCGCACCCGTCTGGCACACGAAGCTGCAATGCACCGCCTGGGTGGGCACGTGACCGGTTTTTCAGATGCCAAAATGACACGTGCAGGGGACTTTTATCAAGAGTCCATCAAAGATACTGTCAAAATGCTGGAGTTTTATGGCGATGTGATTGTGATGCGGCATTTCCAGCAAGGCGCCCCCCAGGAAGCAGCCAAATGGGCTTCCATTCCCATTATCAACGGTGGGGATGGGTGGGGAGAGCACCCCACCCAGATCCTGACCGACCTTTACACTGTGCTTAAGGAAAAGGGCACGATCGACGGGTTAACCTGGCTGGCGGTGGGCGATATGCGCATGCGCACCATGCATTCGCTCGGTTATGCCATGAGCCAGTTCGATTGCCCGATCACCTTTGTCTCTCCGCCGGATATGTCCCCGACTGAGGAGTTCAAGGCTGAACTCAAGCAATATAGCGTCAACTTCCGCCAGGCCGAACACGTCGAGCAGGCCATAGCAGAGGCCGATGTGATCCTGGTTGAGCCGGTTGTCCAACCGGATTACACCAAGAGCCGTGATGAGCGAGCCGGCAAAGACGTGGGGCTGACCCCCGCCAACTACAAGATCACACGCGAATTGCTCGAGACGAAAGCCAAATCGGATGCCATCCTCCTGCACTCCCTGCCACGCATGGACGAAGTCCCGCCGGATGTGGATATCACCCGCTGGTCACGCTACTGGCAGGAAGCCTTTAATGGTGTAGTGATGCGAATGGCGCTCCTGGCGCTCGTTTTGGGAGCGATGGAATAAGAGTCAAATAGACTGGAGACTAAATTATGCAAACCTTTTTACATGGACGTGACATGATCAGCGACCTGGACTTCACGAGAGAAGAGGTCGAAACTGTTCTGGACGTGGCTTTCGATCTGAAACGCAAGCGCGCCCTGAACGAACCGCATCCCTACCTGCGCGACAAAGTGCTGGCGATGCTGTTCTTCTTCTCATCCACGCGCACGCGCGGCTCGTTCGAAGCCGGCATGGCCCAACTTGGGGGTCACGGTGCCTTTATCGAGAGCAAGTCCACGCAAATCGCCCACGGCGATACACCCAAGGAAATCGGTGAAATCTTTGGCCGCTATTACGATGGCATCGCAATCCGCCACGTGGATTGGGGTATTGGCAACGGCTACTTGAACGCGGTGGCCAAAGCCTCGCGCGTCCCGGTATTGAATATGCAATGCGACATTTACCACCCCTTCCAGTGCCTGGCCGACCTGATGACCATTGTCGAGAAAAAAGGCCGCGACCTGCGCCGCAAGAAGATGGTGGTTTCGTGGGCTTATGCAGCTTCCTACCAGAAGCCCATGTCGGTGCCGCAATCGCTCGTCCTGCAAATGCCACGCTTTGGCATGGACGTGGTGCTGGCGCACCCGCCGGAGTTCAGGCTCATGCCGGAGATCATGGAGCAGGCGCAGGAACAGGCCAGGAAGTATGGAGCCAGTTTCGAGGTGATGGATGATATGGAAGCCGCCTTCAAAGACGCGGATATTATCTACGCCAAGTCCTGGGGCGCGATGGTCCATACCCCTGATCCGGATGAGGGAGCCAAAATCATCAAGAAGTACGAACATTGGATAACAGATGAGCGTAAGATGAAGCTTGCCAAACCGGATGCCATCTATATGCATCCGCTGCCGGCTGACCGAAATATCGAGGTCACGGATGGCGTGATGGACGGCCCACAATCGGTCGTTTATGACCAGGCCGAAAACCGGATGCATGCCCAAAAGGCTGTCATGGCCCTGACGATGGGCTAGGAGAATTTAAAACATGAGTAAAAAGGTCGCTGTTATTGCTGTTGGTGGCAACTCATTGATCAAAGATCCAAAACGCGTTACGGTTGAGGACCAGGAACAGGCGCTGCGCGAGACGGCTTTCCACATTGTGGATATGGTCGAAGCAGGCTGGGATGTTGCCATCGGACATGGCAATGGACCTCAGGTCGGCTATATTCTGCGGCGTTCGGAAATTGCCGCAAAAGTGGAGGGCATGCACGAGATCCCATTGGACGTCTGCGGCGCTGACAGCCAGGGTGCGATCGGATACGAGTTCCAACAGGCCCTGCAGAACGAGTTGTTCCGCCGTGGAATCAAGAAGAATGCCTGCACCATCATCACACAGATGCTGGTGGACCAGAATGATGCAGCCTTCAAGAATCCCAGCAAACCGATCGGTAGTTTCATGGAAGAGGCCGAAGCCAAGCGCCGTGAAAAGGAAATGGGCTGGTCGGTGGTGGAAGATGCCGGGCGCGGCTGGCGGCGGGTGGTGCCTTCACCAATGCCGAAGGATATCGTTGAACTGGTTTCGGTCAAAACCTTGATCGATGCGGGCGTGATCGTGATCACAGTAGGGGGCGGCGGTATACCGGTCGTTGACGCGGGTAATGGGTCCTATAAAGGGGTAGCGGCTGTGATTGACAAGGATTTTGCCAGCAGCCTGCTCGCCAGCGAGATCAAGGCAGACCTGTTCCTGATCGCGACAGCCGTTGAAAAAGTTGCCATCAACTTTGGCAAGCCCAACCAGAAATGGCTCGACAAAATCACCCTGGCCGAAGCCAAACAATACCTGGCCGAAGGGATCCATTTCGCCAAAGGTTCCATGGCCCCCAAGATCCAGGCGGTTGTCCGCTACCTGGAAGCCGGAGGTAAAGAGGCTCTTATCACGAACCCGGAAAATATTGGCCGGGCGTTGAAAGGTGAGACGGGAACACGGATTGTTCCATAAAAACATAACAACTATAAACAAAGAATGGTTAGTACTTCATAGCACAACCCTGAGATGGGCAACGTAATATGAATTATAATTAAATTGCCGCCTCGATTAAAAAATCGAACTCCGTCAAACGTGAACTAATCAGTTCAGGCATAGAAGACAAAGTGGACAAGCTTGGATATAAGAAACCCTACTAAACCATTCTTGGGAGAAGATTATTGCGATGTTAAAATCACGTCAATATAACCACAAAAGAAGAATGTTATACGAGGTTACGCAAGATGTCGTTGCAACTGCCATGGGACGGGAACCGGCGGATTTGATCATCCGGAATGGCCGCCTGGTAAATGTCAATGTAGCCCGCATCCAGGAAGGGATGGATATAGCTGTCCGACACGGAATCATTGCATTTGTGGGAAAGGGTGACCATCTGAGGGTGGGTGAGAACACACAGGTCGTCGATGCAGACGGACGATTCCTGGTACCCGGATTCATCGACACCCACGATCATGTCGAGAGCAGCATGGTGGATGTGCGCAGCTTCGCGGCGGGCATCCTGCCAGCCGGCACAACCACCATCGCTTGCGACAACCATGAACTTACCAATGTTTTGGGTGTGCGGGCGGTAGAACTCTTTTACCAGGCAGCCGAAGGTTTACCTTTGAAAGTCCTAGTTGCCATGCCGGTTTGCGTTCCATCCATTCCCGGGTTTGAGGATGCAGGTGCAACGATAACCGCCAGCGAAGTGGCTCAGGCCTATCATGAGGGTTGGGCACAACTTCAAGGGGAACAGATGAACTTTCCCGGCGTTATCTATGGCGATCCACAGTGCCACAGCATTACGGCGGCTTCCCTAGAAGCAGGTGTGATCCTGACCGGTCATTATGCCAGCCTCGAACTTGATAAAGGCCTCCCGTCTTTTATCGCGGCGGGAATTACAGCCTGTCACGAAGGGACTACTGCTGAATCGGTCATGCGCCGTGCCGAGTTGGGTTGCTATGCTCAACAACGCTATGGAACGGCCTGGCTGGATATGCCCCAGACGATAAAGGCCATCACTGAAAATCCGGGCCTGGACACGCGTTTCTTTACCATGGTCACAGATGATGTAACCCCGGCCACCATTGCAGAGCATGGTCACCTTGACCGCGTGGTGCGGGACGCGATTGCCCAGGGGGTATCCCCCATGCTGGCCATACAGATGGTCACGATCAATGCTGCTCAATTGTTGGAAAAGTCACGCTGGATCGGAACGATCTCGCCGGGCCGGGCAGCCGACATCCTGATCGTTCGAGATTTAGTGAAGGTGACCATCGATCAGGTATTTGCGGATGGTGTTCTGGTTGCAGAAAATGGCAGGATGTGTGTGGAGTTTTCGAAACATGCTTATCCAGAATGGGCCTTGCATTCAGTACATTTAAACCCCACCACGGAGAAGGATTTCCTTATACCGGCGGAAAAGCCCGAGAAGGTGCGGGTCATGCGGCTCTTTCCCGGGAAAGTTCATACTGTTGAAGAAATCCACACCATCAACCCCATCCAAGGCTCATTGCCGGCCGATCCGACACGGGACCTGGCGAAAGTGGCAGTTTTTTACCGGCATGAACCCAAGCAAGGCCTGACCGGCACGAAAGGGCTTGGATTCGTAACCGGATTGAACTTTAAACCCAATGTGGCCTATGCATCGACGATATCCCACGATTGCCATAATTTATTGGTTGTTGGGACCGATGATCAAGCCATGACGACCGCTGCCAATGAACTGATCAAGGTCGGTGGTGGAATTGTTCTGGTCGTTGACGGCAAGGTCGACTCGATCCTTCCCATGCCTTTAGGAGGATTGATGGCGCTTGAGTCGGTCGAAAAGACCGCCCAGATGTTACGACTAATCGAGCAAAGCTTTAAGAAAGCTGGCTGTGATTATGATTCGATCGAGATGACCCTCAGCCTGCTTGGCTTGATTGTTCTGGAAGAACTCCATCTCTCGAATAGAGGCTATGTCGAACTAAAACCAGGACAGATGCCAAAATTCGTTGATCTATTCGCAGCTTAGGTGGTCGCTTGTGCGATCCAACCAGTAGCCTCGCCGCTGGAAGGACCTTTAAAGCAGCGGCGCGAGGATAGAAGGTTGTAATTAGATCCGGTCATCAATCTCTGGCTGGATTGTTATCGAAAGGAGGTGGTACGAAACAAGTTTTCGAAACGTAGAGGAAAATTCCGTATCTACAAATTTATCTCTTACCCACATTCTAGTTTGATGGAGAAGAAAAACTATGCGTAAAATGATTGTACGCCTCGCCTTTCTAAGCCTGGCTTTCGTGTTTGCACTTTCCGCCTGTGGTGGCGCAACCCCTGCCCCCACAACGGCTCCCGCAACCGCTGCTCCCGCAACTGCTGCTCCGGCAACCGCCGCTCCAGCAACTGCCGCGCCTGCAACTGCCGCGCCTGCAACCGCTGCTGCTACGGCCGCCCCGGTATCGACTTTTCCTCCCGTAGGAACTGCATTCCCATCCGGGCAGACGTTCACCATCGGTATGGTACTGGTCGGTCCCTATAATGATTCGGGTTGGAGCCAGGCCACGTATGAAGGTGGCCAGTACGCGGTATCCAAAATTCCCAACACCAAGCTGATCTATGTCGATAACGGTTTCAGCCATCAGGGTGTGACCCCGGCTCAATTGGGAGAGCAATTGCTGGCCCAGGGCGCCAACATGATCATCTTCAACTCGGATGATTTCAAGGATGACTCCAATACCTTCGCCAAGGCCCATCCGACTGTCCCCACCATCATGCTCTCGGGAGACCAATCCTGGGTTAAGGGGCAGGCTTATCTGAACATCCCCAACATGGTCAACATCATGCCGCGTGCAGAATACTCCAAGATGATTGCCGGCTGCGCGGCTGCCATGACTACCCAGACCGGAGCGATTGGCTACCTGGGTCCCCTGATCAATCCTGAGACCCGCCGTCTATCTTCATCCGCCTACCTGGGCGCCGAGTGGTGCTGGACCAATGTCTTGAAGAAAAATGCTGCCGATCTGAAATTCGACGTTACCTGGATCGGTTACTGGTATAACGAGCCCGGAACGACACTCGATCCAAGCAAGGTTGCAGATGACTTCTTCAACAGTGGTCATGATGTGGTCATGTCGGGCATTGACACGACCGAGGCTTTGACTGAGGCCAAGAAGTTCCACGACGCCGGCAAGACGGTCTGGGCAGTTTCCTATGACTACGTGAACAATTGCAGCACTGCCCCGGATGTCTGCCTGGGCGTTCCCTATTTCAACTGGGGCCCTGGAATCATGGCCCAAGTCCAGAAGGCGATTGCTGGCACCTTTGCACAGGACTGGCTGTGGTTGCCCCCGGATTGGACGAATATCAATAATCTGGATACTTCCTCGACCGGTTTCAAAAAGGGCGACGCTCTGAGTGCCGCTGCTTCCTCGGCCGTCGATCAGATCACTGCCGCTCTGGCGAGTGGAACGGACCTGTGGACAGGCCCGTTGAACCTGCAGGATGGTACGGTCTATTTGACGGCCGGCCAGGCTGCCACCGATCAGCAGATCTGGTACCTGCCGCAATTGCTCCAAGGCATGGGCGGCAAGTCACAGTAACCCTATTCAAATATTGGGGGAAGGCACCAGCCTTCCCCCAATCCTTTTGGAGGGCGGAGAGTCTTTCTGGATGGCTCAACCTAAGGAATGAACCATGAATGTTGAACTTAAGGACATTTATAAGACATTCGGCGCGGTACATGCCAACGTAGACATCAGCATGAAAATCCCCTCCGGGACGATCCAGGGCATCCTAGGCGAAAACGGCGCTGGAAAAAGCACCCTAATGAAGATATTATCCGGTTTTATTCGACCGGACCAGGGCCAGATCCAGCTGGATGGCCAACCGGTCTCCATTCATTCGCCCGCGGATGCCATCCGGCAAGGCGTGGGGATGCTCCACCAGGATCCGCTCGATTTTCCTCCGTTGCGTCTCATCGAAAATTTCACCCTGGGCCATGCCGGGGGTCTTCTGCCTCAGCAGGGGCCAGCTCTGAAGGATTTTAAGCGGCTGGCCGAACAGTTCGGCTTTTCCCTTGATCCGGAGGCTTATGTTGATTCTCTGACGGTCGGGGAACGCCAACAGTTGGAAATCCTACGCCTGATCTGGTTGGGCGCACGCGTTTTGATCTTTGATGAACCCACCACCGGCATCAGTGCGCCGCAAAAAGTCAAGCTATTCAACGCTTTACGTTTACTGGCCAAGCAAGGCATGACCATCATGTTTGTCTCTCATAAATTGGAAGATGTCGAGGGGTTATGCGACCGGGTGGTGGTTCTGCGCCAGGGGTACCTGGTTGGAGCAACCCAAGCCCCTTATAACACGCATGAACTGGTCGAGATGATGTTTGGCAAGGAGATCGCGTTGGGGGCACGCTCGCCCGGTTGCGCGGGTGAGGTGGCCCTATCCCTGCATGAAATGGCTGTTGAAGATTACCGCCTACACATCAACAGTACCAACCTGGAGGTTTGCCGCGGCGAAGTGATCGGCCTGGCCGGCATGGAAGGCAGCGGTCAAAACCTGTTCCTGCGGGCAGTTGCCGGCATGGTGCGGACGGTGGGCGGGCAGATTGTGCTGAATGGCCGGGACCTTACCGGACGAAATTATCATGTTTATAAGGAGAACGGCGTGGCGTTCCTGCCAGCTTCACGTCTGGAGGAGGGCTTGGTTTCCGGTTTGACTCTCACCGAGCATGTCATTCTGGCAGAAGAGTCGTCCGGTTTTTTCATCGATTGGGAGAAGGGACGCCAGTTGACGCAGAAACGCATCACCGAATTCAATGTTAAAGGCACACCTTCCAACACGGTCGAGAGCCTTTCAGGCGGCAACCAGCAGCGGGCATTGCTGGCTCTGCTGCGGGTACCGTTGACTTTGTTAATGCTGGAACACCCGACGCGCGGCCTAGATATTGAATCCACCATCTACATCTGGAGCAAGCTCAAGGAACGCTGCCAACAGGGCACTTCCATCCTGTTTGTTTCTTCTGATCTGGAGGAAATCCTGCAGTATAGTGATCGGGTGTTGGTTTTTTTCAGTGGCAAAGTGACACCTCCTATGGATGCTGCTACTTTAACAATTGACAAACTTGGGGAGTTGATTGGCGGGACGGGTTGGCCGGAATCCAACAAGGAGGGCAAGACTTCATGAAGAAATTCAATTGGCTCAATTTCGGTTTTCAAATCGGGGCGATCATCCTGGCATTGCTCTTTACCACGGCGGTTTTGCTGCTGGCCGGTGCACCGCCTCTCCAAGCCTATCTATCCGTCATTAAAGGCATGGTCGGTTCCATGGACGACATCACCAATGTGTTATCAGCATGGGCACCCTTGTTGTTGACCACGTGCGGCGTGCTACTAACCTTTGCGGCGGGTCTATGGAATATCGGCATCGAGGGGCAGATCATGGCCGGGGCAATTTTTACAACCGGCGCCCTGCGCTTGATGCTAAACAGTTCCCTTCCCACCGGGTGGATCCTGGTGATCGGTTTCCTGGCTGGATTGGTGGGCGGAGCCATCTGGGCGGCACTGGCAGGCGTTCTAAAGATATTCGGCGGGGTTAACGAAATTTTCGGCGGCCTGGGGTTGAATTTTGTGGCAACGGCTTTTGCTCTTTATTTGATCATCGGTCCCTGGGCAAGGCCGGGAATTGCTTCGACCAGCGGTACTTTAATGTTTCCACAAAAGTTATGGCTGCCAGCCATGGGAAATTATGCATTCAGCCCCTGGGCGTTGGGATTGGGCATCCTGGTGGTTATCCTGGTCTTCTTTCTACTGCGCGGGACTCATTTCGGACTGCGGTTGAAAGCGGTTGGGAAGAATGTGAAAGCGGCTTTCCTGATGGGGGTCCCAACCTGGCAATACAGCATGATGGCTTTCCTCATCTGCGGCGCCTTTGCCGGCCTGGCAGGCGCGATCCAGGTCACTTCAGTTTATCACCGACTCACACCGGCCATTTCAAGTGGTTATGGTTTTCTGGGACTGCTGGTGGCAATGTTGATCAATTACCAGGCGCTCTGGGCCGCACCGGTGACTTTGTTCTTTGCGGCCTTGAATATTGGCGGCATTCAACTGCCGATCATACTGAAATTGGACTCCTCCCTTTCGGGCGTTCTGCAGGAAACCCTGGTTCTGTTCGTCCTGCTGGTGGAGGGCGCCCGCCAGAACCTGTTCAGGAAACGGTAGGGTAGCGATTATGAATTCTTCGAGTATCCTTCTTGGTCTGGCCGGGGTTCTGTATGGGGCGGCGCCGATCATGTTTGCCGTCATCGGCGAGACGATCGCCGAACGATCCGGCATTATCAACCTTTCCTTGAACGGAACGATCTTGCTCTCGGCCATGGCCGGTTTTGCCGCGGCCGTCGGCACAGGCAGCATTTTCCTGGGCTTTGTGGCCGGGGCGGCGATCGGCGCGCTGGTGGCGCTGGTGGTTGCCTTCAGCAGCATCACGCTCAAGCAATCCCAGGTGGCAGTGGGTTTCGTGCTGACCCTGCTCTGCCGGGACCTTTCCTATTTCCTGGGGCATGCGTATATCGGTGTGGGAGGCCCACGACTGAACGCCGTTCCCATTCCCGTGCTGAGCCAAATCCCCATCCTGGGTACATTGGTTTTTAACCAGGACGTGATGACCTATGGTAGTTTTATCATCATATTCCTGGCCTGGTTCTGGATATTCCGCACCCGTCCGGGTTTGATGCTGCGCGGAATCGGGGAACGCCCGGCGGCGGCCTATGTGCGCGGCGCGAATATCAACCGCCTGCGGTATATTTACACCATCATTGGCGGAGCCATTGCCGGACTGGCCGGCCCGGCTTTTTCATTGAGCGTTAAGGCCGGTTGGGCGGGATCGCTTTCCGGCCTGGATGGATACGGCTGGATTGCGCTTTCGATTACCATTTTTGGCGGCTGGGACCCGTTCCGGGCTGCCTTTGGTGTGTATCTATTTTCCTTCTTGCAATGGCTCGGCCTGATTCTGCAACCCTACCTGCCCAATATCCCCACCCAGGTGCTACAGGTGGCCCCGTTTCCTTTGATGATCCTGACACTTTTGCTGGTCAACATCAGTAACGCCGAATGGGTGCAGCGTTGGCTGGCAACCCTGCCGGAGGGCACGCGCCGGGTTGTTGTAAAACTCCTGCGGGCTTTACGAGCCTTACCACCCGCCTCGCTGGGCGTGCCATTCGAATCTGAATAACCCACGCATGGACAGATGATTAAGGAAATGGCGGACACGCAGGTCCGCCCCTACGAGAATTACCCACGCATGGGCGGATGACCATCAACCGCCCATTACGTTATAATGGGGGTATGGCAAAATCTAAATTTGTTGGATACCGATGTTCCTTGTGCAATGCTGAATATCTGCCCGGGCAGGTAACGTACACCTGCCCCAAAGATGGGGGCAACCTGGATGTTGAACTGGATTATGCAGCCATTCAGCAGAAATTCCAGCCGGAAGACCTGACGTATCGTGCCGAGGATTCGCTTTGGCGCTATCTGCCGCTCCTGCCTGTGACGGACCCGGGTGGCGAAGGAACCCCGCTCCGTTCCGCCGGCTGGACGCCAGTTTACCGTCTGGAGCGCCTGGCGAAGGAACTGGGCCTGGAGCATCTCTGGCTAAAGGATGAGAGCCGTAATCCGACCGCCTCATTCAAAGATCGCGCCAGCGCAGTGGTTGTGGCGCGCGCCCGTGAGCTGGGCGCCGAGACAATCGTTACCGCCTCTACTGGCAATGCCGGGGCGGCCCTGGCTGGAATGTCTGCAGCAGTGGGACAGAAGGCGGTAATTTTTGCGCCCAAATCTGCCCCGCCTGCCAAAGTGGCTCAATTACTTGTCTTTGGAGCGAAAGTCATCCTGGTGGATGGCAGCTACGACGATGCCTTTGACCTGACCATCCAGGCCGCCGAGGAATTCGGCTGGTACTGCCGCAACACGGGCTACAACCCCTTCACCGCTGAAGGGAAGAAGACCGCCGCCCTGGAGATTTGGGAATGGTGGGATGAGGAACACCGTACCTGGCACGAGCCGGGTAATCCACTCGACCATCACTCACCGCTGACCGTTTTCGTTTCAGTAGGGGATGGGAATATCATCTCCGGCATCCACAAGGGCTTTAAAGATTTGCAAGCCTTGGGCTGGATGGAACGGATTCCACGCATCATCGGTGTACAAGCCGAAGGATCCGCGGCCATTGCGAATACCTTCCTTGCCGGCACAGAGAAGATCATCCCGATCTCCGCCAATACCATTGCCGACAGCATCTCGGTGGATCTGCCGCGGGATGGGGTGCGGGCCGTGCGAGCCGCCCGCGAAACTGGTGGAACGTACATCCTGGTAAGCGACGACGAAATCCTGCAGGCGATTGCCGCCCTCGGCCCACAGGGCATCTTTGCCGAGCCGGCCGGGGCCACCGCTTATGCCGGACTGGTTAAGGCCATCGCGCAGGGAATTGTCAAACCAGACGACCCTGTGCTGGTGTTGAACACCGGGTCCGGGCTGAAGGATGTGCGTGCAGCCATGCAGGCCGTGAAACCAGCCCCGGTGATCGAGCCAACTTTGGAGGCAGTCAAGCGATTGTTATGAACAATGACAGTCAATGGAGTCTGCCGGTTCGTTACCTGGTTTTTGGACTGGTGGCTTTGCTGTTTGCACTCGTGGTGTGGTACGCCCGGCGAGTTCTTGAGCCGTTGATCATTGCGGCCTTCGTTTCTTATCTCATCTATCCTGCGATTAATTTCCTTACCAGTCGCACGCGCCTGTCGCGTAAAGGCGCAGTCAACCTGGTTTTTATAATTACCTTATTGGTGGCTATAGGTACCCCGGCCTCGCTCACGTCGCTTTTCTTCGATGAATCCACTCAAGTAATTACCGATATATTGCATATTTATAATCAGGTTATCGTTTGGCTGGAGCAGCCCAAAGTCATCCCTGGTATTCCATTTGATTTCAGCCAATTTGCCAACCAATTAAACCAGTTTCGCACTACATTCATAACTTCTTTGACCAACCAGGCAATATTTATAGTGGGGAAAACCTCCCTGGGCGCAGTCTGGATCATAGTCATCCTGGTTGCCGTCTATTATTTCCTGTCAGAGTGGCCACGGATACGCAATGGGTTTATCGGTTCATTTCCCGAAAAATATGAAGCGGAACTTAATGAACTCTACCAGCGGGTGCGCAGAATTTGGATGAGCTATTTGCGCGGCCAGATCGTGCTGATGCTGATTGTCGGCGTGGCATTTACCATCGCATGGAGCATAATCGGCGTTCCCGGAGGGCTGGTGCTGGGAGTAATCGCCGGCTTTCTGACCTTGATCCCGGATGTGGGTCCGTTCCTGGCAGCCATGCTGGCAGTCGGGGTGGCATTTCTCGAAGGTTCAACCTGGAGCTGGATGCCAGCCTCCCACCTGATTGTCGGTTTGATCGTTCTGGCGGCCTACATCATCCTGATAACCATCAAAAATTTCTGGGTACGCCCGGTTATCATGGGCCGAAGTGTCCAGATGCACGGAGCATTGGTGCTCATTTCCATCCTGTTGGCGACTGTAGTATGGGGTATCCTGGGTGCTTTGATTATCGTGCCGATGCTGGCCTCGCTGGTAGTGATCTTCGATTACTTGCGCCGGCGCATTCTGGGCATGCCTCCATTCCCGCCAGTGGAACCTTTCGTCCTGGAGGAAAAGCCTGTTTCCGGGCCAGAAAAGATTGTGCCCATAAAATCAAGATTTCCAAAAAGGAAAAAGGGGTAAGATGGCGACTACATTTTCGATTGTTGCGCCTATTTTCAATGAGTTGGAAAACATCCCGGAACTTTACCGGCGCGTGCAGGAAGTCATGTCTGCCACGCACGAATCCTGGGAGCTGGTCCTGGTGGATGATGGCTCGTCAGATGGTTCCACCGAAGCTATCCAAACGCTGGCACAGCAGGACAAGCATGTCCACCCGGTGATTTTTGCGCGAAACTTCGGGCACCAGGTAGCCATTACCGCCGGTTGGGATTATGCGCGCGGCCAGGCGGTGGTCATTATGGACGCCGATCTGCAGGATCCGCCCGAGGTCATCCCGGACCTGATCGCAAAATGGCGGGAAGGTTACGAGGTGGTTTATGCCGTGCGAGCCGAACGGGAAGGCGAAACCTGGTTCAAAAAGTTTACCGCTTCCATGTTCTACCGGCTTGTCCGCCGCATCACTGATGTAAAAATCCCCGTGGATACCGGCGATTTTCGATTGATGGACCGCAAGGTGGTGGACGTACTGAAAACCATGCGCGAGAAATACCGCTTCCCGCGCGGCATGTCGGCCTGGGTGGGCTTCCGGCAGATCGGCGTGCCCTACCGGCGGGCAACCCGCTTTTCAGGCGTCACCAAGTACCCGTTCAGCAAAATGCTCAAACTGGCCTTGAATGCCATCACTGGCTTCTCGTATTTTCCGCTCCAACTTGCCACCTATTTCGGCTTTGCTTCCGCCGGCCTGTCAATCGTTGCAATTCCAGTGGTGATCATCATGCGCCTGGTTGGACATGGCGCCTTCCTCGGCCAGGCCACCACGCTGATTGCCGTGTTGTTCCTGGGCGGCGTGCAATTGATTTCGCTGGGCGTGCTGGGCGAGTACCTCGGGCGGATTTACGATGAGGTCAAGGGCAGACCATTGTATATCGTGCGGGAAGCGCCTAGAGATTGAGAATAAACTCCGTGCAGAGGCGGCTCAAGCACAGCCTCCTGACCTTGTGGATTATTAATGGACTACAACTTTGATTTGATAATCGAGCGACGTGGCACCAATTCCTCCAAATGGCGCCAATACCCGGAAGATGTCCTACCGCTCTGGGTGGCAGACATGGACTTTGCCGCTCCGGAGCCGATCCGGGCAGCTTTGCACCGCTTCGTGGAGCACGGCGTACTCGGCTATGAATTCCCATCCAAGGAATTACGCGAGACGGTGGCAGCCCGGATGCAAACACTGTACGGATGGCAGGTCTCCCCGGATGCAGTGGTTGCAACGCCAGGCGTGGTTGCCGGGTTTACTCTCGCTGCGAACGCCCTCTGTACGGCAGGCCAGGGCTTGCTGATCCAGCCGCCAGTCTATCCGCCGTTCCTGAAAGTGAACGGAAGCGCCGGTCTGGTGCGGCAGGAGGCTCCGCTAGAGCTGGAGACGGGCAGTTCCACCTTGCGGTATGGCGTGGATTTTGATATCTTCCAAAAGGCAGTCCACTCCGCCGGGGCGAGGACCGGTATGTTCCTGTTATGCAATCCCCACAACCCAACCGGACAGGTATATTCCAAAGACGATCTTGTGCGTATGGCGGAGATCTGCCTGAAGAACAACATAATAATTTGTTCGGATGAAATCCACAGTGAAATCCTGCTGGGTACGACAAAACACATCCCCATGGCTGGATTGGATCCGGAAATTGCCAACCATACGGTAACACTCATCGCGCCCAGCAAGACATTTAATGTTCCAGGCTTGTTCTGCGGATTTGCAATCATCCCCAATAAGGATCTGCTCGAACGCTACAAGAAGACGATTGAGTGCATGGCAATGCACGTCAGCAGTCCCGGGCTGGCGGCGGCGCAAGTTGCATTTTCCGGCGCCTGCGATGCATGGCTGGCGGCGTTGCTAGTTTATTTAACCGGGAACCGGGATTTTTTGGTAGAGTTTGTACGAAACGAATTAATTGGGATAAAGACGACAGTTCCGGATGCCACCTACCTGGCCTGGCTGGATTGCACTGAACCGGTCAAGTCCGGCAAAATCAGCGGTACACCGCACGAGTACTTTCTTAAGCAGGCCAAAGTTGCCTTGAATGAAGGCAGGGAGTTCGGCTCCGGTGGGGAAGAATTCGTGCGGCTGAATTTTGGCTGCCCGCATGACATTCTGGTTGAAGCCCTCACAAGAATGAAATCTGCTCTCATGCCCGGACTATCTATAGAAGCAGGATAAACCCACAGTCCGGTGGCAGGGCGGATGACAGGCCGCTTTGGAATATAGAATGGGCACCTGGCTTATAATAAGGTTGTGTGATTGATCGGTGTTTGCAAGTGGAGGAATAATGGCTAGTCTATCTCCTGATGATAAAAGCACATTGGTGTTGGTCTATACCCAGAACATGCTCGTCCGTGGCGAAGTGGTGACAAAACAAGCTGTACGTGTGAGTACCTGGCTGCGTACGCAGGGGGTTCCGGAATACATCCACCTGCTCAAGCCCACCGTACTCCATTTTGGGAGTGGTGGCCTAAAAACCCAGACCCATGCAGAGATTTTTGTGCCGGTTTCCACGGTGATCGCTTTTCATCTGGCTCCGCCGGTTACAGAAGAACTTGACTATGCTGCCGATGAGATGAATCGTATGATGGTACCCATCACCGCCCTGCCCGGCACATTCCAGTTCAAGGGATTTTTACGCATTTCGGCGGTAGCAAGCCTCAGCACCAGCATAGAGTTGGTGCATTCTGACTGGTCGTCCATTTATGATGTGGAGATAACAAATCCATCCGTGCCCCAAATGCAGCCGATCCATGTGCCAATGATTTTAATGAACCCAAAGCAGATCAGTCTGGCGGTGGAAGCATAGGTTCTCGGCAAATGCCGGTTCGAGGATTGAATTAAAGGGGGGTGGTGACATCCGATTGATCTGGCAGGTGAGGCGATATTCGACCTCACCTGCTTTTTGAGAGCGCAAATTTATTAACTTTGCAGGAGGTAAGCGATGAAAGTTCTGTTTGTCGGTGGAACCGGCCTGATCAGTTCGGCATGTTCTGAACTGGCCCTGGAACGCGGTATGGAACTATTCCTTTTGAATCGAAGCCAATCCGCCAAATATCCCGTACCGGAGGGCGCACACCTGTTGGTGGGCGATGTGCATGGGGAGGAAGCCAACCTGGCCAGGCTGCTCGCCGGGCAGGAATTCGACGCAGTCGTGGATTGGATTGCCTTTACCCCGGAGGACATAGACCGGGACCTGCACCTGTTCAGCGGCCGGACCGGCCAGTTTGTTTTCATCAGTTCCGCCAGCGCCTACCAGAAACCTCCCAGCCATTATTACATTACCGAAGAAACCCCACTGGAGAACCCTTTTTGGGATTATTCACGCAACAAGATTGCATGCGAGCAAATCTTGATGCAGGCCTACCGGCAGAAGGGTTTCCCGGTTACCATCGTGCGTCCCTCCCTGACATATGGCCCATCGCAGATCCCGCTGTGCGTGGGCAGCTGGCAGCATCCCTACACCGTGATCGACCGGATGAAGCGCGGCCGGCAGATCATCATCCCGGGCGATGGTACCTCCCTGTGGGTGCTGACCTGGAACGGAGATTTTGCCAAGGGGTTCCTGGGTCTTTTGGGCAACCCAAAAGCCATCGGCGAAGCCTATCACATTACCTCGGATGAAGTGCTGACCTGGAACCAGATCTACCGTGAAGTCGGGCGGGCGCTGGGCGTGGAGCTGGACATCGTCCACGTCCCGTCCGATTTGATCGCGGCGTATGACCCGGAGGCGTTGGGCAGCCTGACGGGAGACAAGGTGAACAGTTCGGTCTTCGATAACAGCAAGATCAAGAAATCGGTTCCGGATTTTAATTGTACGGTTCCCTGGGCCGAAGGTGTGCGCCGGGCGATAGCCTGGCACGCGGCTGACCCGTCGCGTCAGACCATTGACCATAAATTGAACAACATATGGGACAGGATCCTGTCGAAATACTTGGAGGCCTTCCCGAAATAGTGAGAAGCTATCCGAAAATTAAGGAAGAGTTTACATTTTGAATGCCTGCTCTCAAAAAAGCGTTTCTTTCCCTGTTTTTCGGATGGATACTGCAGACGAAAAAAAGGATTCGCTGATGAAATACGGTTATTTTGATGATGAAGCCAAGGAATATGTCATAACCCAGCCGGATACGCCGCAATCCTGGAGCAATTACCTTGGTTCCATCGAGTACGGAGCAATCATTACCAACAATGCCGGCGGCTACGGGTTCTACCAATCCGGGGCGCGCGGGCGCTTCATGCGCTTACTGTTCAACCGCGTTCCAATGGACCAGCCCGGCAGGTATTTTTATTTGTGTGACCGACAGAGCGGCGACTACTGGTCGGCCTCCTGGCAGCCGGTCGGGAAACCGCTCGAGCAATACCAGAGCACCTGCCGGCATGGGACGGCGTATACGACCATCCAGTCCCGCTATGCCGGCATTGCCACTGAAACCACCTACTTCGTCCCGCTGGGCCAGAAGTTCGAATACTGGCGCTTGAAAATCACCAACGAATCCGACCGGCCGCGTGCGCTTTCCGTCTTTACATTTTGTGAATTCACCAACCAGTGGGTGACAACCCAGGACCAGGTCAATTTGCAGTACTCGCTCTTCATCGTACGCGGCGAAATTGTGGACAACCTGTTGCGCATTGCCATCCATGACAACCTGCCATCCGATGACAATGCAGTCAATCTTAATGACATTCCATTTAAATGCTGGATGGCTTGGGCCGGCGCAGCCCTGTCCGGCTATGATACCAGCCGGGAAGCCTTTATCGGTCCTTACCGCGCCTACCATAATACATTAGCAGTGGAAAAAGGGCAGTGCAGCAACAGCAACGCCTATGGCGACAACGCCTGTGGAAGCCTGCAAACCGACCTGACATTGCAACCCGGCGAGACCCGCGAACTGCTGGTCATGCTGGGCATCGGCGATGCCCGCACCGTTGGCAAGCGCACCCTGGCCGAATTCGGTTCGCTCGAACGGGCCGATGCAGAACTCCGGAAGCTGAAGGATTCCTGGCATGCCCGGCTCGGCAGCCTGGTGGTGGAGACACCCGACGAAGATTTGAACCACACTATAAACGTCTGGGGACTTTACAACTGCCTGATCACCTTCGCCTGGTCACGCGCCGCCAGCCTGGTCTACAACGGCGAGCGCGACGGTCTGGGCTTCCGCGATTCGGTCCAGGATCTGCTGGGGGTGATGGCCGCCATCCCCGAGCAGGCCCGCCAGCGCCTGGAACTGCTGCTTACCGGCCAGGTCTCCAACGGCGGAGCCATACCGATAATCCAACCGTTCACGCACCGTCCCGGCCAGGAAAAGGCTCCCGCGCCCGAGGAATATCGTTCGGACGACTGCCAGTGGTTCTTCAACGCTGTCCCGGCTTATGTTAACGAGACGGGTGATCTGGATTTTTACCATAAGATCCTGCCGTATGCCGACCATGGGGAAGCGACCGTCATCGGCCACCTGCGGCGGGCGCTGGAATTCAACCTGGCACGCACTGGCAAGCATGGCCTGCCTTGCGGTCTGGCAGCCGACTGGAACGATTGTCTGAAACTGGGCTATTACGGTGAAAGCCTGTTCGTGGCTTTCCAGGTGCGCATGGGCCTGAGTGTGTATGCCAGGATCGCCGGACGGCTGGGCCAGCCAGACGAAGCCGCCTGGGCTCTGGCGCAGGCTGAAATACTCGATAAAAGCATCCAGACGTGTGCCTGGGATGGAGAATGGTTCATCTGGGCCATCACCGAGGACGGCACTGTCTATGGCACGCACGAATATGAAGAAGGCCAGGTCTATCTGAACACCCAACTATGGGCGGTCATCAGCGGCGCGGCCACTCCCACACAGGCAACCCGCTGCATGCAGACCGTCCATGACCGGCTGGCCACGCCGTACGGGCTGATGCTTTCGGCGCCGCCTTTTGCCAAAACAAAAGTGGACGTGATGCGGGCTGTGGTATTTAATCCGGGCATCAAGGAAAATGCCGGCATCTTCAACCATACCCAGGGCTGGGGCGTCATGGCCGAGTGCATCCTTGGTGATGGCGACCAGGCGTATGAATATTACCGGGCTTCCATGCCGGCGGCTTACAACGAACGCGCCGAACTGCGACAGAGCGAGCCGTACGTTCAGGGCCAGACCACCTACTCGACCTATTCCCCACGTGCCGGCAACACCCGCACTGCCTGGCTGACCGGCGCAGCCGCCTGGGCTTATTTCAGCGCCACGCAGTACATCCTCGGCATCCGGCCCGAGATGGATGGCCTGCGGCTCGACCCGTGCATCCCGCATGGCTGGCCCGGGTTCAAAGCCACCCGGCGCTTCCGCGGCAGGACTATAACGATCGAGGTCAAAAATCCGCAGGGCATCTGCCGGGGGGTAAAATTATTGACGCTGAATGGCGAAAAACTACCCGGAAATCTCATCCCGGCCGAACGTTTGGGGGAGAAAAATGTGGTAATCGTGGTAATGGGAGAAAAGTCAAGTGAATAAAACCGAGACCTATCGTCACACGCTGGCCGGCCTGGCGAATTGGGAACCGTATCTGCTGCAGGAATCCGGGCTGCCCGGGCCGCGCGGCAACCTGGAACTGGCCCAGGTCGTTGCAGACGAAGGCGAGCGCACCCTGTTCGATCATTTCCTGGCCTATACACCCCAAGTCGCTCCGACCAACGACCCGCACGAATTCCTGGCCTTCTGCGGTGTGGTTGGGTTGGGTCGTCTGCTTGCAGAAGGGGATGAGAAAATCCTGGACCAGTTGCGGCCTTTTGCATCCGACCCGCGCTGGCGGCTGCGCGAAGGCGTGGCCATGGCGCTCCAGCGCCTAGGCAAGCGGGATATGGGCCGCCTGTTGATTGCCATGCAGGAATGGAGCAAGGGTACCTGGCTGGAGAAACGCGCCGCCGCGGCTGCCCTGGCCGAACCTGTGTTATTACACAAGGAAAAAGAGGCCCTGGAGGCACTGCAAATCCTGGACCGGATTACCGCCTCCATGGAAAATTCCATTGATGGAAAAAACGAAGGGTTTAAGGTCCTGCAACAAGGGTTGGGGTACTGTTGGAGTGTGGTGACAGCAGCTGCGCCGGATCAGGGCAAACGACTGATGGAGAAATGGCTGGCCTGCCCGGACCGCGGCATCCAACGGATCATGCAGGAAAACCTTAAGAAGAACCGGCTGGAGCGCATGGATAAAGCCTGGGTGGAAAAATGGCGGAAATAATTAAGACAACTTTGGTAAACATTTGACAATTGGGGGCAAAGGTTCTACAATAGCTGCATTATCCACCCTGATGCGCGGGCTATTTTCCGGGTTGCACAAATGCCAGGAGAAAGTTATGAATAAAATCACCCCATTCCTGTGGTTCGATGACAAGGCCGAAGAAGCCATGAATTTTTATATTTCGATTTTTAAGAATTCCAAGGTTTTGAACATTTCCAGTTATGGAAAGGATGCACCCTACCCGGAGGGCACTGCATTTCTGGTGACATTCCAACTGGATGGGCAGGAAGTAATGGCATTGAATGCGGGACCGGAATTCAAATTTACAGAAGCCATTTCGATGTTTGTAAACTGTGAAACGCAGTCGGAAGTAGACGAGTTGTGGGAAAAGCTTTCGGAAGCCGGAGAAAAGGGCCGGTGCGGCTGGCTTAAGGACAAGTACGGTCTTTCGTGGCAAATTGTCCCAACTGCACTGGGCGAGTTGATGAACGACAAAGACCCCGAGAAAGCCAAAAGGGTCACGCAGGCCATGCTGAAAATGGATAAAATCGATATCAACGGATTGAAGCAGGCATACGAGCAAGGATAAAACCATCTCAAATTCAAGAAAAGTATGCATTCTGCATGGGTGCGGCTTTACCACCCAGGCATCCAAATATCGAATAGTACAACAAATTTTCACGGGAGAAAGGATCAAGCCATGAGCGGAGTAAGATTGTTGGTAGGCACCCAAAAGGGCGCGTTCATTTTGACGGCCAACGCAAAGCGCACAAAATGGGATATCAGCGGCCCGCTTTTCGCGGGCTGGGAAATCTACCACATGAATGGCTCTCCCGCCGACCCCCAGCGGCTGTACGCATCACAATCCAATAGCTGGTTCGGACAGGTAATCCAGCGTTCCAATGACGGCGGCCTGACCTGGGAGGCGGTGGGCAACAAGTTCGCTTACGAGGGCGTACCCGGTACGCACCAATGGTACGACGGTTCGCAACGCCCATGGGAGTTCAAACGCGTCTGGCTGCTGCAGCCCTCGCTGACCGACCCGGAAACCGTCTATGCCGGCGTGGAGGATGCCGCCCTGTTCCGCTCGACGGATGGGGGGCAAAGCTGGCAGGAATTGCCCGGCTTGCGTGCCGCCAAAGGGCATCTCTGGCAACCCGGCGCCGGTGGGATGTGCCTGCATACCATCCTTTTCGATCAGGGCAATCCCAAAAGGATGTTCATCGCCATTTCGGCGGCGGGTGCATTTCGCACCGACGATGGCGGACAGACCTGGCGACCGATCAATCACGGCCTCATCTCCCCGGGTGAACTCCCGGATAAGACTGCCGAGGTCGGTCACTGTGTGCATAACCTGGCCACGCACCCCTCCCGACCGGACGTGCTGTTCATGCAGAAACACTGGGATGTTATGCGCAGCGATGACGCGGGTGATTCCTGGCACGAGGTCAGCGGCAACCTGCCCAGCGACTTCGGGTTTCCGATTGCCGTGCATGCACACGAACCAGACACAGTCTACGTAATTCCAATCAAAAGCGACTCGGAGCATTTCCCGCCGGAGGGCAAACTGCGGGTATACCGCAGCCGCAGCGGCGGCAATGAGTGGGAAGCATTGACGAAAGGACTGCCGCAAAAGGATTGCTACGTAAACGTTCTGCGCAGCGCGCTGGCGGTCGATACGCTTGACTCTTGCGGCATTTACTTCGGCACCACCGGCGGGCAAGTCTATGCCTCGATCGATTCCGGCGACAGTTGGAATCCGGTTGTCCGGGACCTGCCCAAAGTCCTGTCTGTGGAAGTGCAGAGCCTGTCATGATCCGCGTGGTGCTGCCCCAACACCTGCGGACCCTGGCGCAGGTCGGCCAGGAGATAGAACTAAACGTGCAAGGGGACGAAACGATCCATTCCGTCCTGGCTGCACTGATTAGCAAGTATCCGATGCTGAACGGGACGATCCTCGATCTAAATTCCGGACAGCGCCGGCCCTTCATCCGGTTCTTCGCCTGCGGGCAGGACCTGAGCCTCGAGCCACCTGACACCCCATTACCAGAGGCAGTCGTGGCTGGAAAAGAACCTTTTCGAATAGTGGGCGCCATTGCAGGCGGGTAGATTTTGGAAATGGGAATACAAAGAAAAGGCATCGTCTGGAATACGACCAGCAAAAAAGAGGTCGAATGGTGGAATGGGCGGGTGGAATGGTACCTCACCGATCCAGCGCGTGAGTCAGATACGAAAAAGTACCTGACCGAACTGGCTATTCAGGTTAAATAATGGGAATTATTACTCTATTGCAAAAATGGATTTATTACGCAAGGTCGCATAAAAAGCTTGGGATAGAACTATAAAAATCCGCTAATCCACACCAATCTTCACTAATCGATTTTTTGTTAGTGCCAATTGGCGAAAATTGGCGGATTTTGATTTCGTTAGACCAACATTGCATGGAAGGTTTAAAGAGTTATGCTTTATCCGTTTTGGCTCAAAAAAAATAATCTCAGGATTTTCAACTCGTCGTAGTTCAATGCCCCATTGAGTTTATCGAACACCGGCTTGAGCAGGGCTGTGCCCAGCTCACCGAAGGCGGTAAAAGCGGTGGCCTGCTGGTCGGGGGAGGCGGACGAAAGCGCCAGCAGTTCTTCGGCGCGGCGGATGGTATGCCCGGCCTCGATGTAACGAGCCAGATGGTCCAAAATCGTAGCAGCCGTGACATGGTAGCGTTCCATCAGGGCGGCCACACTTTCGCCGGCATTGAAGGCCTCCGCCACCACCACATAACGGCGGCCCGAGTCATCTTTGGGGCGGCGGGTCTCTTTGGTCTCTTTGACCTTCTCAGGTAGGTTGTGCTTTCGGCAGTAATCCCGCAGGATATCCAGGAAAGCCTGCCCATACTGGCGACTCTTGGCCTGGCCCACACCCGAGATATCCAGCAGGCGTTCTGGCGACTGGGGCGCATAGGCGGCCATCTCCACCAGGGTCCGGTCGGCAAAGATAACATAAGGCGGCACGCCGGCCGCGTCGGCCAGTTCCTTGCGCCTGGCCCGCAGCAGCGCGAACAGGGCCTGGTTGTATTCCAACTCCTGCTTGTTGGCTTTTTTGGGAGCGCGTTCTTGCACTTCCTGCAACTGCCCCATAATAGTTGTGCGATTCTTGAGGGCTGCGCTGGCTTTGGAGGACAGGCTGAGCGTGCGAAATTCGCTCCCCTGGATGAGATAGCCCATCTGCACCAGCTGTCGACCCAGGTGCATCCACTGCTTTTTGTTCAACTCGCGGCCGATGCCATAGGTGGAGAGCCGGTCATGCCCCAATTGCAGGATCCGTTCACCCTGCGAGCCAAGCAGCACCTCGGTTACGTGGGCAGCGCCGAAGCGTTCGCCGGTGCGCTTGACGCAGGAGAGGAATTTCTGGGCCGGGATGGTTATATCGGTCAACTGCGGGGCTTCAGCGGTGCAGTTATCGCAGTTCTTGCAGTTCGGGATGGTATAGGATTCGCCGAAGTAATTCAGCAGCGGCTTGCGGCGGCAGGTACTCTCATCCTCAGCGAAACGCACGATGGCATCCAGGTGCTGCTGCGCCACCTGGCGCTCGGTGCCTTCCTTCTGGTTGACAAAATATTTTAATTTCGCCACATCCGAATAGCTGTACAGCAGCAGGCAATGTGCCGGCAGTCCGTCCCGCCCGGCCCGGCCGATCTCCTGGTAATAACCTTCGATGCTCTTGGGCAAATCGTAGTGCAGAACAAAGCGCACATCCGGCTTGTTAATGCCCATCCCGAAAGCAATGGTGGCGACGATGATCTGGATATCATCGCGGATGAAAGCCTCCTGGTTGCGGCGGCGCTCATCGTCTTCCAGCCCGGCATGGTATGGGCGGGCATTGTGGCCGTGCCGCTCCAGGGAATATGCCAGTTCGTCCACCTGCTTGCGCGAGAAACAATAAATGATGCCGGATAGATCCTTGAAACGCTCCAGGAAACGCAAGGTCTGGATGGCGGCATCCTGCTTGGGGCGGACCTCGATATACAGGTTCTCCCGGTTGAAGCTGGCGACGAATTC